>Ga0307503_10000053_pt1 | contig 77728 bp, 76 predicted proteins | sample 17_S_MG_FD_194514 | JGI IMG/M metagenome (GOLD analysis project Ga0307503, IMG submission 194514) | Soil microbial communities from Populus trichocarpa stands in riparian zone in the Pacific Northwest, United States - 17_S | ecosystem: Environmental > Terrestrial > Soil > Riparian zone > Trees... | reverse complement strand
GCAAGAAACTGAAAGGGCGCTCGCCTGAGCTTGCCGCCTTCCGCGAGTCCAAGACGACCGTCCTCGGGATGGTCGAGCGCGGAGGCCGAGTCCGGCTGCGCGTGATCGCCTCACGGCGGGGCGAGCCTCTAAGTGGAGCAGTGCGGGCGAACGTGAACCCATCCGCGTTCCTGCTCACCGACGATTGGCCCGCCTATAAGCCGCTGCGCCGCGAATACGACCATGCCGTGATCAACCACTCGGCTGGCTCCTACGTCGAGGGCGACGTCTACACGAACACCATCGAGGGCTTTTTCGGCAACCTCAAAACGGGGATGCGCGGCGCCTACAAGAAGGTCTCCAAGAAATGGCTCCAGTCCTACTTGGACGAGTACGCGTGGCGCCACAACCACCGCTTCACCCATCACCGCTCGATGTTCCACGCCCTGCTCGCGGAGGCGGCAGAGCAATGAGCGAGGCGACGATCCTGCGAAGCATCCGAGGCGCTGCCAAACGACGCGAGAAGGCAGACGCCGCGAAACGTCAGGCGACCGAAGACCTACGGGGCTTCTGCCAGCAAGCGCAGAAGGCGGGCGTCCCGATTACCCGGATCGCTTCGGAGGCCGGTCTTTCCCGTCAGGGCGTTTACGACCTGCTGGGGGAGCGACCTTCCTCATAGCGGCGTCGAAGTCGCCTTTGGTCGGGACCGGAATCTCTAGTCCCTTCTCCGTCTTCTGCTTGCGCTCGGCCATCCCCACAGGCTAGCTCGCGTTCCTCCTGATTCGGAAGATCAGGTCGCCCGCTTCGACGCCGAGCGCATCGGCCAGCTTGATCACGGTGGCTAGGCGCGGCTCCCGCCTCCCTCTCTCCAGCAGGCCAATCTCCGTCCGGTGCAGGCCGGCAGTCCTCGCCAGCGCTTCCTGAGAGATGAAGGCGTGGCGCCGAGCCGTACGAAGGTTCCGCCCGAACTGCTCTGCGACCGTCACGAGAGTTCCAGCCAGTCGAAGTGACGGGCGGCGATGGTCGGCACAACGACCTCGCCCCGGCACCGTAGGAGACCGACCACGGCGAGGGCCGAGATCGCCCGCTCGACCGGCTCCCGGCTGCCGAGGCCGTGCAGCCTCAGCCCCTCTCTCGTCATCTGCGCCGGGAATTCATGAAGGAGAAGCGACAGCACGGCGCGTTGCGTGCGCTTGTCCTCGCGCTCGTTCTCAGAGCGCGAACTACCCTTGGCCTGCATCGGAAGGTGACCGCCTTTCGGTGCTGAGGCCGGGAGCCGTTCAGGCGGTTCCCGGCCGAATTGCTTATCGGGGGAGCAAGCTAGGCCGGGCTGCGGGTGGATTCAGCTTCTACAGAGAAGGGATATGTGTGACGGTCGATCTCGACGCGTACGAGAATGCAACGCCCGCGATCGGCGATCCCGTCGTCTTCCATCCACCGCGCGGCGCGGAGACCGAACGATGCGGGGTGCCGCTCCAGCCCAAGAAGCCCTGTCGGGTTCCGACCCCAAAGCTCAGCTCACAGCTGTTCCTCAAGCGCATCGTCGCCACGCCGGGGGATCGGCTCAGCATCCACAAGGGCCGACCGGTCGTCAACGGCTCGAAGGTCCTCGCCGACCTGATTCAGGTCTGCCGCCATTTCAGCGCCTGCAACATGAAACGCACGATCACGATTCTGCCGGGCCACTACTTCGTCATGGGCGACAACAGCGGTGCTTCCTCCGACAGCCGTTTCTGGGGACCGGTGCCCGCTGACGCGATCATCGGGAAAGTGGTCGACGAAGGCTAGGGCCGGGTCTCGGGTCGAGGCGGCCAACAATATGGACTCAGATACGAGTGCTTAACTATGATTACAGATCAGATATGAGTGTTAAACTGATAAACTCTGGTGCATGTCAAACGTCACGCGCTCAACCCGTAAGCCCGCGCCACCAGCGATTCGGCGGGCCAATGGGCGACTCGCCGAAGACCTGGTTGCCTGGAGAAAGCTCAAAGGCCTGACTCAGGCCCAGCTGGCCGACAGGTCGGGGATCGGAAAGGCCACCCTGGCTCGGCTGGAGAGAGGCGAGGGAGGCCCGAGCGTCGAGAATCTGCTCAAAGCCCTGCGGGGGCTGGGCGTCTTGGACAACCTCTTGAAGGCGCTGGATCCATTTGAAACCGACGTCGGCCGGCTGCGCTCGGAGCAGGGGCTTCCCCAGCGCGTCCGCTCCCGGCGGCTGACGAGGGAAGACGATGGCTGAGCGGGAGGTCGAGGTCGTGGTTCAGCTCGCCGGCGACGACGTACTCGCCGGTCGGCTCTGGGCCCACCGTCGCAAGAAGGTCGAGTCCGCGACCTTCAGCTACAGCCCCGGGTATCTCGCTCGCGCTGACGCCTACCCTCTGGATCCGCTCTTGCCTCTTGTCTCTGGGCAGCAGCAGACGCCGCTCGGCCGCGGCATCTTCGGTGCATTCTCCGATTGCGCCCCCGATCGCTGGGGCAGGACGCTGATCCAGCGGCGCCTGCGCCAGCCTGGTGGGAACCGGAATACGGCGGAGGTGGGCTTCGGAGAGATCGACTACCTCCTGGGCGTTCGCGACGATCTTCGCCAGGGTGCGTTGCGCTTTTGCGACCCCGAGTCAGGGGAGTTTCTGGCGTCGGAGCAGGACGGAATTCCGCACCTGGTCGACCTTCCCCAACTCCTCAACCTCGCCGATAGGGTCGAACGCGACGTCGCTACCGAGGAGGAGTTGGAACTGCTGCTGAAGGGGGGGAGCTCTCTGGGGGGCGCCCGCCCGAAGGCCCACGTGATCGACGACCGGGGCAGGATCGCGATCGCGAAGTTCCCTCGAATTGCCGGAGACGAGTGGGATGTGACCGGGTGGGAGGCTGTGACCAACTCGCTGGCCCGCGAGGCGGGGATCGTCGTGCCCGACGCGGCTCTTCACAAGATCGACGGCAACTCGGTCCTGGTCTTGGATCGATTTGACCGCTCCGGCGAGCAGCGAATCGGCTACACCAGCGCGATGACGATGCTCGAGGCCACCGACGGCGACGAGCGAACGTATCTCGACATCGTCGAGGTGATCGAAGAGGAGTCCGACCAGGCCACCAGGGATCTGCACGAGCTGTGGCGGCGGGTTGCCTTCTCGATCCTGGTCAGCAACACCGACGACCACCTCCGCAACCACGGCTTCCTGCGCGCAACGAGTGGAGGTTGGTCCCTTTCGCCGGCCTTTGACCTGAATCCAGATCCCGAACCGGGTCGGAAGCTACTCAGCACCTCGATCGACGGAAGCTCCAGCGAGGCGAGTCTGGGGCTCCTGCTGGACGTCGCGGAGCTTTTCCGGCTGAGCGAGGAGGCAGCCCGGACTGTCGTAATAGAGGTCAGTGACGCGACCAGCCGCTGGCGAGAGGTCGCCGCCCAGGCCGGTCTCGACCGCGCCTCGATCAGCACCATGGAGCCCGCCTTCGAGCACGAGTCCGCGGAGCTGGCGCGAAGCACCGCCTCCCGGCAGTCTTGACCGGGAGGCGGTGCTGTCGGCCTCAGCCGAGCTGAGGAGTGGGCTAAGTCAGGTAGCGCAGGTAGACCATGCCGCTCTCGAAGCGGCGCTGGTCGGCCAGCTCCAAGTCCAGCCGGAGGCGATCCGGGAGGGCGCGCTTGCCGCCTCCGACGACGGCGGGGGCGAGGAAGGTGTGCAGCTCGTCGACGAGGCCCGCCGCGAAAGCGTGGCTGGCGAGCTCGGCGCCCCCGATGCCGAGGTCGGAGCTGGCCGCGGCCTTGAGCTGCCGCACCGCGTCGGCGTCGAAGCGCGGCTCGATCCGGGTCCGCTGCGTCGACACCTCGGTCAGCATGCTCGAGTAGACGACCTTGTCGGCCGCCTGCCAGATCGCCGCGAAGTCGCGCGTCGCCGGGGAGTGCTCGGCGAACGCCGGGTCGGTTTCCCAGACGGCCATCGTCTCGTACATGCGGCGGCCGTAGAGGTAGGTGCCGACCGGCCGCTCGAGATCGTTGACGAAGGCGTGCACCTCCTCGTCGGGCGCCGCCCAGTCGAAGCGACCGTCGGCGTCCTCGACGTACCCGTCGAGCGACGCGATCGCGGAGTAGATCAGCTTCGCCATCGGCGATAGTCAGCCTAGACGAGCGGCAACTCGACCAGGAGGTGGCTGTGATCTACGTCTTCTACGCAGTGGTGGCGCTCGCCGGGGCCGGCATCCATCTCTGGAGGCATCCCGCGGATCGGCACGGCGCGCGGCGGATAGAGGTGGTGCTGCTCTGGTGGATCGTGGTCACGATCGGGGTGGCCGGCATCGTCGGCGGGCTCCTGCATCTCTTCGACGGGCCGAGCATCGCCAGGGAAATCGGCTTCACCCGCGGCGACGGCGGCTTCCAGACCGAGGTCGGCTTCGGCGACCTCGCGCTCGGCCTTGCCGCGGTCCTCTGCATCTGGATCCGCGACCGCTACTGGCTGGCGATCTTGCTCATCGCCGCGGTTTCCCTCTGGGGCGACGCCTACGGCCACATCCACCAGGAGGTCGTCAACGACAACCACGACCCCGACAACTCCGGCCCCGTCCTCTACGCCGACATCCTCTTCCCGCTGGTCGGCCTGCTGCTCTACGCCGCCCGCGGGCGGCTGCGCCGGCAGACCACCGATGTCGATTCCGGGGTCGCCCGTTCGTCGTCTGGGTAGAGGCGCGGCCAACGGAGCCGCCAGAGAAACAAAGGAGGAGCGATGTCCGCAACCGTGCTCTACATGTCGATGTCCCTCGACGGCTTCATCGCCGGCCCCAACGAGGGACCGGGCAACGGTCTTGGCGACGGCGGCCACCGCCTGCACGAGTGGGTTTTCGAGGGCGCCGCCGCGAATCCCTCGGGAGTCCCAGGTCGCCCGCCCGGCGTCGACGGCGAGGTATACGACGAGATGATGTCCACCGGGGCCGTGGTCGCCGGCCGCGGGACCTTCGAGCCCGCGGGGGGCTGGGGCGGCGACCATCACGACGGCGTCCCGATCTTCATCCTCAGCCGCCACCCGTCCGATGCCGAGGTGGCGCAGTGGCCACTGGTCACCTACGTCGACGACGTCGCCACCGCGATGGCTCGCGCCAAGGAGGCCGCGGAGGAGAGGAACGTGCTGGTCCACGGCGCCGCCACCGCCCAGCTGGCCCTCGCCGCCGGCGTCCTCGACGAGATCCAGATCCACCTGATCCCGGTCCTGTTCGGCCAGGGCCGCAGGCTCTTCGACCACCACGGCCCCGACCACGTCGAGCTCGAGCGGACCGCGGCGATCGCCGCTCCCGGCGGAACCACCCATCTCCGCTATCGCGTCTGCCGCTGAGGGCGGTCGCCGGCCCGCGCGCCTCGCCGCCCAGGAGGCGGTCGAAGTCTAAGTCGATAATCTTGATAAACTTAGACAAGAATGGAGAAAGTCGACGTCCATCAGCACCTTCTGTCCGAGCCTCTGATCGCCGAGCTGGCGCGGCGCCAAAGACCGCCCGCGCTGGTTCGCCGGCGCGAGGGGTGGACGTTCCGCGTGGCCGGGGAGCCCGACAGCGTCCTTTCGTTCGAGGCGACCGACGTCGCGCTGCGGCGAGAGGAGCTGCGCCGCGACGAGATCGACCGAGCTCTGGTTGCGCTGTCCACCGCGCTCGGGATCGAGACGCTCCCGGCCGAGGAGGCGGCCCCGTTGCTGGAGGCGCACCACTTGGGCATCGAGGAACTGCCGGCTCGCTTCGAGGGGTGGGGTGCTGTGCAGCTCGAGACGCCCGACCCCGGTGAAGTCGACGCAGCGATCGCCAGAGGGTGCGTGGGAATCTCGCTGCCGGCAACCGCCCTCCGCAACCCCGGCGAGCTGGAGCGCGTCGGTCCGCTGCTTGCCCAGCTCGAGCTGCACGACGCCCCGTTGTTCGTCCACCCTGGTCCCGTCGCCACCCCCGGTCAGTCGGGAGCCAGCACCTCCGTGCCTCCCTGGTGGCCCGCTCTCACCGACTACGTCGCACAGATGCAGGCCGCCTGGTTCGCGTTCCTACATGCCGGACGTCGCGCCAATCCACGCCTGCGGGTGCTGTTCGCGATGCTGGCCGGCGGCGCGCCACTGCAGCTGGAGCGGCTCGCCGCCCGCGGCGGCCCGGCGACGGCAGCTCCCGACCCGCTGGTCTTCTACGACACCTCCTCCTACGGGCCGCGAATGCTCGAGGCGACGATCGGCGCGGTCGGCGTCGCGCAGCTCGTCTACGGCTCCGACCGGCCTGTCGTCGACGCCTCCCCGCAGCTGGACGCCGAACTGGAACGGGCGCTGCTGAGCACGAACCCACAACGCTTGCTGACTCCAATCAGGGAAAGAGACTTCGCATGATCGAGAGCATCGCCCGGCCGACCGGGGCCGACCTTACGAATGAGCAACTGCTCGGTGTCGCAACGCAATTCGCGGCGCGGCCGGAGCTGTGGGCCGAGTACGTCCACCACGATCCGGTGCAGCGGACCTTCAAACAGCTGCTGCGCGACGAGCACCTCGACGTCTGGCTGCTCTGCTGGTCCCATGACCATGACACTGGCTTCCACGACCACGACCTTTCGGCCGGCGCGGTTGCCGTCGTCTCCGGCAGCGTCCGCGAGGAGCGGCTCGTGCTCGGCCGGCCCGTGGACGCCCCGATCGCCCGCACTGCGCACGCCGGCTCGTCATTCAACTTCGGCGCAAGCGACATCCACCGAGTGCTCCATGCAGGTGCCGAGCCCGCAGTGACCATCCACGCTTACTCGCCGCCGCTGGTGCGGATGGGCAGCTACACGATCGAGCCGAACGGGCAACTGCGCCGGCACGCCGTCTCCCATGAGGAGGAGCTGCGCCAGCTCGACGTCGCCCGGGTCGATCGCGAGCCGGCCCTCTAGGACCCGTACTTCACGGCCGCCTGGCGCAGGGCCTCGTAGGAGGGCTTGCGGGAGCCGTCGGTGCGCAGCACGCCGTACCAATCCCGGGTGCCGAAGTCGCGGTAGTTGAAGTAGATGACCTCGGCCACGTAGCCGGTGCCCTTGCACCAGGCGATGAAGTTGGTCAGGTTGGCCGCCTGCTCGGCCTCGGTCCACTGCAGGCTGTCGCCGGTGGCGGACTGGCTGATCGCGGTCGGCCAGCCGACCTCGGTGATGTAGATCGGGCCGCCGGTCAGCGCCCGGGCGCTTTCGATCCGGGCGCGGTTGCCTTGCGCCGAGCTGGTCTTGGAGCCGGTGCCGCCGTAGGGGTGGACGATGAAGCCGTCGACGTAGGTCCTCCAGTCGGAGGTAAGCCAGGCCTTGCCGAAGCTGAGATCGCCGGCGCCGTCCAGGGTGCCGAGGAGCTTCGGCGCCGAGTCGCCGTACTGGCCGTGGAAGGCGTTGTAGGTCTTCTTCAGCAGTTCGCGATAGCAGGTGGCGTTGGCGGTGCTGGTCGCGTTGGAGCCCCAGAACCACGTCCCGCCCGGCTCGTTCAGGACCTCCACCGTCGGCGACTGGGTGGGGGTGGTGTTGGCCTTGTAGAAGGACAGCGTCTCGGCGGCCCAGTTGCTCGCGTTCAGCGCGCAGACTCCGCCGCTGTTGTAGGGACCGGAGAAGTTCATCTGGATCCGCAGGCCGGCTTTCTTGTAGGCATCGATGCCGCTGGCTCCGCGCTCGGTCTCGTAGCGCACGGTGTTGACCGCCCCTCGCACGTCACTGGCGCCGGTGCTGCCGTAGTTGCCGGCATCGAGCCCGACGATCATGCCGCCGGGGCTGGGACTGGGGGCCGGTTCGGGGGTTGGGGTCGGGGTCGAGGAAGGCGCGGAGAGGTTGGCGACGTCGACCGTGACCGAAGCGGTGCGCGAGTTGCCCACGTCGTCGAAGGCGGTGGCGCTGAGGGTGTGCGACCCGTTGGTGAACTTGGTCGTGTCGAAGTGGCAATTCCACGGTGCCGAGATCTCGGTGTTGAGGGTGGCCCCGTCGACCTTCATCACCACCCGGTCGACGCCGCTGGCGTCGCTGGCGTTGGCGACGCAGCTGCTCCCGTCGACGTTGCCCTTGACCGTCGCGCCGGCGGTCGGGGCCTGCCAGTTGACGCTGGGGGCGGTGGTGTCGCCGGCGGGCGGGGTGGGAGTGGGAGTTGGCGTCGGCTCCGGCTGCGGAGCCGGGACCGGTGCCGATCCGTTCGCCACCGTGATCGCGCGCGATGCCGAGCTCGAGTTGCCGGCCTTGTCGTACGCGGTGGCGCTGAGGGTGTGGGACCCGTCGGTGACCTTGGTCGAGTCGAAGGTGCAGTTCCACGGCACGTAGTTCTCGGTGTTCAGGGTCGTGCCGTCGACCCTGAAGACGACGCGGGTGACACCGCGGCTGTCGCCGGCGGCGACCTCGCAGGTCGAGTCGTGGAGCGTGCCCGTCACCGTCGCGCCGGCGGCCGGGGCCTTCCAGCTGACGGTCGGCGCGGTGGTGTCCGACGCTTGGCGGCTGATCTTGACGAGGCACTTGCGCTTCGCCTGCTTGCCGCAGCCGTTGCGATGCTTGGCGCCCGACTTCGAGGCGGCGGACTGGGTGACGACGAGGGCGAGACTGCCCGCCATTGCCACCGCAAATACGGCAAGAAGAGCCGCGAATCGACGCCCTGCGAAATCGGTGATCGACATTGGTAGCTCCTTCGGTGGCTGGGCTGCCTCTGAGAGGCCCCTCGCTTTGCGGCCCCGCCTCGCGACGGGTGTGCCGTTTCGGTTGCGTCAGACACTTCTCGGCAGCGCCGACCCTCCCCTGTTCAGATGAATCTCTTCACCCAAAATTGGTGGTGCCAGGCGCGGCCTGGAGCCGATGGAGCGCTTCTGGCTCTCAAGCTGAACCCGCTGCTGGTCGAGTCGCGCGAGACCTCACTCGCTCCGGCCGTGCAGGGCGAGCTGCCGGGTGGGGTCAAAGGCGTCGTCGGCCACCTCAACCGCCGCTACCGGATCAGGACCGGTCCCCACCACCCGGATGTGGCGGGGCTCGACGCGCTCTGCGAGGCGACCGCCTACGTCGCCGAACGCATCCGTCGCGAGTGCGAGGAGTAGAGGTGGCGACCAAGCTCAACTGGTACGGACTGGTCACGCTGAGTTTCGTTGCTCTGCTTGGGTTGGTGACGATTAGCGGCGCCTCGCTCGGCGACAAGTTCTGGGGCTTGCTGGTTCTTGGAGCCGTCGGCTTCTCGCTGTTCCTCCACCGTCGCGCCAACGCCAAAGCGGCGCGCGCGGCCGAGGTCGCCAGCGCCGGCACGAGGGGAGTGGCGACCGTGGTCTCCATCGCCCCCGGCAGCTCGGTTGTCGCTGAAACCGAGTTGCTGTTTCGCCTGCAGCTGGAAATGCCCGGAGCCGAGCCGCGCCAGGTAGACCTGGCGGAAGAAGTGACCGACTACGCCGCCAGCGGCATCGCACAGGGCATGAGGCTCCCCGTCATCGTCGACTCCGCCGACCCCGACCGCGTCGTGCTCGTCTGGTGAGCGACATCGGCGCCGAGGTGGCGGGCATCCGCTGATTCGGGCGTCCTGGCCTAGCCGCCGCGCTCCGCCCGAATCGCCGCCAGCGCCGTCTCTATGGAGGGGTAGAAGTGGTCTTTGTCGAGCGTGTCCATCAGGCCGTAGCGCAGGGTCAGCTGCTTGAGGCGGTCGCGCAGCTCGACGAAGGCGAGGTGGATGCCGGCGTCGTTCAGCTCGCGGTCTAGCTGCTCGAGCATCTCCGCCGCGGTCACGTCGACGTCGGTGATCGCCTCGCACTGGAGGACGATCCACTCGGGTTCGCGCTCGCGCGCCAGGCGCCGGATTTCGTCCCGGAACCTGCCCGAGTTGGCGAAGAACAGCGGCGCCTCCCAGCGGTAGACGACAACGCCCGGGGTCTCCCTGGCCTCGGGATAGGCGGCGAGGTCGTGCCAGCCCTCCGTCTCCGTGGGGCGTCCCAGAACCGCGCCGTGCGGCCACCAGTTACGGCGGAAGAAGAGGATGATCGCGAGCAGGACCGCGACCACGATTCCCTCGAGGACGCCGAGCAGCACGACCCCGGCGGTGGCCACCAGGGAGACGCCGAGCGCGCTTTTGCGCACCTCGTAATACCGGCGCAGCAGAGGCAGGTTCATCAGCGAGATCGCAGCAGCGATCACCACCGCCGCCAGCGCCGCCTGGGGCAGGTCGGCGAGCAGCCCATTGAGGAAGAGCAGGAGGATCGCGACGAGCCCAGCCCCGACCAGCCCGGCGAGCTGGGTCTTAGCGCCCGACTGCTCGGCGACCGCGGTCCGCGAGCCGCTGGTCGAGACCGCGAACCCCTGGAAGAAGCCGGCCGCGACGTTGGCGGTGCCGACGCCGATCATCTCCTGGTCGGGCTTGACCTCGTCCCCGCGCCGGGCCGCGAAGCTGGTCGCGGTGGCGATCGTGTCGGTCAGCGAGACCAGGGTGATGCCGACCGCCGCCAGCAGCAGCGCCGGGATGTCGCCGGCGTCGGTCCAGGGAAGTCCGGGGACCGGCACGCCCTGGGGCAGGGACCCGACCGTCGCGACCCCGTGGTCGACCAGGCCGAAAGCCGCCGAGGCGACGGTGGCCGCGACGACGGCAACGAGGATCGCCGGCAGGCGCTTGGTGAGGAGCGGCAGCAGGAGCAGGATGCCGAGGACCGCGAGCCCGACCAGGAGCGTGGTCGTGTGCGTCTGGCCGAGCCCGTCGGCGAACGCCTTCAGCTCGCTGAGGAACGAGTCGGCGTCGGTCGAGAAGCCGAACAGCTTCGGCAACTGCCCGACGATGATCGTGATCCCGAGCCCGTTCATGTAGCCGACCTGCACCTCTTTCGAGAGCAGGTCGGCGACGAAGCCGAGCTTGCCGAGGCCGAGGCCGATCTCGATCAGCCCGACGAAGATCGCCAGCATGCCCGCCAGCGCGATCGCCGTCCCCGGGTCGTCGCTGACCAGCAGCGGCGTGATCGCGGCGAGGATCAGGGGCGAGATGGAGGAGTCCGGGCCCAGCACCAGGACCCGCGAGGGCCCGAAGAGGGCGTAGCCCACCAGGCAGGCGATCGTCGTGTAGAGGCCGGTGACCGCCGGCAGCCCGGCGAGCTCCGCGTAGGCCATTCCCTGCGGAACCAGGATCGCGGCCAGCACGACCCCGGCGACCAGGTCGGGGCGCGCGGAGCCGCCGGGGTACTCCCCGATGAGCTTGAGCCCCGGCACCCAGGGCTGCAAGCGGGCGATCAAGCTCATCGTCTCGCTAAGACTCCCCGAGCATCACCAGGGTCTCGGGACGAACCCCGTCGTGCTGCATCGCTGCCGCGGCCTCCTCGGACTCCAGGGCCTCCTGCAGGGCAGACATGTCGGGCACCTCCAGGATCAGCCCAACCCGGTTCGAGCCTTTCTGGTCCTTGAAGGTCCGGACCGAGATCCCCAGCCCCCCGAAGAACTCATCCCGCCTCGTCGAGCCGAGCCAGCTGTCGACGTCGTCCACCTCGTGAAAAGCAAGCACCGTTGGCATGGTTCTCTGTCCTTCCTTCGGCACGCGAACCCGTCGCGCGACGTTGAGTGGAGGGCCAGCATGTCAGACGAAATCCGGAACACGAACTTCGGCCGATCTTCACTACATTCGCCCGATGAAGCTCCTCGCCGCGGCCGCGATCGCGTCCCTCGCCCTGACCGCCGGCTGGCTCGCCCCGGCGGCCGGCGCCAAGCCCTTTCTGGTCAAGCCGAGCAACCCGTTCTACCCGGTGATCGAGGCTTTCGGCGAGGGCTCGATCAAACAGGGGACGACGGTGCGGGGCTGCACGGTGCAGCCGCTGACCAACTGCCCGCGGGCGCAGCTCGGCGGAGCGAAGCTGACCCAGGCGCTGCTCGCCGGCTCCGACCTGCGCGGGCTGCGGGCGCCGCGGGCGACCATGGGCGGTGCGACCGTCTCCTTCGCGCGCCTGCAGGACGCCGACCTGCGCGGGCTCCAAGCGCCGGCCTTCGTCGCCAGCTACACCCGGCTCGACCGCGCCGACCTCTCCGGGTCGGACCTCACCCTCGGCGCTCTCGCCGAGATGCAGGCGCCCGGCGCGAACCTGAGCGGCGCCAACCTCTTCAGTGCCGACGCCAGCGGCGCGAATCTGCGCGGGGCCGATCTGCGCGGCGCCAACCTGACCGGCGCGCTGATGGCGGGGACCGACCTGCAGGGCGCCGACCTGCGCGGCGTCTCGCTCTCCCTCACCGACCTGCACCGGGCGGACCTGCGCGGCGCCAAGCTTGCCGGCGCCAGCTTCTGCAACACGATCATGCCCAGCGGCAAGGTGCGCAACAAGCGCAAGCGCTGCCCGCTGCACCTGCCGGTGCTGCACGGGCCGACGATCCCGATCCCGCCCGAGGCCGCCGTCTACACGGTGCTGAGCGCCGCCGGCACGACCCCGGCGCCGCCCGGCACGCGGGTGCGCGGCTGCGTGGTCGCGCCCTCGGCGGCCTGTCCCGGCGGCGACCTCCGCGGCGCCACCCTGCACGCCGCGTTCCTCTCCTACGCCAACTACCGGGAGGCGGACTTCCGCAACGCTTCGCTGACCCTGGGCAACGTCTCCTTCGCCAACTTCGCCGGGGCGAGCTTCGACGGCACGGAGCTGGCCGGCAGCGCCGCTGTCGGGACGAACCTGCGCGGCGCCAGCCTCGCGAAGGCGAACCTCACCCTGGCCGACTTCGTCGGTGCCGACCTGCGACGCGCGAGCCTGCCCAGCGCCGACGCCCGCAGCGCCAACTTCACCCGCGCCGACCTGCGCAAAGCTGACCTCGGCCGCGCCGACCTGGAAGGCGTGGCCCTGATCCGCGCCGACCTGCGCGGCGCCGACCTCACCGGCACCGACCTGACCGAAGCGATCCTGACCGGCGCCAGGCTGTCCCCAGGCTCGGCTGCCGGCGCGATCCTCTGCAACACCTCGATGCCCGACGGCAGTCTCGGCAATCCCCAGCCGAAATGCTGATCTGAGTGAGGCATTGGACGGCGCGCTCTCGGCGGCCTACCTTTAGCGGAGACGGTTCTTGGGTGATTCCGACTGGAGGCAGAGATGGCAAAGGTCCTATGTGTGCTCTACGACGACCCGGTAGACGGCTACCCGCCGGCCTACGCCCGCGACGAGATCCCGGAGATCGCTTCCTACCCCGACGGCCAGAGCGCTCCCAGTCCTGACGGCATCGACTTCACCCCCGGGGAGCTGCTGGGCTGCGTCTCCGGCGAGCTAGGCCTCCGGGCTTACCTGGAGGGCCAGGGGCATGAGCTGGTCGTAACCGCGGACAAGGACGGGGAGGACTCGGAGTTCGACCGGCACCTGGCCGACGCTGAGATCGTCATCTCCCAGCCCTTCTGGCCGGCGTACCTGACGGCCGAGCGGATCGCCAAGGCTCCCAACCTGAAGCTGGCTATCACCGCCGGGATCGGCTCCGACCACGTCGACCTGCAGGCGGCGATGGACTCGGGCATCACCGTCGCCGAGGTCACCTACTGCAACTCGATCTCCGTCGCCGAGCACGTGGTGATGATGATCCTGGGGCTGGTCCGCAACTACATCCCGTCCCACCAGATCGTCCTCGACGGCGGCTGGAACATCGCCGATGCGGTGTCGCGCGCCTACGACCTGGAGGGCATGCAGGTCGGCACGGTGGCGGCGGGACGAATCGGGACCGCCGTCCTCAAACGCCTCGCCCCCTTCGACGTCGGCCTCCACTACATGGACCGCCACCCCCTGCCCGCCGAGCTCGAGGCCCAGCTTGGCGCCACCCACCACGACTCGGTCGAGAGCCTGGTCGAAGTCTGCGACGTCGTGACGATCAACTGCCCCCTGCACCCGGAGACCGAGCACCTCTTCGACGCCCAGATGATCGCCAAGATGAAGCGCGGCGCCTACCTGATCAACACCGCCCGCGGCAAGATCTGCGACCGCGACGCAGTCGCCGCCGCCTGCAAATCGGGCCAACTGGCCGGCTACGCCGGAGACGTTTGGTTCCCCCAACCCGCCCCCGCCGACCACCCCTGGCGCACCATGCCCCACCACGGCATGACCCCCCACGTCTCCGGCTCCACCCTCTCAGCCCAGTCCCGCTACGCCGCCGGCACCAGGGAGATCCTCGAGAACTACTTCAGCGGCACCCCGCAGCGCGACGAATACCTGATCGTGGATGGCGGCCAGCTCGCCGGGGCGGGGGCCCACTCGTACTCGGCTGGGAACGCGACGGCGGGGTCCGAGGAGGCGGCGCGGTTCGGGGCTTGACCCGATTCGAGCGCGCCTCTAGCCGTCCTCTTCGACGGAGGCCGGTTCGCCGACTTCGGCGTACGCAGCTTCGAGCTCTTCGCGCACCGCGCCTTCCTGGTTTGGGATTTCCAGCCTTCGTTCGAGGATCGGGATCGCCTCTTCGGGGCGGCCGCTGAGACGCAGGGCATTGCCGAGGTTGAAGAGCGCATAGGCGTAGTTGAGGTCGTCGGTCCCTTCCGGGAAGGAGTTGACCGCTTCTTCGAGGACCGGAACGGCCTCCTCGTATTCGCCCGCCTGGACCATCGCGAAGCCCTGTTCGTTGAGGACGGCGCCGTCCACCGGGTCGGCTTCGGACGCCTCGGGCGGGGGAGCGGATTCGCTGGCGGTCGTCGACGGGCTGGACTCCGCCGCGCCCTGCGCCGCCGAAGAGCCCTCGCCTTTCGCCTGCGCTGCCTGCCGGGCACCGTCACCTGAGGAGTCGTCGCCCCCGCTCAGCGCAGCAAAGGCGACGATCGCCGAGGCGGCGAGCAACCCGAGAAGCGCCGCGGCGATCTTCCGGCCGCTGCCTCCGGAGCCGGCATGTGCGTAAGCAGGCGGTTCGGGGCGCCGGCTGCGGGGCGTATCCATGACCTCCGTGGGCTGCTCGACGACGACGCTTGGCTGTTCGAGCTGCTCGAGTGCGTGCCCGGCAGAGAGGGGGCGGTCGCGTGGGTCCTTGCTGGTCATCGCGGTGGTCAGGGCCCACAGCGCCCGCGAGCACTGCCCCTCGCACAGCTGCAGCACCACGCCGCAGGAATAGAGGTCGGAGCGCTCGGTCGCCGGCTGCCCTTCCAACACCTCCGGCGCCGCGTAGCGCTCGGTCCCGAGCACCAGGCCCGTGCTCGTCAGCGAGGTCGCGTCGCGGGGCAGGGCGATGCCGAAGTCGATCAGCTTCGCGGTCCCGCTCGGTTCGATGATGATGTTGGCGGGCTTGATGTCGCGGTGCAGGATCCCGACCTCGTGGATGTGGAAGAGCGCGTCGAGCAGTTCACCCGCCAGCTGATCGCAGTCGATCCGCTGCCCTCGCTCAAGGCAAGAGGCGAGGTCCTCCCCCGGCACGAGCTCCATCACCAGGTAGGGCCGCTCTCCTTGGTCGGAGAAGTCGTAGACCCTGACCAGGTTGGGATGCGACAACCCCGCCGCCGTCCGCGCCTCGCGCCGAAACCGCGCCACGAACCCCGGATCGGAGGCAATCGTGTCGGAAAGCACCTTCACCGCCACCGGCCGCTCGAGCACCTCGTCATGCCCGAGCCAGACCGCAGCCATCCCGCCGCGCCCGAGCATGCGCTCGAGCCGATAGCGGTCCTTCAGCTTTCTGCCGCTGGCGATCGCGTCGACCACGCCCCCCCTCTACCCACTTGACGAAATAGGCCGCCAGCGGCACCGGGTACCCCCGCAAATCCACTGCTGGTATCGCTTTAGGTTGCATAAATCCGTCCGAGCCAGATGAAAGTCTGGAGGACAAGGTCGAATAGCAGCGAAGTAAAGCTGCATCTCAGCCCCCGGCGAAATACGTCCGGGGGCCAAAAGTAGTTGCATAAGTTGCATATAAGTGATATTAGATCACTTATGTCCCCCTCTGGCTTCAACTTCAAGGGGAGGCGGCTTGATCTAGCCATCGTCTTCCGCAATGCACGCACGGCGAAGGAGGCCGCGCGTGCCCTTGGGGTCGAGACTGGGTCGGTCTTCGGGCTGATACAGCGGATGACGGCCGAGGGCATTCTTGAACCACTCGGTCTCGGCAAGCCCACGCGTGGGACGGAATACGTCCTCACTGCGGACGGCGCCCACGCAGTGGCGCTCGAACTGGAGCGAAGTCAGGACGCTGACGAGGGCGCCGCCGCCGTGCTCGACGGGCAGGAAATGATCATCGCCCGCGGCGGCCCGCTCTCTCGCGTCCAGGCGGTCTTCGCAGACCCTGGTCTCTCGCGGCCCATCGCCTGGGCAGCCACGCTTGGCACCGATTGGATGCTTGCGCTCTCGGCCGATACCGACAAGTTCGCCGCCCAGAAGCTAGTCGCTGCCCTCGAAGGGGCTGGCTGTATCTGCGCACACGGCAAGGTCGACTCGAAACTTTCCGGTCGGCGGCTACGGGAGCGAGCGGCTGACCTCGTCGGCTTTGAGGCCGTCCGATGAATACAGACGAACCGGAGGGCCGCAGCCCGCGCCGGGAGCTACTAGCGCCTGTTGGGATCCTTCTGGTGGTCAGCGGCATCGTCGTCATCCTTGTGGCCGCCCTTACGAATCCGGTCGTCGCGACGGCTGGTTTGGTCCTCATCGCCAGCGGGATCGGGCTCGTCGTCGCACGCGAGTATCGCGATGAAGCGGACATGGAGTACTCCCGTCTGGGCGGCCTGAGACTGACGACTAGGAAAGGTTCCGCCACGGCTGAGGACGAGGATGCTGCCCAGCCTCGCTTCGCTCGAAAGCGTAGTGAGCGACCCTCGCTGGAGGTCATTGAGGGCGAAAGCAAAACCGGAGGCGACCGCAACCAGCATCCGACTCGACAAGAGTCAGGCTGCCGCTTGGCGCAGGCACTAAATAGGCGGCGGGACGGGAATGGATAGGCGCGCCATCGCGGCACTTACTCACTGAGCAGCCGCGAGGGTCTTGGCCGACGAGGGTTGACTCGGAGCCGTCCACGACGTAGACCTCTGTCGACCCCGGACGACAGGAGGAGCAATGAGCACCAGTGCCGATCCCAAAGACGCCGAGCTGAAGGCCCGTCACCGCAAGATGTGGGCCTCGGGGGACTACCCGTCGATGGTCGAGACCTTTCTCCTGCCGCTCGGGCCGCGACTGGTCGAAGCCTGTGGGATCGGACCCGGGATGCGGGTGCTCGATGTCGCTGCGGGCACCGGCAACGCGGCGATTCCGGCCGCCGAACGCGGTGCCGAGGTCACCGCCGGCGACCTCACCCCGGAGCTCTTCGAGGCGGGGCGCGAGCGCGCTGCGGCGGCCGGGGTCGAGGTGGAGTGGGTTGAGGCCGACGCGGAGAGGCTGCCCTTCGAGGACGGCTCCTTCGACGTCGTCATCTCCTCGATCGGGGCGATGTTCGCGCCGCACCACGAGGCGGTCGCCGACGAGCTGATCCGCGTTTGCCGGCCCGGCGGCACGATCGGCATGCTGAACTGGACGCCGGAGGGGATGATCGGGCACCTCTTCAAGCTGATGGGGCCGTTCGCGCCGGCGCCGCCCCCCGGCGCCCAGCCGCCGCCGCTGTGGGGCAGCGAGGAGCACCTGCGGGAGCTGTTCGGAGACCGGGTCGAGTTGCAGACGCTGCTGCGCGAGGATCTTACGATCACCGCCTTCGAGCAGGCGACCGACTACGGCGAGCACTTCAAGGCGCGCTATGGCCCGACCATCGTCGCCCGTGCAAACGCCGAGCGCGAAGGGCGAGCGGAGGAGTTCGACGCGGCGCTCGATCGCTTCTGCGAGGAGTGGAACCAGGGCGGGGAGGGGCAGGCGCGCTTCGAGAAGGAGTACCTGCTGGCGGTCGGCCGCAAGACCGGTTGAGCGCCCCGCCGTACCGTCGCCGACTGCTCCGCCTCAGGCCCGATCCTGGCGGTCCGGGTCGAGGACTTGACCGACGCGCCCTCGCCCAAGTGGGCCGCGCGTCCCGCCGCGATGGACGCGCAATCAGCTGGCCAGGCTTGCTGCTTGTCCCTCGCGAATAGCGAGCGGAGGCAGGCCGTCGACGATCTGCATCGTACGGAGGCTGACCGTCACGATCCTCGCCAACAGATCGGGGATGTACCTCGGGTCATCGAGTTCTCTGCTCCGGTCGTTCGGATCATTGACTATCCCGGACTGCTTATCGGTCCGGACCTGATAGCGCTCCATGATCCACTCGACCGCCGACCGTGACCCAACTGTGTGCCGGTATGCGTCGGCTGGAATGCCCGCTAGGGTGATGCGCGAGTTGTAGATCACGGTGGATCTATCCTCCTCGAGCTTCTTCGTCTCGGGGTTGCGGGTCTTCCTGAATTTCATCTTCTGGACGGCGAAGAACTCGAATGGATCGTCGCCTGGCTCGATGTCAAGACCGTCAAGCGGATAGGGGTCAATCGTCTCGTAGCCGAGATGGAGCTCCGACAGTTCCTTGCCCGCCTGAATGATTGGCCACGGGTCCTTCAATAAAGGGATCCGGGGTAGGAGCTTCTTTAGATCGGCCGCGTACGTCTCCCGGTAGTCGGCCGAATGCAGGAGCCCGTAGACGTAGAGAAAAATGTCGTCCTTGGAGATCTCTTCACCATAAGCCTCACTGAAATGGTGTAGCGCGCTGTCGGTGATGTTGTCCACCCGTCGATAGCCATCGGCGATTTCATCGCTTCCTTGGTCGAGGGTGAGTTCAATTGTTTCCGTAACGGACTCGTAGTGCCAGCGGGGAAAGAATTGGTCCGTGTTTACGAGATGCTGATCGGGCGGGGAGTCGACTATCAGGGCGGCGAAGTCGCCACCGGCTCCTTTGCCCGTCGTGGCGATGCCGACATTTGGCAGGCCGAATGCGCGAAGAGCGCCCGGCCGATCGACCAGGCCCTCGGACGCGACCAGCATCTGCTTTTGAAATGGGCGATACGCGGCCTCCACGACATCGCTGGAATCGATGGTCAAGGCATGCTCTCTTTGGAGACGCCTCCGGAGACCTTCGCTCCAGCTTATTCGCGTTGGATCTTTGGTCGGTACGTGGTTCGGATCCGCACGAAGTCGCTCTAGCTCCTCGCTGAAAGTATTGGCGAGGCGCCGAGCGGTTGCAGAAGCAGCGGCTCGGGACGAGCCGTAAACCCAGGCGTCGCGCTTGGTTGAAACTCCGGGGAACCGCTCCGCGAACACGCCATCCAGCCCCTCACTCATTGCCACGAACTTCGCAAAGTCGTCCTGACGCTGATTCAGCCAATCGCCGTGCTCGTTCGGCACGATCTCGGCCGACTCGACGCCAAAGATCGATCCGGCGGCTGTGACCTCGTCGAGCTTCTGCTGCGCGGTCAGATAGTCATCCACCTCCGCGTAGTGGATGGTCGCGGGGCCGTTCCGCTCCGGGTTCTTGACCAGAAGCGTGATCGCCACCGTTGCCCTGCTTCCGCCGCCGAAGACCTTCCCCCCTTCCCTGCGCGACAGCTCACCGGCGGTCCGCTGGTTCCCTCGGAGGTTGTAGACGTAGATCGCGCTGCATTCGTCGGCGAGCGTCTTGCGCAGGCCATCCGCCGTGCTCGAGTCCAGGAAGCCGCCGTTGGTCACGAAGGCGATGACGCCTCGCTCTCGGACCCGGAGGGTCGCCCATTTGATGGCGCGGATGTAGGAGTCGTACAGCTGGTTTTTCAACGTGGCCTGTGACCGCTCCACATATGACCCGCGGATCGCCTCGTCGAGCGACGGGTACGCCTCGTTCGGGTTGGCTTCGTTCGCTGAGCCCTGGCCGGAGGAGTACGGCGGGTTGCCCACGATCACCGTGATCGGGATCTTCTTGAGCCGCTCCAGGCGCTGGTTGTTCTCCGGGAACACGTCTAGGTCGGGGCGGTCGTCGTCCTCCCAGGACTGGAAGGTGTCGGTGAGAACCAGGCCGGGAAAGGACTCGTACTCCGTCGGCTCGGCCGCTTCCCGGCGCAGGCCGAGATAGGTCGTCTCGATGTTGACCGCTGCGATGTAGTAGGCGAGCAACAAGATCTCGTTCGCGTGAAACTCGTTGGCGTACTTGCGGGCCAGGTCGTGCGGCTCGATCAGCCCGAGCTCGAGCAGTCTGACCATGAAGGTCCCGGTCCCGGTGAACCCGTCGAGGATGTGGACGCCTTCGTCGGAAAGGGCCTGGCCAAACTCGCTCTGCAGCGCCTCATCCGCCGAACGGAGGATGAAATCCACGATCGGGATCGGGGTGAAGACGATTCCCAGCTTGTCGGCCGTTCGCCTGAACGCGGTCGTAAAGAAGGTGTCGTAGAGCCGGCGGACGAGCTCCTGCCGGCCCTCGCGGTCCTTGACGTCGGCCACTTTTCGCCGCACCGAGTCGTAGAACTTCTGCAGCGACTCGTTCTCGGCCTCGAGGTCGTGCTCGTCCAGCGCCGAGAGCATTCGCTCCATCGCCTGCGCGACCGGGTTGTTGTCGAGGAACTCGTCGCCGTCGAAGAGGGCGTTGAAGACGGGACGGGTGATCAGGTGCTGCGCCAGCATCTCAACTGCGTCCTTCTCCGAGATCCCCTCGTTGAGATTGCCCCGCAGGCCGTCGAGAAAGGTCTCGAACTCGTCGCGCACGGAGGTCGTCTTCGGATCCCCGAGAAGCGTCGTGATGCGGGTGATCTGCCGCTCGGCGATGCCGGCGACGTCCTTGGCCCAGTCGGTCCAGTACTCACGCGAGCCGACTTTTTTCACGATCCTCGCGTAGATCGCGTCACGCCACTGGTCGAGGTCCGGATAGACGAGATCGAGCTCGCCCTGCTCACCCCAGGCCTGGCCTCCGCCGACGCCGATGACGTTGACCTTTTCGTCTCGTGCCTTCGAGAGCGAGATTCGGTTGATCAACGCGTCGAAGCGCTCGTCGTGCGCGCGGAGCGCTTGCAGCACCTCCCAGACCGCCGCGTAGCGCTTGTTGTCCTTGAGCGCGTCCTCCGGAGTCATGCCGCTGGGAACGCCGATCGGGAGGATGATGTACCCGAACTGCTTGCCGCTGTCCTTATCGAGACGCATCACGCGCCCGACCGACTGGACGATGTCGACGACGGACTTTCGCGGGGAGAGGAACATCACCGCGTCCAAGGCCGGCACGTCGACGCCCTCGGCTAGGCAGCGGGCGTTGGTGAGGATCCGGCACCCGTCCTGGTCGGGGTCCTCCCTCAGCCAGTCGAGTTTCCGGTTGCGCTCAAGCGCGTTCATAGTGCCGTCGACGTGCTTGACGCTGCAGCGGAGCGGAGCGGTGCCGTCGCCCCCGGCGCGATCGGTGGCGTCTACGTAGTAGTCGACCACGGACTGGAAGAGCTCCTCGACCCGCTTGGAGTCCTTGATGTTGCCCGCGAAGGCGATCGCGCGGCGCATCGGCAGTACGTCGGGCTCGAACGCGTGCTCCGCGCGCCCGCGCTTGGCGAGGCCGTTCCAGCAGCCGACGATCTTCGCGGCGTCGTCGAGGTTCAGCTCGTTGCTGTCGTTCGACAGCTGCGTCTGGAAGGTTCGGGCGACAGACTCCTCGTCGACCGTGAGGACGAGCACTTTGTAATCGGTGAGAAGGCCCCGTTCGACCGCCTCGCCGAACCCGAGGCGATGAAGCTCCGGGCCGTAGAGGGCCTCGTCGTCCATCGAGGCGAGGACTGCATTGGCCTCGCCTGCCTTGGTCTTCGAGGAGTCGGCGTAAATCCGCGGGGTCGCCGTCATGTAGAGGCGCTTGGCCGCCGGGAGGTATTCGTCGTCGTGGACGCGCACGAACGCCGAGTCGCTCTCGCCGGCGAGGGTGGCGCCGGTGGTGCGGTGCGCCTCGTCGGCCACGACCAGCGAGAACGCGGGTAGCTGTTTCTGGGCTTGGGCGACGACCTCGATCGACTGATAGGTCGAGAACACCACCGTCATCGCATCGGGGTCGGCTTCGGCGGCGCCGATCCGCGCCCGCATGATCGCGACGTCGGTCGTCGCGGGCAGGGCCAGGTCGGCGACGGAGATGTCCTCGAAGGTATCGCTGCGGGTGGCCCGCCGACTCGACTTGGGATCCGAGCACACCGCCAGCGGCCGGATCGGGACGGTTGCGTTGTCGACCCACTCGCGGACGGTCTGCGAGAGCAGGCTGATGCTTGGCACCAGGAAGAGGACCTTGCCGCCCACGCCCACGTGCTGCTCGGCGAGCCGCAGGCTCGTGAACGTCTTACCGGTGCCGCAGGCCATCACCAGCTTGCCGCGGTCGTGCTCCACGAACCCGGCAAGCACCTTCTCGATCGCGAGCCGCTGGTGGTCGCGGGGCTCCTTCTTGTCGACCAGCGTGAGGTCGCCGGGCGCGTCGACGCTAAACCGCGACCAGTCGACCCGCGAGGCCTCTAGATCGGACATCCCGATCCGGCGCACCGGGATCGTCTGGCCCTTGATCGCGTTCTCGGCGTTGGCGTTCCACTTGTCGCTGGTCGAGACGATGATCCGCTCGCCGAAACCGGCCTTGCCCGAGGCCGCCAGGAACGAGTCGATCATCGGCTTGGTCACCCAGGTATCCGGGGCGAAGAACTTGCACTGGATCGCGACGTCGTGGCCGGTGTCCCGGTCGTGGGCCACGAGGTCGATGCCGGTGTCAGGGCGGCCCTCGCGTTGCGGGTACTCGCTCCACAGCCAGACGTCGGAGAACTGGTCGGCGAAGACGGGGTCGGTCTGCAGGTAGGCCTTTACCAGCCGCTCGAACTTCTCACCCTTTTCACGCTCGGTTTTCGATGCGGCCCGAAGTGCCTCGAGCACGTCATAGATGGTCTGCGCGGTTCGGGGTCGAGTTGGCATCTGATGGCATCCCACGGCGCTGCGGCGAGCCTCGCTCACGCCGTCCCTGGCTGGTAGGAGCGCCATAGTATGCGGGAGAGAGGCTGAATATATGGGGAGCTTGCAATCAGGGGGAGGCACCAGTGCGGTCGCGGCATCGGCGCACGCGGGCTGCCGGCGATTTCGCCTCACCGACCCGTTCTTGACGCGCAAGAGCCGCCGGGCGCTTGCCGCCTTGCTCGAGGCTCCCGACACGACGGCGGGCATCCCGGAGGCTCGCTGGATGCGGGCGATGACGTTCGAGCGGCTGGTCAACGACGACCGCTTCGTCTCCGAGCTCTTGACGAAGACGATGGGCCGGCTGGGCCTAGGGCGGCCCAAGAACGTCGCGCGGGCTCAATGCAACGGCTCTGTGGAGATCACCGCCAAGGCCCTCAGGGACGCGGACCTGACGGCCACCTTCGCCGAGACCGCGACGATGACCTCGAACCTCGCCGTGCCGTTCCTACTCCTCGAGGATGAGGACGCTACGGCTGTCCTCCCGGACTTCGCGATCGTGGCGCCTCGGCGTGCCGGCGGGAAGGTCGACGGCTCGTGGTTAATCATGGGCGACGCGAAGGACTACGAGCGGGTCAGGGCGCGGATCGACGACAGGCGCATGCTCAAGGGCTTCCTCCAGGTGGCCCTGGGGGCCGAATCCGCCTCTGCCTGGACCCAGCTCCCCAAGGGGATGCGGGTCCACCGCTTCGGTGCGCTCGCCGTGCCGCGAAATGCCTTCCTGCAACCCGAGGCGATCGTCGAGCGGTTGGACGACCATCGGTCTGAGGTACGCGACCGGGTCGAGGAGCGCCTGGAGGAGAAGCTCCGCCTCGGAGAGGACCGCCCGACCGAAGCCGAGCTGACCGACTACGTCGCCCATGTCGCGGCGACGTTCGACCCCGGCGCCTGCGTCTCGTGCAGCCTCTTTTCCTATTGCCGCGCGGAGCTGCGCGGCTCCGATCAGCCTGGCGACGTCCTGGTCGAGATCGGCGTCCCGCCCCGGTACCGGCCGGCCGTCGCTGGCTTGGTCGAGGGCGGTGACTCGGTTGCCCAGGCACCGGCGGCAATCGCGGACCAAGTGGCCGCGACCGTCAACGGAAGGGCCGTTTGGCAGCGGCGCAGGCGAACCGACCCGATCGGTTTGCCCGGCGCCATCTACGTCACGGTCGCGAAGTCGGACGCCGCGGCGCTCGGCATCCATGGGATCGCCGTTCGGCGCGGCGCCCACCCATGGCAACGGCGGACGTTCCTCGAACCTCAGGCGCCGACCGCGCGGCGAGCGGCGATGCAGGCGATCGGTGGCGAGATAGCCGCGGCTCGCGACGAAGGCGCGCTTCCAATCCACCTGGTTGTGCCGGATGGCGCTACCGCTGACCTCCTCGTCTCGGCGGCGGATTCCGTCGCGGGGGTGGAGCTCAGCCGGATGCGATGGCAGCGCGACATTGACGTGGGGCGCCCGGCGCTGACCTTCGACGGCAGGCCCGCGACCCTCGCGGAGCCCCTGAGTCCCGAGGAGCGGATGGCTGTCTCGTTCTTGCTCGAGGAGGATCGCTCGCGAGCTCTGAAGACCCGCACGCCAGTGGTGGACATGCGAGCGGCGCTGGCTGCGCATGTGACTCCCGGCGGCCCCGCAGTGGACGCGTTTCGTCTCGACTACCTCGTCAAGTGGGCGGCTCACACCGACCGGTTGGCGCATCGGGAGGTCTCGGATCGGATTGCGGAACTGGGCCACACCCCGGGCGCGCGACTGGCGAACGCGGAGTCGGATGCGATCCACGCGGCCTACCGCCAGCGCAAGGAGGATTCGAACGCCTATCGGGAGCTGGTCGCCGCGGCTCTCGAATACAAGCAGTCCGTGGTCGACCGCGCCGAGGTCGTGCTGGAGTCGCTGCCCGTTTCGAGGCTGCGCGCCGCGTTCGAGGCAATCGAGACCGAGTGGCAGCTCGTCTGGTGGCGCCGGGTGGCGCTCGAGGCCCTCGATCTGGTCCGATTCGACCGGACCAAAGAGTTCTGGCGCAACGCCCAGGTCCCGCTTCTGGACAAGGACGAGCGGTGCGCGACCCAGCTCGCGGCGATCGCCGACTACGCCTACGCGCAGGACCGCTCCCTGGACGCGGGCACGGGCGAGCTCGCCGTCGCCACGGTGCTCTCCGTCGATCCTCCTCGCCTGCGCGTCGCCTCGCGCCACTTCACGGAGGGAGTCACGGCGGTGGCGCTCCACCTCAACGGAGAGCCCCTGATCGAGGACGAGGGGGTTGCCTGCAAGGTTCAGGGTACGAGCTTCAAATTCGAACAGCTCTCGATCGGTCAGCTGGGCGACGATGGGGGCGAGGGCCTCTCGTGGGCGCCCGGCCTTCCGCTGGAGCTCGCGATCGGGGATGAGATGATCCTCGCCGACGGGGACTGGTTCAAGAGCCTTCTCAACAACGGCCACGCCCTCACGGTGGTGCGACCCCCGGTCGACCGCCTGGCCGCTCCGAAGGAGGACTGCACCGCGACCTCCTACGCCACCGACCCCGCCGGCCATCGCTGGTGTTGCCGGCCCCACGCGGCGAGCGAGGCGGAGACCGCGGACTACTTCGCCGAGCAGCGGGCGGCGGGGAAGATGAACCCCGAGGTCTGGCCGCCGCTCGTCGACGAGGAGCGCTTCGACGTGGGCGACGAAGCCGAGCTCGACGCCGATGCCGGATCTCCCGCCGAGAGCCTCACCGCCGATGACCTCGACTGAAGCCACCGCCATCGAGTTCTCCTCGCCGGCCGAACCGGACGTCGCGCAGCATCACGCGATTGCGGCAGCCGCCAACAACGAGGTCGCGACCGAGGCGATCCTCGCACTCTCCGCCGCGCTCTCGCACGGCAACGAATACGAGAAGATCCTGCTGCGGGCGGCCGCGGGCGCCGGGAAGTCGGTGCAGCTTCGCCGGATGGTGGTGGACGCACTCGCCCACCCGGCGTGCGTTCGGGTGGCGGTGACGGCGTTCATGAACCGCCAGATCTGGCCGCTGGCGCTGCGACTGGCCGAGCAGCTCGGATCGTCCAAGGTATGTCTCCTCTCGGGTAAGGACGCCTACCGGGACGTCCCCGCTGAGGTCAAAGCCGCGGCGACGGTCGTGACCTCGACCACCGAGGTTCCGGACGAGAGCCTCGTCGTCCTCGCGACGGCGAGCAAGCTCGGCGCGATCGGCGAGTACGCCCGCCAGCTGAAGCAGCTCGGAACCGCCGGGAATGAGGAGACGCCCTACGACGTGCTCTTCGTCGACGAGGCCTGGCAGATGGCACTCCACCTGTTCGCGGGCGTCCGCCGCTACGCCCCGCTCACCGTGGGGGTCGGCGACGTCGGACAGCTGCCGCCGATCGACGCCGCCGCCAACCCCTGGCGGGGGGACCCGGGCTACAACCCCTACCGCGCCTGGCCGACTGCCTTCGAAGACAGAGAGACCACCTTCTCGATCGATCTGCCGACGGTCTGGCGCCCCCACGGCAATCAGCTGGGGCTCTGGCGTGCCTTTTATCGCGATTGGAAGCGGCTCGATTGCGTGGCCGCGCCCGAGGACCGGACGATCGAACTGCCGTCGCTGGACGGCCCCGCCGCCGATGTCTGGTCAGCCGTGGCGACGGGCTGGCCGACTCTGCTCGAGGTGGCGGGGCTCGAGGATCCCGAGGCGCCGGACATCGACGAGCCGCTGCTTCGGGTGGTCGAGGACCTGCTCGATCCTCTGCTGGCAGGAGGGTTCGCCGTGGTCGAGCGTGAGTACGACAACTCCGGCGAGCCGGCCGACGAAGCCGTCTCGGTTCACTCCTCGCAGCCGACGGGCGATCCGCTGATCGTGATCCTTGCCTCGAGGAACGCCGCTGTTGATCAGGCGCACGAGCTGGTTGACCGGTTGACCCAGAGGTACGGGTTGGCTGGCGGAGTGATCACGGCTTCGACGGTCGACAAATGGCAGGGTCAAACCAACAGAATCACGATCGGGCTCCACCCGCTCTCCGGCGCCGATGAGCTCGACGACTTCAATTCGGCCTTCGGCCGACTCGCGGTGACCTGCACGCGGGCGACTCACGGCTTGCTGCTGGTGACCCGCGACGGGATCGAGGATCTCCTCGCGGATGCTCCGGCCCGGCCCGGAACCCCGCTGGGCGAGCCCGGCATGCGAACGCTCCCCCGGCAAACCCACCAGCGGATTCTCGGGGCATTCGTCAGGGGTGTCCTCCGCCTGAGTGAGTGATCCCGGAGCGGGGCGGTTCGAAGGCACTTCGAATGGCAATGCCGCCGACGCAGCCACTTCCTCCGATGGAGCTAGGCGGATTCGAACCGCCGACCTCCTGGGTGCGATCCAGGCGCTCTGCCAGCTGAGCTATAGCCCCGAGGCGTGGCGTGGGAAGTTGTGCCCAATGCCGCGCACGAGCAAGGATAACCGCATAGTCTTTGGCAGCCTCCTCCGCGGAGATGGCGAGCATGAGCATCCTCGACGACGCAATTCGAGAGCACCTGGAACTGAAGCGCGCCCACGGCGCGGACGACGCTGAGCTGAAAAAGCTCGAGGACGAGGCGTTCGGGCCGCCTGAGCGGCCGGGCGAGGCGGACTCGCTGGCGGAGGCGCCGACCGAGTTCATGAGCGCGCCTGGGGGCGTGGCCGAGGCTCCGCCGGTCGACGCTCCCAGCGGGCGTCGCGAGCCGAACATCGCCGACCTTCAGGAGGCGCCCGAGCCCTCTGCGCCCGAGGTGCCGCCGGAGCCGCCCGCCGACGAGGCGCATCCCGCGACCGAACACGAGGCGATCCCGGAGCCCGCCGACGAGACGGAGCCCGAGGCCGAGCTGGCGCCCGAGCCCGATCCCGGCCCCAACACCCAGGAGCGCCACGCGATCGCCGAGCAGCCGACCGAATTCTTCGACGTCGAGTCGGCGATCGAGGCCGAGCCCGAGGCCGCCGACGCGCCGGCCCCCTCCGACGACGACCTCCTCGAGGCCGAGCAGGCCGAGCCGCGCCTGGCCCCGGTCGACCCGCTCTCAGGCATCGAGGCCTCCGCCGCCGAAGCCGAGGCGGCCGAGGAGCCCCTGCTCGAGGACGAGGAGGAAGAGGACGACTTCTTCAGCGAGCAGCGACTCTCCGACGAGCTGAACCAGGCGCTGGAAACCCCGGTCGAGGGCGAGCCGCAAGGAGGCCCGCGGACCGAGGAGCCGATCCCGCCCGGCCCCCACACCGAAGAAACCGAAGCCCATTACGCCGAGCGCGAGCGTGACGAATCCGAGGTCGAGGACGAGGTGGCCGAAGAGGAGTTCGAGGAGACCGAGCAGCCGGCCGCCAGCCACGAGCCCAAGCCCGCCGCCAACGAGGACGTGCTGGAGGAGACCCCGGACTTCCTCGAGGACGCGCCGGAGGACGACGACCTCTGGTTCGAGCAGCGCCCGCCCAAGGACTTCGACTTCGACGATTAGGCCCTTCGCGGCCTACACTCCAGGCAAGGGGCCATAGCTCAGATGGCAGAGCGCCTGATTTGCATTCAGGAGGTCGCCGGTTCGATTCCGGCTGGCTCCATCGGCCGGGGCGGCTTCGAGGGATCCAGGTAGTCCTCGGCGCGCCTCGTGCCTCTCCGCTGCCCATTTCTTGCCGGTTTCAGCCGAAGGTAGATCTGGCTGCGGCCTTCCCCGAGTTCCTTGGCAGGGACGTAGTAGCAGCGGTCCGTCGTCCGGTCATAGACGGCCAGCAGGTCGATCGTCCTTGACGTGTAGCGCTTGGTCCTCCTGACCTTCCCGTTGGTCAGCGAGTGGGAGAAGCATTTGACAACGATCACCGCCCCATCCGACTCCACGTACTTCACTTGCACCCGCTGAAGACGATCGGTGCGGACGAGCACGAGATCGAAGTCGCAATCCTCTCCGAACGGGATCGCGATCCCAAAGCCGCGGCGACGAAGATCAGCGGCGACCATCAGCTCCGCTAGGTCGCCCTTTGCCTTGAGACTTAGGGAGAGAGTGTCGGTCGACTCTGGCACCTGCCCGAGGCTAGTCGCCGGCACTGTCACGGATCTAGACGCTTTCGTGCTAAGTGTGCGCCAACTTGCGCGCGGCATTCGCAACGCCGATGATGCCCAGATCGATGCGATGAGGCTTCCGAACGCCGTGCACGAGGCGCATCCGTGGGTGATCGCGGAGATCGCGCCCGACTTCGACCTGCTCGACGTCTGGCAGCTGCCGACGCCCGGCGGCCCGGACGACTTCCCTGCGCTGGTCGAGGTCGTGAACTCGCTGGACCCGGCTAAAGGCGACTCGCGGGCGACTCGGGCGCTGTTCGCGTTGCGCTGGAAGCTGGGGGAGTGGTTTGGGTGGGACGAGCGTGGGACCGGCGAGCAGCCGATTCCCGGCGGCACCGAGACGTCGCTGAGCGCCCGCGTCCCGGAGGAGCTGCGGGACACCGTGTCGCCCCCGGTCGGCGTCGGCTCGGCCACCTTCGTCCCGATCTACCGGACCGATGACGAGTGGGCCGCGGAGATCTCGAACAGCACGGTCCATGGCGTGGCGCAGCTGGCCTGGGTGGAGGACGGCAAAGGGGGCTATCGCGGGCAGATGGCCGTCTACGTCAAGCCGCGCGGCCGGTTCGGCGGGATGTACATGACGCTGATCTCGCCCTTCCGCCACTACATCGTCTACCCGGCGCTGATGCGCCAGATCGGCCGCGCCTGGGATTCCCGCCGCCGGGCGGACTCGCCCGCCTGATGCTCGTTCTCTATGACGGTAACTGCGGGTTCTGCAAAGTCATGCTGGCGGTGCTGTTGCGGTGGGATCGGGCGCACCGCCTCGACGCCGCCCCGATCCAGTCCCCTCTGGGGCAGCAACAGCTGACTGAGATGCCCGCCGAGGATCGGCTCAAGTCGTGGCACTTCGTCGACGACGCCGGCGAACTCCGCTCCGGCGGCCCCGCGCTGCCCGTCGCCTTCGCGGCCCTTCCTCGGGGCGGGGCGTTCGCCCGCATCGCGTCGCGCTTCCCCGGCGCGACGGCGCGCGCGTACCGGTGGGTCGCCAACCACCGCGTGCTCCTCGGCCGATTCTTCGGAGCCCGACCGCGTGCCTGGTCCGCGCGAGTAATCGCCGAGCGCGAGGCGACCCACGAAAACCCAGGCGCTCGTGTCCATCCACCCCAACGCCGATGATGCCCGGGTGGCGAATCGGTACGGAAAGTTTTTCGGGCTGGGGATAGCCGTCGTTCTGCTGCTGGCTTCGTCGCTCGCCGGGCTCGCCGCCGGCGCCGGTGAGGAGGAGCCGACCACCACGCTCGTCTCGCGCGCCGGCGACAAAGGCCCAGAGGCGGACGGCAACTCGACCGAACCGTCGATCTCGCTCGACGGCCGCTACGTCGCCTTCGCCTCGAGCGCCAAGAACCTCCGCCCGACGGCGAAAAACGGCAAGACGCAGATCTACGTACGGGACCTGCAAACCGGGACGACGACGCTCGTCTCCCGGGCCAGCGGCGCCGACGGGGCGGTGGCGGAAAACGGCGCCCGCGAGCCCTCGATCTCCGCCGACGGCCGCTACATCGCCTTCAGCTCCTCCGGTGAGAACCTCAGCGCCGAGGACGCCGCCTACAACGACGTCTTCGTCCGCGACCTCGCGACCGCAACCACGACCTTCGTCTCGCGCGCAACCGGTGCCGCCGGCGCTGCGGCCGACCTCGAGTCCTACGCACCTTCGATCTCCGCCGACGGCCGCCACGTCGCCTTCGAATCCGGCGCCGCCAACCTCAGCGCCGAGGACCTCGATACCTCTTCCAGCCGCGACGTCTTCGTCCGCGACCTCGACACCGGCGTCACCGAGCTGATCTCCCGCGCCAGCGGCGCCGCCGGGCCGGCCGGGGACAACTCCTCCGGCGAACCCTCGATCTCCGCCAACGGCAACGTCGTCGCCTTCGCCTCCCGTGCCACGCTCGGCACCGACGACGTCGACGAAACGAGCTTCCCCGACGACGTCTTCGTCCGCGACCGCGCCGCCGCGACGACGACGCTCGTCTCCCGCGCCAGCGGTCCGACCGGTGCCCCCAGCCCGGTCGTCTCCGACGAACCGGCGATCTCCGCCGACGGCGCCCACGTCGCCTTCGCCTCCAGCGCCAAGCTGACCGGCCAGCGCGGCTTCGACCTCAACGTCTTCGTCCGCGACCTCGCCACCGCCACCACCCGGCTCGCCTCGGTCGGCGACGAGGGCGCCGCCGGCGACGGCAAGCGCAACCCGGCGATCTCCGCCGCCGGCCGCTTCGTCGCCTTCCAGACCCGCGGCAACAAGGTCAGCCCGACCGACGCCGACGGCCGCGTCGACGTCTTCGCCCGCGACATGCAGCAGGGCGTCACCGTCACCCTCTCGCGCGCCTCGGGCCAGCTCGGCGTTCCCGCCGACGCCCCCGCCTTCAACGCCTCGGTCTCCGGCGACGGCAGCCGCATCGCCTTCGACTCCCGCGCGACCAACCTCTCAACCGCCGACGCCGACAAGTTCGCCGACATCTTCGTCCGCCACCCGGTCTACGCGAAAGAGCCGCAGTTGCCGACCTGCTCCGGCCGCATCGCCACCGTGATCGGCACGCCCGGCAAGGAGACCCTGAAGGGGACCAAGAGCAAGGACGTGATCGTCGCCCTCGGCGGCGACGACCGGATCAAGACCTTCACCCGCGCCGACGTGATCTGCGCCGGCCCCGGCGACGACGTGGTCGACGCCGGCGACAACGGCGAAGGCGGCGGCTCCGACCTCGTCCTCGCCGGCCCCGGCAACGACAAGGTCATCCTGGGACCCGAGCTGGGTCGGGCCTTCGGCGAAGGCGGCGCCGACGTCCTGCTCGGCAGCAAGGGCGGCGACTCGCTCCACGGCGGCCCCGGCAACGACCTCCTGCGCGGCGGTCCCAACCCGCAGTTCAACAGCGACTTCCTCTACGGCGGCCCGGGCAACGACCGCCTCTTCGGCGGCCCCGGACCGAACTACGTCCGCGGCGGCCCCGGCCAGGACCTCGAAGTCGGCGGCAACCGCTAGGCCCGCCGGCCGGACTAGTCCGACAGCCCGACAGGAGCGAGTAAGGTCCGCCCGGCAAAGCCCACCGTGCGGTCGTTCGCCTCTTCGTAGCTGCTGCGCAGGGAGGGAAGCTCCCGCAGGGACCAGATCACTTCCGCGCTCACCCAGGCCGCGTCGCGCGCCCTGGCGATGTTCCACACGGCGACGAGGTCGTCCGTCGAATGGAACGCCACGTCAAGCTCTTTCAGGAGCCCCGTCACCATCCACAGCTTCGTCTTCTCCTCCGCCGCGGTGATCAGACCGTTGACCGACTCGTAGTCCTCGTGCTCGGGAGTGTCGTCGCCCGGCTCGGTCCCCCGCGCGGCGAAGACGTCGCTGATGCCGATCGCCAGGTCGTGGTTGATGTGGGCGTTCATCCCCGCCAGGGCGAACTGGATCGGGGCGATCCCGGTCTCGAACCGGGCTTCGAACAGCGGCTTCCAGGCGTGGAACGGGTAGCCGGGCGGCGGGGAGGAGCCGCTCCCCGCCGCATCGAGCGCGTCGAAGTAGAGGTTGCCGAAAGCGACGTCGAGCGCCTCCAGGAAGCCCGGCGCCGCCTGCGGTTGACCGGGCACGGTCGCGGCCACCTGCTGCGTCATTTCGAGGTACAGCTTGTTGAACCACTTCACGCCGTCGGTGGCGGGAAGCGCAGCGTCGATCGCTTCCAGGTGCTCGAGTACCTCTTTGACCGACGAGGCCAAGCTTCCCTACGCCGAAGCGACCAGCTCGTCGGCCCGCTTGTCCTCCGGCAGGTTCTGGTCTGCGTGGTAGCTGGAGCGGACCAGCGGCCCGGCCGCGACCGACTCGAATCCCAGGTCATAGGCAGCCTTCTCCAGCGCTTCGAACTCCTCCGGGTGCCAGTAGCGGACGACCGGCAGGTGGTTCTCGGTCGGGCGCAGGTACTGGCCGACGGTCAGCACCTGGACCCGGTGCTCGCGCAGCAGGCCGAAGGTCTCGACCATCTCCTCGAAGCTCTCCCCGAGCCCGACCATGAGGCCGGACTTGGTGACGACGTCGGGGCCGCCCATCTCCTTGGCCATGCGCAGCACCCGGGCCGAGCGCAGGAACTGGGAGCCGCGGCGGGCCAGCGGGTAGAGCCGCGGCACCGTCTCGACGTTGTGGTTGAAGACGTCGGGGCGCTCGGCGACGACCCGGGCCAGCGGCATCTCCTGGCCGCGGAAGTCCGGGGTCAGGACCTCGACCTTGCAGCCCGGGGCCAGCATCCGGATCGAGCGGATCACGCCGACGAAGGCGCCGGCGCCGTAGTCGGGCAGGTCGTCGCGGTCGACCGAGGTGACGACGGCGTGGCGCAGCCGCATCGCCTTCACCTGGTTCGCCACTTTCAGCGGCTCCAGCGGGTCGTTCCAGGTCGGCTTGCCGGTCTGCACGTTGCAGAAGCCGCAGCGGCGGGTGCAGACGTCGCCGAGGATCATGAAGGTCGCGGTGCCGCGCTCCCAGCACTCGCCGACGTTGGGGCAGTTGGCCTCCTCGCAGACCGTGTGCAGGCCCTCGGCGGCGATCGTCGACTTCAGCCGGCGGTAGTTGGGACCGCCCGGCGCCGGCACTTTCAGCCACGGCGGCTTGCGGGCGCGGCGGAAGGGGACGGTGCCCTCGGCGTCGGCGGCGCTGCCGCCGGGCTTGGCGCGGGAGCGGGTGACGTGGATGCGGGGGGCGGCGTCGCTCATCGGCTCGGGGCCAGCGTAGCCAGGCCCAACTCCTCGAGCGTCGTCGCCACCGGCTCGCGCTCGTAGACCTCGCCGAAGCGCGCGACCAGGCTGTCGGCGAAGGCGGCGATGTCCTGCTCGGCCCCGTGCTCGCGGCCCAGCGAGGTCATCGCGACCCCCTCGATCCCGCAGGGCACGATCCACTCGAACGGCTGCAGGTCGTTGTTGACGTTGACGGCGAGCCCGTGGGTGGTGACGCCGTGGCTGACGTGGACGCCGATCGAGCCGATCTTGCGCTCGCCGACCCAGACGCCGGTCTCGCCCTCGATCGGCCCCGCCTCGACCCCGTGCTCGCCGAGCGCGCCGATCATCACCCGCTCCAGCCGCCGCACGTACTCGTGCACGTCGCCGCCGTAGGGCCCGAGGCTGACGATCGGGTAGGCGACCAGCTGCCCGGGCCCGTGGTAGGTGACGCGGCCGCCGCGGTCGGTGTCGAGCACTTCGATGCCCTGCGCCTCGTACCACTCGACTCCCATCGGCAGCTCCGCCTCGGTCGCGCGGCGCCCGCGCGTGTAGACGGGGGTGTGCTCGAGCAGCAGCAGGACGTCGGCGATCTCGTCGCGCTGGCGGCGCTCCTCCAGGCGTCGTTGCAGCTCGCGCCCCTCTTCGTAGGGGAGGATTCCGCACCGGAGGACCCGAATTACGTCACGCACGGCTTCAATTCTCGCAGGCCGCCGACGTATGCTTTGAATCCCCCCTGATGGTCCAGTACAAGGTTCTCCGACCCGAGTGGCTCCCCGCCGTCGCCCTCAGTTCGGCGCTGGCGGCTCTGATGCTCCTCTGGAGCCCGCCGGTCGGCGACCTCGCCGCCCAGGTCTTCCGCGCCGAGCTCTTCCAGCAGGCCGGCCTCGCGATCTGGAACGGCAGCTGGTACGGCGGCCACTACACCCTCACCTACAGCGTGCTCTTCCCGCCGCTGGCGGCCCTGCTGGGCCCGCAGGTCGTGGGAGGACTCGCCGTCGTCTCCTCCTCCTACCTGTTCGACCGCCTGGTCCGGGATCGCTGGGGGGCGGAGGCGCGCTGGGCGACCCTCTGGTTCGCGGCCGGCGTCGTCACCCTGCTCGCCGACGGCCAGCTGACCTTCGCGCTCGGTGTCGCCTTCGGGCTGGCCTCGCTGCGCTGTCTGCAGACCGGGCGCGGCGCCCTCGCCGTCGCCGCGGCGGCCGGCTGCGCCCTGGCCAGCCCCGTCGCCGCGGTCTTCCTCGCCGGCGTCCTCCTGGCGGCGACGCTGGAACGCGGCCGCCGCCCCCACTGGGCGGCGCTGAGTGCCGCCGCCCTGGCCCTGGTTCTCACCGTCGCCCCCAACCTCGCCTTCCCCGAGCCCGGCCAGTTCCCCTTCGTCTTCTCCTCCTTCATCGCCGTGCCGCTGTGGTCGGCCGGCGCCCTCTACGTCCTCCGCGGCTTGCCCGAGGAGCGCCAACTGCGCCGGGTTGTCATCGGCTACCTGCTGGCGGCGACGCTGATCTGGCTGACCCCGAACGCGCTCGGCGGCAACGCGGTCCGGCTCGGCGCCCTCTTCGGCGGCCCGGTGCTGGCCGCGGTGGTGCTCTCGCGGCGGCCCCGCATCGCCCCCTGGATCCTCGCCCTGGTCCTGGTAGGCAGCCTCTACTGGCAGCTGACCGCGAGCGTCAACCAGATCGCCCGCAGCGTCGGCGACCCATCCACCGCCTCCGACTACTTCGAGCCCGCGGCGGGCTGGCTGCGGGCGCACGGGGGGGAGGGGATGCGGATCGAGGTGCCGCCGACCGCCAACCACTGGGAGTCCGCCTACCTGGCGCCGAGCTTCGAGCTCGCGCGCGGCTGGCTGCGGCAACTGGACACGACCCGGGACGACGTCTTCTACGGCGACCGCGAACTCAGCGACCCCGAGTACAGCGCCTGGCTGCGCAGCAACGCGATCTCCTACGTCGCCCTGCCCGACGCCCCGCTCGATTACTCCTCCGCCGCCGAGGAGCGCCTGATCCTGCGCGACCCCTCGTATCTGACCCTGCGCCACCGCACCGAGCACTGGCGCATCTACGAGGTCCGCAACCCCAAGCCCCTGGTTGCCCCCCTGGGCCTGGGACAAGCGCAAACCCTCTGGGTCGGCCGCCAAGGCTTCGCCCTCCAAATCGACCGCCCAGGCGAGTTCCTGGTCCGCGTCAACTTCACCCCCTACTGGTCGATCTCCCACGGCGCCGGCTGCATCCTCCGCCGCGGAGACTGGACCGTGGCCCGCGCGTCCCAGCCCGGCGTCTTCCGCGTCGACGCCGACTTCAGCCTAGGACGAGCGTGGAACGCAGTGACCGGCGCCCGCAAGACCTGCTGAGACCCCGGCGCCCTGGCCCCGTCCCGTTGAGGTCGTAGTTCGTCCCGGATAGCGGGACCAAATACGACCTCAAGCTGAGGGCTGGCTAGAGCGCGAGGCTGACCGGCTCCTCGAGCAGGGTGCGGATGCGGGCCAGGAACTCGGCGCCCTCGGCTCCGTAGAGGATCCGGTGGTCGCAGGCGAGGGTGACGTTCATCAGGTGGGCGGGGACGATCCCGCCGTCCCGCACCGCCGGCCGCTCCTTGATCGCCCCCACCGCGAGGATCCCGGCCTGCGGCGTATTGATCACCGCGGAGAAGTCGTCGATCCCGAACATGCCCAGGTTGGAGACGGTGAAGGTGCCGCCCGAGAGCTCTGGTGGGGTGATGGAGCCGTCGCGGACCTTGCCCGCCAGCGCCCGGGTGTCGGTGGAGATCTGCCGCAAGCCCTTCTTGTCGGCATCGAAGACGGTGGGGACGACCAATGCTTCATGCGCCGCCACCGCGACACCGACGTTGACTCGCGAATAGAGCTCGAACTTGCCGTCTCTATAAGCCCCGTTCGCTTTCGGGAACTCGCGCAGGGCAATCGCGCAAGCCTTCACAACCATGTCGTTGAATGAGGGGACGACATCTCCCTCTTTCGAAGCTCCTTTGATGGCGGCCCTAGCGGCCACCGCCTCGGACATATCGATCTCGGCCGATAAATAGAAGTGAGGGGCAGTCGCCTTGGACTCCGCCATCCTCCGAGCCACCGTCTGTTGCAGCTTCGAGAGCTCGCGAACCTCGACCTCACCCTTGGCCGTTTCCGCCGCGGGTCCCGCAACCTCCTTCTGCTGGGTAGAGGTTGCGGGACCCGCGGCTCCACCAGCCGCTTCCACATCAGCCTTGACGATTCGTCCCGACGGACCCGACCCGCGGAGACCGGCCAGCTCGATCCCTCGCTCCTTCGCCAGCCGGCGGGCAATCGGCGAAGCCTTAACCCGCTGGTCCTGTCCGGCTCGTGGCGATCCGGACTCCGCAGCCGGGGGTGGCGCCGTAGGGGGTACCGCCCCTGAGGAAGCTTTAGCTACCGGAAGGGGTGGTGGGTCCCCTGCGGTGACAGGACCCGCGGCTGCGGAGTCCCGTCCCTCAGCCGGTCCATCCCCACCGATCCGCGCAATCGGAGTCCCGATCGGCAGCGTCGCCCCCTCCTCGGCCAGGATCTCCGTCAACGTCCCGGCCACATCGGCCTCATACGCCATGTTCGCCTTGTCGGTCTCGATCTCGACCAGCTCGTCGCCGACAGCGACCTCGTCCCCGACCTGTTTCAGCCAGCTCAGGATCGTCCCCTCCTCCATCGAGTCCGAGAGCCGCGGCATCACCACGTCGGCCATCAGAGCGAACCCTCCAGCGTCGCCAGCGCGGCGCTCACTACGTGCTCCTCGTGCGGAATCGCCGCCTGCTCCAGGCGCTTGGAGTAGGGCATGTGGACGTCGGCGCCGGTCACCCGTTGCACCGGCGCGTCGAGGTAGTCGAAGGCCTGCTCGGTGATCAGCGTCGCCAGGTTGGCGCCGACGCCGCCGTGCGGCCAGCCCTCCTCGACGATCACCGCGCGGTTGGTCTTGCGGACCGACTCGAGGATCGTGTCGAGGTCGAGCGGCCGCAGGGTGCGCGGGTCGATCACCTCCGCCTCGACCCCGTGCTGCTCGGCCAACTGCCCCGCCGCGTTCTCGGCCACCTGCGCCATCTTCAGCACGCCGATGATGGTCACGTCGCCGCCCTCGCGCCGCACCGCCGCTTCGCCGAAACGCAGCACCGCGTCGCCGTCGTCAGGCACCTCGCCGCGCACCCCGTAGAGGCTCTCGTGCTCGATGAAGACCACCGGGTTGTCGTCGCGGATCGCCGCCTTCAAGAGCGCCTTGCCGTCGGCCGGGGTGGAGGGGCAGGCGACCAGCAGCCCCGGCACCTGCAGGTAGAGCGCCTCGAAGCTGTGGGAGTGGGTCGGCCCCAACTGGTGGCCGCCGCCGCCCGGCATCCGGATCACCATCGGCACTTTCGCCTGGCCGTTGAACATGTAGGGGATCGCGGCGGCGTGGTTGACGATCTGGTCCAGCGCCAGCAGGGAGAAGTTGACGGTCATCAGCTCGACCACCGGCCGCAGCCCGCCCATCGCTGCGCCGACCCCGGTGCCGACGATCGTGTTCTCGGAGATCGGCGTGTCGCGCACGCGGCGCTCGCCGAACTCGTCGAGCAGCCCCTCGGTCACCTTGAAGGCGCCCTGGAAGACAGCGACGTCCTCGCCCATCACGAAGACCGCCTCGTCGCGCCGCATCTCCTCGGCCATCGCGTCGCGCAGCGCCTCCCGCATCCGCAGCTCCGCCATCAGCCCTCGCCCTCCTCGGGCTCGCTGCCGGCCTCGCGCTCGGCCGAGACCCGCGGCTCAGACCCCTCCTGCGCGTCGCCGTGGGTCGCCGGGTTGGGACGCGGACCGTCGTCCTCGTGCTCCGCGTAGGCGGCGCCGGCTTCGGCCAGCTTGCGGGCCGCCGCGGGCATCTCGCTCTCGCGCTCGCCGCGGTGCGGCTCCGGGCTGCGCTCGTCGACGGCGTACCAGCCTTCGGTGTCGGTCTGCGCGTAGAGGCTCTCGTACATCGTGTCCAGCGCCGGCTCGGGCGAGGCATCGGCGAACTCGACCGCCTCGGTCACCGTCGCCTCGGCCTTGTCGCGCACCTCCTGCACCTCGCGCTCGCCCAGCACCCCGGCCTCGACGCAGCGCCGGCCGAAGGTCTCGATCGGGTCCTTCTCCCGCCACTCCTCGACCTCCTCGCGCTCGCGGTAGACCTCGGGGTCGGCGGCGGAGTGGCCGCGGTAGCGATACGTGAAGGCCTCCAGCAGGGTCGGCCGGCTCTCCTCGCGCGCCAGCCGCACCCCCTCGGCGACAGCCTCGCGCACGGCGATCACGTCCATCCCGTCGACCCGGCTGCCGGAGATCCCGTAGCCCTCGGCCTTCTTCGAGAGGTCGGTCTGGGCCGAGTGTCGCTCGACCGAGGTCCCCATCCCGTAGAGGTTGTTCTCGACCAGGAACAGCACCGGCAGCTTCCACAGCGCCGTCAGGTTCATCGTCTCGCCGAAGTTGCCGGTGTTGGAGGCGCCGTCGCCGAACATGCAGACGGTGACCGCGTCTTCGCCCTTGAACTGGGAGGCGAGCCCGAGCCCGGCGGCGATCGGCAGGTTGCCGCCGACGATCCCGTAGCCGCCCATGAAGCGTTTCTCGGCGTCGAAGATGTGCATCGAGCCGCCGCGGCCGCCGCTGGTCCCGTCGACCCGGCCGAAGAGCTCCGCCATCACCCTTTTCGGCTCGGTCCCGCGGGCGATCGCATGGCCGTGGGTGCGGTAGGTGCCGATCAGGAAGTCTTCCTCGCGCATCGCCGAGGCGACGCCGACGATCGTCGCCTCCTCGCCGATCCCCAGGTGCAGGAAGCCACCCGCTTTGGCCCGCTGGTACTGCCGCCCGGCCTCCTCCTCGAAGCGCCGGATCAGCGCCATCCGCGCCAGCAGCTCGTAACAGGTGGAGGCGTCGGGGAGGTCGGCCATCGGGTTCACCTTAGCCAGCTACCCGCGCGGCCTCCACAGCATCCTCCAGCCGGTCGTCCCCCCAGAAGACCTCTTCGCCGACGACCACCGCCGGAACGCCTTCGACGCCCCGGGTCGCGGCCCGGTCGGTCGCCTCGCGCAGCGCCCTCTTGACGATCTCCGTCTGCACCGCTTTCTCCAGCGCCCGCGGGTGCAGCTCGCAGGCGGCGGCGGCGATCATCACGTTGTCGGGCTCGGAGAGGTCGCGGCCGGCCGCGAACTGCTGGCGGAAGGCGGCGAGGGAGAAGGAGACGGTGCGGCCGGTCTGCTTGGCGAAGGTCGCCACCCGCATCGCGGTCAGCATGTTGCCCGGCCAGGGATCGGGCCAGACGATCGGCGCCAGCCCGTAGGCGCTGGCCCGGCGCTCGCACTCCGCCATCCCCGCCTCGCGCTCGGGGCCGTTGCCCCAGGAGTCGCGGCCGAAGACCCCGAACAGCCCGCCAAGCAGGATCGGCTGCCACTCCGGCTGCTCCAATTCCGCTTCGGTGAAGAGGCCGCTGATCCGCTCCGCGCTCAGGTACGCGTAGGGCGAGCCGAGGTCGAAGTAGAAGGTCGCGCGCTCGCCAGCCACGCGGCGATTATGCCTCAGGCAGGGAGCGCCTAAGCGTGGATCGGCCAGCCATCGACGGCCCTGGCGGCATCCAAAACCGCCTCGGAGACCGTCGGGTGCGGGTGCACGATCCGCGAGAGCTCCTGGTAGCCGCCCTCCAGCGCCATCGTCGCGACCAGCTCGGCGATCATGTCGCAGGCGCGGTTGCCGACGATGTGGGCGCCCAAAACCTCGCCGTACTTGGCATCGACGACCAGCTTCACCAAGCCGTCCTTGTCGTCGTAGACGGTGCCCGCGCCCTCGCCGGCGATCTTCTGCTTGCCGACCTTGACCTCGTGCCCGGCCTCCTTGGCCGCGGCCTCGGTGAGGCCGACGCTGGCGACCTGGGGCGAGCAGAAGGTGGCGCCGACCATCAGCTCCTGGTCGACCGGGTGGGTCTCGACGCCGGCCGCCTTCTCGACCGCGACGACGCCCTCCTCGGAAGCCTTGTGGGCGAGCGCCTTGGCGTTGACCAGGTCGCCGATCGCGAAGACCTTGGGATTGGTCGTCTGCCCGTAGCCGTCGACCTTGACCTTGCCGTTCTCCTCGAGCTCGATCCCGGCCTCCTTCAGGCCCAGGCCCTCGGTGTCGGGAGCGCGGCCGCCGGCGATGCAGAGGTAGTCGACCTCGGCGGACTTGTCGCCGTAGGTGAACTTGACCGAGCTCTTGCCGGCCTCGACGTTCTCGACCGGGGCGCCGGTGGCGATCTCGATCCCTTGCTTCTTGAAGGCTCGTTCGACGACCTTGGCGATGTCCTTGTCCTCGGCCGGGAGGATCTGGTCGAGCATCTCGAGCAGGATCACCTCGGTCCCGAAGCGGGCGTAGGCGGAGGCGATCTCCGCGCCCGAGGCGCCGGCCCCGACCACGGCGATCTTCTTCGGCTGCTCCGGCAGCGACCAGGCGCCCCAGGTGTCGAGCACCCGGTCGCCGAACTCGACGCCGGGGATCGGCAGCGCCACCGAGCCGGTGGCAAGGGTCACGGCCTTGGCCTCGTAGACCTGGTCGCCGACCTTGACGTTGCCCTCTGCGGTGAGCGAGGCGTCGCCGGCGATCGACTCGATCTTGTTTTTCTTCCAGAGCATCTCGACCCCGCCCGAGAGCGAGGCGGAGACGTCGGCGCGGCGCTTGCCGAGCGCGTCCCAGTCGACCTTGACGTCGGAGGCGACGACGCCGAGGTCGGCGCTGTTGGAGGCCTCGTGGAAGATCTCGGCCGAGCGGAGGATCGTCTTCGCCGGGATGCAGGCGTAATTGAGGCAGCGGCCGCCCGGTTTGTCGCGCTCGACGACCGCCGTCTTCTGGCCCAGCTGGGCCGCGCGGATCGCCGCGACGTAGCCACCGGGACCGCCGCCGACGACGATTTGATCGAAGGAATCAGGCACGAGCTGAGCCTATAGGAGTACTTCAGCCGGCTGAGTTGGCCGACTTGTAGATCCCCCCGATTGGGCTAGCTCTTCTTCTGGCCGGGGACCCGGCTGGCCAGCCGCGCCATCGGCTCGACCGCGCTCTGCAGGGTCTCGACGCTGTCGTTGAGTCCGTCGAGCGCGGTCAGGATCCGCTCCATCAGCCCGCTCAGGCGCTCGATCCCGTCGTCGAGGCTTCCCATCGTCTCCGGCAGCTGGGCGAGGTGGCGCTGAACCTCGACCAGCACCGGCATCGCCTCCTCGATCGCCGCCATCCGTGCGTCCATCTGTCCCAGCACTTCGGTCTGTTCGGCCACGCTGGCGAGGGCGGCGGTGTGGTCCTTCATCGCCCGCGTGTTCTCGGCGATCTCGGGGATCTGCCGCAGCGCGCCGATCACGTCCGCGGGCAGGGCCGAGACGCGGGCGAGGGAGGGCAGTCCGAACGAGCTCATCGCCTCATTCTCGCGGCATCCGGTGCGGCATCTGGATTCGCGCCATCGCCTTGACCATGAAGAAGAAGAAGGTGCCGGCGACCGCCAGCAGTCCCAGGGTGGCGGCGAACTGGGCCACGGTGCTGGCCTGCACGGCGAGCCCGAAGACGGCGCTGAAGATGAGGAAGACGAGGATCAGCTGGAAGCCGAGCACCGCCCAGTAGCGGGCCCGCCACATGCCCCAGGCCATCACGCCCATGATCAGGGCCGGCGCCAGCACCTGGGCCAGCCGCGGCTTCTCGCCGTCGACCTCGACCCCGGCCAGGTAGCCGCCGAGGATCGAGACCGCGATCAGGGCGGCGACGATCGCCCCGACCGTGACCACGGTTGGCCGCTCGCCCTCGGCCAGCGGCTCCAGCGCCTCGCGCGCCGCCTGGTTGCGCTCCTCGGCCTTGGCGTAGCCGCGGGCCATGCGGTCGGCGGGGGAGGGGGACGGGGAGGACCCGTTGCCGCCGCGCCGCTTGCGCTTCTGGCGCTCAGCCACCGGGCGCGACTCCCCGCTCGTCCTCGGAAGCGGCGAAGGCCTGGCGCAGCTTCGCCGCGGCGGTGGCCGGGTCGACGGCGTCGCGCACCGCGCGCACTACGCACATCCGCCGGCCCCCGGCCCGCACCACCTGCTCGGCGTTGGACTCGTCGATGCCGCCGATCGCGAAGAAGGGATGGGCCGCGTGCTCGGCGGCGTACTCGACCAGCTCCAGCCCGACTGCGGGTCGCCCGGCCTTGGTCGGGGTCTCCCAGATTGGCCCGACGCTGTGGTAATCGATGGGGAGGGACGCCGCCGCGTCGATCTGCTCCTCGGTGTGGGCGGAGAGGCCGATGATCGCGTCGGGGCCGAGCAGCTCGCGCGCCTCCTCGACCGAGCCGTCGTCCTGGCCGATGTGGACGCCGTCGGCGTCGCAGGCGCGGGCCAGGTCGGGGTCGTCGTTGACGATGAAGAGGGCGCTGTAGCCGTCGGCGACGCGGCGGAAGGTGGAGGCGGCGCGGAGGATCTCCGTCCGGCTCAGCTCCTTCTCGCGCAGCTGCACGATGTCGACGCCGCCGCCGAGCGCGGCGCGCAGCAGCGCTTCGGGGTCCTCGGCGCGCGGACGCGCCTCGCAGCAGAGGTAGAGGCGGGCGGTGCGCAGCCGCTCGCGCCGCAGCGGACCTGCACCCTCAGGTGGCGAGAGGCTCATAGGGCGATTATGAACCGCAGCTCGCCCCCCGGACGCCGGGGGAGCGCTGTTACGGCGGAGTAACATCACTGACGCTGTATTTCACGGGAGCCCGAAAGGGCTGAGAGGGTGGCATCGAGGCCACCGACCGTCTCGACCTGATCCGGGTAATGCCGGCGGAGGCAATGGTTTGACTCAGAAGCGCAGTTTCGACGCGGTATTCGTCGGCGGAGGCATCGTCGGCCTCAGCTGTGCGTGGCGCGCCGCCCAGCGCGGGGCGCGGGTTTGCGTGCTGGAGCGCGCCGAGCCGCCGGCCGGGGCGACCAACGTCGCCGCGGGGATGCTGGCGCCGGTCGGCGAGCTCACCTTCGGCGAGCCGGAGCTGCTGCAGATGACGCTGGCCGCGGCCGAGCTCTACCCGGACTTCGTCGCCGAGCTGGAGGAGGCGAGCGGCGTCGCCACCGGGTACGCGCCCTGCGGCGCCCTGCACATCGCCCTTGACCGCGACGAGGCGGCCGAGCTGCGCCGCGTCCATGATCTGCAGCGCTCGCTCGGGCTCGAGGCCGAGTGGCTGCCGCCGCGCCGCTGCCGCGATCTCGAGCCGGGCCTGACCCCGTCCTTCAACGGCGGCGTCCACGCCGCCGGCGAGGCGGCGGTCGACCCGCGGGCGCTGGCGAGGGCCCTGGTCGCGGCGCTCGCCGCGGCGGGGGGCGAGCTGAGGACGGGATGCGAGGTGGTCGGCGGTGTCTTCGAGGGAGAGCGGCTGGCCGGCGTGCGGGTCGCGGCGGCCGGCGCTGCCGGCAACGGCGCCGCGCCTGCGTCTGAGGAGATCCGCGCCGGCGCGGTCGTCCTCGCCAACGGCGCCTGGTCGGGGGCGACCGAGTGGCTGCCGGAGCACGCCCGCCCGCCAGTGCGCCCGGTCAAGGGCCAGGCCCTGGAGCTGCGCACCTGCGACGGCGCCGCGCCCTGCGAGCGGATCCTCTGCTCCGAGCGCGTCTACCTCGTCCCTCGCGAGGACGGCCGCCTCGTCGTCGGCGCCACCGTCGAAGAGCAGGGATACGACACCGCGGTCACCGCCGGCGGCGTCCATGAGCTGCTGCGCGAGGCCTACCGCCTGCTGCCCGACGTCGCCGAGATGGAGCTGGTCGACGCCCTCGCCGGCCTCCGTCCCGGCACCCCCGACAACCTCCCGATCGTCGGCCCCGGCGCCATCGACGGCCTCGTCCTCGCCACCGGCCACTTCCGCAACGGTGTGCTCCTGGCCCCGCTGACCGCCGACACGATTGCCGCCGAGCTGGAGCGGTTGCCTTTTGTCGCCCACAGGGCGACAAGCGACAACCTCTCTCAGGAGGTGGCGCCGTGAGGATCGAGCTCAACGGCGCTCCCCACGAGCTCCCGGACGGCGCCACGCTCGCCGACGCGGCGCGCCAGGCCGGCGCTGCCACGGACGGCCGCGGCGTCGCGGTCGCGCTCGACGGCGAGGTCGTGCCGCGCGGCGAGTGGGACGGGACGCCGCTGCGCGAGGGCCAGAGCGTCGAGGTCCTCGCAGCGATCCAGGGCGGGGCCGAGACCTGGGAGCTGGGCGGCCGCCAGTGGTCCTCGCGGCTGATCGCCGGCACCGGCGGCTTCCGCTCGCTGGAGCAGATGGAGTCCGCCCTCGCCGCCGCCGGGACCGAGATCGTCACCGTCGCCCTGCGCCGTGTCGACCCCGCGGCCGAGGGCTCGGTGCTCGACGTGATCGACCGCCTCGGCCTCTTTGTCCTGCCCAACACCGCCGGTTGTTACACCGCCCGCGACGCGGTCCGCACCGCAAAGCTCGCCCGCGAGGCCTTCCAGACGGACTGGATCAAGCTCGAGGTGATCGGGGACGACCGCACCCTCTACCCCGACGCGGTCGAGCTGCTCGACGCCGCCGAGCAGCTGGTCGCCGACGGCTTCACCGTGCTGCCGTACACCAACGACGACCCGATCCTCGCCCGCCGCCTCGAGCAGGCGGGCTGCGCCGCGGTGATGCCGCTGGGCTCGCCGATCGGCTCCGGCGCCGGCATCCGCAACCCCTACAACGTCGCGATCATCGCCGAGCGGGCCGAGGTCCCGATCGTCCTCGACGCCGGCATCGGCACCGCCTCCGACGCCGCATTGGCGATGGAGCTCGGCTGCGACGCGATCCTCGCCGCCAGCGCCATCTTCGGCGCCGAGGATCCGGTGACGATGGCGACCGCCCTGCGCCGCGGAGTCGAAGGCGGCCACGCCGCCGCCCGCGCCGGCCGCATCCCCCGCCGCACCCACGCCGAGGCCTCCACCGCCTACGAGGGAATCCCCGACCTCTCCTGACAGAGACGCGATGCTCAACGTCCCTCTACCATGGGCACTTCGCCCCTGTAGCTCAGTTGGTTAGAGCGGCGGCCTTTTAAGCCGCGCGGCGCGGGTTCGAATCCCGCCGGGGGCACTTAGAGTCCAGTTTCAGAATGATGGGTCTAGCGGTTTCAGAATGATTGCCAGCTAATCGGCGCTTTCCGGCAACCGATTTCAGGCACCAGCGACAAGCAAAATCGCTTAAGTCCGGCCTTGTTACAAGTCAATGATTTCGCTTCGTTTGAGAGCGAAATTGTTAATCGGTAGGGCCAAACAATCGGCCCTTGTTACAAGCCGGGCGGATTGTTAGGCGAGGAAATCAGCGGCCTCCGACTGATGAGCCAATCGCTCGCCCAAGGCTTCAAATCGGTAATCGGTCAGTGCCAGCAGCCTTGGTTGATGGCGTAGGCATTTCAGAAAGCCCTGCGGTCTAAGCGCTGCGCAACTCGCCGACCTCGGTTCCGAGAACCCAGGAGGGCTGTTTGGCTCCCTCTTGAAGGACGAGGTAGCGGAACTCGCGCAGGTCGTTGTCGTTTGGGCGATGCTCGTCATCCCAAGCGATTGCCAGTACATCGAGAGATTGCTCCGGAATTTCTCGCGGTACGACTTGGAGCGCTTTGGCTGGTTGGACTAGATGCCAAGACACGGTTTGAGGCTACAGGCTAGGCCGAAACCGAGCATCCAGTTTCGTGCGCGCTGTTTGCTGGGTGGATGCTTGAGGAATCGACATTCAGCTATATCGCCTTGGATAAGAGCGGAGCGCGCATCCAAGGACAAATCGATGCCAGAGACAAAGAGCAGGCGCGGGAAATCCTGAAAGTCAAAGAGCTGAACCCATTGATAATCGAGCCCCTCACGCAGCCAACGGCAGAGCAGTCGATTGCTTGATTACTGAGCCGCTCGGGCTAGAGCTGAGCGGAGTTGCAGCTTGGCGAGCTGCTCGCTCCAAGAGCAGAACAGAGATGGCTGAGGCAGCAACAGCGAACTCGGCTTCAACCTCGCTGATATCGCGCATCCAGCTTTTGTCCTTCAACAATCCGAAGCGCTTGTTGATAGTCGCGTGGAGGCTCTCGCCCCAGCCGAAACGGTCCGCTCCGTAGATAGCCGCAAGCGGGTCGTTGAAAGTGAGCGAGTTGCCGACAGTCAAATCAGCTTCATCGCCTCGATAAGCAAGCACGTAGCGGTCGGGCCTGCGGGCTGAGCGCCATTTGCCAGAAGTGATGCGGACGTTGCCGCAGTTCGAGCAATGCCCCTTCGTGGCAATCGTCAAATGCTCGGTCTTAGAACTAACCTCGTTGATTCGTTTGGTCTTGCCTTGGCCGCAAGAGCAACGCAGCTCTCCGTGGCCATTGGCTTGCCAGTTCGAGTAGTGAGCCTGCTTGGGATGCTCGAAGGTCCGCCAGCGCTTATTTCGCTTCGTAGCGTTTTCGGTTTCTTCTTCGGGCAGGCCCGGAACTTCCTTGTGGCTGGCTTTGTGAATGTTGGGGATGATGCACAGGGCTTGGGCTTGGCGGCGAATCGGGTTTGAGTTGAAACCACCGTCAGCGGTTAAAACATTGGGCTTCTCGTTCTTGCGGAAGGGGTGAACCTCTTTCTCATACGAAGCCAAGACTCGTTCAGCAGCGGGCATCTCGCTCGTATGCAAGGGACTGATATCCCAAGCCAAGAGCGTTCCGCGCTCAGTGAATAGAGCGACCATCTGCCAGCCCTGCCCCGACTTCGCGTGATAACCACCGATGTAGCCAGCAGTCTCAGCAGTGACTGAATCCCGATTAATAATTTTGTCGGTTTTGTTGCCGCTCTCATCAACCTCGTAAATGGGCGGCGTGAAATGCGTTCCGTGTTTCGAGCCATCCATTCCAAGAATTCGAGCCTCATCATCAAAGCCTGGCAATTGAACGACCCGCTGGCGCAAGCGCCGGTCAACCTCTCGATACAGCTCAGCTCGCTCGAAATGAGGAAGGCTTTTCAGATGGCGAGTCAGGCTGGCTCTTGAAGGCATCTCATCGCCAAGGCCGAGCATCAAGCGCGTTTGCGGGTCAGCTTTCAACTCGACCCAGGCCCGCTTGACGGTTTCGAAGCCAGCAACTCGGCGATAGAGGAAGACGCTCTCTAGTTGCAGCGCGCTCCAGCGAGCCTTCGTCCCCAGCTTCGTGCCCCGAATCGTCCTAGCGTGAGCGCGCTCGTCAATCGCTTCCAATCGCGGCATTACAACCTGCTTGAACTCGGGCGCGGCGATGAGCATCGCCGCTAGGAGGCCATCCGTGACATCGCCCAGCTCGCCCATTCCCCAATGCAGGGTGGCCCGATTCGCTGGGATAGGGAGCTGCCCGAAGCGAGTCCGTTCTTTCGTGGGTTTCGCGGCCATACTTAAATGAGAGGGCCTTTGAATCCCCGTACCTGAAAGCAGTGCAAGAAAATTTCGCGCTGCAAACGGCTTGAACAAGCGGTTATTGCGGGTTGCCTCATAAGATAGATAACTTATAAGGCAAGTTGCCTAAAAAGTCAAGTCCAAGTAGTCTCCTTTCTCAAATGGAGCCCCGTTCCCCTTACCACGCCGCGTTTGGCCAAGCCACGAAAGCGCTGCGCAATGAAGCCAAATTGACCCAAGTTGAAGTGGCCGAGCGAATGGACCCGCCAGTGCCAGCCACTTTTCTCAGCGATATCGAGCGAGGCGTCAGGAACATCTCGCTCAGTACGCAACTCAGCTTGGCCGATGCTCTCGGCGTGAAACTTTCAGCAATTGTCAATCGAGCCGAGCGCATCCAATCGCGACACTAGGCCGTGCTGGTAGCTGACACGGTTCCGGGCGAGGACTTCGCTGTCTTCGCTGCCGGTGTGATGGTTCTTGCTGGCGCTCTCCTTGGCTTGCTCGGCCACGGGCGAAAGCACGCGGACAAGCCTGATGCGGCAGCGTTTGAGCTAGTTAGTCTCGCTCTTGCCTCGCTCGGGACTGCCTTGGGATTGTGGAGTCTTGCTGGTAAGGGATGGCGGTTGCTCTTTGCTGGCGTCGGAATCTTCTTGTTGGTTTCGCTGCTGATTATTGTTGGCGGGAAAGCCATAGCGAAAAGCGAACCACAAACTGAAGATGATGAAACCCAAGAGAACGAGCGCCCAAGGCGATGAGAAGAATTCTTCGAAAGTGATTTTAGCTAGCACTCTTTAAGAGTGCCTAGGACAACGCCGGCTCTGCGCGTTTTCCCCTACTCGCTCTTCAAGCGCGTCTCTAGCGCTAATCGCTCAGCGACAAAGGCATCATCGTCTAGGACTTCTTTGATGGTCTCTGCCGGATAGATGACAGCGACCCCTGCGGCCACCGGCACGTTCAGCTTGTCTTCTTGGTCCGGCAAGGTGACGCTGGTTTTCAAATCAAAGTGTCCGCCAACCATCCCAAGTAGCAACGTTGACTCAATTGGGTATGGGATTTCGAGTCCGTCCGTTTTTCCGCCGCCGCTGATGTACCTAACGAAGCACGGCGAGCCGCTGAAACCACCGAACGAGCGACAGTCAATGAGATGCCCGCGCACCCTTATTAGCGTGTTGTTCGATAAGCGCATAGGGATGCCATCTTGATACTGAGCGCCAATGGAGCCCGTGCGGACCATTGGAATGTTCTGCGCTCCCATAGAGGGAACCTGGGCTAGTAGGCCAGCGAAATAGACATCAGCGCCAGGTTCAGCAGACCATTCAAGCTCCGCAGCTCCGACGAAATCCTCAGCTTCGATGACTAAGAAGTCATAGTCGCCATAAGGAGTTGGCATCCGCGCCACTGCGATGTCCTCCGTGGGATGAAAGACCCACTCATCAACCTCACAATCAGCGACTGAGCCATCCGGCCTGGTCAGCTTGACGAATGAAGCGGTCAGTGGCCGAACAACGTGAGCGGCAGTAACGACGTAAATAAGACCTTGCTTGGGGTCAGCCTCAGAACGGAAGCCAGTGAGAAAACCAGTGCCTCGCAATACTGGCGCTGACGCATCATCGAGCGCACCGCTGAGAAATACAATTGACTTGGAATATCGCTTACCGAGGGCCAATGGACTAGTCCAAGTGAGTGACTTGCAGCTTGTCCTCGTGGTCAGCTAGGTAAGTGTGAATCGCAGTCGAGGCGAAGCGAATCAGCGCGGCCACCATTTCGTTCAAGGGCATAATAAATTTCTTTAAGGGCTCAACGTCCTCGTCTTTGATTTCGCAGAAGAGCTGATAGTCCAGCTCAGTTGCGAACTCGTTATAGGAGTCTTTGAAAGTCTCACCAACGAAAGCAGCTCCCAAATGGGGCGAACCGTCGGCATCATCCTCGCCCTGATGAGCCATAGCCCGGCGTAACAACTTGTGGTCAATCTCAGAGTAATGAGACCCTTGGTCTCGGGCCGAAATCAAGGTGGCTTTGAAGGATTTGCTACCGACAATCGGAGTCGAATCCCGGATGAAACCCTGGACTCGCTCCCAGTCCTGATTGGCCTCTTTCAGCATGCGAGCCCTAAACGCATCGACCGCTGTCGAGCTGGTGTCTTCTAAGAATTTGGTCAACTCCCAAGCGTGAGTGGCGACAGCGCGAATGTCATAGATGGCTTCGCCTCGATTGGTCTCGCGGTCGAAGCTGCCCTTTAAGCGCCTGTTGGCTAAGAGCAAGTCGTTTACAGCCCGACCCAGATTCGCGACCCATTGTGCCAGCGGGTCCGCAGGGTCAAACAGCTCTTTGAACGGGAACTCGACCTTGACCACGAACTCTGGTTCGAGGTCAAGGTCGAGGTCGTCCATCTATTTCTTCCGTCTCGTCGTCTTGAACTGGCCTTGCTGGCCCGCTGGCTCGAAGCTCATCCCCTCGACTAAATCAGCGGGCTGGCAATCAAGGGCTCCGGCCAGGCGAACAATCGTTGCCAGCGTCGGATTGCCGCCGCGCAGTAGCTCGCTCACTTGCGTGCGATGGATTTCTGAGCGAGCGGCAAGAGCTTCGTGCGATAGCCCAGATTTCTCCAAGTAATGAGCCAGGTTCTCTGAGAAGCGCTGAGCGAGAGCATCGGTCACGAGCAGGAGTCTTCTGCCCGTCCTGGATTTAAGCCACAGGATAGACCAAGGAGGATTTATCCGACAAATCATGGTAGCCTCATAAGGCAAGTCCAAATGACGCCTGATTGGAGGCCTAATGAATCGCCAGATGTTCATCCTCGTTATTACCCTCGCCGTGCTGGACCTCGTTCTCGCTTTGACCTTGTTGGCCTCAACGAGTAATGCGCAGGTCAAGGCAGCCGACTCGACTCACTGGAAACGTTGCGGGGAGGTCTATTTGTTCAAGGGCGCTCCGCCAGTTGAATTCAGCGTGCAGAAAACGAGCTGCTTCAAAGGCCTGTTCGTCCTTGCGCACTTGCTCGTGGAAGAAAACGGTTATTGCGTTCCCAACTGCGAAGTCATCGGCTGGCATTGCGAAGCTCGCTCCGGGCAGGGCCTCTACTGCGCGCTCGGAGACAAGCGCCTCAAGGCGGTTCCGCGTCGGCATTAGCAACCACTGAAAAGAAAATGCCGCCCGCGACTGCGCTAACAGTCCGAGCGGCTGGCACCGAAAGGACTTTTTCGATGCAAGCGAATCGTATTTCGTCAACGGGGGCGATGGACCGCAAATGGCAGCGCGCGGTTCTCGGCTTGCTTCTAGAGCAAGACCCGCATCAATTCACTTATACGGAGTTGCAGCGTGAGCTGGCGGGGGAGAAGCCAAGCTTCGATGAACGCGACGCTCTCGCTCGCGCTGTTCACGAGTTGACCCGCGCGGGCCTCATCCGCCGCTGCGAGGCAATGGTTCTCCTGACTCAGCCCGCCCGCCATATGGCCAGCCTGGAGTTGGACTGAGAGGCTCTGATGATGAGCAACGGCAGGAACCTCAGTGAGCAATTAGCGCGTGAAATTGTCAGGGAGGCAGCGTTCCTGTCTGAGCGACAGCGAGCTTGGTTGTTAGCGGAGCTGCGCAAGGACTTCGAGGCTTATGACCAAGAGCAGCATCGGGTTGAGCAGCTCAATCGGAAGATGAGTGATGCCGTTGAAGCCTTGGAGCGAGTCGCGCAGCATTTGAAGCTGAAAGAGCAGCAGGCTCAGTTGGCCTTGACGATGCGCGAGTTCGATGCCGCTCCTGAGAAGACCCGGCAAAGCTGGACGGCTCGCCGTGTTGCTGATGCTGTTCGAGGTTCGTGGGGATTGGCCAAGGCTGTTGCCTTCACTGATGAGAGCTTGCCGGTCAGCTCCGAGCGCAAATGGGAACAACGAAAAGACCTAGCTCGCAAGCGCCGAGAAGGTGCCTTCGTCCTCACTGGCCTCAAAGAATGGCTCGATAGCGGCCCGGCCAGGAAACTGCGCAAGGACTACCAAGAGTGGGCCGCTAAGCAGAACAAGAAACGAGAAGCCGGACGCAAGCCCCTCCTCAGCGGCAAGTCCATTCAAGACCGCTGGCCAATGCCCTGGGCAGAGCTAATCAGCGCGGTCGAAGCTGGTCACTTGCCCGGCGAGGAACCCAAGCCAATAGACCAACCCGAGGCCGAGCAACAGGACGCCGCTCACGACAACTTGCCAGCTCCAATCACCGGACTCAGCTTCAACAACAAGCAATTGCTCGCAGCAAGAGAAGCAAAAGGCTGGACTACCAAACAGCTCGCCGAGCTATCTGGCCTCGATAACAGCAACCTGAACAAGATTGAACTGGGCAAAATCAGAAACCCAAGCTTCACCAGTGTTGCCGCTCTCGCCCTGGTTCTCGAAGTGCCTCTCGACTCGCTGATAATCACCAGCGAGAACTAATCTCCTCTCACCGGACTTAAGCCATCTGGGCCTGTCCCCGGAAAACCGGAGTACCGGACTTAGCCAGCAATGGCTTCCAGGAGGCACGAATTACCAGGGATAAATTACGAAACTGCACCCCTTACCATTGGCCGGGGCCGGCATTGCTATCATTGATATCACTATGGCTCAGCTCCTCGTCAGGGACATAGAGACCGACGTCGTCCGCGAACTGAAGATTCGCGCTGCCCGGCACGGCCGCTCCGCCGAGGAGGAGCACCGGCAGATCCTGCGCGAGGCACTCGGACCGAAGGGGCCCGCGCAGTCGCTGAAGGAGATGCTGCTGGCAATGCCCGACACCGGCGAGGACCGCGACTTCGAGCGGCCTGAGGATCGCGGGCGCGCGGTCGAGCTTTGAGCTACCTGCTCGATACCAACGTCATCTCGGAGCTGCGAAAGGGGGAGCGCGCCGATGCGAACGTCAGGGCGTGGTTCGGCGAGCTCGCCGACGAGGCGATATACCTCAGCGTCCTGACGATCGGTGAGATTCGTCGCGGCGTCGAGAACGTGCGCTGGCGCGATCCCGATTCCGCTGTCGCCCTCGACAGTTGGTTGACCCGCCTTAGCGAGGCCCACCGCGATCGGATCCTCCCCGTCGACAGGGCGATCTCGGAGGAGTGGGGAAGGATGAACGTCCCCGACCCGCTGCCCGTTGTCGACGGTCTCCTGGCAGCGACGGCGAAGGTGGCGGGGCTGACCTTTGCCACTCGAAACGTCGCCGATGTCGAGGGCAGCGGAGTGGAGCTTGTCGACCCGTTCACGGCTTAGCGTCCGGAAATGCATCCAGAGCCCAAGCGGTACTCGGAAGGCAGCTCGGGAGCGAAACACGACGAGCACCTGCTGCGCGTCCCGGCCGACCTCGAAGTCGACGACGAGCGCCGTCTCGACCGTATCCGCGCCGAGGTCGACGCCGCCTTCGACGCCCTCCGCGACATCGACAACGGGGTCTCGGTCTTCGGCTCGGCCCGGATCGGCGAGGGCCACCGCTGGTACGAGCTCTGCCGCGAGACCGCCGCCTGCCTCGCCCGCGACGGCTACGCGGTGATCACCGGCGGTGGCCCCGGCCTGATGGAGGCGGCCAACCGCGGTGCCGCCGAGGCCGGCGGCCTCTCGGTCGGGCTCAACATCGAGCTGCCGCACGAGCAGGGCGCCAATCCCTACGCCAACCGGGCCCTCCACTTCCACTACTTCTTCGCCCGCAAGCTGATGTTCGTGCGCTACGCCCGCGCCTTCGTCATCTTCCCCGGCGGCTTCGGCACCCTCGACGAGATGCTCGAGAGCCTGACCCTGATCCAGACCCACCGCATCCACCAGTTCCCGACGATCCTGGTCGGCTCCGAGTTCTGGCGCCCGCTGCTCAGCTGGATCGACGACACCCTCGAGGACGAAGGCCTGATCGACCCCGCCGACAAACGACTCCTCAAGGTCGCCGACACTCCCCGGGAAGTCTGCGACCACGTCCACCGGGCGCGCGAAGCGCAGCGGGAAGTTGCCTGAACGCTCAGCAGCTCCTATTGTCGGTCTGCATGGCGGAGGAGCCGGTAGGGCAGGAGGCAATTCACAGGCTCGTCGCCGACGCGCGTGTGCGGTACGAGTTCCGGCGCAGCACGGGTGACCGGGCCCTGATCCGTCGCGGGCCGCCCGACGACTCCGACTCCAAGCAGGTCTTCCGCCTCGTCACTGGCCGCTGGATCCGGCAGCGTCGGCTCGATTTCGACGACCTCGACACCTGGGAGGAGATCGAGGACAAAGAGTTGCGATGGCATGTCCGCCGGTATCTGATCCGCACGCTCGACGCCCCGGCGATGTCCTGGGAGTGGGGAGAACTGCGCGCTCGGTTCGGTCGCGGTGCCCTCGGTCGCTGGTGGAACCCGCCGCTGCGCGGCGGCGCGACTTCGGTGGTGAAACCCGGCCTCGCTGACCGCTCCCGCCTTGCCTATAAGCAGCGCCTGGAAGCGACTGCCGGCGACGAGCTCACCGCCATCGTCGAGCAGGCCAGGATGGGCCTCGATAGCCAGCGGGAGCGAAGCGCCGGGGTCGAGCAGCGTGCCAATTTCTTTCTCGGCGCGGCCGGCCTGACGACCTCACTGGTACTGGCCAATGCGGGTCTCCTGCTCGGTGACTCGAAGCTGGAGAGTCCCTGGATATATCTCGCGGTTGCGGCCTTGGCGATCGCCAGCGGCTGCGCGGTCCTGGCCGGCTTCCGGGCGCTTCAGGCCGCGATGTACACGTTCGTGCGAACTCCCGCTTACGAGACCAAGCGCATCCTCGAGCGGCGCAATCTCGACCTCGATGAGGCCAGGCGCCGGGAGGTGGGAGCGCTGCTTGTGGCTCAGGCTCGAACGAAGACGATTGCCGACTGGAAGGTCGCGCGTCTGAAAGAAGCGCGCCGTTGGTTTCTGAGGACGACGATCGGCATCGTCGTTCTCACCCTCCTCGTACTGGCGAGCGTGGTCGAAAACGCCTAGTGCCGGAAGTGCCGGTGCTTCGTAAAGACCATGGCGATGCCGTCGCCGTCGCAGGCCTCGATCACGTCGCCGTCGCGTTTGGAGCCGCCGGGCTGGATCACGGCGGTGGAGCCGGCCTTGATCGCCAGCTCGGGGCCGTCGGCGAAGGGGAAGAAGGCGTCGGAGGCAACGGCCGAGGCGGCGAGCAGGCCCTCGGCGTCCTCGCCGCGGGCGTCGCGGCACTTCTCGACCGCGAGCCGGACCGAGTCGACGCGGCTCATCTGGCCGGCGCCGATCCCCAGGGTGGCACCGTCCTTGGCGATGACGATCGCGTTGGAGCGGACGCGGCGGACCACGGTCCAGGCGAAGAGCATGTCCTGCCACTGCTGCTCTGACGGCTGCGTCTTCGTCACCGCCTCCATCAGCTCGCGCGGCTCCGGATCGCCGTCGCGGTCCTGGATCAGGAGGCCGCCGAGGACGCGCTTGACGTCGCGCTCGGCCGGGTCGGGTTGGCGCCGCTCCTCCTCGTAGAGGATCCGGATCGCCTCCTTCTGCTGCAGCACCTCCAGCGCCCCGTCCTCGAAGCCGGGCGCGATCAGCACCTCGACGAAGTTCTCGTGCAGCTTCTCGGCCAGGGGAACGCCGATCGGCCGGTTCAGCGCGATCACGCCGCCGTAGGCCGACATCGGGTCGCAGGCGAGCGCCTTCATGTAGGCCTCGAGCGCGTCGGCGCCGATCGCCACCCCGCAGGGGTTGTTGTGCTTGACGATCACGCAGGCGGGCTCGGCGAAGTCGCCGACCAGGCCGCGGGCGGAGTCGAGGTCGAGCACGTTGTTGAAGGAGAGCGCCCGCCCGTGCAGCTTCGAGACCCGCGAGAGGATGTGGCTGCGCACGCCCGCCTCCGAGTAGAGCGCGGCCCGCTGGTGCGGGTTCTCGCCGTAGGAGAGGTCGAGCACCTTCTCGTAGGCGACCGCGAGGTGTTCGGGGAAGTCCTCGTACTCGGTCGAGAACCAGCGGCTGATCGCGGCGTCGTAGCGCGCGGTCTGGGCGAAGGCCTCGTTGGCGAGCCAGTGCCGGGTCGAGGCGGAGATCTCGCCGCCCGACTCCTCGAGCTCGGCGCAGACGGCGTCGTAGGACTCCGGTTTGACGACGACGGCGACGCCCTCGTGGTTCTTCGCCGCGGCGCGGATCATCGTCGGCCCGCCGATGTCGATGTTCTCGATCGCCGTCTCCGCGGCGACGTCCTCGTCGGCGACGGTCTGCTCGAAGGGGTAGAGGTTGACGCAGACCACGTCGATCGGGACGATCCCCTCGCGCTCCAGCGTCGCCATGTGCTCGGCGTCGCCGCGGCGCGCCAGCAGGGCCGCGTGCAGCCGCGGGTGCAGCGTCTTCACCCGGCCGCCGAGGATCTCCTCCTGGCCGGTGAACTCGGAGACGTCTGTGACCTCGATCCCGGCCTCGCGCAGCGCCGAGGCGGTGCCGCCGGTGGAGAGGATCTCGACCCCGAGCTCGGCCAGGCCCTTGGCGAAGTCGGCGACTCCGGTCTTGTCGGAGACCGAGATCAGCGCCCGGCGCACCCGGATCGCGCCGTCGCTTGCGGCCTCGCCCCCAGTCTCTGCGCCTGCGTCAGTCATCGATTGCGACGACCGCCGGGCCGTCAGCGTCGATCCTAACCCGGCCCTCCGCGATCATGCGGATCGCCTCCGGGTAAATCTGGTGCTCGACGTTGTGGATCGCCGCCTCCAGCGCCTGGCGATCGCGCCCGACCGGGACCGGAACCTGGCGCTGCAGGATCGTCGGCCCGGTGTCGACTCCCTCGTCGACGAAGTGGACGGTGACCCCGGTCGTCTCCACGCCCGCCTCCAGCGCCTGGCCGATCGCGTCGAGCCCGGGGAAGCTCGGCAGCAGGGCGGGGTGGACGTTGACGATGCGGTTGCGGAAGCGGGCGACGAACGGTTCGCTCAGCAGCTGCATGTAGCCGGCGAGGACGACCAGGCTCGCCTGCCGCGATTCGACCCAGTCGGCCATGGCCACGTCGCGCCCGGTCCGGTCCTCGTAGGCGTCGCTGGGGAAGACCGCGGTCTCCACTCCGGCCGCGACCGCCCGCTCCAGCGCCCGCGCCCCCGGCTTGTCCGACCCGACCCCGACGACCTCGATCCCATCCTGCCCGTGCAGCGTGTCGAGGATCGCCTGCAGGTTGGTGCCGCTGCCCGAGGCAAGAACGACGATGCGGAACGCGCTCACCGCCGGGCTAGCCGCTCGCCGGAACGACCGCGATGTCCTCGAGTGCGAACTTCCCGTTCGCGTCCTCGGGATCGCCCAGCGGGTATTCGCCGCTGAAGCAAGCGTCGCAGTGCTCGCTCGGGGAGCCGCCGATCGCCTCGTAGACGCCGGCCAGCGAGAGGTAGGCGAGCGAGTCGGCGTCGAGCTCGTCGGCGATCTCCTGCACGCTGCGGTTGTGGGCGATCATCTCCTCGCGGGTCGACATGTCGACCCCGTAGTGGCAGGGATTGCGGATCGGCGGCGCCGAGATCCGCAGGTGGATCTCCTTCGCGCCCGCGCCGCGCAGCATGCCGACGATCTGCCGCGTGGTGTTACCGCGCACGATCGAGTCGTCGACGACGACGATCCGCTGCCCGGAGACGATCTCCGGCAGCGGGTTGAACTTCAGCCGCAGCCCGTGTTTGCGCAGCTCTTGCCCGGGCTGGATGAAGGTCCGCGCCACGTAGCGGTTCTTGATCAGGCCGTCGTCGCGCGGCAGCCCCGAGGCGCGCGCGAACCCGGCCGCCGCGGGGTTGCCGGAATCCGGCACCGAGATCACCAGGTCGGCGTCGACCGGCGCCTCGCGCCAGAGGATCTCGCCCATCCGCCCGCGCGACTGCTGCAGCACCTTGCCCTCGAGGCGGCTGTCGGGGCGGGAGAAGTAGATGTGCTCGAAGACGCAGGAGGCGCGCCGGTCGGTCTTCACCACCTGCCGCGTCTCCAGCCCGCGCTCGGTCAGCGAGACCATCTCGCCGGGGTGGACTTCGCGCATCAGCTCGGCGCCGATGATGTCGAAGGCGCAGCTCTCAGAGGAGACGACGAAGCGGTCGTCGAGGCGGCCGAGGCTGAGCGGCCGGATCCCGTGCGGGTCGCGGAAGGCGACGATCGCCCGCTTGGTCATCACCACCGTCGAGTAGGCGCCCTGCAGCCGCGGCATCACCTCGGCGACGGCGTCCTCGATCATCTTGCCGTCGTGGGAGGAAAGCAGGGCGGCGATGATCTCCGAGTCGGAAGTGCCGCGGAAGTCGATCCCCCGCTCCTTCAGCTCGCCCCAGAGCTCGACCGCGTTGGTCAGGTTGCCGTTGTGGGCCAGCGCGACCTCGCGGCCGTCGTCGCGCCAGACCGGCTGCGCGTTCTCCCAAGAGCCGCCGCCGGTGGTCGAGTAACGCACGTGGCCGATCGCCATGTCGCCCTCCAGCGCCCGCAGCTTCTCCTCGTCGAAGACCTGGGAGACGAGGCCGCTGTCGCGCAGGGTGGTGATGTGGCCGCCCTCGCAGGTGGCGATCCCGGCCGACTCCTGGCCGCGGTGCTGCAGCGCGTAGAGGCCGAAGTAGGCGAGGCGGGCGACGTCGTGGCCGGGTGCGTATACGCCAAAAACGCCGCATTCGTCATGCGGTCCGTCGCGGTCGATCGTGAGCCGCTCCACGGAAGTCAAAAGCGCGCTTTCCTCGCTTGGTGAGAGAGACGGGACGCGCAGGCGGACTGCCTACCGGGGCAGGGTAGCAACGAGGTGGGACCCGCTCCGTGCGACAGCATCCCGCGTGGCACGGTTCCGCGCACGCGTAACTCGCTCACGCGACATTTGCAGGGGCCACCGCCCCCGGACCGCCGCCCCGGTCAACGGAGTCTGTCCGGTTTTGACGCGCTTCCGCGCGCGCGAGACATTGACGCGCTTCGGGGCGCCTTCGGCGCCCAAAGGCACGAAAGGGAGAACGAGATGAGAAAGAGCAAATTCGGGGTCGCGGTTTTGGCCGCCTTCGCCCTCATGGCGGTGAGCGCCAGTGGCGCGCAGGCGACCAATTGGACCGCCGCGTCATATAAAGCGCTGATCAGCGGCGAACAGTCCTCGCCCAGCTCGACAAGCTTCGGCTTCGAAGACAGCACGACGGCGAAATGCGTGAAAGTCGGACTCGCGGGAGAATTGACTGCGGCGAGCAGCAGCCTGACGCTGAGCCCGGGCTACACGGAATGCACCGCCTTCGGCTTCTCCGAAGCGACGATCACGCCGAACGAATGCACCTTCACACTCAAAGCGACCTCGGGATCGGTTGACACGTTCAGCGGCAGCGGCGAAATCAAATGCCCGGAAGGCAAAAAGATCGTCGTCGTCGGTGGCAATTGCGAAGTCAAGATCGGCGCGCAGAGCATTGGAACGGTGAGCTACAAAACCGTGACAGCGTCGGAACCCGACGAAATCGAAGCGACCCTCTCGACCTCGGCGATCACTTACGAAAAGTCCAAAGACGGGGTCGGCTGTCCGCTCACAGGTACCGGCAGCAAATCCACCGGCACCCTCAGCGGCACCGTCAAACTCAAAGCAGGCAAAGAAGACACGACCCCGATCAACATCGGCATGAGCTAAGGAACGGAGTGTGCGACCGCGGGCGCCCCGAGCGGCGCCCGCGGTCAGCTCGGCTCGCCGGACCGACCGCCCTCCCGGTCGCCGCTCTCGGGGTCGAACAGGTGCAGTTTCGAGGTGTCGGCCCAGAGCTCGGCGCGTTCGCGGCGGCTCACCTTGCTGGTCGGCTCGAGGCGGGCGACGACCTGCTCCTCGCCCTCGCGCAGGTTGGCGGCGCCGGTCTCGTCGAGGCTCTCGCCGGCGAGCTCGGCCAGCTGGTCGGATTCGACCCCTTCGGACTCGACGTGGAAGTAGGCGTAGAGGTCGGAGCCGAGCGACTCGACCAGGTCGATCTCGGCCTCGAAGACGAGCCCGCGCTCATCCTTGACCTCGCCGGCGATCTCCGCGTCCTCGAAGTTCTCCGGCCGCAGCCCGGCGATCACCTTGCCGTCGCCGCGCTCGCCGACGTCCCCGACCTCGACCTCGCCGATCGGCAGCTTCACTCTGCCCCCGCTCAGCTCGCCCGGCATGAAGTTCATTGCCGGCGAGCCGATGAAGCCGGCGACGAAGAGGTTGCGGGGCTCGTCGTAGAGCTCGGCCGGGCTGCCGACCTGCTGCAGGACGCCGGCCCGCATCACCGCAACCCGGTCGCCGAGGGTCATCGCCTCGGTCTGGTCGTGGGTGACGTAGACGGTCGTCGTCTCCAGCTTCGACTGCAGCCGCGCCACCTCGGTCCGCATCTGCACCCGCAGCTTCGCGTCGAGGTTGGAGAGTGGCTCGTCCATCAGGAACGCTTTCGGGTCGCGGACGATCGCCCGCCCCATCGCCACCCGCTGGCGCTGGCCGCCGGAGAGGTTGGCGGGGCGGCGGTCGAGATGCTGGGTGAGGTCGAGCGTCTGCGCCGCCTCCTCGACCTTGCGGTCGATCTCCTCCTTGTCGACCTTCGCCAGCTTCAGCGCGAAGCCCATGTTCTCGCGCACGGTCATGTGCGGGTAGAGCGCGTAGTTCTGGAAGACCATGGCGATGTCGCGCTCCTTCGGTGGCCGGTCGTTGACCTGCTCGCCGCCGATCGTCAGCTCGCCGGCGCTGATGTCCTCCAGCCCGGCGATCATCCGCAGCGCCGTCGACTTGCCGCAGCCGGAGGGGCCGACGAGGATCATGAACTCGCCGTCCGCCACCTCCAGGCTCATCTCCTTGACGGCTTCGTAGCCGTCGTCGAAGACCTTGGTGACGTTGTCGAGGACTATCTCTGCCATGGCGTTGCTCCTTATCCCTTGACGGCGCCAGAGGTGAGGCCGGCGACGATTCGGCGCTGGAAGATGAGGACGAAGACGATGATCGGGATCGTCACCACCACCGCCGCGGCGGCGATCGAGCCGGTCGGCTGGGTGAAGGACGACTCGCCGGTGAAGAAGGCGAGCGCCGCCGGCACGGTGCGGGAGGCGTCGGAGGAGGTGAGCGAGATCGCGAAGAGGAAGTCGTTCCAGGCGAAGATGAAGACGAGGATCGCCGCGGTGAAGACGCCCGGCGCGGCCAGCGGCACGATCACCTTGGTGAAGGCCTGGAACGGGGTCGCGCCGTCGACCTGGGCCGCTTGCTCGAGCTCCCAGGGGATCTCGCGGAAGAAGGCGACAAGGACGTAGATCGCCAGCGGCAGCGAGAAGGTGAGGTAGGGGATGATCAGGCCCGGCCAGGTGTCATAGAGGCCGAGCGCCCGCCACATGTCGAACAGCGGTCCGACGGTGGAGATCGGCGGGAACATCGCGATCGCCAGCGCCCCGGCGAGGATCAGCCGCTTGCCGGGAAATTCGAGGCGGGCGATCGCGTAGGCGGTGAAGGCGGCGAGGGTGATCGCGATCACCGTCGTGATCAGGGCGATCCCGATCGAGTTGATCAGCGGTTTGATGAAGGGGCTGTCGTCGATCCCGCCTTCGAACAGGCTCTTGTAGTTGTCGAACGAGATCTCGGAGGGAATGAAGCGGCCGTCGGTGATCGTTTCCGGCGACTTCAGCGAGACCGAGATCAGCCACAGCACCGGAACCAGGGCAAAGGCCAGCACCAGCAGGATGCCGATGCTCCAGAGGGCGTATTCGCGGCCGCCTCGCTTCATCTCAACCCCCCGGTCGTCCTTCCTCGAGCTTGGCCCCCAACCCCTTGACGAAGAGCAGCGCGATCAGGAAGACGCAGATGAAGATCAGCACCGAGACCGCCGAGCCGAGGCCGAGGTTGAGGCGGGAGATCAGCTGGTTGAAGCCGAGGATCGAGACCGACTCGGTGTCCTGGGCACCGCGGGTCATGATGAAGATCGTGTCGAAGACGCGGAAGGCGTCGAGCGAGCGGAACAGCAGCGCGACCAGGATCGCCGGCTTCATCAGCGGCAGCGTGATCCGGGTGAAGCGCTGCCAGGCGCTGGCGCCGTCGACTTTCGCCGCCTCGTAGAGCTGGCCGTCGATCGTCACCAGTCCGGCCAGGAGCAGGAGCGCCATGAACGGCGTCGTCTTCCAGACCTCGGCCATGACGATCACCGCGAAGGAGCTGAAGCGGCCGCCGAACCAGTCCATGTCGTCGGCGATCAGCGGTAGCTGGTTGACGAAGCCGGTGTCGGGCGCGAAGGCGAACTGCCAGGCGAAGGCGGCGACCACGGTGATGATCCCGTAGGGGATGAGGACGGAGGTGCGGACGACGCCGCGGCCGAAGATCGCCCGGTGCATGACCAGGGCGATGATCATGCCCAGCACCAGCTCGATCGCGACCGAGAGCAGCATCACGAAGACGGTGTTGAAGATGTCGGTCCACCAGAGTTCGGAGGTGAGGACGGCGGTGTAGTTGTCGAGCCCGACGAAGCCGCCCTCGTCGGGGAAGCGGAGGTCGATCTGCTGCACCGAGAGCGCGACGGCGTACCCGATCGGGTAGGCGGTGACGGCGAGCATCGCCAGCACCGCGGGGGCGCAGAGCAGCCAGCCGAGCCGCCGTTCGGAGCGGGTGCGCTGGCTGACGCGGGGCGGGGCGGCTTGGGTCCCGGCCTCCATCAGAGCAGCCCTTCGCGCTTGACCGCGTCTTCGAGCTTCGACTTCAGCTCGTCATAGACCGAGCTGGCGTCGTCGGGGTCGATCTTGTCGGGAGGATGGAGGGCGCGCTGGACCGCCAGCGAGACGTCCTGGTAGGCGGGCGTGGTCGGCCGCGGCCCCGATTCTTCGATCGATTCCTTGACCAGCTGGGCGAAGCCCGGGTAGGCCTTGGTCACGGCTTTGTCGGTGTAGAGGTCGGAGCGGGAAGGGGGGAGGCCGTCGAGTTCGACCGCGGTCAGCTGGCTCTCTTTGCCGGCCAGACAGGCGGCGGCGTCGAAGGCGACGTCCTTGTTCTCGGAGTAGGAGCTGACCGCGAGGTTGAAGCCGCCGAGTGGCGGCTTGCTGGGCTGGCTGGCGTCGACCCGGGGGAAGCGGGCGAAGCCCATCTTCTTGCCGATGTCCGGGGCTTCGGCCTGGGCGCTCGCGTAGGCGAAGGTGTAATTGGTCATAAAGGCCGATTCGCCCGCCTCGAAGCCGAGCCGGGCGCTGTCCTCGTCCGAGGTCGAGAGGCTCGGCGGAGCCGCCGAGGAGTTGGCCAGCCGCCCCATCACCGCCAGCGCTTTTTCGGTCGGCGCCTCGGCCAGGTCGACCGTTTCCGGGCCGGAGAGGATCTCGGTCCCGGCACTCTCGATCAGCGCGTTGGCCCAGACCATGAAGCCCTCGTAGCGGTTGGCCTGGACCTGGATCGTGCCCGCTTCATCCAGCCCTTCGGCCTGTTCGATCATCTCGTCCCAGGTCGTCGGCGGCTTCGGCACCAGGTCTTTGCGGTACCAGAGCAACTGCGTGTTGGTGTTGAACGGCGCCGCGTAGAGCTTGCGCTCGAAGGAGGCGGTCTCGATCACGTTGGGGAAGACGCTTTCGGTCACCTGCTCTTTCAGCGGCCCTTTCCACTCTTCGACCCAGCCGGCGTTGGCGAACTCGCCGGTCCAGATCACGTCCATGCCGACGATGTCGATCGAGGGGTCCTCGGCGCCGAGCCGGCGGACCAGCTGCTCGCGCTGCTGGGTCGCATCGGTGGGCAGGAATTCGGGCGTGATCGTGTAGCGGCCGCCGGACTGCTTCGAGCAGCGTTCGGAGTCTTTCTCGATCGTGCCGCCGGGCTGGATCGCGACGAAGAAGGTCAGCTCGCGGGTGCCCGAGCCCTCGGAGCTGTCGCCGCAACCGGCGAGCGCAAGGGCCGCGACCGCCGCGAGCGCAAGGCCGACGGCAGCCGTGATCCAGCCAGATTTCAAGGCTTCTCCTCCATGTGCCACCCCCGCTCCGTGGATGCGAAGGTGCTCTTTCGGAATGCCCCGGTGTCGGGGCTTCTAAACAGTCGCCGGGCTCAGCGGCTGGCGGCGATCAGCGCGTCGAGCGCCTGGCCGAGGCCGTCGATCGCGGCGTCGAGCGGAGCGTGGTCGCCGGCCGCCCGGGTGCGGACCAGGGCGCCCTCGATGGTGGAGATGACGAGCGCGGCAAAGGTCGCTGCGGCTGCCGGCGCCACGCCTTCGTCCTCGAGCGCGGCGGCGACCACCTGCTCCCAGCTCTGGAAGGCGGCGGTCGCGGCGGCGGCCAGGGCCGGGTCCTCGGGGCGGGCCAGGGCGGCGGCGGCGACCGGGCACCCGATCAGCTCGGGATGGTCGGAGGCGCGGCGGCGGAACATCGCGCCGAAGGTGCCGAGGGTCTGCTTGAGGCCGCGCTCGGCGATCGAGCGCTCGATCGCCTGGCGCACCCGGACCCCGTCCAGCTCCGCCGCCTCGGCCGCCAGCTGCGCCTTGCCGCCGGGGAAGTGGTGGTAGATCGAGCCGCGCGGGGCCTTGCCGCGCTCGGCGACGTCGCGCAGCTCCATCCCGGCGTAGCCCTTCTCCGCCAGCAGCCGGCCGGCGCCGTCGAGCAGCCGCTGGCGCCCGTCGCGGCGGCGCGGCTGAATGGCTTCGGAATCGGCGATCCTGGATATGCCCACGGACATAGTCTATGCTGCCGCCGGGATGTATGACCGTGGACATAGAACGAGCGTGGCGATCGCCTGCACCGGCGCCTTCCTCGCCTTCCTCGACACGACCATCGTCAACATCGCCTTCCCGGACATCTCGGCCTCCTTCCCCGAGGCCAGTCCCGGCCTGCTCTCCTGGGTACTCGACGGCTACTTCGTCGTGATCGCGGCGCTGCTGGTCCCGGCCGGCGGCCTCGCCGACCGCTTCGGCCACAAGCGCATCTTCCTCGCCGGCATCGCCGCCTTCACCGCCTCGAGCCTGCTCTGCGCCATTGCGCCCTCGCTGGAGACGCTGATCGCGGCCCGCGTCCTGCAGGGAGTGGGGGCGGCGATGATCGCGCCGACCTCGCTGGCGATCGTGCTCGACAGCTTCCCGGTCGAGCGCCGCGCCACCGGCGTCGGGCTCTGGGGCGCGGCCGCGGCGGCCGCGGCGGCGACCGGGCCGACGCTCGGCGGCGCCCTGGTCGAGCTCTCCGACTGGCGCCTCGTCTTCCTCGTCAACCTGCCGCTCGGCGCCGCCCTGCTCTGGGCCGGCCGCCGTCACCTGCCCGCCGGCAGGGTCTCCGACAGCCGCCTGCCGGACCTGCCGGGCGCGGCGATGCTGGCGCTCGGCCTCGCCGCGGTGACGCTGGGCATCGTCGAGGGCAACGACTGGGGCTGGACCTCGGTCGCCACGCTCGCCGCCTTCGCGGCCGCGGCGGCGCTGCTCGGCGGCGTCGTCCTGCGCAGCCGCAGCCACCCGCGGCCGATCGTCGAACCGCAGCTCTTCGCCGATCGCTCCTTCGTCGTCGGCAACCTCGGCACCCTGCTCTTCGCCGCCGCTTTCTTCTCCCTGATCCTCGGCAACGTCCTCTTCCTCACCTCGATCTGGGGATACACCGTGCTCCAGGCCGGCCTCGCGACCCTGCCCGGCCCGGCGATGACGACCGTGGTCTCCGGCCCGGCCGGCCGCCTCGCCGACCGCTTCGGCCACCGCGCCATCGTCGTCCCCGGCACCATCGTCTTCGCCATTGGCGTCCTGGTCCTGCGCTCGGCCGGCCCCGACCCCGACTGGCTCGGCCTCTGGCTGCCCGGCGCGATCCTCACCGGGATCGGCATCGGCCTCGCCTTCCCGACCCTCGGCTCCGCCGCCGTCCGCGACGTCCCCGTCGACCGCTTCGCCACCGCCAGCGCCGTCAACGCCGCCTTCCGCCAGGTCGGCGCCGTCCTCGGCACCGCGATCCTGGTCGCCATCGTCGGCGACCCAATCGGGATCGCCGAGTCCCTCCAGGTCTCCGACGACGCCTACCTCTTTGCCGTCGTCGCCTCGCTCGCCTCGGGCGCAGCGGTACTCGGCCTACGCCGCCGCGCTCCCGCGCCGAGCGTCGAACCGGCGGCGACCGAGCCGCCGGCCGTGGCCAGGGCGGTTAGCCCTGACCCTTCAGCTTCGCGTTGAGCAGAGCGGTGGTGACCTGCCCAATCGAGTTCGTAGCGCTGGCGGAGATCTTCAGCGTCAGCTTCTTGCTCGGTTTGAGTTCCTTCAGCTTCGTTTTCAGCTTGCCGCCGAATTTGAGCGTGAATTTCGCCAGCTGCCCGCCCGCCACGGTCTGAGCGGGCGCTTTCAGCGTCGCTTTTTTGCCTTTGCCGAGTTTCACCGTGCCGCTTACCTGGACGGGCGCGGCAGTGTTGGTGGTGACGAGCACGGTGACTGAGGTTTTCCCGACTTTGCCGGTGTCAGCCTGGACCGTCACCACCGGGCAGGGCGTCTGGAGCGCCGCGTTCTGCGGGCATTTGTCTTGGGTCTCGTCGCCGAAGCCGTCGTTGTCGGCGTCGGGCTCGACCACGGCGACCACCGGAACCTGGATTGGGGCCGGGCCTTCTTCGTAGAGCGTCGACCCTCCAACCGATCCCCCACCGAGGTAGGACCCGATGGTGCCAGGCACGCCGGTATTGCAGTAGAGCGTTCCGATCGGGCCAGCTCCGAAGAGGCCAAGGTGGTCTCCGGCCTGAATCGGAATCCGTGCGTCGAATGCGTTCGCTCCAGGGACAACGTTTCCGAAGCTTTCCGCGACCAAGAGGGCGGATTTTGCGCTGGCGTTCAGACGAAGCACCTTCAGGATCGTCGGAATCACCGGCGGCGCTTCACTAATCAGGTTCACCTTCCATTTGGTGATGACACCTGCCGTCGGCGCCGCGGCGGAGGGCTGACCCGCGGGGTTTGCGATCTGAAAGAGGGTCGGTTTTTCCACCGCGTTGTTGGCGACGCAGGAATTGCCGAATTCGGTCGCCGCCGAGGCGGATCCGACACCGAGTAGCGAAACGGCGACGGCGGCCGTGGCGACCGCCCCAATCATCCTTGCCTTCATTTGGCTTGCCCCTTCAGCTTCGCGTTGACGTTGTCGGTGCTGACCAGCCCCGCGACGTTGGTGGCGGTGGCGGAGATCTTCAGCGTCAGCTTTTGTTTCGGACTGAGGTCCGCCAATTTGTTCTTTACTCGTTTCGTGAATTTGAGCTTGAAGCGAGCCATTGCACCGGGCGCCAGCGTCTGGGTGCCGCCTTGCAGGGTCGCCGGTTTGCCTTTGCCCAGCTTCACCGTGCCGGCAACAGTGACCGGGGCCGGGGAATTGACCGAGACGAGAACGATCACCGAGCCCTTCTTGGCGACCGAGGATGCGTCGACCGTGACCGCCGGGCAGGGCGTCTGGATGGCTGCGCTCTGCGGGCATTTGTCCTGGGTCTCGTCGCCGTAGCCGTCTTTATCGGCGTCTGGCTCGAGGAAACCGGTCACGGGGACCCGCACGTCCGCGGGTTCCTCGACGATTGGAACCGTCGCACCGACCGACCCGCCCGGCCCGATGAAGCCGCCGATCACAGCGGTGTCGGCCGGAAGTTTGCAGTAGAGGAACCCGATCGCACTCGGGCCGAAGAGAGCCAGGTGATCGCCGCTCTGGACCGGGATCCGCGTTTCCGCAGAGCTGCCTCCGGGGGGGACGTTCTGAGTCGCTTCGCCGACGATCTGTGCGGAGTTGGGGCCCAGCGGGTGCAGCACTTTGAGCGTGGTAGGGACCGCAAAAGGTGCCGCCGGGTGCAGGTTGACCCGCCATTTGGTGATCACTCCTGCCGCGGGCGCCGCCGCGGGCGTCGGGTTTTCAGGTGCGAAGGCCTCGTAGATCGTGACCGACTGTTTCGCGGTTTCGTTCGCGAAGCAGGCATCGCCGAATTCCGTTGCCGCTGAGGCCCCCGAGGCTCCGAATAGAGCCGCCGCCATCACCGCAGTCAACGCACCGGCCGCAAGCCGCTTTCTCATCTGCCTACCCCTGCCCCTTCAGCTTTGCCTTGGCTTTGGTCGTGCTGACTTGGCCGGCAACGTTGGTGGCGTCGGCGGTGATGTTCAGCTGCAGCGACTGGCTGGGTTTCAGTTCCTTCAGCCTCGTCTTCAGCGGGCCGGTGAAGTTGAGCTTGAAGCGGGTGATCGTCCCCGGGGTCAGGGTTTTCCCTGGTGCGCTCAATTTCGCCTGTTTGCCTTTGCCCAGTTTCACCGTGCCCTTCACGGTCACGGGCGCGTTCAAGCTCGTCGCGGCGAGCACCGTCACTGCCCCCTTGCCGGGCTTGGAGGTCACCGCGGTGATCGTCACGATCGGGCACGGCACTTGGTAGGCGGCGCTCTGCGGGCATTTGTCCTGGGTCTCGTCGCCGTAGCCGTCGCCATCGACGTCGGGCTCGACGAGCGCGAGGACCGGCACTTGCAGGCCGCTTTCGACTCCGAATTCCTGGGTACCGCCCACGGCGGTGGACAATTCCGAATAGCCGAACACGTCGCCGGGGTTGCCGGTGATGCAGTAGAGCGTGATCGGCGAGCCAACGAGACCGAGCCGATCGCCGGCTTGAACCGGGATCCGGGTCAGGAAGGCGTTCGTACCGCTGAGTAGACCGCCCGCCGCGCTTTCGCCGACGACCTGAAACAAGCCGGGACCGCCGAGGGCGCGGAAGACTTTCAGTTTCGCGGTAAATAGGTTGGGCGGCAGCGGTTCGCCTCCCGATGGAAAGGTCGACCGCCATTGACTGATCACGCCGGCCGCTGGCACCGTCGCGGGAAGCGGACCGGTCTGGGAGACCTGCATAAAAGTCAGGCCTTCCTCGGCGTTGTTCGGCGTGCAGTTGCTGCCGACTTCGGTCGCCGCCGAAGCCCCCGACGCTCCCAACAGCGCCATCGCCGTCACCGCAGTCAATGCACCAGCCGCAATTCGCTTTCTCATCAACCCTGTCCCTTCAGCTTCGCCTTGGCAGTAGTGGTGCTGATCTGTCCGGCAACGTTGGTCGCGTCAGCGGTGATCTTCAGCTGCAGCGACTGGCTCGGTTTCAGTTCCTTCAGCCTCGTCTTCAGCGGGCCGGTGAAATTGAGCTTGAAGCGGGTGATCGTCCCTGGGGTCAGGGTTTTCCCTGGCGCGCTCAATTTCGCCTGTTTGCCTTTGCCAAGTTTCACCGTGCCCTTCACGGTCACCGGTGCACCCAGGCTCGTCGCGGCAAGCACCGTTACCGCCCCTTTGCCGGGCGGGGAGGTAACCGCGGTGATCGTCACGATCGGGCACGGCACTTGGTAGGCGGCGCTCTGCGGGCATTTGTCCTGCGTCTCGTCGCCGAAGCCGTCGCCATCGACGTCGGGCTCGACGAGCGCCAAGACCGGAGTTTGGAACCCGACGTCCACTTCGAATTGCTGGGTCCCGCCGACTGGGGACGAGAAGAATTCCGAAAAGCCGATCACGTCGCCGGGGTTGCCGGTGGTGCAGTAGAGCGTGAAGGGGGAACCGACGAGACCGAGCCGATCGCCGGCTTGAACCGGGATCCGGGTCAGGAAGGCGTTCGTGCCGCTGCGAAGGCCGCCTGCCGAGCTTTCGCCGACGACCTGAAACACGTTGGGACCGCCGAGGGCGCGGAAGACTTTCAGCGTCGCCGTGAAGAGGTCGGGCGGCAGCGGTTCGCCCCCCGATGGAAAGCTCGTCCGCCACTGGCTGATCACGCCGGCCGCCGGCACCGTCGTGGGAAGCGGCCCGGTCTGGGAAATCTGGGTGAAGGTGAGTTCCTCGGCGCCGGTCGGCGTGCAATTGCTGCCGACTTCCGTTGCCGCCGAAGCCCCCGAGGCTCCGAGCAGCGCCGCCGTCATCACTGCCGCCAGCGCACCGGCCGCGAACCGCTTCCTCATGTCTCTCTCCCCTCGAAGGTTGCTGCCTCAGCCTATTCCGTTTTGACGGACGAAACAGATGCACAAAGGAAAAGCGGACAAATTGCGGGAATGGCGTTCGGTGACGCATTTGGCTGACTACAAATCGTCCGCTAATTGCTCGGGAAACCTTGCCTTAAACCGGAACAAAGCCCTGCACTGGCGGATTGGAACCTACGATCGCTTCGCGCCCTCGGGCGATCCATCTAGCCGGCCGAACCTGGGAGGGTCCGATGCCACGTCGTCTCGTCTTTGTCCTGCTTGCAATTCTCGCCACGCTTGCGCTGGCGCCGAGCTTGGCGCAGGGCCGTTCCCTCTACTTCGGGATCAGCGCCAACAGCAGGTCGGTTTCTACTCCTGGGGACGTGCAGGATGTTGTCGTCGAAACCGGTGTCACGCGGCTTCGGGAGGACTTGGAGTGGCAGGTCGTCGAGCCTTCCGACGACGCTTGGGACTGGACGAAATCCGACCAGATGTACGAGGAAGCGGCGGAACGCGGGATGACGATCCTGCCGATCACGAACGCTCCTCCCTGCTGGGCGGTTCCACCGGGAACGCCAGCGCTGAAATGCCAGGTGACCTATCCGATCTCAGACGCCGAGTACGCGGAGTTCGTTAGCCACGTCGCGGCAAGGTATGGGCCGGGCGGCGATTTCTGGGACGCCAACCCGGGGCTGGACGGAGCCCTCGCTTCTCGGTACATCGAGATCTGGAACGAGCCCTATCTCGAATGGACGATCAACGAACCGGTCAAACCTTCACGCTACGCCAGCCTCTACAAAGCGGCCGTCACGGCAGGCCGCCTTGCCAACGGGGCGACTCGGTACCTGATCGAGTCGACTGTGGACGCGAGAACGGGACCCGAACCGGCGAACTACGTGAACTGGGCCGCCGCGCTCAAGTTTGCTGACTCGGCGATCGGCAACTACATCGATGGTATTGCCGTCCATCCCTACCCAGGGAGTCACGGGATTGCTTATCAGCCTGAAAACGGAACCGATGAAGCCTTCGTCAACACCAGGATCAACTACGAACGCTGGAAAGCGCTCAATATCGTCAGGCCGATTTGGATCACCGAGATCGGCTACTCATCCTGCAGCGACGGCGAAGGTGGGCGTTGCGTTGATGGCGCAAGTCAGGCTGCCCGCGAGGCGAACAAGGCCGCCTTGCTGAAACCCTTACTCGCTGCGCTCGGCACGGACGAATACGCGTACGTTCACGCCGTCTACCTCTACAACCTGCGCCAGGAAAAATCCGCGAGCGAACCGGACAAAGAAGCCAGCGACTGGTACGGCATCAGCTTCGGCAAAACCTTCGAACACCTGCCGGCCTGGACCTCCTTCATCGAAGCAGTCGAAGTCTACGACGGGGTGCCCGAGGCGAATACGACGATCTCCTCGCAGACGATCAATGGCGAAAGCGCCAGCTTCAGCTTCTCGGTCAATGACTCGACCGCGAACTTGGAATGCAAGCTGGATGGAGGTGCTTGGGGCGCTTGCACTAGTCCAAAGGCCTACAACCCGACCGGAGGTGGCTCCCACCTCTTTCAGGCGCGGGGGACCAACGCCGAGGGCGCCGAGAGCACCCCAGCGACCTATTCGTGGGTCACTGCGCCGACTGCCGCGACGGAAGCGGCGACCGGGGTCAAAGGGACCGAAGCGACGTTGAACGCGACGGTCAATCCAAAGGGGACCAGCACCAGCTATCGCTTCGAGTATGGGATCTCGCCGGCTTTGACCAGCTCGATCCCGGTACCCGACAAATCTGTCGGGTCGGGGACCAGCAACGTCAAAGTTAGCGAGCTCCTCAACGGGCTCAAACCCGACACGAGCTACATCTACCGGATCGTCGCCACCAACACGGCCGGCGTTGTGACCAAAGGTGGGGAACAGAGCTTCAAAACGGCGAAAACCGTTGCCAGCTCATTAGCCAAACTGCCGGTGATCGAGCCGTTCAACGGCAGCACTGGCTCAGGCTCAGGGCCGTGGATGCCTCTCTTCTGGACGGCAATGCCGTGGGTCAGCGGATCTGGGCAGGACACGACCAGTGGCTGGGGTCCCTACGGTCCCTACCCGGCCGTAAATGGCGCCCACCTTCCAACTATCCCGGCCATCTACAGAGACGCCGGGTTTGGCGGTGGAGCGGCGGCCACGCTCGCGGCGAGCCCGGAAGGGGCAGGCCGGTTCTTCTCCATTTGGCTGATCGGAGCGGAACCCGTAGGAGCATCCGCGAAGGGCTACGAGCTCCGGTTCACCCAAGAATCAGGGAGCGAATATACCGTGGCGTTGTTCAGGCATACCGTTACGGGGTTCCCTCCGGTCAAAGCCCAGACGACGCTAGCAACGGCCTCCAAATATGTTTTCGTCCCTGGCAGCACCATGGCACTGGTCGACACCGGAAGCACGGTCTCCGCTTGGGTTGATTCAGGGGTGGGATTTGCTCAAGTCCTGACCTCGGCCGACTCAACCTACAGCCAGGGTCCTGTCGGCCTGAGCGGCTCCGGGACCGCGACCCGCCTCGTCAACTTCAAGGCCGGCGCGCTGTAGCGCCGACTTAAACCGCGAGCGAGCGCCAGGCGCGCTCGGCGTCGGCGAGGGGCATCGTGAGGCTGCGGTCGCCGGCGGCGATCTCGATTGCGTCGCCGCCGACCTCGCCGATCACTTGGGCGCCGAGGGACTCGAGGGTGGCGCGGTCGCCGCTGAGCAGGAAGCCGCCGCTGCCCTCGCCGAAGAGGGACTCCTCCGGGTTGCAGCCGCGCTCGCGCAGGGGCTGGAGGTCGGCGCGGCAGCCGTGGCCGGAGCCGATCGAGGACTCGGCCAGGCTGCAGGCGAGGCCGCCGTCGGAGACGTCGCGGGCGGAGGCGAGCTTGCCGGCGCGGACGGCGTCGCGGACCGTTGCGCAGGCAGCTGCGACTGCCTCGAGGTCGGGCTGGGGGAGGCCGGTGTCGAGCTCGCCGCGCTGCTTGGCCAGCTCGGAGCCCGCCAGGGTCGGTGCGAAGGGGCCGAGCAGGGCGATCGCGTCGCCGGCCTTGGCAAAGGTGTTGCCCGCGACCTGGGCCGGGTCGGGCAGCTCGCCGACCATGCCCACCACCGGGGTCGGGTAGATCGGGCCGTCGGGTCCCTCGTTATATAGAGAGACGTTGCCGCCGACGACGGGGACGCCGAGCGCGGTGCAGGCGTCGGCGAGGCCGCTGACCGAGCGGTCGAGCTGCCAGGCGGTCGCCGGCTTCTCCGGGTTGCCGAAGTTGAGGCAGTTGGTCAGGCCGAGCGGCTCGGCGCCGACGCAGGCGAGGTTCTGGGCGCACTCGAGCACCGCCTCGATCGTCCCCGCGTAGGGGTCGCAGGCGACCCGGCGCCCGTTGCCGTCGATCGAGACGGCGATCGCGTTGCCGGACTCCGGCAGAGCGAGCACTGCCGCCTCGGCTGCCTCGGGCCGGCGCGCGGTGCGTGAGCCGACGACCGAGTCGTACTGCTCGAAGGCCCAGCGCTTGGAGGCGATGCTCGGCGCCGCCAGCAGCGCCAGCAGCTCCTCCGCGGCCGTGCCGCCGGTCGCCAGCGTCGCCCGGTTGCCGTAGATCCAGCCCTCCGGCTCGGCCGGCTCCAGGTCGTAGAGCGGGCAGCCGTCGACCAGCGCCTCGACCGGCATCTCGCCGACCACGTCGCCGTCGCGGAGGATCCGGATCGTGCCGGTGTCGGTGACGACGCCGATCTCCGCCGAGCCGGTCTGCCACTTCTCGCAGATCGCCCGCACCTCCGCCACCCGTGCCGGCTCGACCACCGCCAGCATCCGCTCCTGCGACTCGGAGACCATGATCTCGAAGGGCTCCATGTCGGCCTCGCGCAGCGGCACCTTGGCGACGTCGAGGTCGATCCCGACCCCGCCGGCCGAGGCCATCTCCCCGGCCGAGGAGGTGAGGCCCGCCGCGCCGAGGTCCTGCAGCGAGACCAGCAGCCCCTTCGCCAGCAGCTCCAGGCAGCACTCCAGCACCTTCGACTCCTCGAAGGGATCGCCGATCTGCACCGTCGGGCGCTTCGCGTCGTCGCCGTCGCCGAGCTCGGCCGAGGCCAGCACCGAGGCGCCGCCGATCCCGTCGCGCCCGGTCGAGGCGCCCATCAGAACCACCGCGTTGCCGACCCCGGCGGCGGCGGCGCGGACCATGTCCTCGGTCTTCGCCAGGCCAAGGCACATCGCGTTGACCAGGCAGTTGTGCTCGTAGGGCTCCTCGAAGTAGATCTCGCCGCCGACCGTCGCCACCCCGATCGAGTTGCCGTAATGGCCGATCCCGCGCACGGCGCCGTCGAGCAGGTGGCGGGAGCGGACCGAGTCGAGCTCGCCGAAGCGCAGCGAGTCGAGGATCGCGATCGGCCGCGCTCCGATCGCGAAGACGTCGCGGAGGATGCCGCCGACCCCGGTCGCGGCGCCCTGGAAGGGCTCGACCGCACTCGGGTGGTTGTGGGACTCGACCTTGAAGGCGACCGCGTGGCCGTTGCCGACGTCGACGGCGCCGGCGTTCTCGCCCGGCCCCATCACCACCCGCTCGCCCTCGGTCGGCAGCCGCCGCAGCAGCTTGCGCGAGTGCTTGTAGGCGCAGTGCTCGGACCAGAGCAGGCTGAACATCGCCAGCTCGACCGCGTTCGGCTCGCGCCCCAGCTTCTCGACGATCAGCTCGAACTCGTGGTCGGTGAGGCCGAGCTCGCGGTGCTTCGCCATCTCGACCGTCACCCCCGGGCTCCCGCCGCGGCGACGGCCTCGAACACGCGCAGGCCGTCGGTCGACCCGGTCAGCCCGTCGACCGCGTGCTCGGGGTGGGGCATCAGGCCGACCACGTTTCCGGCCTCGTTGCGCACCCCGGCGATGTCGCGGACCGAGCCGTTGGGGTTGTGCCCCGGCGCGTAGCGGTAGGCGACCTGGCCGTTGGCCTCGAGCTTGTCGAGCGTGGCCTCGGGCGCGTAGTAGCGGCCTTCGCCGTGCTTGAGCGGGATCGAGAGCGTCTCGCCGCTGCGCTCGTCGACCAGAGCGGCTTGGCGGCAGACGAAGCGCAGGTCCTCGTTGCGCAGCAGCGCCCCCGGAAGCAGCCCCGCCTCGCAGAGGACCTGGAACCCGTTGCAGATGCCCAGCACCGGCCCGCCCGCGGCGGCGAACTCGGCGACCGCCTCCATCGCCGGGGAGAAGCGGGCGATCGCCCCCGCCCGCAGGTAGTCGCCGTAGGAGAAGCCGCCGGGGACGACGACCGCATCGACGCCGCCGAGGTCGCGGCTCTCGTGCCAGATCAGCCGCGCCTCGCCCGACGCCACCTCGCAAGCGTGCAGCGCGTCGCGCTCGTCACAGGAACCTGGGAACTGGAGGACGCCCCAGATCACAGGGTCTGAATCTCGTAGTCCTCGATCAGGGGGTTGGCGAGGAGCTTCTCGCAGAGCTCCGCCAGCCGCTCGGGGTCCTCGGCCTCGAGCTCGACCATGCGGCCGACCCGGACGTGCTCGACCCCCTCGAACCCGAGCGCCGGCAGCGCCCGCTCGACCGCCTTGCCCTGGGGGTCGAGGATCCCCTCCTTCGGCCGGATCAGGACGCGGGCCTTCGCCATCAGAAGGACGTTTCCGTGATCCGCTCGAAGGCCTCGACGTATTTGCCGCGGGTCTGCTCGATCACGTCGGCCGGCAGCTCCGGCGCCGGCGGCGATTTGTCCCAGCCCTGGGCGCTGGCCCAGTCGCGGACGAACTGCTTGTCGAAGGAGGGGGGAGTGGCGCCGGGCTGGTAGCTGTCGGCGGGCCAGAAGCGGGAGGAGTCCGGGGTCAGGACCTCGTCGCCGAGCACGATCTCGGCGCCGGCGTGGCGGCCGAACTCGAACTTAGTGTCGGCGAGGATGATCCCGCGCTCGGCCGCGTGCTCGGCGCCGCGCGTGTAGACCTCGATCGAGATCCGCCGCAGCTCCTCCATCAGCGCCCGATCGCCGACGATCTCCGCCGCCTTCTCGAAGTCGACGTTCTCGTCGTGCTCGCCGATCTCGGCCTTGGTCGCCGGCGTGAAGATCGGCTCCGGCAGCTTGTCGGACTCGACCAAGCCGGGGGGCAGCTCGATCCCGCAGACCGCGCCGCCCTCCTTGTATTCCTTCCAGCCCGAGCCCGAGAGGTAGCCGCGGACGACGCACTCGACCGGGTACATCTCCAGCCGCCGCACCCGCATCGCCCGGTCGGAGACCTCCTCCGGAACGTCCTCGGAGATGAAGTGGTTGGGGACGATGTCCCCGGTCAGCCCGAACCAGAAGACCGACATCCGGTTCAGCACCTTGCCCTTGTCGGTGATCGGGGTCGGCATCACCACGTCGTAGATCGAGATCCGGTCGGAGGCGACCATCAGCAGGTCGTCGTCCCACTCGTAGACCTCGCGCACCTTGCCCGAGGAGTGCAGCTTCAGATCGGCGATGGCAGTCATCGAGCCGATGCTAATGATCGGCGCAGCGGAGCACCTCGTGGACCGCGCCGAGACGCTGTTTGACTACTCGTGACATCCTCTAGGCGATGGCGCTGCCACCCGAACCGAACAGCGGCTCGCTCGTCCAGACCCTGCGCTGGGCCTTCCGGCCGCTCGCCTTCATGCGCGAGTGCCGCGACCGCTACGGGGATTCCTTCAGCGTCCGCTTCCTCGGTTTCGAGCGGCCGATGGTGCTGATCTCCGACCCGACCGCGGTCAAGGCTCTATATACGGAGCGCTCGCACGGGCTGCCGCCGGGGCGCAACATCATCCTCGAGCCGGTACTCGGCTCGCAGTCGCTGCTGATCCTCGAGGGCGCCGACCACCTCGCTCGCCGCCGCCTGATGCTGCCGCCCTTCCATGGCGAGCGCATGCGCTCGTATGAGGCGGTGGTCGACGAGATCGTCGGCGCCGAGATCGACTCCTGGCAACTGGAGCACGAGTTCCCGATCCACACGCGGATGCAGGCGGTCACCCTGGAGGTGATTCTGCGTGTCGTCTTCGGCGTCTCCTCCGGGCCGCGCCTGGACCGGCTGCGCGGGATGCTCGCCACCGTCTTGCAGGAAACCGCCTCGCCGACCGCGCAGCTCGCCGGGCTGGCGACGCGGCGCTTCGGCGGCCGCGGGCCCTGGGCCCGCTTCGAGGGGCAGCTGCGGGAAGTCGACGATCTGCTCTACGCGGAGATCGCCGAGCACCGCTCCAAGCCCGACCTGGAGGAGCGCGACGACATCCTCTCGATGCTCATGGTCGCCCGCTTCGAGGACGGCGGCGCGATGGACGACACCGAGCTGCGCGACCAGCTGATGACCCTGCTGCTCGCCGGCCACGAGACCACGGCGACGGCGCTGGCCTGGACCTTCGACCTCGTGCTGCGCCACCCGGAGGTCCTGGGGCGGCTGCGCGACGAGCTCGACGCCGGCGAGGACGAGTACCTGCGGGCGACGATCTCCGAGTCGCTGCGCCTGCGCCCGGTGATCCCGCTGGCCGGCCGCCGCCTCTCCAAGGACCTGGTTGCCGATGGGCTGACCCTGCCGGCCGGGACCGACGTCACCCCGGCGATCTGGCTCACCCACACCCGCGAGGACGTCTACCCCGACCCCTTCGCCTTCCGCCCCGAGCGCTTCCTCGGCGACGAGGGCCCCGACAGCTACGGTTGGATCCCCTTCGGCGGCGGCATCCGCCGCTGCATCGGCGCCGCCTTCGCCGAACTGGAGATGCGGATCGTCCTGCGCGAGGTCCTCACCCGCTGCGATCTGCGCAAGGCCAACCCCGCCCCCGAGCGCACCGGCCGCCGCAACATCACCCTCTCGCCCCGCGACGGCACCCCGGTCATCGTCAGCGCTCGCCGCCCCGCTCGCGAGCAAGAGCCCGTCGCGGCTTAGCGCCCCAAAACTGGCACAGAGAATTTACTTTTTGCGCGCCACTCGTGGGAACCTTTTGTCTACGCTTGTGCCATCATGCAAACCATGGTTAGAGAGGCCTGGACCGACGACCGCCTGGACCACCTGAGTCAGAGGGTGGACGAAGGCTTCCAGCGCACCGACGAGCGCTTGGACCGGATGGATCGGCGCATCGACGCCCGTTTCGACCGGGTCGACGCCCGTTTCGACCGGGTCGACGATCACTTCACCTCGTTCGAGGCAGAGTTCAAAGCCCTGAACCGGACGCTGATTCAGGTGGCCGGCGGGCTGATTGGAACGATGATCGTCACCTGTGGCGCCGTCGTCGCCACCCAGCTCTAGCTGTCCTACCCACGGACGTTGTGAACGCGGCCGATCGGCGGCCGGTCTCCCAGTGAGCTGTGTGGGCGACGCCGGTTGTAGTAGCGCAGGAAGGATGGCAGGGCCCTGGTGCGCTCGGCCGAG
>Ga0307503_10000052_pt1 | contig 78901 bp, 60 predicted proteins | sample 17_S_MG_FD_194514 | JGI IMG/M metagenome (GOLD analysis project Ga0307503, IMG submission 194514) | Soil microbial communities from Populus trichocarpa stands in riparian zone in the Pacific Northwest, United States - 17_S | ecosystem: Environmental > Terrestrial > Soil > Riparian zone > Trees... | reverse complement strand
CGATCAGCTCACCCATCGTCATGAGCTTGCGGAGCATTTTGTCCAAGAGCCACATAGGTTAGGCATTCCCCTTGTTTTGCCGCCCTCATCGCAGAAGGCGGGCGCGGGTCAAGCCCGGCGGAGGGAGACGGGGAATGGCGACGGTCTTGGCGGCGGTGCGTGGACGCCGGTCGGTGCGGGCCTTTCTGGACCGGCCCGTCGACCGCGCGACGGTGGCGGATATTCTCGCGGCCGCCAGCCGCGCGCCCTCGGGGGGCAATTTGCAGCCCTGGCATGTCGACGTGCTCGCCGGAGAGGCGCTAGCGGCGCTCAAGGCGCGGGTCCACGCCAGCTTCGCCGCCGACCCGGCGGGAGAGGGCAGCCGATTCCCGATCTATCCGCCCGCGCTCGGCGAGCCGTGGCGGAGCCGCCGCTTCGCCTCGGGCGAGCAGCTCTACGCGGCGATCGGGATCCCGCGCGAGGACAGGGCCGCGCGCCTCGTCCAGTTCGCCCGCAATTACGACCTGTTCGGCGCGCCGGTCGGCCTGTTCTTCTCGATCCCGAAGAGCTTCGGGCCGCCGCAATGGGCGCATCTCGGCATGTTCATGCAGACCATCATGCTGCTCGCCGAGGAACGCGGCCTCGCCACCTGCGCGCAGGAAGCCTGGGCGCTTGTCCACAAGAGCGTCGCCGACGTGCTTGGCCTGCCGGAGGATCGCCTCTTCTATTGCGGGATGGCGCTCGGTTTTGCCGACGAAGCGCATCCGATCAACGCCTGGCGCACCGACCGCGAGCCGCTGGAAGGCTTCGCGACCTTCGCGGGCTTCTAGGCCAAAGCCGCCTGCTTCTCCTCGGCGATGCGGTCGAGCTCGGCGCGGCTCTTCTTCCCGGCGGCCGACTTCAATTGGCCGCAGGCGGCCATGATGTCGCGGCCGCGCGGGCGGCGGATCGGCGCCGAAATCCCCGCCTCGAAGACGATGTCGGAGAAGCGCCGGATCCGCTCCTCGTCCGAGCATTCGTAATTGGCGCCGGGCCAGGGATTGAACGGGATCAGATTGACCTTGGCGGGAAGCTTGTACTTGCGGATCAGCCGGACCAGCTCGCGCGCGTCGGCGTCGCTGTCGTTCCTGTCCTTCAGCATCACATATTCGAAGGTGATGCGCCGCGCATTGTTGGCGCCCGGATAAGCGGCGCAGGCGGCGAGCAGTTCCTCGATGCCGTATTTGCGGTTCAGCGGCACGATCTCGTCGCGCACCGCCTTGGTCACCGCGTGCAGCGAGACGGCGAGGTTGACGCCGATCTCGGCGCCGGCCCGGGCCATCATCGGCACCACGCCCGAGGTGGAGAGGGTGATCCGCCGCCGCGACAGGCCGAGCCCGTCGCCGTCCATGACGATCTTCAGCGCATCGCGGACATTGTCGAAATTGTACAAGGGCTCGCCCATGCCCATCATCACGATGTTGGAGAGCATCCGCCCCTCCGGCAAGGACGGCCATTCCTCGAGCGCGTCGCGCGCCAGCATGACCTGGCCGACAATCTCGCCCGCCGTCAGATTGCGCACCAGGCGCATCGTGCCGGTGAAGCAGAAGCGGCAATTGAGCGTGCAGCCGACCTGGCTCGAAACGCAGAGCGTGCCGCGGTCGGCGTCGGGGATGAACACCATCTCGAAATCGTGGCCGTCGGGCGTCCTCAGCAGCCATTTGCGGGTGCCGTCGGTCGACACCTGCTCGACCACCACTTCGGGCCGGGCGATCTCGAACCGCTCGGCGAACCAGGCGCGCTGCGGCTTGGCGATGTCGCTCATCGTCTCGAACGAGGTGGCGCCGCGATTGTAGATCTGGTGCCACAGCTGCTTGGCGCGCAACCTGGCCTGGCGCTCGTCGAGCCCGGCCTCGGCCAGCGCCTCCCTGATCCCGCTCTTGGAAAGCCCGATCAGGTTGACGCGCGCGCCCTCCGCCGCGGCCATCTGCGGGCGCGGGACGGTGACCGGATCGATATGACCGGGAATGGACATGGTGGCTGTCATGAGCGGGTGCATGTAGGCGGAACGAAGCGGAATTTCCATCCCGGCGTCAGAACGGCTCGAAGGCGTCCCCGGAGTCGAGCCTCGTCTCGATCCCCGCCTTGATCTCGACCAGGCTTCCCTGCCGCACATTCCCGGCGACCTGCCCGGCGCCCGCGAGCAGGCCGCGCAGCACCCGCGACGACATGCCGTGCATCACGACCAGCCGATCGGCCGCCTCCTCGGCGGTGTCGTCGAGCCAGGACTGGAGGCGTTGGGCGACCTCGTCATAGGTTTCGCCGCCCGGTGGCCGGCCGCGGAACAGGCCGGTGGCCGGGTCGATCGGGGGTCCGGCCTCGGCCGCGACCTCGTGGTAGAGACGCCCGCTCCACGCGCCGATGTCGATCTCGCGCAGCCGCGCGTCGGTCCGGGCGCCGTGCCAGTCGAGCTCGAGATGCTCGGCGATCACGGCCAGCGTCTGCAGCGCGCGGCCCGTCGGCGACGCCCACAGATCGAGCTTCGGCGCGGGGCCGAGGCGCACGCGCAGAAGCGCGCCCATCTCGTCCGCCTGGGCGAAGCCGGCGCGGGTCAGCGGCGTGTGAAGCACGTCCCCCTGCATCCGCGCCGCCGCGTTGAAGACGGTTTCGCCATGGCGGGCGATGAAGAAACGCTGGCCCGAAATCACCGCCGTCGGGCGCAGGCGATGGCGGCGGCGTCGATCGCGGTGGCGGCGCCGCGCAGCCGATAGACGTCGCGGACGATCAGGCCCTGGCTGGACCGGGTCTCGACGACCAGAGCGAGGCCGGTGCGCATCGCCGCCTGGATCTCGGCATCGGCGCGGGCATCGGGCGCCCAGGCCTCGCGGCCGCCGCCGACCAGCTGGAAGGCGCGGCCGTCGATCCTGAGCAGCACCGCCGAACCCTGCCGCTTCTCGCGGCTGAGCCGGATATGGAGCTGGCCGCCGCCGCCCCGCCCGGGCCACTGGCCGACCGAGGCGAAGGGCTGCCAGCCTTGTGCCGCGGGCGCGTCATCAGGCTGGGCAATGGCGTAGCAGCGGGCGCCGTCGCGGAACGCGCCCCAATAGCCGAACACGCCGAGCGGTTGCGGTTGGGCGGCGGCCGGGGCGGCCGCGGCGCCCGCCGCGAAGGCGCAACAGAGCAGGGTCCGCTTCGGGATCATTGGGGCGAGCATCGCCTCGCTTGCGCCGCATTAGCAACACAAATCACCGCTTAGCTGCCGCCCGGGGGTTCGTGGATCCGGCGTCTTGCGGGCGTATCGGGTCGGACCAGACAAGCAGGCGGGACCAGGAACGGAGCTTGCCATGCGAATCCATTGCATCGCCTTACTGCTCGCCGGCGCCCTCGCCACCCCCGCTTTCGCGCAGGACGAGCCGGCGCACGCGCCGCCGCCTTCGGACCATTCGGGCTTCCGCATCGAAGGCCTGGTCGGCTGGGATCATACCGAGATCCTCGACGACGATCAGGGCGGCATCCTCTACGGCGTCGGCATCGGCTATGATTTCCAGAGCGGCCGGGCCGTCTTCAGCATCGAGGCCGAGGCGAACGATTCCACCAATAACGGCTGCATCACCGGCTTATCGAACGCCAATGACCGCTTCTGCGTTACCTCGGGCCGCGACCTCTATGTCGGCGCCCGCGCCGGGATCCTGGTCGGCCGCGACGTGCTGCTGTTCGGCAAGGCCGGCTATACCAACGCCCGTTACGTCTCGGAATATGACGACGCGGCGGCGGGCATCCACGAACGCCTCGGCGTCAATCTCGACGGCATAAGGGTTGGCGCCGGCGCCCAGTTCGGGGTCGGCCGCAGCGCCTATTTCCGGACCGAGGCGCGCTATTCCAATTATGAGGGCGGCGGCGACCGCGGCGCGCTGCTGGGCGCGTTCGGCTTCCGCTTCTGAACGACGGGGAAGGGCCGCGTCCGGCGGTACGCGGCCCCCATTCTGTGGCAAATCGGCCACGGAAAACCTCGTTTAGCTGCGGTTCATGCAACCTTGGCCACCGCTGGACGCTGTCCCGCCGTTCCATTGCCGGGACCTGTAAATGGAGTTGTACATGCGTAACTATCTGATCGCCGCGCTTGCCGCCGGCACCCTCGCCACCCCCGCTTTCGCCCAGGACCAGGGCAATCTGTCGGGCTTCCGCATCGAAGGCGTGGGCGGCTACGACCGGCCCAGCGTCCAAGACGAAAGCGCCGACGGTGTTACCTATGGCGTGGGCGTCGGCTACGATTTCCAGTCGGGCAATGCGGTGTTCGGCCTCGAGGCCGAGGCCACCGATTCCAGCTCCAACGAGCGCGTGGCCGGCGTCGTGATCCCCGGCGACGAGCTGCGCGTGCGGGCCGGCCGCGACCTCTATGTCGGCGGCCGCGTCGGCGCCGTCGTTGGCGGCCGCACCCTGCTCTACGCCAAAGCGGGCTACACCAATGCCCGCGTCCGCGTCGATTATGAGGACGGCACCGCCGCCACCATCAACGACTTCACCGACCGCACCAACCTCGACGGCGTCCGCGCCGGCGCCGGCGCGCAATTCTCGATCGGCTCCAACGCCTATCTGAAGACGGAATATCGCTACTCCAACTATCAGGACGGCGTCGACCGCCACCAGGTGGTCGGCGGCTTCGGCTTCCGCTTCTGATCCGTCACGGTGACAAAGGAGGGCCGGGCGCCAGCGCGCCCGGCCCTTTTTCGTGCGCGCTCGTCGCGCCCGGCGGCGCTTTGGTCTCAAGGTCGCGCGATCCGGCGGCTTCGTCTCAGCCCCGTGGCGGCCGGCGGCTCAATGCTGTCCTGGCGCCGCAACACGGGCCGCCCGGCGCGGCCCGCTGTTTGGAAAACTGGTTCAACTCATCGGCCCCCAATGAGGGGTAAATAAGACAGGGAGTATTGCAATGCGTACCATCCTCGCCGCGGCTGTTCTCGCGGCCTGTTCCGTCACCCCCGCTTTCGCCCAGGATTCTGCGCCGCGCTTCAGCGGCGGCCATGTCGAGGCGATCACCGGCTACGACCATGTCACCGATGGCGACGACGGCATCCTCTACGGCATCGGCGCCGGCTACGATTTCCGCAACGGCAATTTCGTCGTCGGCATCGAGGGGGAAGTCCTCGAATCCACCGCCGGCGAATGCGGCGGCGGCATCTGCCTCGACGCCAGCCGCGATTTCTATATCGGCGGCCGCATCGGCGCCGTGGTCGGCGACAATGTCCTGATCTACGGCAAGCTCGGCTATTCCAACGCCCGCATCGAGGCGACGAGCGGCGGCACCACCGTCCACGACACCGTCGACGGGATCCGCGGCGGCGTCGGCGTCGAGATCGCGCTCGGCAATTCGCCGCTGACCCTGCGCACCGAATATCGCTACACCAATTACGAGCAGGGCGGCGAACGCCACCAGGGCACGCTCGGCCTCGCCTTTCGTTTCTAAAAGCCCCGTCCCCCCACCGGCGGCTTGAAGGGCCGGGGCAGCGATGCCCCGGCCCTTTTTCTTGGCACTAACCACTGGCGGGCTTTGCAACCATCGCTATAGTCCGCGGTCCGAACATGAATGCAATGCGCAGGCAGGGGTAATCGATGAAGGCGACGATCGAGCGGGCCACGCTTCTCAAGGGCCTGACCCACGTTCACTCGGTGGTCGAGCGGCGGAACACGATTCCGATCCTCTCGAACGTGCTGATCGAGGCCGAGGAGGGCGATGCCGGCGGCGGCGGCGCCGGCCTCAGGCTGATGGCGACCGATCTCGATCTCCAGATCAACGAGCGGGTCGAGGCCAATGTCACCGATCCCGGCGCCACCACCGTTCCCGCCCACACCCTGTTCGACATCGTCCGCAAGCTGCCCGAGGGGAGCCAGGTCGAGCTGATCGCCGCGGAGGGGCGGATGCAGGTCAATGCCGGCCGGGCGCGGTTCACCTTGTCGACCCTCCCGCGCGACGATTTCCCGGTGATCGCCGAGGGCGAGCTGCCGACCGCTTTCGAGCTGCCGGCGGCGGTGTTGCGCCAGATCATCGACAAGACCCGCTTCGCCATCTCGACCGAAGAGACGCGTTATTATCTGAACGGCATCTACCTGCACGTCTCCGACGAGGCCCAGCCCGTGCTGAAGGCGGCCGCCACCGACGGCCACCGGCTCGCGCGGGTGACGGTGGCGCGGCCCGAGGGCGCCCAGGGCATGCCCGGCGTGATCATCCCGCGCAAATGCGTGGCCGAGCTGCGCAAGCTGCTCGACGAGGTCGACGGCACCGTCCAGGCGAGCTTGAGCGAATCGAAGATCCGCTTCGGGCTCGGCAACGCGGTGCTGACCTCCAAGCTGATCGACGGCACCTTCCCCGATTACAGCCGGGTCATCCCGACCGCGAACGACAAGTTGCTGCGGCTCGATCCGCGCGCGCTCGAGGAAGCGGTCGACCGCGTCTCGACCATCGCCTCCGAGCGCACCCGCGCGGTCAAGATGTCGCTCGACCGCGACCGCGTGACGCTGTCGGTGACCTCGCCCGAAAACGGCACCGCGTCGGAGGAGATCCCCGCCGATTACGGCGCCGACGGCATCGAGATCGGCTTCAACGCCCGCTATCTGCTCGACATATTGGGCCAGATCGAAGGCGACGTCATGGAGGTCCATCTCGCCGACGCGGCGGCACCGACCCTGCTGCGCGAGAACGACAAGGCGCCGGCGCTCTACGTGCTGATGCCGATGCGGGTGTGAATGCGTCAGTGGATCGTATGGTGAGACCCATCCGGGGCGAATAACGTGACTTGAAGAAGCCGAAACTCGGACTGCGTGTCGCCAAGAACGAACAGCACGTCCGCTGACACAAGCGCGTGTACTTTCAGCGGCGCATAGTCGGCAAACCCGTAGTCCTGCACCCACTCGGGGTACAAGAAGGCCCGCCGAAGCGCCGCCTCGACCCGACGATAGGTCGCTTTCGGAAGCGCCAGTAGCGCTTGCCACATCGTCTCCGAACACCTGATGCCGTGGATCATGGGGCAACTCCCCGAAACCAGCCCGCCTGCACATATACCGCGACTCACCCCTGACTCACGCTTCTGGACGGTGTCGGTGAAAAATGCAATAAAAAATCTGTACATATATAACCAGATTCAACACAATTCTTGTTGACATTCGCTGCGCCCCGTTTAATGTGAGCTTGTTGTCGCGGACTCGGTTCGTGTCTGCCTCGGGTCCGGCAATCCCCGAACGGACTCCGAATCCGCCCAGTCTAAAAGGGGAAGGAGTCGATTATGGCCAAAGCACGTCTCACCATCGATATCAGTGCTGAGCTGGCGCAATTGCTGGCGGATCTCGCTGATGAATCCGATACGACCAAAGCGGATATCGTTCGTCGCGGCCTTGCAGTGATGAAGGCGGCTCGCGATCAGAAAAGAGCCGGTCGAGAGCATCTCGGCTTTGTTCGCGATCCGTCCCGGCTCGACGCCGAGCTACTGGGCGTAATGCCATAATGGACGAGAGCCCGGGGGCACCGAAGCGCAAAGCGCTGGCGCGTCGAAAGCCGCGCGCAGTGTCAGCAAATGAGCTCGTGCCTCCCAGCTCCATTAAGCTCGAGGTGAGCGACCTGGTTCCTTTGGGGCAAGTGCGCACTCGAGAGGGGGAAGAACTCAAGGACCAAGCAGCGCGGCGTTGGGGCGGAGTCGCGATCTTGATGACGGCGCTTATCATCTCCGGGATCGTAATTTTCAACTCTGCCGAGGCAAGCCGCGCGGCCGACCGAGCGTGGAATTTGCTTTTCTTGATCGTCGGTTACGCCGGCGCTTATATTTTCCGGGAAACGAGCCGGCGCGGCTCGAGAGACTGACTGCCAGGAAGGGCGTCGGCAGCCGGCTGGTCGCCTGATCGTTGACTTTTCGCGCCTGCGCTCCTAGGTCGACAGCCTTTCCCGGACACTAATATTTGAGTGGAGCAGCCGCATGGCGCGCGTAACCGTCGAAGATTGCGTCGACAAAGTCCCCAACCGGTTCGACCTCGTCCTCCTCTCCGCGCAGCGCGCGCGGCAGATTTCGGGCGGTGCCGAGCTCACCATCGACCGCGACCGCGACAAGAATCCGGTCGTCGCCCTGCGCGAGGTCGCCGAGCAGACGGTGAAGCCCAAGGAGCTCGAGGAAGCGCTCGTCGGCAGCCTGCAGCGCGTCCAGGTCGACGAGGACGACGTCGCCGACGAGGTCGGCTCGCTTTCGCAATCGGCCGAGGCGCTGCGCCTGACCGCCGCGGCCCCGCAGCGCAACAACAATGCGGGCGCCGATTACGACGGTTGAAGCAATGACGGGTCTGCGACAAATTTTGCAATGGACCCGCGCCGGAACTTGGCCCAAGTTCCGGCGTTGCCTTTGACAGGGTGATTCGAGCAACGGGGCATATGCCCGAACTCAGGGAGGCAAGGTGGTGAGAAAGATATTGGCGGCGCTGGCCGCGACAGGCATGGCGCTTTCGCCGGTGGCGGCCCAAGCGGGCGCGGCCGACGCGTTGAGCCTGAGCCGCGCCGGCGCATCGATGAGCGGCGCAAGCTTCTTTCAGGATGCGACCGCTGACGACGACGATGACGATAACGGCTCGACCGCAGTCATCCTCGGCGTCGTGCTCGTCGTGCTGATCGGCATTGCGGCCATTTCGGGCAATAACAGGCCGGTTTCGCCCTAGGCTACGGCCCGCCGCGGGTCAGCGCCGGGCGGCGGGCGGCAACTCTGCCCGGTCCAACCATTCGAGCTCGTTGAGCGCGAGCGCGCGGCCGTCCGCCGCGCGCACGGCCATCACCGCGACCGGATGGCGGCTGGTCCGGTCGACCAGCACCGGATTGCTCGGCATCCCCGAAATCCATTTATCCCCCCATTGCCTGAGCGCGATCAGCGCCGGCAGCAGGTCGCGGCCCTTGTCGGTCAGCCGGTAGGCGATCTTGCGCCGGTCGGCCGGATCGGGCTTGCGCTCTAGGATCTCGTTCTCGACGAGCCGACCGAGCCGGTTCGACAAGATGTTGCGGGCGATGCCGAGCGTCGACTGGAATTCCTCGAAATGGGCGAGGCCGTTGAAGGCGGCGCGCAGGATCAGGAACGACCAGCGCTCGCCAACTGCCTCCAGCGCCGCCGGCAGCGCGCACTCGCCCAGCACGGCCTTGCGATGATCGGGGCGGAGCATGGCCGTCAGCTTACGCCAATTTCAGACATTGTCATCTCCAGGCCGCATTTTACGTTGCGAATCGCTACTAAGATTCATATAGGTTGCGTTCCAAAACTAATCTAGGGAGCGCCCCATGTTCCGCTACGCATTGCTTTCGCTTGCTTTTCTGTCCTCGCCCGCTTTGGCCGCTGGTTTCCAGGCGCAGACGACCACGGCGCCCTCGTCGGCCCGCTTCGTCGCCCGCGACAGCATCTGGCGCTGCGCCGACACCAATTGCGTCTCGACCAACCGCACCTCGACCCGCCCGGCGATCGTCTGCGCGGCCCTGGCCCGGCAGGTCGGCGCGCTGCGCAGCTTCGCCGTCGACGGCAGCCCCTTCGACGCCCGTCAGCTCGAGAATTGCAACGGCCGGAGTCGCTGAGGGCGATTTCGGTTGCCCCCGGCCGCGCCTGACCCCATTTTGCGAGGGTGCTCAGGCAATATGAACTGGTCGAGAAGGTCCGGGGCTACGATCCCGACGCCGACGAGGCGCTGATCAACCGCGCCTATGTCTTCTCGATGAAGGCGCACGGATCGCAGACCCGCGCCTCGGGCGATCCTTATTACAGCCACCCGATCGAGGTCGCGGGCATCCTCACCGATTTGCGCCTCGACGACGAGACGATCGTCACCGCCATCCTCCACGACACGATCGAGGATACGCTGGCCACGCCGGCCGAGATCAGGAAATTGTTCGGCAAGAACGTCGCCCGCCTGGTCGACGGCGTCACCAAGCTCTCCAAGATCGAGGCGCAGAGCGAGAGCCAGCGCGCCGCCGAGAATCTGCGCAAATTCCTGCTCGCCATGTCGGACGACATCCGCGTCCTCCTGGTCAAGCTCGCCGACCGGCTCCACAACATGCGCACGCTCCACCACCTCAAGGATCCGGAGAAGCGCCGCCGCATCGCCCGCGAGACGATGGACATCTATGCGCCGCTCGCCGAGCGGATCGGCATGTACGAGTTCATGACCGAGATGCAGACCCTGGCGTTTCGCGAGCTCGAGCCCGACGCCTATGAATCGATCACCAAGCGCCTGGAGCGGCTGAACGAAAGCGGCGGCGGCGATCTCATCCAGCGTATCGGCCGCGGCATCAAGGCGCATCTCGAGGCGCACGGCATCGAGGCGGACGTCAATGGCCGCGAGAAGCATCCCTTCTCGATCTGGCGCAAGATGGCCGAGCAGCATGTGAGCTTCGAGCAATTGTCCGACGTCATGGCTTTCCGCGCCGTGGTCGGCTCGGTCGAGGAAGCCTATCGCACGCTCGGTTTGATCCACCAGCGCTGGCCGGTCGTGCCGGGCCGCTTCAAGGACTTCGTGTCGACGCCCAAGCGCAACGGCTATCGCTCGATCCACACCACCATCATCCATGACGAGCAGATGCGGATCGAGATCCAGATCCGCACCAGGGAGATGCACGCCCAGGCGGAGCACGGCCTCGCCGCCCACTGGGCCTATAAGGAAGGCGAGGTCGCGCCCCATTCCGATCATCCCTGGATCAACGACCTGGTCGAGATCCTCGATCATGCCGGCAGCGCCGAAGAGCTGCTCGAACATACCCGCATGGCGATGTACCAGGACCGGATCTTCGCCTTCACCCCCAAAGGCGAGCTGATCCAGCTGCCCAAGGGCGCGACCCCGGTCGATTTCGCTTATGCGGTCCACACCGATCTCGGCGACCAGACGGTGGGATCGAAGATCAACGGCCGGGTGATGCCGCTGCGCACCCCGCTCGACAATGGCGACCAGGTCGAGATCCTCGTCTCCAAGGCCCAGCATCCGCAGCCGGCCTGGCTCTCCTACGTCGTCACCGGCAAGGCCCGCGCCAAGATCAGGCGCTGGGTCAAATCGAAGGAGCGCGAGGAGACGGTCGCCTTGGGCCGCAAGATCCTCGACGAGATCATCGAGCGCATGCCCGCCAAGATCGGCTGGGAATCGATCGCCGAAGCGCTGCGCCGTCTGCATCTGCCCAATGACGAGGCGCTGATGGAGGCGATCGCGCTCAAGCGGATCGACGACGTCGCCGTGATGGAGGCGCTGATGCCGGGCTCGGCGACCAAAGACGGGATCAAGCCGCCGCCGCAGCGCACCGCCATCTCGATCAAGGGTCTGACGCCCGGCGTTGCGTTCCAGCTCGCCGAATGCTGCCACCCGATACCGGGCGACCGCATCGTCGGCCTCAGGCGCGAAGGCGAGGGCATCGAGGTCCATATGATCGGCTGCGAGAGCCTCGCCGACGGCGTCGACGCCGACTGGGTCGATCTCGCCTGGGGCGATCAGTCGGACGGCGGCGCCGCCAAGCTCAGCGTCGTGATCAAGAACCAGCCCGGCTCGCTCGCCGTCATCGCCGGCATATTGGGCAGCCACGGCGCCAACATCGTCTCGATGGACCAGACCGCGCGCGACGGCTCGTTCCACACCTTCCACCTCGACATCGAGGTCCACGACGTCCAGCATCTGATGCGGATCCTGGCCGCGCTGAGGGCGACGGACGTGGTGTCGACGGCGGAGCGGCTGTAGCCAGGGGACAGTCACTTTCGCGCGCGGTCCGGAGCGGGCTCGCGCCGCCTTACGAAAAGTGACTGTCCCCGTTCCGGCGCCTGCAAAAGGACAGTCACTTTCACGCGCGGTCCGGAGCGGGCTCGCGCCGCCTTGCGGAAAGTGACTGTCCCAATTCAGGCGCCCGCAAAAGGGACAGTCACTTTTAGATCCTTTCGTGCTGACGCTCGGGCGCCGCGCCTGAAAGTGACTGTCCCCGTTCCGGCGCCGGCAAAAAGGGACAGTCACTTTTAGCTCCTTCGTGCCGACGGTCGGGCGCCGCGCCTGAAAGTGACTGTCCCCGTTCCGGCGCCTGCAAAAGGGACAGTCACTTTTAGATCCTTCGTGCTGACGCTCGGGCGCCGCGCCTGAAAGTGACTGTCCCAATTCCGGCGCCGGCAAAGGGGACAGTCACTTTTAGATCTATCGTGCTGACGCTCGGGCGCCGCGCCTGAAAGTGACTGTCCCCTACGGCTCCACCCGGAAGATCTCGCCGTCATAATCGACGATGTAGAGGTTGCCGGCCTGATCGACGCCGAAGCTGGAGACATTGTTGATGACGCCCGCATTGGGCGTGAAATCGGCGCGGCGCAGGACGAACTGGCTGCTCGGCACGGTCGCGCCCGGCGCGATCCGGCTGATGGGGACCGACCACAAATTGCCGATCACGAAATCGCCGAAGAAATAATTGCCCCTGAGCGCCTCGACCGGTCCGCGATAGACATGGCCGCCGGTCACCGAATTGCCTTCGCGCGGGCCCCCGCCGTGCAGATATTCGGCGACGGGCGGGACCAGCCCGGGGATCGGCGTGCCGTTGAAGATCGCCGTCCCCTCCATGATCCGCCAGCCGAAATTGGCGCCGCCGTCGGTTGGCCGCATCAGGTCGATCTCCTCGCGCGCGCCCTGGCCGACATCGCCGATCCACAGATTCTGGGTGAGCGGATCGAAGCTGGCGCGGAACGGGTTCCTGAGGCCATAGGCCCAGATCTCCGGGAGGCCGCCGCCGCCCGCGAAGGGGTTGCCGGCGGGAATCGCATAATCGCGCAGCGGATCGGCCGGGAAGGCGTCGCTGCGCGGGTCGATCCTCAGGATCTTGCCATAGGGAACGCCGGTGTTCTGCGCATTGTTGGCGGTGTCGCCGGCGCCGCCGCCGTCACCGGTACCGGCATAGAGGAAGCCGTCGGGCCCGAATTCGAGCCAGCCGCCATTATGGTTGCTGGCGGGGTGGGCGAAATCGAGGATGATGTCGGCGCTCGCCGGATCGGCCAGGTCGCGATTGGCGGGGAGCGTCCGGTAGCGGCGAATCTGAACGCGGCCGGCCGGATCGGTGAGGAAGACGTAGAAGGTGCCCGTCGCGTTGAAGTCGGGCGCCAGCGCCAGCCCGAGCAGTCCGCGCTCGCCGTCGGTCGCGATCTGGGTGGAGACGTTGAGGAAGGGTGTCGCCGCGACCGTGCCGGAGGCGGGATCGAGGATTCGGATCAGCCCGCCCTGCTGGACGACGAGGACCCGGCCCGAGCCGTCGGGAATGCCGGTGACGTAGAGCGGCGCATTGAAGCCGGTGCCGACCCGGCGGGTGCGGAAGGCGTCGGGGCCGACATTGGTGACGGTGACGGCGAGGTCGAGCGTCGCGCTGGTCGTGCCGTCGCTGACCGCGAGCTGGACCAGATAGACATTGTTCGTATCGGCATCGGTCGGCGCCTCGAAATCGGGCGGCGAGGCGAAAGAGAGGGCGCCGCCGGCGGTGATCGAAAAAGCGGCGCGGTCGGCTCCGCCCGAGAGGGAGAAGGTCAGCGGGTTGCCGTCCGGATCGGTCGCGGTCGCGGTGTAGATGGCGCCGCTGCCGTTTTCGGGCGCGTTGGCGGTGGCCGCCGAGGTAAAGGCGGGCGCCCGGTTGGCGGGCGGCACCGGGCCGCCGCCTCCGCCGCCTCCGCCCCCGCTGCCGCAGCCCGACAGCGCGAGCGCGCCGGACAGGATGGCCAGCCTTCGGGTAAGCGACTCGATGCCCCGCTTCATGGCCGCCTGCTTTCGCCGGGAGGGTTTCGGATCGTTTAACGCGCGAAACGATGATTTGATGCGCGCGCGGTGCGTGATAACGCAGCGGCCATGACCAAGCCGACCGGCATGACCTATGGCGACTATCTGACGCTCGAGCCGCTGCTGTCGGCCCAGCATCCGGTTTCCGACCATCATGACGAATTGCTCTTCATCATCATCCACCAGACCAAGGAATTGTGGCTCAAGCAGATCATCCACGAGCTTCACCTCGCAATCGACCTGGTCCGCCGCGACCGCCTGATCGAGGTCCACAAGAATCTGTCGCGTGTGTCGCGCATCCAGGCGGTGATGACTCTGTCCTGGGACGTGCTCGCGACGCTGACGCCGACCGATTACATGACTTTCCGCTCGGTGCTCGGCACGTCGAGCGGCTTCCAGTCGGCCCAGTTCCGCCAGGTCGAATATCTGCTCGGCCTCAAGGACGGCGCCCATCTCAAATTCCAGGACGAAGGGTCGGCCGAGCATGCCGCTCTGGCCGCGGCCTTGACCAGCCCGAGCCTGTGGGACGAGGCCAATGCCGCGCTCGCGCGCGGCGGCTTTCCGGTCCCGGCCGAGGCGCTGGAGCGGGACTGGACGCAGAGATACGAGCGCAATGACGGGGTCGAGCGCGCCTGGGCCGCGGTCTATCGCGACGCGGAGAAATATTGGGCCTTCTACCAGTTCGCCGAGAAGCTGGTCGACATCGACGACAGCTTCGCCGTGTGGCGGCATAAGCATGTGGTCACGGTCGAGCGGGTGATCGGCCTCAAGCGCGGCACCGGCGGCACTCCCGGCGTCGCCTATCTCCAGTCCACTTTGGCCAAGCGCGCCTTCCCGGAATTGTGGAGCCTGCGCACCCTGCTCTAGGCGGCGCGCCTCGCGGCGGCGCGGATTTCGGCGCCCTCATAGGCGACCAGCGCGTCGACGCGGCCGGCCAAAGCGGCGCCGCGGCGGACCGACCAGGCCGCGCCGGCCTCGAGCTTGCAGCCGTCGATCGACCCGCCCGATCTGATCGGAACGACGACCGCATCGCCGCGCAGGGCCCCGCCGGCCGTCCAGCGCTCGATCACGAAGCGCCCGCCGGCGGCGAGCACCTGGCGCCCGGGCGCGAGCGCCACGGGTTCGAAGGGCGGCGACCAGGGGCCCGGCGTCGCCACCGCGACCGCCTCGTCGACGTGAAGCGGGCGCGGCCGGCCATAATCGTAGAAGCGGTAGGTGAGATCGAGATTCTGCTGGATCTCGATCAGCGACAGGCCGCCGCCGATCGCATGGATGGTGCCGCCCGGCGAATAGAAGAAGTCGCCGGCGGCGACCGGGCGCCAGTCGATCAGCTGCTCGATGCTGCCGTCGCGGGCGGCCTCGGCGAGCTGCGCCGGGGCAACGGTTTTCCTGAGCCCGATCCCAATCACCGCGCCCGGCTCCGCCGACAGCACGTACCAGGCTTCGTCCTTGCCATGGCCGTGGCCGAGCGCCCGCGCCTGCGCGTCGCCGGGATGGACCTGGACCGAAAGCCTCTCGGCGGTGAAGAGATGCTTGACGAGCAGGGCGCCGGCCGGCCCGTCGAACCAGATCTCGCCAAGGCGCGCGTCCGGATCGGGCGCGGCGGGAAAGCCCGGCGGCAGATCGCGCCGGCCCCAGACCCGCTCGACCGCGCGCGGCTGAAGGCGTTGTGAAGGCACTTAGGCCGCTCCTTGGCTTCAATCGCGCGATCATGCCCGTCAAAGCTTCCTTTTCCTTTAATCCTTATGACGGGGGCGCGCGCGGTTGACCCGCGCCTTATTGTTGACGACAGCCGCACCTGGAGGGAGGCAGACTTGCCCGTTCGCATCGTTCACCTCATCGCCGCGGCGCGGCCCAATTTCATGAAGGTGGCCCCGCTCTGGCACGCGCTGAAGGCGAGCGGAGACCATCGCCCGGTCCTCGTCCATACCGGCCAGCATTATGACGCCAACATGTCGGCGGATTTCCTCGCCGATCTCGGCCTGCCCGAGCCCGATTTCCACCTGGGCGTCGGTTCGGGCAGCCATGCCGAGCAGACCGGCAAGGTGATGATCGCTTATGGCGCGGTCGCCGAGGCGCACCGGCCGGACTGGCTGGTCGTCGTCGGCGACGTCAATTCGACAATCGCCTGCGCGCTGGTCGGGACCAAGCTCGGCATCCCCACCGTCCATCTCGAGGCGGGCTTGCGCTCGCGCGACCGCAATATGCCCGAGGAGTTGAACCGGCTCGCCACCGACGTCCTGTGCGACGTGCTGTGGACGCCCTCGCCCGACGCCGACCGCAACCTCATCGCCGAGGGCATCCCGCCGAGCCGGATCAGTCGCGTCGGCAACATCATGCTCGACAGCTTCGAGATGAGCCGGCCGGCGATCGAGGCCGCCGCCATGCCCGACACGCTGGGGCTGACGCGCGGCGGCTACGCCATCGTCACGCTGCACCGGCCTTCGAACGTCGACGACCCGGCCCAGCTGCGCCGGCTCGCCGAGGCGCTGATCGCGATCCAGCCGCTGCTGCCGATCGTCTTCCCCGTCCATCCACGCACCGCCGCCCGCCTCGCCGCCGCCGGACTCGAAGGCGCGCTCGAGGCGGCCGGCGTGCGGGTGATCGCGCCAATCCCCTATATCCGCTTCATGAGCCTGGTGCTCGGCGCCGGCGCGGTGATCACCGATTCGGGCGGCTTGCAGGAAGAGACGACCTATCTCGGCATTCCCTGCTTCACCCTGCGCGACAATACCGAGCGGCCGGTCACGATCGAGGAGGGCACCAACAGGCTGGCGACGGCGGCGACCTTGCCCGGCCTGGTCGAAGCCTCGCTCTCGGCCGGGCGGCCGGCGCCGCGCCGTCCGGAATATTGGGACGGCGGCACGGCGGCGCGCTGCGTCGAGGATCTGCGCCGCCGCGCGGACGCCGGATGAGCCCGCGCATCCTGTGGCCGGCACGGCGCCGGGCCTGGCACGACCGGCTGGCGGCGGCGCTCGGCCCGGCGACGGGCGATATCGTCGTCGACCTCTCGGAAAGCGGCGCGGCCCCGGACGCCGGGCCGCTGCTGCGCCCGCTCTACGACGGATCGCCCGACAGCGGCGCACTGCTCGGCCGGCTGCAGCGCCGCGAATGCCCCTATCTCGAAATCGTCGATGAAGCAGGCGAAACCGTCGCCGCCTCTTATGCCGCGATCGAGGACAAAGGCGATCTCGCGCGCGGCGCCGACCAGGCCTTCGCCCGGGTCGAGGCCCTGCTGCTGCGCGCTCTGGCCGGGCAGGCGAGCCCGATCCCGCCCCGGCCCGAGCGGCCGCGGGCCCGGTACCGCCGGCTGACGGCGCTCAAGGGGCCCCTCCGGCGGCTGGCTGGCCGGCTGCTGTCACCCTTCAGAGGCAAAAGCGTTCGCCACTGGAACGTCGCGTTGCGCCGAGCAGCGGGCGCGCCGGACCTTTCCCGCTTCGATCTCGGCGACTGGCGGCCGCTCCCCGTCGATCCCGACATCTTTTATGCCGATCCCTTCGTCTTCGAGGAAGCGGGCCAGGCCTGGCTGTTCGCCGAGGCCTGTCCCTATGCGACCGGCAAGGGCGTGATCGTCTGCGCGCCGCTCACCGCCGCGGGCGAGGCCGGCCCGTTCCGGACCGTGCTGGAACAGCCCTGGCACCTTTCTTATCCCTTCGTCTTTGGCGACGGCGGCGAGATCTGGCTGGTCCCCGAAAGCTCGGCCAAGGGCGGGGTCGAGCTGCACCGCGCCGCCGCCTTTCCGGACCAATGGGTGCTGGAGCGGCGATTGTTCGAGGATCAGCGGCTCGTCGACGCGACCTTCTTCGAGCATGACGGCCGGCTCTGGCTGTTCGCGGGGCGGATCGGCGACCATGATGGCTCGTCGTGGGATGAGCTCTTCGCCTGGCACGCGCCGGGGCTCGCGGGGCCCTGGCAGCCGCACCGGCTCAACCCGATCAAGTCCGACTGCCGCGGTGCCCGGCCCGGCGGCCGGCCGCTGCGGCTGGACGGCCGCTTGTTCCGCCCCGCGCAACGCTGCGAGCGCGCTTATGGCGAGGCGCTGGTCTGGTTCGAGATCGTCGCGCTGACCCCGGACGCCTTCGCCGAGGTCGAGGTCGCGACCTGGCGCGCAGAGGGCCCGGCCACATCCGGCCCCCATTCGGCCGACCTCGCCGGCCCGGTCTGGGCGGTCGATTTCCGCCGCGATCTGGGCTGAGGCCGCGTTCCGCGCGTTCCGGCTATGCCTGCGCCACCAAGCTTTCTATGCTGGGGCGATGTCAGACTATAAAGTGAAAGCGACGGATTCGGCCGGAACGCAATTCCAGCTCGCCGCCGCCGCGGAGGCGATCAAGGTGCTCGCCATCCTCCAGTCCGCCGAGCGGACGAAATTGCCCGTCGGCGACATCCTCATAGAAGCCCCCGACGGCAGCAAGATCGACCGCGAGGAGCTCAGGCGCCGCGCGGAAGAGGAGGTGCACGCTCTGGCGTTGGAACGCGCCGGGCGGTCGCACGTGCCGGGCCGTCCGCCGGGCGAATGAGCCGCCGGCCCGGGTCTACCGGGTGAAGCCGAACCGCGCCATGAGCTGGGCGCGGGTGAAGATTTGCGGCTCCCGGCGCGGAACCATCGTCGTAACGCGTTCGTAAACGCCGGGCCGAACCTCCCGATACCAAGGCTTGTCGATTGGCGCGGCATATCGGCGAAGATGTTCGAGATACTGATCCAGGGTCGCGAAGGTTCGGCCAAAGGAATCAGGCAGTTGCCGGACCTGCCGTGCATTGCCTTCCTTTTCTGCCGACATATTGATTTCCTTAATTAAGTTAGCTCCCTGGTTCGCGTTCGCGGGCAGGTCGGAGCAGGCCGTCGCCGCGACCAAAATCAACATCGGGATCGGAGGCATCATCGTGAGAAACCCACTTTTTCACATTTAACCCCTTGGTTTGTCGGATTATAGCTAGGCAGCGACGTTTAACCATGGTCTATTTTGCCCGAAGGGCTCCGTCCGGGGCTGATTCGCCAAAAACAAATCGGGTAGGAAAAATAACATGGCTAAGGCGTACAAAGGGCAGTTTGCCAAATCGCAGACCGTTAACACCCAGGGTGAGTTTATCGGCGCCCGCGAAGCGTTGGCGCTCAGCCCATCCACAGACTCGGATTTCAGCGCCGTACGGGCGACGTTCCGGCCTCTCGATTCTTCCTCCCTCAATTCCTCGGCCGCCTCGGTCGCGGCCAGCGCCGCCGTGGCAGCTGCGGCCGCCGAGACGGTAAGCGATTCCGACGACGGCTTCCTCGTGGTCAAGGATCATGGCGGTGAGTTCACGGTCCTCGACTGCCTTTCCGACAAGGACCTGATGCTGCGCTACCTGCAAACCGATGGCGCCTCGTCCCCGGTCGACAGCCCGGTCACCGTCATCCCCAATCCGCTCGCGGACGAGGTCGGCCTGGCGATGGCCGTGGGCGGAACCCTCTCCGGCAATATCGACTTCACCGGCGACACGGACGACATCAGCATTTTCCTGATCGCGGGCCAGAAATATCTGTTCTCCGAGCGCGGCACCGGCGCCAACCCCCTGAACGATACCTTCCTCCAGCTTCGCAACCCGAGCAACGTTCTGGTCGCGCAGGACGACGATGGCGGCAACGGCCTCAATTCGATCTTCACTTACACCCCAACCGTCACCGGCAACTTCACCATTCGCGCCGCCGCCTTCGACAATGGCCCGAGCGACCCGGGTATCGGCGGCTGGACCGTCGACGTGCGCGTCCAGGGCGTCGACGCCATCGGCGACACCAACGCCACGTCGGTGCCGCTCAGCCTCGGCACCACCTTCGGCTTCCGCGAATCCGGCACCGGTGGAACGGTGGTCGTGGACCCGAACGCCAATATCTCCGGCGATCTCGATCGCTATTCGGTCAATCTGGTTGCGGGCCACTTCTACTCATGGAAGGTCGCCGGCGGAATCGACAGCGACGGCGTTGCCGGTTCGACCGAAATCGACACCTATATTCGCCTGCTCGACGCGGCGGGCAATCTGCTTGCCAAAAACGACGACAATGGCTCGACCGACTTCAGCTCGAGCCTGGGCTTCTTCGCGCAGACCTCGGGCACCTATTATTTCGACGTGACCGGCTGGACCAACACGTTCGGCGGCTACGTGATCGACTTCCAGGATATCGATTACGCCTCCCTCGACCCGCTCGGTTCGATCGATTGGAGGAACGCCGACGAGGTTGACTTCACCGACGTCAATGGCGTGCCCACCGCCTATGTCTATTTCGCGGCAGCCGGCGAGAGCTTCGGTGAGCTCAACGACGCCGGCAACGGCCCGCGCGAATCGTTCGGCTGGAACGCCTTCGAGATCCAGCAGCTCATGCTCGCGCTTGAGGAATATGAGCATATCCTGGGCGTGAATTACGAAATCACGACCGACGTGAACCAGGCGACGTTCCGCGTGATGACGACGACGTCGACCGAGTTCGGCGCCTATTTCTATCCGCAGGATCCGGCCTTCGGCACGCAGCAGGGCATCGGCGCCTTCAACGTCGACAGCGGCGGCTGGGGTGATTTCCCGCAGAGCCTGGAGCGCGGCGGCTTCTCCTTCGCCGTGATCCTCCACGAATTCGGCCATGCCCATGGCCTCGCCCATCCGCACGACAATGGCGGCGGTTCCGATATCATGGTCGGCGTCTCCGCCGCCCAGGGCTCGTACGGCATCTTCAATCTCAACCAGGGCGTCTATACGGTCATGTCGTATAACGACGCGTGGGTTTTCCATCCCGACGGTCCGTCGCCCTTCACCATCTCGGGCATCGACAATGGCTGGTCGGGAGGGCTTGGCGCGTTCGACATCGCCGAGCTGCAGATCCGCTACGGCGTCCATGCCTACAATGACACCGACACGGTCTATTCGCTCACCGACGTGGTCGAGGATGCTTTCTACCAGTCGATCTGGGACAGCGGCGGGAACGACACCATCGCTTATGGCGGCACGCTCAATGCGACGATCGACCTCACCGCAGCGACGCTCGATTATTCGCCCACCGGCGCCGGCATCGTCTCCTATGTGATCGATCCCGCGCCCGGCACCAGCCCGCTGCGCGGCGGCTACACGATCGCCCACAATGTGGTCATCGAGAATGCAACCGGCGGCAGCGGCAACGACGTGCTGGTCGGCAACAGCGCCGCCAACACCCTGACCGGCAATAACGGCGCCGACAATTTCATCGGCCGCGCCGGCGACGACACGCTCCACGGCGGCGCCGGCACCGACACCGCTTATTATGACGGCGTTCGCTCCGATTATACGATCACGGCGATCATCACCAACGGCGTGATCACCGGCTTCACGGTGAAGGACAACAACACCGCCGCGCCCGCCAATTCGGCCAACCCGATCATCGTCGCCAACGAGGGCACGGACACGCTCGACGGCGTCGAGTCGCTGCACTTCTCCAACGTGAACTTCAACCTCATCGGCACGGTCGCGGTGTTCGACGGTGACGGCGCCCTGGTGAGCATGCACAGCACCATCCAGGCCGCGATCGACGCCGTCACCACGGTCGGCGGCTATACGATCTTCGCCAGCGCCGGCACCTATGTCGAGAACGTCACGGTCTACAAGGACGTGACGATCCAGGGCGCCAATCTCGGCAATCCGGGCACCGACGCCCGCGATCCCGAAACGATCATCGACGGCCAGGTCAAGGCCACGGTGTCGGGCGTCACCATCGACGGCGTCTCGATCGTCGGCGACGCTCCGGGCTCGCTCGGCAACACCGGCGTCGAAGTGTCCGCCGACGATTTCACCCTGATCAACTCGGTGCTGGATGGGGACGGCGACGTCGCCATCATCACCGGCACGGTGACGGGCCTCGATATCGGAAGCAACTTGATCCAGGGTTACTCGATCGGCGTCTACGTCTCCGGCGGCGGCTCGACCGGTTCGATCCACGACAATCAGTTCCAGGGCGAGGGCGGCCCGTCGACCGGCCTCGGCAATGGCGTCAACAGCGAATCCTCGGGCGTGCTCATCGAGAACAACACGTTCGACGGGCTCTATTCGGGCGTGCTCAACCTGTTCCCGTTCGGGCCGAACCCGGTCGATCTCGACGATTATGTGATCGGCAACACGCTGACCAACAACGCGGCGGCGCGGCCGGTCCAGGTCTATCCGACCTCGCTCAGCACCGACATCACCGGCACCGACTATAACGAGGCGTTCAACGGCGACATTGCCGGCCTCGCGTCGGGCACGGCCCTCAGGTTCGACGGCCAGGGCGGCGACGATCACATCTACGGTTTCGACGCCGGCGACACCCTGCTCGGCGGCGAAGGCAATGACGAGATCTACGCCCAGGCCGGCAATGACAATCTGACCGGCGGCAATGGCAACGATCTGCTCTACGGCGAGGGCGGCACCGACGTCGCGAATTTCGCCGGCAGCCTCACCTATATCGACACCGGCCTGGGCTGGCTCGTCCAGAGCGGCGAAGGCAATGACATCCTCAACGGCGTCGAGGTGGCCATTGACGGCGGCGGCCAGCGCAACCAGCTGGTCGGCGCCACCGGCTACGCCACGCTGCAGGCGGCGCTGACCGACTCCCAGACCGGCGACAATGTCCGGCTGGCGTCGGGCACCTATACCGGCACCGTCAACTACAATGTCGGCGGCCTGACCGTGATCGCCCAGCCCGGGGCGGTGCAGAACCTCACCTACGCAACGATCGGCGCGTTCGGAATCACGATCTTCGCGGCGGGCGGCAACGACACGATCACCACCGGCACCGGCAACGACGTCATCCTCGGTGGCGCCGGCGACGACGTGCTCAACGGCGGCGCCGGCAACGACGTGCTGTACGGCGAAGGCGGGTCCGACACGTCGAGCGGCGGCCTGGGCGACGACGTCTTCATCGTCGATTCCACGGCCGACGTGACCATCGAGAACGCCTTCGAGGGCAATGACGCGGTCCTGACCCAGGTCAGCTATGCGCTGACCAGCGGGGCGAGCGTCGAACTGCTGTCGACGACGGTCCATTCGGGCACGTCGGCGATCAACCTCACCGGCAACTACCTCGATCAGACGATCATCGGCAATTACGGCAACAACGTCATCACCGGCGGCGTCGGCAGCGACGTGCTGATCGGGCTCTACGGAGACGATACTTATGTCGTCAACGGCGCGAACTCGTCGGTGATCGAGGAAGCGAATGGCGGCAACGACACCGTCTACACCAGCGTCACGTTCGCGCTCGGGGCCAATAGCGAGGTCGAGGTCCTCTCGACCATCACTCACGCCAGCACCGACGCGATCAACCTGACGGGCAGCAACACCGCCCAGACGGTCGTCGGCAATGCCGGCGCCAACGTGCTCGACGGCAAGGGCGGCAACGACCTCCTGGCCGGCCTGGGCGGCGCGGATACGTTCGCGTTCACCTCGGCTCTCGGCGCGAACAATGTCGACACGCTGTTCGACTTCAGCGTGGCCGACGACACGATCGCGCTCGACGATGCGATCTTCGCCGCGCTCGGCGCCGCGCTCGATTCGGGTGAGTTCGTGAACGGCACCGGCAGCGTCGCCATCGATGCCGACGATCATATCATCTACAACAGCACGACCGGGGCCCTGTTCTACGACGTCGACGGTGTCGGCGGCGCCGATGCGGTCCAGTTCGCGACGCTGACGCCGGGCCTGGCCCTGACCGTCAGCGACTTCTCGGTGATCTGACCGACGGCCATCCGGACCTGAAGAGGGGCGCGTTCCGCGAGGGACGCGCCCCTTCTTTTTGTCCCGCGGACCCGATCGCGCACCTCGGCTCGGGGACGATGACGAACAGGCCGGGGAGCGGGGCGGGCCGCATTGCCGCGGCATCGAACGCTTGCGGCGCCCGGTCCTCCGCATCCAATTGACCGGTGCGCCGATGCGGCTGGCGATTCCGCCGGAATCCCGCTTTCGCGGGAATGACGGATGGTTCGGTTCTAGAGGATGCTATGCCGCGGAGCCCGGATCGGGCGCGGCGATGCCGGGCGGGGGCGGCGCGGCGCGCGGCCGGCCGCGCCCCCGGTCGTGCGTCAGTTGCGCGAGGGGAAGACGCCCTGCAGCGCGACGATCATGTTGAGGCAGAGAAAGGGCTGGCGGTTCTCGTGCGGCTGGCTGCCGCCGGTATTGGTCACCGTCTGCGGCGCCATCTGCCCGTTGGGGTTGCTGGTGCTGTAGATCTGAACCGGGAAGTTGGCCCCCTGGCTGGGCACGCCGACCGTGGCGCCGATCGAATTGCCGGTGGCGGGCGTGATCGAATTGTTGGCCGCCGGGGTGGCGGCGTCGGCCATCAGGAAATGGGTGTGGGCCGGCATTTCCGACTGGGTCAGGGTGTGGAAGGATTGGCCGCCGGCCTGACCGATCAGGAAACTGCCGTTGAAGTGGAGCGGCACGTTGCCCTGCAGGTTCGGAATGGCGAAGGTGGTCTGGCCGTTGCCGCCGTAGGTGGTGCCGAACAGCGAGAACAAAGCCTGGTTCTGGTTGATCGGCAGAAACTGGCCGTTGGCGAACGCCCAGCTCTTCGGCGAATAGTTCCACGAGATGATCTTGATCTCTCCCAGGATCGGCGTGCCCATGATCTTGCTCCTAAAAACATTCGGACCGGCGCGGCGCCGGACGGGTGTGGCGCGGCCTTAAGTGCGCGGCGGGAAGACGCCCTGGAGGGCGATGCAGAACTCCACCGTGAGATAGGGCATCAGATTGTTGTGCGGGAAGCTGGCGCCGGCGATGGCAAGCGCGAACGGGCTCATCGCCGTATTGGGCTGGGGCGAGCCGGTGGCGCTGTACATCTTGGCGGTGTTGGACGACTGGAGGTTGCCCTTGAAGCCCTTGGCGAGCTGGGCGCCGGCCGCGGTCTGGTTGGTGCCGTTGACGCTGGTCGCCATGAAGAAATGCTGGTGCGCCGGGATCTCGCTCTCGAGCAGGGTGACCGATTCGCTGCCCTGATACTGGCCGAGGAACCATTCCTGGAGACCGGCCCCCTGGCCCTGGTTGGTGGCGCAGGCGCCCTGGAGGTTGGGCAGAGCGAAGGTCGATTTGCCGTCGCCGCCATAATAAGTGCCGAGCAGCGAGAACAAAGCGGTGTTCTGCGAGATCGGCATCAGCTGGCCGTTGCACTGCGCCCAGCCGACGGGCGCGAAGTTGAACCCGAACATCCGGATCTCGGCGACGAAGGGACTTGCCATTATGCTCTCCTACCGCGCGGTCGCGCGTCTGCCGGGACGATCAATTGGGCGACGGATAAATGCCGAACAGCGAGATGATGTAGCTCACCGCCAGCGTTTCCTGGATGTTGTTGTGCGGCTGGCTGCCGCCGACGATGCCGATCGACGCATTGTTCATCTGCACCTGCGCGTTGGCGGCGAGGAACGGCGTGTAGGTGTTGGTGGTCGTGGTCTGGCAGTCGGACAGGATCGTCTGGTTGGTCGGCGTGTTGGCGCCGCCGCCGGCGCCGGTCAGCACGTTGGGCGTATGGTTGTGGGTGGGCATCGAGTTGGTGTTGATCGTCACGCTCTCCACGCCCCCTTTCTCGCCGAGCTGGTACGTGTTCGGGCCGCCGGCGTGAACCGGGACCCGGCCTTGCAGATCGGGCAGGCCGAAGGTCGACTGGCCGTCACCGCCATAGGTGGTGCCGATCAGGTTGAAGAGCGTCTCGTTTTCCGAGATCGGCAGCAGCTGCCCGGCGCAGAACATCCAGCCGGCGGGCGCGAAATTGCCGCCGAACATGCGAACTTCGCCTACAAAAGGTTGTGACATCGGCGCTGACCTCCCTCAACGGGCCGCGCTGGCGGCCGGCCCTTTCTCGCTAGCAGTGAATGATGCCGCCGACGCGCCGAACAATTCACGGCGCCCAATCGAGCGATCCCTCCCCGGCCTTCGATTGCCCACACTTTGTGCTGTGGGACGGTCCATGTCAAACGGGGACTTCACACTTTTGCCAAACATTTGCCGCGCCATAGAAAATTGGCGCGATTCTCCGCCTGGGCTGCTTGAAAATAGGTCCAAAACGGGTCCGACTCGGCGGTACCCCCCAGCGAAACCGCCTATTAACCCGCGTCAGCCACACTGCCGTCATTGGCGACCGGTCCAGGCGCATCGTGCGACGGGGACAGCGAAATTAGCGACTTAGCCGTCGCGATGCCTCTTTTCGCTCCCCGCAGGCTGTGCCATAGATCACATCGTGCACCGGGGCGCTTCGTCCGCGGCGCGGTGACGCACATTTGGCGTGGGGAAATATATCATGACCGTTCAATCGCGTATCCTGCGTTCGCTCGCTCGCGGGGAAACCGTGCTGGATTTCGGCCGGGCCACCGCCGACCTGGGCGACAATCTCGCCGCCGCGCGATTGAACTTCGACATCGGCCGCCTGACGGCGCCGCTGGATGTCTCGGCGGATCAGACGGCGCCGGAGGCCAGCGCGCCCGTGCCGGACGACGGCGGCATCGAATCCTTCCTCGCGACCAACCCCCAGAACCATACGGACGGCGGCACCCTGGAGCTTGACGGCGCCTCCTCGATCGCGTCGGCCGACGTCGGCGGCTTCACCTATGTCTTCGTCGCCGGCAGCGTCGATGACGGCATCAGCGTCTTCCGCCTCAACGCCAACGGCACGCTGACCCCGGTCCACGACGTCACCGACGCGGGCGCGCTCGAGCTCGACGGCGCCCGCGGCCTTTCGACCGCGATGGTCGACGGCAACACCTATCTGTTCGCGGCCGGCTTCGACGACAACGGCGTCAGCGTCTTTCGGGTCGGCACCAACGGCTCGCTGACCAGCGTCTCTGACGTCACCGACGACGCGACGATGCTGCTGGCCGGCGTCAGCGACACCGCGACCGCGCGGGTCGGCGCCAGCACCTATCTGTACACCGCCGGCACGACCGAAAACGGCATCAGCATCTTCCGCGTCGCCGGCGACGGCCGACTGACCTATCTCTCCAACCAGGCCGACAATGTCACATTCGAGCTGGCCGGCGTGCGTGCGCTGAGCACGGTCATCGTCGGCGCCACCTCCTATCTGATCGCCGGCGGCGCCGACGATGGCATCAGCGTCTTTTCGATCAACGCCGCGACCGGCGCGCTGACCAACACCGCCAACGTCAACGACGCGGGCGGGATCAGCCTCCAGGACGTCAGCGACATCACCACCGCCGTGATCGGCGGCGTCACCTATGTGTTCATCGCGGGCGCCACCGATAACGGGGTCAGCGTCTATTCGCTGAGCGCCGCGGGCGCGCTCACCTTCGTCGATAACGAGGCTGACAGCGCCGCCACCCTGATCGCCGGCGCGAACAGCGTCGCCGTCCACGCTTATGGCGGAGTGAACTTCCTGCTGGTCGGCGGCAACGAGAACGGCCTCAGCGTCTACCGGATCGAGAATGGCAGCAACAGCGGCTACGCCGCCGGAACGCTGACCTGGCTCGACAATATCGCCGACGGCGGCTCGCGCGAGCTTGCCGGCCTCGTCGCCACCGGATCGGGCGGGGTCGGCGGCACGACCTACATCCTCGGCGCGGGCCAGACCGACGACGGCATCAGCGCCTTCGGCTCGACCGCCACCGGCCAGCTCTATTTCATGGGCAATGGCGACCCCGCCGACACCCGCCTGGCCTATGTCAACAATGACGGCGGCAACCAGACCTCGTTCGTCGACAACGGCCCGACCCAGGATCTGATCACCACCTTCCCGCAGGAAGTGGGGGTCGACACCGCGGCGGGATTCTATTTCGCGCTGGTCAACGGCGGCAATGACGGCAGCGGCGGGCGGCTCGTGCGCGGTTCGCTCTCCGGCGGCGCGACCACGGTGCTGATCACCTATGACGGGGCCGACAACTTGGTTGGCACGTCGGACGACGAAATCGTCAATGCGATCCACATCGATACGATCAACGAACGCTTCTACATCGGCATTCAGGATTTTGCGGGCGACGCGACGAAAACGGGAATTCGCGAGTTCAGCTATAACCCGCTGACCGGCGCGATCACTGACCTCGGCTGGTTCATCAACGCCGGCACCGATGCGACCAAGGTCACCACCGGAAGCAGCGGCTTCGATCTGTTGGACGTTCGCGACTTCGACATCGATTTTACCACCAGCACGCTTTATTTCACCGAGCTGCTAACCGGGGGCGCCGCGGCTCAGGGCCTCTACCGGATGAACATGACGACCAAGGCCGTCACCCTGATGACGAGCACGGTCCAGTTCCCGACGACCTTCGCCAACGGCTATATCATCGACGTCGAGGTCGATAACGTCACCAACCTCGTCTATTTCTCCACCGAATCCCAGCAGCCCTTCGGCAATCCCGGCTACAATGCCGCGCACAACGCGATCTGGTTCCTGCCCGAGGGCGCGACCAACGGGACTGCGACCCAGCTGAGCCTGATCGGCCTGCCGGGCGGCCACCATCTCTATCCGGGCGACATGGTCTTCGACCAGGCGACCCGCCAGCTCTATGTCGAATCCGACGAGACCGACGACACGATCGGGGCCGACACGGACGACGTCATCTACGTCTTCCAACTCAACGGCGCTGGCACCCAGGGGACGCTGATCAACACGATCTCGCTGACCCCGGCGGTCACCAGCACCGCCGCCAACCTCGCCGGCATGAACTTCAACAATATCGCCGCGCTGAACGGGATCAGCGGCACCGCCTCGGCGATCGGCGAGCAGGGCGCCGCCGTCCAGCTGCTGACCGGCGCGCCGACGATCACCGATGCCGACGGCGACCATCTCTCCTCGGCGACGGTGCAGGTCACCGGCGGGCTCTTCTCGTCCAACCAATCCAACGCGACCGCCGACCGCCTGTTCTTCGGGCCGACCTTGGGCGCCTCGGGCAGCGTCGCCGGCACCAGCATCACCTGGGCCTATAACAGCGCCACCAACACTTTGACCTTCACCGGCTACGACACGCTCGCCAACTACCAGACGGCACTGGCCGGCGTCCGCTTCCAATCGCTCACCGACAATCCGACCAATTACGGGCTCAACGCGACCCGCACCATCACCTGGACGGTCAGTGACGGCGCGCTCGGCGTGCCCGGCGGCTCGCAGAACAGCGCCACGACCACGATCAACATCACCGCCGTCAACGACGCGCCGGTGAACATCGTGCCCGGCACGCAGACGATCAGCGAGGACGTCGCCGGCGTCACTATCGCCGGCCTGCAGGTGTCCGACCCCGACGCCAATCCGGGGATCACCGACATCACCGTCACTTTGACCGTCCAGCACGGCACGCTGACCTTGCTCAACAACGTGGCGGGCGGCCTCACCGCGGCCGACATCGCCGGCAACGGCTCGGCGACGGTGACGATCACAGGGACGATCAACGAGATCAACGCCACCTTCTCGGCCGCCACCGGCGTCACCTACGTGCCGACCGCCAATTATAATGGCGCGGACACGTTGCAGATGGTGGCCAACGACGGCGGCAATACCGGCACCGGCGGCCCGCTCAGCGATACCGATAATGTGACGATCAACATCACCGCGGTCAACGACGCGCCGACCGTGATCGATGCGACCCAGACCGCCGCGACCATTCTCGAGGATACGCCGAGCGCCGTCGGCGAGACGGTCTCCTCCTTGTTCACGACGAGCTTCTCGGACGCGCTCGACCAGCAGCAGACGGGCGGCAACCCGACCGGCTCGGTCGCCAACACATTGGCCGGCATCGCCGTGGTCGGCGGAAGCACCGGCGCCAGCGGCTCGTGGCAGTATTTCAACGGCGCGATCTGGGTGAATATCGGCGCGGCGTCCACAGCATCGGCCGTGTTGATCAGCGCCGCCACCGCGATCCGCTTCAACCCCGCGCTCAACTTCAACGGCTCGCCCCCCGATCTCGTCGTCCACCTCGTCGACAGCTCGGGCGCGGCGATCACCAACGGCGCGACGGTCAACCTGACCGGCGCGACCGGCGGCATCACCCGCTATTCCAGTGCGACCGTCGCGCTCAGCGAGAGCGTCACCGCGGTCAACGACGCGCCGGTCAACACGGTCGGCGGAACCCTGACCGTCGCGGAGGACAGCGTCGCCACCGCCGTCACCGGCATCTCGATCAGCGATGTCGACGCCAACCCGGCGACGGACGTGTTCACCGTCACCCTCGACGTCCTGCACGGCACCCTCAATGTGCTGACCAGCGTGCCGGGCGGCCTCGGCGCCGGCAACGTCAGCGGCAACGGCAGCGCCACCGTCATACTCAGCGGCACGATCAACCAGATCAACGCGACGCTCGCGGCGGCCGGGGGCCTCACCTACACGCCGACCGGCGACTATAATGGCAGCGACCGGGTCCAGGTCACCACCGACGACGGCGGCGCCACCGGTCTCGATCCGGGCGCCACCGGCACCGCGACCAGCGAGGCGGACGTCGACAGCAAGACGATCAACGTCACCGCGGTCAACGACCCGGTCAGCACCGGCGCCCCGCCCACGCTGACGCTTGACGAGGATGCGACCAACGTCGCCGTCGCCGGCCTGTCGATCAGCGACGTCGACGCGGCGCTGGCGCCCGCCGGCGTCTATGACGTCACCCTTGCGTCGACCAACGGCACGATGACGCTGACGACGCTCGCGGGCCTCACCTTCACCGTCGGCGACGGCACGTCCGACGCGACGATGACCTTCCACGGCACGCTCGCCGCGATCAACGCGGCGCTGGCGACCGCCGCCTATACGCCCACCGCCCATTATAACGGCTTCGCCACGATCACGCTGAGCGCGACCGACACCTTCGGCGGCATCGTCGCGACCGGCACCGGCGCGGCGACCGCCGACAACGACGTCATCGCCGTCACCATCAATGCGGTCAACGACCCGATCAGCACCGCCGCTCCGGCCACGCTGATGCTCAACGAAGACGCGACCAACGTCGCCGTCGCCGGCCTGTCGATCAGCGACGTCGACGCGACGCTGGCCCCCGCCGGCGTTTACGAAGTTACCCTGACGTCGACCAACGGCACGATGACGCTGACGACGCTCGCCGGCCTCACCTTCACCGCCGGCGACGGCACGTCCGATGCGACGATGACCTTCCACGGCACGCTCGCCGACATCAATACGGCGCTGGCGACCGCCAACTACACGCCCGCCGCCAATTACAACGGCTCGGCCACGATCACCCTGAATGCGACCGACACGTTCGGCGGCATCGTGGCCACCGGCAGCGGCGCCGCGACCTCCGACAGCGATGTCATCAACGTGACCGTCAATGCGGTCAACGACACGCCGGTCGTAAGCCTTGCGGCCACCGGCTCCTCGACCGAGCAGGTCGCCGGCACGGTCGACGCGACCGCGACGATCGCCGACATCGATCTCGACGCGCTCAACGGCGGCAACGGCAATTATTCCGGTGCCACGCTCACCATCGCCAACAATGGCGGCAACGACGCCAACGATCTGTTCGCGATCGGCACGAGCGGCGCGTTCACGGTCAATGGCAGCAACCTCGAGTCCGGCGGCCTCGTCTTCGCCACCTTCTCCGGCGGCAACGGCACGCCGCTCGTCATCAGCTTCACCAGCAGCGGCACCGCCGCGACCACGGCGCTGGCCAATGCGGTCGCCCAGTCGATCCAATATACCTATACCGGCGACAACCCGCCGGTGGCGGGGATCGACGTCGCCGTCTCGCTCAACGACGGCGCCCCGGCCAATGCGGGCCAAGGCAGCATCGCCGGCCATCCCGCGACCGGCACCGACATCATCCACCTCTCGATCACCGACACGCCGGAGAACTTCGCGCCGGTGCTCGATCTGAACGGCGTCGCGGCCGGCGACGGCAGCACCGCCGCGGTCACCGAGCAATCGGGGCCCGCGACGCTCGCGCCCGACCTCGTCGTCACCGATGCCGACGATACCGATCTCACCGGCGCGACGGTGACGATCGGCAGCCCGGCGGCAGGGGATTTCCTCGGCGTCGCCGGCGTCGCGAGCGGCACGTCGGGCACGATCAGCTGGGCCTGGAACGGCACCAACACGCTCACCTTCACCGGCACGGCGAGCCTCGCCGATTATCAGGCGCTGCTGCGCACGGTGACCTTCGAAGCCAATGGCGACGATCCCGGCACCAGCCGCACCATCAGCTGGAGCGTCACCGACGGCACCGACCCCAGCAACACGCCCACGACCGTCGTGACCGTCACCGGGCTCAACGATCCGCCCTTCCTCAACGCGGTCGGCGCGACCACGACCTTCACCGAGGGCGACGCCCCCGTCGATCTGTTCAGCGCCGTCAATGCGCTGAACTTCGAGGCCGGCCAGACCTTCACGTCGCTGACCCTGACCGTCACCAACGTCACCGACGGCGCCGACGAAATTCTGGGCTTCGACGGCTCGAACGTCGCGCTGACCAACGGCAACAGCGTCACCACCGCGACCAACGGCCTCACCGTCACCGTCACGGTCGCCGCCGGCGTGGCGACGGTGACCTTCTCCGGCGCGGCGCTGACCAAGGCGCAGCTCGACACTTTGGTCGACGCCATCACCTACGCCAATACCAGCCAGAACCCGACCGACGCCGACCGGGTGATCACTCTCACCCAGGTCGTCGATTCCGGGGCCAATGGCGGCGGCGACGTCAACAACAGCAATCCGAACGTCGCCGCGACGGTCAACGTCAATCCTGTCAATGACACGCCTCTCAACACCGTCCCCGGCACCCAGACCATCAACGAGGACGGCAGCGTCACCTTGAGCACCGGCAACGGCAACGCGATCCAGGTCGCCGACGCCGACGCGGGCACGCTCACCGTCACCCTGACCGTCCTTCACGGCACGCTGACGCTGGCGAGCATTGCGGGCCTGAGCTTCGGCGCGGGCGACGGCACGGCCGACACCACGATGACCTTCTCGGGCACCGCGGCGGCGATCAACGCCGCTCTGGGCTCGGGCCTCGCCTACAACCCGAACGGCGATTATAACGGCAGCGATTCGATCGCGGTCTTCACCACCGACAATGGCCAGTTCGGCGGCCCGACGCAGACCGACAGCGATTCGATCGCGGTCAACATCACTGCGGTCAACGACGCGCCGGTGGTGATCGGCGACGGCACCGAGAGCGCGACCACGATCGACGAGGACACGCCGGGCGCCGGCCAGACCATCCAGGCCTTGTTCGCCGGCCAATATTCCGATGCCGCCGACAATCAGATCCCCAATGGCGGCGCCTCCTCGCCGGGCCAGTTCTCGGGCATCGCCGTGACCGCCAACGGCTCCAGCGCCGCGACCGGCCAGTGGCAATATTTCAGCGGCGGCGTGTGGACCGACATCGGCGCCGCGTCCGACGGCGCGGCCAAGCTGCTCGGCGATCCGTTCGTCACTCTGATTCGCTTCAACCCGGCGCCCGACTATAACGGGCCGGCGCCGACCCTGACCGTCCACCTGATCGATAACTCGCTGCCCTTCGGCATCGTCAACGGCCAGGTCGTCGACCTGTCCGGCCCGGGCGCGACCGGCGGCACGACGGCTTATTCCACCGGTACGGTCGTGCTCAGCCAGGACGTTACCGCCGTCAATGACAGCCCGCTCAACAACGTGCCGGGCGCGCAGACGATCAACGAGGATGCGAGCTTCACGCTCTCGACCGGCAACGGCAATGCGATCCAGGTCGCCGACGTCGACGCGACCACGCTCACCGTCATCCTGACGGTCGTGCACGGCACGCTGACGCTGGCGAGCACCGCGGGCCTCAGCTTCGGCGCCGGCGACGGCACCGCCGATGCGACGATGACCTTCTCGGGCACCGCGGCGGCGATCAACGCCGCTCTGGGCTCCGGCCTCACCTACAACCCGACCGCCAATTATAACGGCCCCGACTCGATCGCCGTGCTTACCACCGACAACGGCCAGACCGGCGCCGGCGGTACGCTGCAGGACAATGATTCGATCGGCATCACCGTCAATTCGGTGAACGACGAGCCGGCGGGCGCCGACAACACGGTGACCGGCAGCGAGGACGATCCCTACGTCTTCACGATCGCCGATTTCGGCTTCAGCGACCCGATCGACAACAACAATTTCGACGGCGTGTTCTTCACGACCGTGCCGACGACGGGAACCTTGTTCTACGATGCCGACGGCCCCGGCGGCGCGGCGCCGGTCGCGCTTACGAACGGATCCTTCATCATCGGGCCGACTGCGGCGGCAGACATCGCTGCCGGCAAGCTCTACTTCGTTCCGGTGGCCGACGGCTTTGGCTCGCCTTATACGAGCTTCACCTTCCAGGTTCACGACGATGGCGGCATCGCCAATGGCGGCGTCAACATCGATCTGACCTTCAACACGATGACGATCAATATCACGCCGGACAACCTCCCGCCCGCCGTCGACCTCGACGGCGTCGCCGCCGGCGTCAATTACACGACCACCTTCGTCGAGGACGGCGCCGCCGTCGCGATCGGCAGCGGCGTTTCCGTCACCGATCCGAATTCGGGCATCGGCGACATGATCGAGAGCGCGACGATCACCCTCACCGACCGGGTGGCGGGCGATTCGCTGACGCTGACCGGCGCGCTGCCGCCGGGCATCACCTCGGCCACCACGAACCTGGCCGGGTCGATCACCATCACCATCACCGGTCCCGGCACCGGCGCCCAATATCAGGCGCTGATCCAGTCGATCCAATACGCAACCAGCAGCCAGGATCCGACCTTCGGCGGCACCGATCTCACGCGCACGGTCACGGTCATCGTCAATGACGGCCTGGTCGACAGCGCCGTCGCCACGACGACGATCAACGTCACCACGGTCGACGATCCGCCGACCGGTGGGGATGACGGCTTCATCATCACCGAATCGGGCACGATCGTCGGCGGAAATCTGTTCGGCAATGACGGCGACGTGGACGGCCCGGCGCTCGCCATCGCGTCGGTCACCGGCGGGCCTGGCGCCAATGTCGGCACCCAGTTCACGCTCGCTTCGGGCGCGTTGCTCACGGTCCGCGCCGACGGCACGTTCGATTACAACCCGAACGGCGTCTTCCTGCCGACGCCCACCCCGGGCTCGGGCGCGTCGAACACGCCGAGCTACGACAGCTTCACCTACACGCTGGCCGGAGGCACCGGCCCGGTCACGGTCACCATCACGCTGACCGGCCTCGACACCGACGACACCCTGCTCGGCACGGCGGGCACCGACATTCTCGCCGGCGGCAACGGCAACGACACTTATTATGTCGAGAACGGCAGCGACCAGGTGCTCGAGGCCAATGGCGGCGGCAACGACCGGGTGATCGCGAGCGTCAGCTACGCGCTGGCCGCGGGCAGTTATGTCGAGACGCTCGAGGCGGCGGCCGCGGCCGGTCCGATCAACCTTACCGGCAATGAGTTCGACCAGCTCCTCCTCGGCAATGGCAGCGCCAACGTCCTCTTCGGCGGCCTCGGCAACGACACGCTGGAAGGCGGCGGCGGCGCCGACATGCTTTACGGCGAGGGCGGTGACGATATTTCGCGCGGCGGCTCGGGCGACGACATCTACGTCGTCGATGCGGCCGGCGACGTGACCGAGGAATTATCCTTCGAGGGCAACGACACGGTGCTGACCCAGGTCAGCTATGCGCTGACGACGGGGGCGAGCGTCGAGACGCTGTCGACGACGGTCCATGCGGCCACGACGGCGATCAACCTCATCGGCAATTATCTCGATCAGACGATCATCGGCAATTACGGCGCCAACATCATCACCGGCGGCGTCGGCGCCGACGTGCTGATCGGCCTCCTCGGCGACGATACCTATATCATCCACGACAGCACGGCGTCGGTGATCGAGGATGCGGGCGGCGGCAACGACCTCGTCTACACCAGCGTCTCCTTCATGCTCGGCGCCGGGAGCCAGGTCGAGATATTGTCGACCACCTTCCACGCCGGCACCGCTGCCATCGACCTGGTCGGCAACAGCTTCGCGCAGGCCATTTACGGCAATGCCGCCGCCAACAATATCCGCGGCGGCGGCGGCGGCGACAGCCTCTACGGCTTTGCCGGCAACGACACTTATTTCGTGTCCTCGGCCGCCGACCAGGTCTTCGAGCAGGCCAGTAGCGGCGCTGACGCCGTCTACACCGCGGGCAGCTACACGCTGGCCGCGGGGCAGGAGATCGAATTCCTTTCGACCGACAATTTCGCCTCCACCGCCCCGGGCATCAACCTGACCGGCAACGAATTCGCCAACACGATCTACGGCAATGACGGCAACAATATCCTCGACGGCAAGGGCGGCAACGATGCGCTGGTCGGCCTCGCCGGCGCCGATACGTTCGCCTTCACCACGGCTTTGGGTCCGAACAATGTCGATCTGGTCTTCGGCTTCCAGCAGGGCGTCGACAAGATCGCGCTCGACGATGCGATCTTCACCGCGATCGGCGGGCTGGGAACGCTCGACGCCAATGCGTTCCACACCGGCGCCGCCGCTCACGATGCCACCGACCGCATCATCTACAACAGCGCCACCGGCCAGCTTTACTACGACGCCGACGGCATTGGCGGCATGGCCGCGATCCAGTTCGCGACGACGAGCCCCGGCCTGGCGCTGACCGCCAGCGACTTCCAGGTGATCTAAGCGGGGAACGGCCCACCCCCGAAGGCCCCGCGCCCAATTCTCGGCTTGACGCGCCGCACGCGCGTCGTGATCAAGCCTGATTGGAGCGGGGCCGACGCCATCGTCTGCCCGCGGACGAGAGGACGATAGATCATTCCCCAGACCAATTTGATGAGGCCCGATCACGCACCGGCCGGCGAATCCTCGCTCGGCTGGGCACGGGTCCGGCTGGCCATCTTTCTCGGCTTCCTGGCGCTTTGCTTCCTCGGTGGCGGGGCGTCGCGCTCCGACGTCTGGTCGCTGCTCTATTTGCGGCCCGCTGCCGTCTTCTGCGCGGCCTTCCTGTTGATCGTGCCCGGGCCGCTAAACTGGGCGCGGGTGCGCGGGCCGCTCATTTTCCTGGCCGCCCTGGTGCTGATCATGATCGTCCAGCTGATCCCGCTGCCGCCGGGATTGTGGACGAGCCTGCCCGGCCACGATCGCTTCGTCGAGGCCGCCGCCGCCGCCGGCCTGCCGCAGCCCTGGCGGCCGCTCAGCGTCTCTCCCGACCTGACGCTCAACTCCATGGTTTCCCTCATCGTCCCGGCAACGGTCCTGATCGGCATGGCGTCGATCGGAAGCCAGGTTTCGGAGCGGCTGCTGCTCCTCTTTCTGCTGTGCGCGATCATCGGCAGCGGCGTGCTCGGCATCGCCCAGGTCACCGGCGGTGGGGGATCGAGCCTCTATTTCTACCGGATCACCAATGAAGGCATGCCGGTCGGCTTCTTCGCCAACCGCAATCATCAGGCCGCCTTGCTCGCCTGCGCCTTTCCCGCGCTCGCCGCCTGGGCCTGTTCGCGGACCGAAAACCCCGCCGCAGACCGCGCCCGGTTCTGGGTGGCGGGCCTGGTCGGCGCGATGCTGATCCCGCTGATTGTCGTGACCGGGTCGCGCTCCGGCGTGATCCTCGGCGCGATCGGCCTGGCGGCCGCTTCCTTCACCTTCTGGGTGACGCGCTCCTCGCGCATTTCGAACGCGCGGGCGGCCTTGTGGGCGCTGCTGCCCTGGCTGATCGGCCTCGTCCTGCTCCTCCTGTCGCTGCTCATGTCGAGCGCCCCGGCCGTCCAGCGCGTGCTCAAGGTCTCGATTGCCGAGGATCAGCGCGTCCAGGATTTCGATCTCTTCGTCGGCATGGCGCGAGACTTCTTTCCCCTGGGATCGGGGTTCGGGACGTTCGATCCATTGTTCCGGATCTACGAGCCCTACGATCATCTGCGCTTCACCTATCTCAATCACGCCCATAACGACCTGATGGAATTGATCATCACCGCCGGCCTGTTCGGGGCCGGGCTGCTGGCGGCCTTCCTGATCTGGTGGCTGCGCAAGAGCCTGCCGCTGCTACGCGCAACGTCGCGCGACAGCGGCGCGTCGCTGCGCATCCTGGGCTCGGCCGTCGTTCTCATCCTGATGGTCGCCAGCCTGCTCGATTATCCGCTGCGCACGCCGATCATGATGGCGGTGCTCGCGATCGCCGCGACCTGGCTCGGCTCGGGGCGAATATCGCGCCAGTCCGGAAATCGGAATGGCGGCTGAAGGCTTTACGTCGCGCGGGCGACACGCTATCCACCCCGGCACCGGGGCGGGCTTGCTTAAGATATTGAGAAATCCGAGGGTTATCATGAACAGAAGTGGCATGCTCCTGGCGGCGATAGCCCTGGCGGTCAGCGGCTGCTCCAGCGGGCCGGCCCTCGTCGGCGGCCCGACGGTTACGGTCACCGGTGGCAGCGAGCTGCCACCGCCGACCGGCACGCGCCCGGACGGTGCCTTCGTTCTCGGCCCCCTCGACAAAATCCAGGTTCGCGTCGTCGGCCTGGAGGATCTGAACCAGGAGTTCCAGGTGGATGCGGGCGGCGCGATCACCTTTCCTTATGGGGGCGCGATCCAGGCGGGCGGCATGACCACCGGCGAGCTCGCCACCGCCCTCGAGGCCGCGCTGCGCCGCGGCCATGTCCGCCACCCCAGCGTCAGCGTCAACCTGACGGAAACGGCCAGCAACACGATCACCATCGACGGTGAGGTCGGGCAGCCCGGAATCTATCCCGCGCCCGGTCAGATGACGCTGATGCGCGCGATCGCCCGGGCCCGCGGCCTGACCGAATTTGCCCGGGCCCGCCATGTGGTCGTGTTCCGCAACGCCAATGGCCGGGACATGGCCGCCCTTTACGATTTGGCCGCGATCAGGCAGGGTCTTTACAGCGACCCAACGATCTACCCGAATGACGTGGTCGTCGTGGGCTCGTCGCAAGCGCGGCGGTTGTTCCGAGACTTGTTGGCCGGCTCGGGGCTGCTCATCGCGCCGATCGTCGCGCTCATTCAGCGCCCGTAAGCGGCGACCGAGGAAGTACGGACTAGAGATGAATAATATCGGAATGCGTCGTGAAGCATTGCTCGCATCATCGGCGTCCTTGCCGGGCGAGACGGCGATGCCGGACCGGGCTGGCCATGAGAGCATGCCCATCCTGAAGCAATATATTGCGATCATCCGGCGACGTAAGTGGATCATCCTGGGCTCCGTCGTGGCGGCGCTGGCGGCGGCGCTCGTCATCACCATGCTGATGACGCCGCTTTATACCGCGCGCGCGACCGTGGAGATCCAGCGCGAGGGCGCCAATATCGTCAACGTGCGGCAGGTCGAATCCGAGCTGAACAGCCGCGACGAGGAATTCTACCAGACGCAGTATAGCCTGCTGAAGGCGCGCTCGCTGGCGGAGCGGGTGGCGCGAAACCTGCGCCTTTACGAGGATCAGTCCTTCCTGTCGGCCTTCGAGCTCGATGGCAACACGCCGGCCGGCACCACTACCGCCCGACCGGTCCTGACCCCGGCGCAGCGCGACGCGCGAATCCGGCAGGCCAGCGACATCCTCCTCAAGAATGTGGGCATCGCCCCGATCCGCCAGTCGCGCCTCGTCGAGGTGACGTTCACCAGCCCCGACCCGCAGCTGTCGGCGCGGATCGTCGATGCATGGACTCGCCATTTCATCGAGCAGGCGCTCGAGCGGCGCTTCGAGGCGACCTCCTATGCGCGGCGCTTCCTCGAACAGCGGCTCGGCCAATTGGGCGGCCGGCTCGAGACGTCCGAACGGCAGCTCGTCGACTATGCGGTGCGCCAGGGCATCGTCAATCTCAGCTCCGGGACGCGGGGCGAAGGGGGCACCGCCGCCGAGCGTCCGCTCGTCGCCGACCAGCTCGCGGCGCTCAATCAGGAGCTGCAGCGCGCCACCGCGGACCGAATGGCCGCCCAGTCGCGCGTGCAGACGGCTGGTTCCGGGGCCACCAACATCTCGGTGGCGAGCCCCGCGCTGGTAGGTCTGCGCCAGCGGCGCAGCGAGGTGGCATCGGAGCATTCGCGGATGCTGATCCAGTTCGAGGCCGATTATCCGCCCGCCCGGGCGCTCGAGGCGCAGGTCGCCCAGCTCGACCGCGCCATCGCCGCTGAGGAGGCTCGCATCCGGACCGCCAGCCAGAATGAATTCCGGTCCGCGGCGGGGCGGGAAGGGCAGCTCGCCCAGCGGGTGGAGGGCCTGAAGGGCGAATTGCTCGACAACAGGTCGCGCAGCATCCAGTATAATATCCATCAGCGCGACGTCGATACGAACCGCCAGCTCTATGAGGCGCTGCTCCAGCGCTACAAGGAAATCGGCATCGCCGGCGGCGTCGGCATCAACAACATCGTCGTCGTCGACGTGGCGCGGATTCCCCAGTCTCCGTCCAGCCCAGTGCTGGTCCTGAACATGCTGATCGCTCTCCTCGGCGGGCTCGTGGTGGGCGCCGGCTTGGCTTTGGCCATGGAGCAGGTCGACGAGGCCATCGCCGATCCGACCGAGATCGAGAACAAGCTCAGGCTGCCGATCCTCGGCGTGGTGCCGAAGATCGCCGAGGGCGACCTCGGCCGGGAGCTGGGCGACCGCAAGTCGTCGATCGCCGAAGCCTATCTGTCGATCCAGACCAGCCTCGGCTTTTCGACCGATCATGGCGTGCCGCGCTCGCTGGTCGTCACCAGCACCCGGCCCGGCGAGGGCAAGTCGACGACCAGCTACGCGCTCGCCCAGTCGCTCGCCCGCACCGGCCGCCGCGTGATCCTGGTGGACGGCGACATGCGCTCGCCCTCCATCCATCACGAATTCGGCGTCCGCAACGAGCACGGCCTCAGCAATTATCTCGCCGGCGAGGGCGATTTGTCGAAGCTGATCCTGCCGACCGGCATCGAGGGCGTCTCGGTCCTGACCGCGGGCCCGCAGCCGCCCAATGCCGCCGAGCTGCTGACCGGCCCGCGCATCGGCCAGCTGCTGGACGAGCTCCGCAGCCGCTTCGATCACATCATTGTTGACGCCCCCCCCGTAATGGGCCTCGCCGACGCGCCGCTGCTGACCAGCCGGGCGGAAGGCACCGTCTATGTGATCGAATCGCGCGGGACGCGGACCAGCATGGCGCGCCTGGCGCTCAGCCGGCTCGAGGCGGCCCAGGCCCGCATCCTGGGCGGTGTGCTGACGAAGTTCGAGTCCAAGCGGGCTCATTACGGCTACGGCTACGATTACGGCTACGGCTACGGCAACGGCGATGCCGCCAAGTCGCCGGCCTAGGCGCCGGGAGTCCGAGGCCGCCGATTCTCGCGGCCGCGAGACGAGGCGGAACTGGGCCCGGTCCGCGGCCATCGCGCTCGGCGCCGCGGCGATTCTCTGGCTGACGCTCGCCAACACGGTCGGCGGAATCGTGCATGCGACCCAGGCCGGGCGGGTGCTCGGCTGGAGTCCGTTCGACGCGCGCCTGAAGGCCGGGGCGGCGCTGGCATCCTTCTCGCGCGTGCGCGACCAAGCGGGCCTGATCCCGGTCGGGGACCTGGCCGAGCAGGCGCTGCGCCGCGATCCGACCAATGTCGACGCGGTCAGAACCCTCGCGCTGGTGCGCTATCTTCAAAACCGCCCGCGCGAAGCGGCGAGCCTGTTCCGCTATTCGGACCGGCTGTCGCGGCGCGATCTTGGCACCAGGCTGTGGCTGATCGAGGATCGCGTCAGGGCCGATGATGTCGCCGGCGCGCTCGGCCATTTCGATCTGGCGCTCCGGACCTCGCCGCAGGCGGCGGAGATCCTGATGCCGGTGCTGGTCTCGGCGGTTCAGCAACCGCATATTGCGCGCCGGTTTCGCGCGTTGCTCAATGCCAATCCGCCATGGCGGCAGACCTTTTTCGAGCCTTTGGTCCATTCCTCGCGCTCGCGGGCGATGGCGGTCTATTTGATGTCGGGCCATCTCGATGCCGGCAACGCGGCCGACCGGTTCATCGCCAAGGCGGCCTTTTCGCGCTTCCTTCGGGAGAATGATCCGGCGCAGGCCTGGGCCCTCTACGATTCGATCCGGGGGGTGGGCGCGGCCGCGCGCGCCGCCGCAATTCGCGACGGCGGCTTCGATCAGGCCGGCGATCTGCCGCCGTTCGATTGGATGGTCACCGCCGACAGCGATCTGGGAGGGGTGCGCCAGGGCCGGCCCGATGCCGCGAACAATGTCGCGCTCTTCCTCTTCTCCGAAGGCCAGCGCGCGGGCGACGTCGCGCGGCAGCTGCTGCGCTTGCCGCCCGGCCGCTATGTGTTCCGGGCCCGTTCGGGCAGCCTGCCGCAGAGCGCCCCGGCGCAGCCGTCGGTGCGGCTCGAATGCACCGCCGGCACGGCTTTATTCGCCAGGACCTTCAGGGAGCTGGGGGCCGGGCAGGCCTTCACGGTGCCCGCGGGCGGTTGCGCCGCGCAATGGCTGATCATCGCCGGCGGCGCCATCGAAGCCGACCAGTCGATGCCCTGGATCGACGATATCGCCATCGCGCGCGCCGAATAGATCATCTATCCATCGGCCGATCGCCAACCGCCCCGCCGGGCGCGCCATTGAAGCAAGGGAGCGACATTGAGAAGGGGTATCATCCTCGCCGGAGGCGCCGGGACGCGGCTTCATCCGATCACGTCGGTGATCAGCAAGCAGCTGATGCCGGTCTACGACAAGCCGATGATCTATTATCCGCTGTCGGTGCTGATGCTCGCCGGCATCCGCGAGATCTTGGTGATCACCACGCCGCACGACCGGCCGGCCTTCGAAGACCTGCTCGGCGACGGCGCGCAATGGGGCCTGCGCCTCGAATATGCCGTGCAGCCGGAGCCCAAGGGCCTCGCCCAGGCCTTTCACATCGGCGAGCGCTTCGTCGCCGGCGGGCCGAGCGCTCTGATCCTCGGCGACAACATCTTCTACGGGCATGGCCTCGCCGAGCTGCTGGTCTCCGCCGACCGCAACGAGCGCGGCGCGACCGTGTTCGGCTATCATGTCGCGGATCCCGAGCGCTACGGGGTCGTCTCCTTCGATGAGCAGGGCCGAGCCGAGAGCCTCGAGGAAAAGCCGGCGGCACCAAGGTCCAATTATGCGGTGACCGGCCTCTATTTCTACGACGAGCGGGTGGTCGATTTCGCCCATGCGATCCAGCCGTCGGCGCGCGGCGAGCTCGAGATCACCGACGTCAACCGCCTCTATCTGGAGGCCGGCGAGCTCAACGTGGAGGTGATGGGCGCCGGCTTCGCCTGGCTCGATACCGGAACCCATGCCTCTTTGCTCGACGCGGCTCTGTTCACCAAGATCATCGAGGATCGTCAGGGGCTCAAGATCTGCTGCCCCGAGGAGATCGCCTGGCGGATGGGATATATTGACGAGGCCGCCGTGCTCCGCTTGGCCGAGCCGCTGCGCAAGAGCGGCTATGGCGAATATCTGATCGCCATGCTCGCCAAGGGCCATGGCCGATGAAGGTCCTGGAAACCGACCTGCCGGAGGTGAAGATCATCGAGCCGGCGGTCTACACCGACGACCGCGGCTTCTTCATGGAGACCTGGAACGCGCGGTCCTTCGCGGCGGCGGGAATCGACGCCGACTTCGTCCAGGACAATCACAGCCGCTCGGCGCGCGGCGCGCTGCGCGGGCTTCACTATCAGATCGTCCAGCCGCAGGGGAAATTGGTCCGGGCCGTCGCGGGCCGGCTCTTCGACGTCGCCGTCGACATCAGGCGCTCGTCGCCCCGCTTCGGTCGGTGGACCGGGGTTGAGCTCACCGCCGAGAATAAGCGGATGCTCTGGGTGCCGACGGGCTTCGCCCACGGCTTCCTCGCCCTCGAGGACGACACCGAACTGGTCTACAAATGCACGGATTTCTACGCTCCGGAGCATGATCGCTCGCTCCTGTGGAGCGACCCGGCGATCGGGATCGACTGGCCAGACGCCGGGAGGGAGCCAATCGTCTCGGCCAAGGATCAGGCGGCCTTGCCGCTCGCCGAGGCGGACACATTCGCATGAAGGTTGTGATCTTCGGCGCCGCCGGCCAATTGGGCCAGGCCCTCGCCGCCTCGGCACCGGCCGGTGCGGAGCTCGTTGGGCTCGACCTGCCGGAGTGCGACATCGGCGATCCGGGTCAGGTCGAAGCGGCGGTCACGGCTGCGATGCCCGCAATCGTCTTCAACGCGGCCGCCTATACCGCCGTGGACCGGGCGGAAAGCGAGCCGAACCTGGCGCACAGGCTGAACGCGGACGCGGCGGGGTGGATCGCGGCGGCGGCGCGCGAAGTGGGCGCGCGCATGGTCCAGGTCTCCACCGACTTCGTGTTCGGCGGCGCGGCGGCGGCGCCGCGGGCGCCCGGCGATCCGGTCGATCCGCAAGGCGTCTATGCCCGCACCAAGCATGCGGGCGAGCAGGCGGTCGCGGCGGCCTGTCCCGACGCCCTCATCGTGCGGACCGCCTGGCTCTATGCCGCGCGCGGCGCCAATTTCGTCAACACGATGCTGCGCCTGATGGCCGAGCGCGACGAGGTGCGCGTGGTCGCCGATCAGATCGGGACTCCGACCTGGGCGCCTTCGCTCGCCCGGGCGCTCTGGGCGCTGGCCGAAGCGGGCGCGCGCGGGGTGCATCATTATACCGACGCCGGCGTCGCGAGCTGGTACGATTTCGCGGTGGCGATCGAGGAGGAGAGCCGGGCCGCCGGCCTTCGCGAGCGCCCGGTCCGGATGGTCCCCATCAACACCGCCGACTATCCGGTGCCGGCGCCCCGGCCCGCTTATTCGGTACTGGACAAAAGCGCCACCTGGGCGCTGCTGGGCGGGCCGGCGCCGCACTGGCGGGCCAATCTTAGAGAGAATATGCGCGAGCTTCGGGACCTATGAGCAACCTCCTCGTTACCGGCGGCGCCGGTTTCATCGGCGCCAATTTTGTTCGCTACTGGCGCGCTTCCCATCCGAACGCCGGCCTCGTCGTGCTCGACGCGCTCACCTATGCGGGCAACCGCGCCAATCTCGACGGCGTCGAGGATATCATCTTCGTCGAGGGCGACATATGCGACACGAACCTGGTCCGCGCGCTGCTCACGGACCATGGCGCGGACACGATCCTCCATTTCGCCGCCGAGAGCCATGTCGACCGGTCGATCGACGCCCCCGACGCCTTCATCGATACCAACGTGATCGGAACCCATAGCCTGCTCAAGGCGGCCAAGTCGGTCTGGCTGGACGCCGGGACCGGGCGGGCGCACCGCTTCCACCACGTCTCCACCGACGAAGTTTATGGCAGCCTCGGACCGGAGGATCCCGCGTTCAGCGAAACCACGGCCTATGCGCCCAACTCGCCTTATTCGGCGTCCAAGGCCGGCAGCGACCATCTCGTGCGCGCCTATCATCATACGTTCGGACTGCAGACGACGGTCACCAACTGCTCGAACAATTACGGGCCCTACCAATTCCCCGAAAAGCTCATCCCATTGTTCCTGATCAATTGCCTGACCGGCAAGCCGTTGCCGATCTACGGCGACGGCATGAACGTGCGCGATTGGCTGCACGTCGAGGATCATGTCCGGGCGATCGAGCTGGTTCTCGAAGGGGGCCGCGCCGGCGAGACCTACAATATCGGCGGCGGCGCCGAGCTCCCCAACATCGCCGTTATCGACGCCATCTGCGCCGGGGTGGACGACGCTTTCGCGCGCGACCCCGCGCTTGCCGCCCGCTTCCCGGACGCGCCCGCTGGGAGGGGAGAGCCCTCCTCATCCCTCAAGACCCATGTCACCGACCGGCTCGGGCACGACCGCCGCTATGCGATCGACGAGGCCAAGGTCCGCGCCGAGCTTGGCTATGCGCCCGCGCGCACCTTCGAGGAGGGCTTCGCCGAGACTTTGGCCTGGTATCTCGCCAACGAGCCCTGGTGGCGCGCCGTCATGGACGGCAGCTATCGCCGCTGGATCGACCGCAATTATGGCGAGCGGACCGCGACCGCCTGATCCGGGCCCGCCGGCCCTGCAGCGCGACTGGACGTTCGTCCCGTCGCGCCCGAACCTCGTCGCCAGGCTGTCGCGCCTGAAGTCCCGCCTGACCGGGCGCCGTCCGCCGCCGCCGCATCGCGCGCTCAAGCCGATCGCGCCGCGAACCCGCTGGAACGCCTATTTCGCTTTTCTGCCCGGCGGCGGGCTGACCCCCGGCCATCTGTTCACGATCGAACGGCTGCGCGGCCTCGAGGGCGGGCTGCTGATCGTCTGCGCGACGCCAGGGCCCGAGGACGTGCCGGAAGCGCTCCACGACGTGGCCGACGCGCTCTACTGGAAGGGCCTGTCGGGCTATGATTTCTCGGCTTATGCGGTCGCGCTCAGGGCGATTGCGGTGCATTCGCCGGGCGCGGACGTCTTCGTCATGAACGATTCGGTCCTGGGGCCGCTGGTCGATCCGGCGCCGATGCTCGATCGCGCGCCTTGGGACCTGACCGGCTTCACCGCGTCATCGGCTCTCGAGAATCACCTGCAATCCTACGCCTTCCTGCTGCGCGGCGTCACACCCGAGCGGATCGCCGCCTTCGGCTCCGCTCTGCCGGAGCGAATCGCCTATGACCGCTTCCGCGACGTCGTGAACCTGCAGGAAACCCGGTTCGCGCGGCTCGCGGCGCGGCACCTGTCGGTCGGCGCCTTCTGGTATGCCGATGCGGCGACTATGGGCGACCCCTCGCTTGCGGCGGCCGCGACCCTGCTGGACGCCGGCTCGCCCTTCCTGAAGAAATCGCTGCTCGGCCATTATGCCGGCTTTCAGGATGAGGCGCGGCTGCGCGAGATGCTGGCGGCGCGCGGCCATCCGCTCTGAGCGTTTCTAGCTCTTCAGCGGCGGGCGGAACAGGTGGCGCGGCGGCAGCTTGGGCTTCTTCTCGATCGCGATGATCGAATCGTAAAAGGCGATCGAATGGACATGATCCCGGATCAGGGGATCGAAATGCTCCTTGTGATACCAGGCGTTGACGTCGTCGACGAAGTCCTTGGCGAACTCGATCGCGGTGCCTCGGCGCCGGTAGCCGCCCTCATATTCGTCCGGCCAGTAAGCGGTCGCGATATCCTCGATCAGATAGAGGCCGCCATCCTTCAGCAGCGGGAACAACGTATCGAAGCTGACCCGCTGGTGCTCCGCGACATGGGAGCCGTCGTCGAGGACGATGTCCGGCCGTCCGACCCGCGCCACCACGTCCTCAAGGAAGGCGGGATCCGCCTGGGAGCCGATGAAGACCTGGTTGGGCGGGTCGACTCGCGAAGCGCAAACCTCATCGATATCCACGCCGGCGATGACCGCCTCGGCGCCGAAATATCGCCGCCACATTTCGAGTGACCCGCCACGGTTGACGCCGATCTCCAGGAAAGTCACGGGCCTGGCGCGATAAAGCGCGAACAGCCGGTCGTAGATGGGCAGATAATGGGCCCATTTGTGGATCGGCCTGCCCTCGTGGCCGAGGAAGATGCTCTCGAGCTCCGTCAGCGGCTGCTCGAAATGGCGATCGAGCTCCTCGGGCTTCATCGCCATGCCCTCGATCGATCCCAATGGCCGATCGATGACGCCGAACTTCATCAGCGCCCGCTTCAGCTTGTGCGTGAGATAGGGATCGTCGGTCATTCTGACTGGTCTCCGGAAGCATGGGGCCGGCGGCGGCCGCGCAGGTCGATCTGATACCATAAGAGATGGCCGAAGCGGCGGCCGAGCAGGCCGAGCAGCAGCTTCTTGATCCCCGCGACCGGGGCCAGCCGCTTCACCTGGGTGACCTCGACGCCCGCCGCTTCGAACAAGGCGCGGTAACTGCGCGGTGTGAACCAGCGCAAATGGGTCGTGTCCATCGCGCCGAAATCGCCATAATCGAAGCGGCCGCGGATCAGGTTGGCGATGATCCTGTAATGCGCCACGTTGGGCGAGCTCGCATAGACCATGCCGCCCGGCTTCAGCAAAGCAACGAGCTTGCACAGCACCGGTTCGGGATCGACCAGATGTTCGAGCACCTCGCTGCAGATCAGCGCGTCGAACGTGCCCGGCGGATAAGGCAGATCGAGCGTCGCGACATCGCCGACATGAACCGCGGTCAGCACCTGGCGGGCGTCGGCGGCGGCCGGCTCGAACATCTCGATGCCGACATAGGAGGCGCATTTGCCCTCGGCCAGCGCGAGCGCCCCGGTCGCGCCGTTGCCGCAGCCGAGCTCGAGGATCGCCGCGCCGGGATTGGCGGGAAGCTCGGCGACATAATCCGCGCGCGCGCTGGTGAAATAATCCTCGCGCTTGGTCGCATAATCGTCGGCGAGATAGCTGGTCATGGCCTGCTCAAGACCGTGGATCGGCGCAGAAGTCTATCCATCATCTCCCTCAATTCGGGCGGCCGGTCGCGATAGGCCATGGCCGAGCCGGCCAGCAATGCCAAGGCCAGCGCAAGCCAATGCGCCACGCTCAGGGCGGGCAGGAACAAGGCGGCGGCGGTGGCCGCGACGACGATGAAGGCGGTCGGCAGCAGCCAGGTCATCCGGCGCAGCCCGACGTCGCTCAGCCACAGCAGCACGATCGTGTTCGATGTAACCCGTAGCGTCCAGGCCAGCGCCGCCCCTTCGATCCCGAACAGGAGCAAAGCGCCGAACAGCACCGCCATATAAGGCAGCATCTCGGCGAGCAGCAGCTTGCTGACCAGATCGGGCCGCTCCCTGGCGTGGAGCCAGGAATAAAGAACATGTCCGAAGCTGTTGATCCAAAGGCCCGGCAGCAGCAGGTAGGCCACGCGCGCGCATTGCGCGCCGAGCTCGGGCCCGATCCACAGATCCAAAAAGGGTCGCGCGCAGAACAGGCACAGCAGGATCGCCGGGGTCATCAGCGTGGCCAGCGCGTGCAGCGAGCGCACATGGAGCGCCGCCCCCTCGTCCGGCGCGAGCGCGGCGAAACGGGGAAACAGCGCCCGCGACAGCGCCCCCGGTATGATCACCAGCCGCCACACCAGGGTGAACGGGATCACGTAGACCGAGACCGCGGCGGCGCTGATCATGAACCCGATCGCGAACCGGTCCCAGAACGCCAGCACAGGCCCGCAGATGCTGCCGACGGTCACCCAGGCTCCGAAGACGAGCAGCGAGCGGACGGTGGCGCGGTCGGGGGTGTTGGGCCCGCGCAAGGGGATCTCGCGGAAGCAGGCCGCGAACATCAGGATCGCGGCGAGGAGGCGCGCGCCCAAAGCGGCGGCGACCAGGATCCATAATTGCGGCCCGAACAGCCAGGCGCAGGCCAGCGGCGCGATCACCGTCAACGACGTCGACACCCCCTCGACGACGTTGAGCAGGCCGAAGCGCGCCCGCCCGGTCAGCGCGCCGGAGAAGATGCCGCCGAGCATGGCGACCGGCACGGTGGCGGTGAGCCAGGGCACCGCCGCGCCGACCTCCGCGGCGACCGCGGCGGAATCGAAGCGCATCTGGCCGAGAGCGAGCAGGACGACCGGGTAGAGGATCAGGGCCGCGACCGCGGCGAGCGCGCCACTGATCCAGAAGCCGGTCCAGAACACCTTGCTTCGCGCTTCGGCGCCGGCGTCCGCCAGAGCGGCGATACGCTGCGATACGGCGCGGCCAAGGCCCAGGTCGAACAGCCCGAAATAGCCGAGCAACAGCCAGCAGATCGACAATATGCCGAAGCGCTCCAGACCGATGACGCGCAGGTAAAGCGGAACCGTGACGAGGGACACCACGATCGGAACCAGCGATCCCAGCAAATTGTAGGCGGTGTGCTTCGCGACGGTCATGCGCTCATTTCCCCGCGGTCCGGGACCGGCCGGCGCCGGCTAGGTGACGCGCCAATAGACACCGGTGCCGTCGATCTCGACGATCGGGTCCGAGATGCCGCGGCTCTCCCGGAATTCGGTGACGGCACGCTCGCAGGGCTCCCAGCCGTGATAGTCGTCGATGATCACGAAGCCGCCCGGGCTCACCTTGTCATAGAGATTGTTGAGGATGTCCATCGTCGATTCATAGAGGTCGGCATCGGCCCGCAACAGCGCCAGCGGCCCGACGGGGGCGCCGGGCAGCGTATCCTTGAACCAGCCGGGCAGGAAGCGCACCTGCTCGTCCAACAGGCCGAAGCGGGTGAAATTCTCCTGCACCGTCTGCACGCCCGCGGTCAGATAGGGATTTGACGACAGGTCATAGCCTTCGTCCTCGGGAAGGGACGGCGCCGGCAGGCCCTCGAAGCTGTCGGCGAGCCACAGAATCCGGTCCGACTCCTCGGCGGCGAGCACCGCCTTCATCATGATCGCCGCGCCGCCGCGCCAGACCCCGCATTCGATCAGATCCCCCGGCACCTTATCGTCGAGGATCGTCTGCGTGAGCTTGCGGACGTTGCGGAGCCGCGAAAGGCCGGCCATCGAATAGCCGATGCTCGGCCAATCCGTGCCGATTTCGCGCTTTCGGGGATCGAAGGGGACGGTGCGATAGAGCTTGAACCCGGCCTTTTCGATCGCCCCGATGACACGCCTCTTCAACCGGCTCTTCAGCTTGCCGTCGGTGGAGCCCGCGACCAGCCAGTTGGACGATTCCGGGTAAAGGCTGGCGGTGAGAGCTTGTCCGAGCAGTTCCAAATAGCGCTCGCGACACTCATGGATCTGCATGTGACGCCTGTCTCCCTGTAGCGGCATGATTCCGGCGGCGTGAAACGCGCCCGGGCGGGCTTCGCCAGCCGCATGCCCTTAGCGGGCCTCGGGAAAATATCCACGATATTCTTCACCGCGACGGTCGCGCGCGGCTCCGTCTCGGCCGTTGCGGGTCTTGAATACGGCCCCTAGAGCCTATTCAGAGTCCGGGGAGCCCGCCTTGCAAGCCAAAGTCCACATCGTGATTGTCAACTGGAATTCGGGCGATTGGCTGCGCCGCTGCGTCGCGTCGATCGCCGATCACGGGTCGGGCCTGGTCGATCGCGTCGTCGTGGTGGACAATGGCTCCACCGACGGATCGGCGGAGTTCGGCCGCTGTTCCAGCCCGCCGGAGGTTGTCGCCGCGGGTGCGAATCTGGGCTTCGCGCGGGCGTCGAATCTCGGCGCGCGCGGCGCGGCCGCGCCCTTTCTTCTGTTTCTGAATCCGGACGCCGCGCTGGGCGAGGACACGCTTTCGCGGGCGCTGGCATTCATGGAGAGCCCTGAGGCCGCGGGCATTGCCGTCTGCGGCATCAGGCTGGTCGACGAACATGGCGGCACGCAGCGTCATTGCGCCAGCTTCCCGACCCCGCGGACGTTCCTGGGCAGCGCCACGGGCCTGAGCGGGCTCTTTCCGAGACTGTTCCCGCCATTGTTGATGGAGCAATTCGACCATCTCGAGAGCCGGCGCGTCGATCATGTCATCGGCGCTTTCTATCTCGTGCGGCGGGAGCTTTTCGAACGTCTCGGCGGGTTCGACGAGCGCTTCTTCGTCTATCTGGAGGATCTCGACCTCTCGCTTCGAGTCCGCGAGGCGGGCTGGCAGGTTCATTATCTCGCCGAGGCAACCGCCTTTCACAAGGGCGGCGGGACGTCCGAGCAGGTCAAGGCGCGGCGGCTCTTCTATTCGCTGCGCAGCCGGAACCTCTACGCGTTCAAGCATTTCCGGCGCCGGCATGCCTGGACCATCGCGTTCGCCACCTTGCTGATCGAGCCGTTGCCGCGCCTGATCCGGGCGCTGGCCAGGCTATCCCCGCGCGAGGCGCTCGACACGCTTCGCGCCTTCTTCTGGCTGTGGCGGGATTTCCCGTCTTTGCCGCGCCGGCCGGGCTAAGCGGCGCGCAGAGCCTCCCTTTTCGCTATGGCGTCGAGAGAGGGGATTCAGTAAACCCCGCCGGTTCGTCCGCGGCCGCGGGCTCCCGGTACCGCTTTCACGGATCGCAGCGATGTATTCAGCAACACTCACGGTGAATCGCGGAGGCACGCCCTTCCTCGCCACCGAGGTGCGCCTGCTGTTCCTGCTGACATTCGCGATTTGCGTGGTCATCCCCCATTCGGCGCAAACCGTGACGGGCGCGCTCATCCTTCTCACCGGCTTGCTCTCGCTGCTTGCGATGCGGGGCGGCGAGAAGCTCACCTATATCGGCATCTGCTACCTGCTGGGGGCGATGGTCACCTGTTTCTATCTGGCCATCGGCCTGGCCAATGGCGCGCCCACGGAAGCCATCGTCCAGACGATCATCACCTATTTGATCTCCCCTCTCCTGTGGATCGTGATCCTGCGCGCCGCGCTGCAGGTCGTCGGGATCGAGCAACTGGTGCGCTACATGATCGTGCTGGCCTGGCTGGTTTGCGCCAGCGTCGCGATCTTCTTCTATCTCTATTTGACCAGAGGCGCGGCAGCGGTGGCGTTCCTCACCGAGAATGCGAATATCTATCTGGGCCGCGGCTTTTCGGGCGCGACGATGCACGTTTACGGCACGCTCATTTTCCTGGTCGGCGCCTTCCTTGCGGCCCCCGAGGTCATCAAGAGCAAGCTCAACCGGATCTTGTTGCTCGGCGCGCTCGCCGTGGCCGCGCTCACCTCCGGCCGCTCGGCGCTCATCTTCGCCATTCCGGCGGGGCTTCTGGTCGGCCTGGTCGTGCGCCAGCTCGGCCGGCGCGGCATGGCCGACGGGTCGAGGCCGCGCGCCGGTATGGGGCTTCGTTATGCGATCATCATCCTGACCGGGGCCGTGCTGGTGGCGATCCTCGATTATTTCATCGCGGACGTGGACGTCCTCGTCATTCTCCAGAGCGCCTGGGAGAAGCTCACCGGCGGCGGCGGCGAGGCCCGGATCGACCAGACCGTTTCGCTGTGGCAGGGCATTCGCGACACTTACGGGCTCGGCGCCGGCCACGGCGTCGGCGTTTCGATCGAGCGCAACTCGGAATTCGCCTGGCGCTACGAGAATGTGCCGCTGGCCGTCCTCTACAGAGCCGGTATCCTCGGCGCCGCCATCTATGCGCTCCCGTTCGTCATCTATTTCATGCGCGCCGGAAAGAGCGTCCTGGCGGGGGTGATGACGAACTATGACCGGTTCATGTTTGCGGGCCTCGTCGCCGTGGCCCTGGCGGGATGGACCAATCCCTATCTGGAATCGTTCATCTTCCAGTGGATGTTCATCCTTCCGCTGGTCAGCTTCGACGTCGACCAGCGCCGGATAGCGCAGGGCCGGGGCCCCGTCCCGCGGACCAGCCAGGCACAGGCCCCCGAGCTCAGCTAGCCGATGCCGGAATCCGGGCGGCCCGGCCCTCGGCGGCGGCGCGGAGGGTTTCGAGCAGAATGCCCTGCTGGGAAGCGAGCGAATAATGCGCCACGGCGCGGCGCCGGCCCTCCGCGCCCATGCGTCGCCGCAGCTCCGGATCGGCGATCAGCCGCCGCAACGCCCGGGCCCAGTCCCCGGGGCCATCGGCCAGCAGGCCGGTCGCCCCGTCCTCGACGATCGTCCGGTTCACGCCGATCGGCGATGCGACAACGGCGAGGCCGCAGGCCATATATTGGATCAGCTTGTAGCCGCATTTGCCGCGCTGGAAGGGCCGGTCGAGCAGCGGCATGATCCCGATATCCATCGCCTGGACCGCCGCGATCTCGCGGTCCTCGGCCCACTCGATCGCCGTCACGCCGGCGATCCCGCGCGCCGCCGGCCCGGCGCCGACGACGTGGAAATCGGCGTTCAATTCCGCGAGCAGCGGGAGGATGGTTGGCAGCAGCGGTTCGACATTCGCCCATGTCGTGGGCGAGCCGATCCATCCCACGACCGGCCTCGCCTGCCGATCGGCCTTGCGCGGTGCGGGCAGATAGCGTTCCGTATCGACCACGGTCGGGATCACCACGCTGTTCGGGCACCATCGCGCGGCATAAGCCTGCAAATAAGCGTTTCCGCAAATGCACGCGGCCGCCCGCGAGAGGAGCGGCGCCAGCTTCGATCCGAGGAAGCGGCGCACCAGCGCCCGCTTGTGCTGGTCGTACAGGTGGAAGATCGCGTCGTCGAAATCGCAGACGATCGGCTTGCCGCCGAGGCCCGCGAGCCGCTCGAACAGGCTGGGGAGATAGGGGAAGACGTCATACTGGACCCAGAGCAGGTCGAAATCCTTCCGGAGCAGCCTTCGCGCCCGGCCCAAATAGCGGGGCAGGATGCCGGCGCGGCTCGTCGAAACGCCCTGCGCCAGGTTCCTGAGATAGGCGTCGCCCAGCAACGGCGAGATTTCGACCTCGATGCCGTGCGCGCTCAGATAAGGGACATATTGGACGAAGCGCTGGCGCGTGCTGGCGGCGCGCACGTCATATTTGGTGAGGGCGAGGATCTTCACCGGACATCGGCCTAGCGGGTGGCCGCGCGCAGGACATCGTCGAGCGCCGTGCAGACGCGGTCCAGCTCCTCGCCGCGGATCGTCGGATGGGTGAGGAGCATGAGGCTCGTCTCGCCAAGGCGCCTGGCGACCGGCAGGCGCTGGCTCGGGCGCGACGGCGAGGCCTCGAACGCTTTCTCCAGATACACTTCCGAGCAGCTTCCCTGATAGGCCGGTGCGCCGCGCATCTCCATTTCCCGGATGATGCGGTCGCGGCTCCAGCCCTCGCGCAGCGCGTCGGGATCGACATAGGCATAGAAACGGTAATGAGCGTGGGTATCGCGCGGGTCCGGCTTCGGCGCGCGCACGATATCGCCATGGCGGGCGCAGACCTCTTCCATCGCGGCCGCGTTCCGGCCCCGGGCCGCGACCCAATCCTCGAGACGCCGGAGCTGGATCCGGCCGATCGCGGCCTGCATCTCCAGCATGCGCCAATTGGTGCCGAAGCTCTCGTGCAGCCAGCGATAGCCCGGCGGATGCGCGCGCTCGTAGACCGCTTCCCAGCTCTTGCCATGGTCCTTGAAGGACCACATGGCGGACCAGAGGGCAGGGTCGTCGGTCGTCACCATGCCGCCCTCGCCGCCGGTGGTGATGATCTTGTCCTGGCAGAAGGACCAGGCGCCGATCTCGCCGAAGGTGCCGACGCTGCGGCCCCGGTGGCGCGCGCCATGCGCCTGCGCGCAATCCTCGATGACGGCGATGCCGCGCCCCCTGGCCAGCTCCATGAGCCCCTCCATTTCGCAGGGCCAGCCGGCGAGGTGGACGGGGATGATGGCGCGGGTGCGCGGGCCGATCAAAGGTTCGACAGTGGCGGCCGAGAGATTGCCACTGTCCGGATCGACGTCGGCGAAGACCGGCGTCGCGCCCGCATTCACGACGCACGAGGCCGACGCGATGAAGGTGCGCGGCGTGACGATGACCTCGTCGCCCGGGCCGATTTCGAGCGCCCTGACCGCGACATCCAGGGCGACCGTCCCGTTGGCGAGCGCGACGCCATGGCCGCTGCCGCACCAGGAGGCGAACTCCTTCTCGAAGTCGCGCCCCTCGCTGCCGGTCCAATAATTGACCCGGCCGGAGCGCAGGACCTCGGCCACCGCCTCGATCTCCTCCGGAGAATAAGCGGGCCAGGGCGAAAGGGAGGTGTTCAGCATCGGTTTCCGCAATTGCGCGCTTGGAGGGATCGTATCTGCTACACAGTCGTTTCCGGGCGCACCAGAGGGGGCGGATCAGAAAAAAGTTCTCTGTTCGGCTCAAACTGTTAAAGAGCGCGGCTGGGCTCGTCCGGAGCGTATTCCCGGACCGGGCGGTGAAGAATTGATAGATGGCGACCCGATGACCAATGCATTGCTCGGCCTGTCCCGCAGGAAAAAGCGGCTGATCGCGCTCAGCGTTGACGCGTTGCTTTGCGTTGCCGCGACCTGGGCCGCTTTCTATCTCAGGATGGAAGAGTGGATATTGCTGACCGGCAACCACTGGCTGGCGGTGCTTGCGTCGGTCGCTCTCGCCATTCCGCTTTTCATCCGCTTCGGCCTTTATCGCGCAATCTTCCGCCATACCGGCTGGCCGGCGATGATCGCGGTCGTACGCGCCTGCCTGGTCTATGGCGCGGCCTATTCGCTCATTTTCACCTTCATCCGGATCGACGGCGTGCCGCGCACGGTCGGGCTGATCCAGCCCGCCTTGCTGTTCCTGCTGGTCGCGGCGTCGCGCGTGTCGATCCATTATCTCCTGGGCCGCAATTATCGCAAGATTCTCGGCGACGAGGACGGTGCGCCGCAGGTGCTCATCTACGGCGCCGGCGAGGCCGGCCGGCAGCTCGCCTCGGTCATGCTGAAAAGCCGGGAAACCAAGGTCGTCGGCTTCCTCGACGACGATCCGTCGCTCCAGGGGGCCTCCATCGAGGGCCTGATGATCTATGATCCGCGGAAGATCGGCGCGGTCGCCAAGGATTATGACATCACCGGCGTGCTGCTTGCCTTGCCGTCCGCCTCGCGGCACCGGCGGCGCGAGATTCTCGACGTGATGCGCGCCGAGGGGCTCGAGGTGCGCACCTTGCCGGGCCTTATGGACCTGGCGCACGGACGCATCCAGGTCAGCGACATCCGCCCGCTCGAGATCGAGGATCTGCTCGGCCGCGATCCCGTGCCGCCCAATCGCGACCTGCTCGAGCGGAACATCTCGGACAAGGTGGTGATGGTGACCGGCGCCGGCGGCTCGATCGGCGCCGAGCTGTGCCGGCAGATATTGACGCTGCGGCCGGCGGTGCTCCTGCTCGTCGAGTCGAGCGAATTTGCGCTCTACACCATCCATCGCGAGCTGATCGCGATCCAGGCGGCGGGGCGGGCGCACCCGATCACCGTCGTTCCCCTGCTCGGCTCGGTGCAGGACGAGGAACGGCTTCGCGACATCCTGACCAAGTGGCGGACCAACACCATCTACCATGCCGCCGCCTACAAGCATGTGCCGCTCGTCGAGCAAAATCCGGTCGAAGGAATTCGCAACAATATCCAGGCAACGGCGGTGGTCGCCCGGCTGGCGGTCGAGATGGGCGTCTCCAGCTGCGTGCTGATCAGCACGGACAAGGCCGTGCGGCCGACCAACGTCATGGGCGCGACCAAGCGCGTCGCGGAAATGGTGCTCCAGGCCTATGCCGATACGCAGGACGACACCTGCTTTTCGATCGTCCGCTTCGGCAACGTGCTTGGCTCCAGCGGATCGGTCGTGCCGCTGTTCCGTCAGCAAATCGCGGAGGGCGGGCCGGTGACGGTGACCCATCCGGAGGTCACGCGCTATTTCATGACCATTGCCGAGGCGGCGCAGCTCGTCATCCAGGCCTGCGCGATGGCGCGGGGCGGGGAGGTGTTCGTGCTCGACATGGGGGAGCCGGTGCTGATCCACGAACTCGCGGTCAACATGATCGAGCTTTCGGGGATGAGCGTGCGCAATGCCGACAATCCCGAGGGCGACATGGAGATCAGCATCGTCGGCCTTCGCCCCGGCGAGAAGCTCTACGAGGAGCTGCTGATCGGCAAGGATCCCCAGCCGACCCAGCATGAGCGCATCCTGCAGGCGCGCGAGCACTTCCTGCCGCGCGACGAGCTGCTGGCGGCGCTCGACGAGCTCGAGCGGCTCGCCGCGGCCGGCGAGGTCGGCGGGGCGCTCGCTCAGCTCCGTCGGATCGCGCCCGATTACCGCCCGAGCGGGGCGCCGCCGGAGGACGATTCGGCTCCCAGGCGGCCAGCTTCCGGCGCCCATCTTCGCGTGGTCGAAGCCTCGGCCGCCGAGGTCTGACCTAGCGCGCCGGCACGCCCATGACGGCGGCGCCGTCGGGCACGTCGCCGACCACGACGGCGCCCATCGCGATGGTTGCGCCGGCGCCGATCCGGAGCGGCCGCGCGGGTGTGCCATTGCGAATGACCGCGCCCGCGCCGATGAAGACGCCGTCGCCGATATGGACATTGCCGTTGCACGAGACCCGCGGCGAGACGGTGACGTAATCGCCGATCACGCAATCGTGGGAGATTTGGGCAAAGGTGTTGGCGAGGAAGTGCCTGCCGATGCGCGCGCCGTTGTTGATCACCGCATAGTCGCAAAGGATCGCGCCCTCGCCGATTTCGGCATGAGGCGAGACCAAGGCGGTCAGGGCGTGCAGGCTGGCGAGCGGCTGGCGGGCGAAGCGCTCGGCGAGGCGGCGGCGGAGGTCCGACCTGCCGATGGCGAAGCAGAGGCGGTCGTCCGGCCGCATCGCCTCCGGCGCGAGCACCTCGACGCCCTGAATCGGGGGCGAGGGCCTGTCGTCGACGAAGACGATCCCCGACCAGCAGGGCTCGCGGTCCAGGCGGGCCCGGGCAATGTCGGCAAGCTCGCGGCCCATCCCGCCGCAGCCGAAAATGGCAAGTCTCGCCACCCCAATTCCTTCATTCCGCCGGTCCGGCCTCGCTTGGACGAAAGCCGGCGGAATCGCAATCGGCGGGCGCATTGCCGCGGAATTCGGGCATGGTCGCGAAGCCTTTCGCGGCTATGCCGCGCCGCGCGATCACCTGCCAGACGGTCATCGCGAGGATGCGCAGGTCAAGCCAGAGCCCGCGATTCTCGACATACCAGATGTCGAGCGCGAACTTTTCGGGCCAGCCGAGCGCGTTGCGGCCCTTGACCTGGGCCCAGCCGGTCAGGCCGGGCCGGACCTCGTGGCGCCGCGCCTGCTCGGGCGAATAAAGTTCGAGATATTGCATGAGCAGCGGCCGCGGGCCGACCAGGCTCATGTCGCCCCGGACGACGTTCCACAGCTCCGGCAGCTCGTCGAGGCTGGCGGCGCGCATGAAGCGGCCAAGGCGGGTGAGCCGCACCGCGTCCGAAGCGACCGCCTCCTCGCCGGGCTCGAGCGCGCGCATCGTCCGGAACTTGACGATGCTGAAGGGCTTGCCGTGACGGCCGGGCCGCAATTGCCGGAACAGGACCGGCCGTCCCATGGTGGCCGCTATCGCCAGCGCGAGCATAAAGAGGAGCGGCGACAGCAGCACCAGTGCCGCACCGGCGATAATTATGTCCATCAAGCGCTTCATTTCAATGTGCCAGCGCCATAAGCAGTCTCCTTGCGAACCGCCATAGCCCGCAGCGAGAGTTTCTTGATCCAGTCCATCGCGATCATTTCCAGTTACGCGCCCAGCCTGGTCAACTTCAGGGGGCCGCTGATCGAGGCGCTGGTGGACAAGGGCATCGGAGTTTACGCGCTGGCGCCCGATTACGATCCCGTGCTGAAGGCGAAGGTCGAGGCGCTCGGCGCCACCGCCGTGGACTACCGCCTGGATCGCGCCGGCATGAGCATCCGCCGGGATGCCGCAGCGTTTTGGCAATTGTACCGGATCCTGAAGCGCCTCAAGCCGGATGCGACGCTCGGCTATTTCATCAAGCCGGTCATTTACGGCAGCCTGGCGGCCGCGCTCGCCGCGGTTCCGCACCGTTTCGCCTTGGTCGAGGGCCTCGGCTATCTTTTCACCGATCAGGAGAAGACGGGAAGGCGAAGGAAACTGTTCCGCGCCTTGCTGAAGCTCCTGTTCCGGATGGCCTTCGCGCTGTCGCAGCGGGTCTTCTTCCTCAATCCCGACGATCGCGCCGCCTTCGTCGATTCGGGCGCGCTCGATCCCGGCAAGACCGAGATCATCGGCGCGATCGGACTCGATCTCGCGCACTTCCCGGCCACGCCCGCGCCGGCGGCGGGCGTGCCCGTCTTCCTGTTCATCGGCCGGCTGCTCAGGGAGAAGGGCGTCTACGAATTCGTCGAGGCAGCGCGGAGGCTGCGCGACGCCGGGGTCGAGGCGCGCTTCGTCATGCTCGGCGCGGGCGACGTCAATCCGGGCGCCATCCCGCAAGCCGAGGTCGAGGCCTGGGTGGCGCAAGGCCTGGTCGAATGGCCGGGGCAGGTCGCGGACGTCCGGCCCTGGCTGGTGGCGGCGACCGCCTTCGTCCTCCCCTCCTGGCGCGAGGGCTTTCCGCGCAGCACGCAGGAGGCGATGGCCGCGGGCCGCGCCGTCATCACCACCGACGTCCCGGGTTGCCGCGAAACCGTGACCGAGGGCGTCAACGGCTTCATGGTGCCGGTGCGCGACGCCGAGGCGCTGGCCGAAGCGATGCTCCGCTTCGTCCGCGAGCCCGCGCTCGCCGTCATTATGGGCCGCGAGAGCCGCGCCATCGCCGAGGCGCGCTTCGACGTCCACCAGGCGAATCGCAGACTGCTCGCGGGGATGGGCCTGGCGGTGGAGCCTGGCTGAAGGCTCAGCCGAAATCGCGGTTGGTGGCGAAGGTGAAGACGTTGCCGCTGGCGCTGCTGCTGGGATCCATGACCGCGCCCTGCACGGCGATCGCATAAGTGGTCCGGCCGGTCGGGCTTTCGAACCTGTTGTCGATCAGGCGAAAGCGCCGGATGTCGCCGGCGACGAAGCACAAGGCGCGCCCGCCGGAGCCGTCCGCCCGCCCGCAATCGACGAACCGATTGCGTTCGAGAAGCACGTCGTCGGCATTGCGGATCAGCATGCCGTTGAGCCCGTGCAGGCCGTAGCCGAGCCGGACGAACTCATTGTCGGCAAGCGTGCAGCGATGATTGTAGTCGGTATAGCCGAGCTCGGCCGCCAGCTCGCAGTCGCTATAAAGGTTGCGGCGCATGACGAGGCCGCGCGCGCCGTTGACGATGAAGGGCTTGGCGCAGTCGGTGAGGCGATTGTCCTCGTAGAGGACGTCGTAATCGGCCGCGTGGCTGATCGCGTCGCCGCCCGTATAGCCGGCGAAGCTGAAGCCCTGGCGCTGGCGCTCGATCACGCAATCGCGGATTCGGAATCCGCTATGGGGCGTGTCGAGCAGGTTGTTGGGGCGAAGCAGCAGCGCCACCGCCGCGCCGCCGCCGCCGGTGAAGCGGCACCTCAGGATGCTGACATCGCGGATGATTGCGAAGCGGTCGGCATTGGGCTCGCAGTCGATCGCGCCGGGCATGGACAGGCCGGTGCGGATGTTGAAGGTGTCGCTTCGCCAGGCGCGGTCCTCCGGCCTCGCCGCGGGGCCGCCATGGCCGGGGCGCGTGCAGTTCAGGAACTGGCAGTCCTCGATCCGCACGCCGTCGCCGTCGATGATGGTGATGCCGTTGCGGTTGTTGTTGTTGATGCCGTCGAACAGGCAGTGGCGGATCGCGATCGTCCGGTTGTGGCGCTCCATGCCGAGGACATGCCCGGAGCCGAGATGGAGGCCGTCGCCGCGAAAGCCGCGAAACGCGACCCGGTCGAGCGCCAGGCCGGTGACGCCGTTGAGGTGCATCAGATGATGATGCTCGGCAAAGCCGCGCCGGACGACGTCGTCCTCAAGCGTCATGTCGGCGAGGCGGATGCCGGCGAGGTTGCGGGCCGGATCGGGCGAGCCGCTGTTGACGAAGAAGATAAAGCTTCCCGCGCGATAGGGCCGCCGCACGATCGTCCGCCCGATGCCGTCGCCCGAAAGCGACGCGCCCGCGATGAGATTGTCCGCTTCGATCCCGGCTTCGATCAGATAGGCGCCGTCGTCCGCCGCGCCCCGGCCCGCGGGCAGATGGACCGGACGGCCGGTGGCGAGCGCGCCGGCGAGCGCCGCATTGTCGTCGCGCGCGCCGGCCGCCCTGAAGTCCGGCAAGGCGACGGCATCGGCCGGCGGCTGCGCGGTCAGCCGGCGCGGGCAGAGCAGGATGCCGGCCGCGACCGCCGTGCCGGCGACGAGCCCGGTCAGGAAAGTGCGTCGTCCAAGGCCAGGATGGTCCGCCATGAAGCCGGGCCTAGCGCCCGCTACCTTGCCACAGCCTTAGCGGGCCCGCACCAGCGCCGCCCGCTCGCGCCGCGCCGTCCGCGTCAGCTTGTGCCCGGGATGTCGGGCGAGGAACCGGTCATAGGCCGCCGGCGTCCCCGCCCGCCGCGCGGACTCGAGCTCCTCCTGGATCGCGACGTCGCCGTCGCGGGGCAGCGGCTGCTCGGTCGAACGCGCGGGCGGCCGCCTGCTCAAATCGGCTCCAGCCACCGCCTGCGCGCCGGCAAGAGCGAGGCCGGACAGCGCGAGAGCGGCGATGCGGGCGGACATGCCATCCGCCCTAGAACGTGAAATCCGTGCCGGCGAGGACCGTCACGTTGTTGACGATGATCTCCATGTCGGCGACGCCGTTGCCGTCGAGGTCGGCGAAGATATGGGCGTTGCCGCCGGTCACGGCATAGCGCAGCTCGCCCGCCACATTGTGGAACGCGGCCGTGCCGATGAAGGTGAAGTTATCGGGCGCGCCGGTGGCCGGAATGGCGTCGATCTCCGAAAGGTCGATCCGGTCGACGCCGGGCAGGAAATCGAGGATGGTGTCGGCCAGCACGCCGGTGCCGGCATCGCCGCTCGCCTTCCAGATGAAGGCGTCGCCGCCGCCATTGCCCCTCAGCTGATTGGCCGCCTGGTTGGCGATGAGGAAGTCGCCGCTGGCGCCGCCGATCGCATTCTCGATCAGCGAGGCGGTATTGCCCTCGAAGAGCAAGGCATTGGCGACATTGCCGCGCGCGAAATGGCCCTGGCCGAGATTGGCGATCTGGTTCTGGCTGGTCGTCGTCCACTCGCCGGGCCTGAGGTCGATCGTCGTGCCGTTCGCATAAGCGGACAGATCATAGGTGTCGTTGCCGCCGCCGTCCCAGACCGTCATGAACACGCGGTTCGCGCCCGGCGCGCCCTGGCCGACGCCGTTGATCGACATCTCGCCGGTGGTCGCACTCCAGGTGTAGACCGAATTGGTATTGTTGAACGTCCAGTTGGCGCCGCCGTAGATCTTCTGCAGCGCCGCGACGTCGTACATCATCAGTGTCTGCGCAAATCCGAACGTCTCGTTCTGATAGCCGCCATCGATGCTGCCGCCCGGATAGGAGCGGTAGGTCATCACCGAATATTCGAGCGAATCGCGGTCGGCGCTGATCGCCAGCGGGAATTCGTGGCCATGCTTGAGGCCGAGCGCGTGGCCGGCCTCGTGCAATATGCCCATCCAGGCATAATTGCCGCGGACCGGATTGTTGAAATTGGTGTGATTGAACCAGGCGGTGCCGCCCTGGTCGAGCGGGCCCTGATTGGTCGGATAATAAGCATAAGCGACGTCGGCCTCGCTGCTCTCCGCGAAGCGCAGGTCGGCCTGGCCGGGATTGGCGCTGTTCTGCGCGAAGGTCAGGTTGGTCACGTTCGCCACGAGCTGCAGCAATTGGATGGTCGCAGCCTGCTGGGTGCCGTTGAACGCTTCGAATTGGGTGGGCGGCGAAACCTCGTCGAAATCCGCCGGATATTGGCTGGCGAGCGTCGGGAAGCCGAAGGTGAGATTGGGGTGGTTCCATGCGGCGCCGCTGACCAGCGCGTCGACGTCCTCGGCGATCAGCTGCGCCGCCGTCGCCACCGGGCCGATGCTGACGTGCAGCTGGTAATTGCCGCTCGACGTGCCCTCGAAGCTGCCGACGGAGAAATAATAAGTGCCGCCGGTCGCCGGCCGGAAGATGATCTGCGAATCGGTGTTGTGGCCGAAGGGCGGGTTCGAGCCCGGATCGAAGAAGTCGGCGTCGTCATTGTCGTTGATCCGCAGACCGTTGGTTCCGTAGAGCGTCAGGAAGGAATCGAGGCTGTTGGTGGTCCCGTCGATGTCGAGGACCAGCTTCTCGCCCGCCTGCAGCGTGATGCTGAAGAAATCCTGGTCGTTGCTGGACGAAAGGCCGCCCAGGATCGTCGCCGAAGGAAGATCGTCGTCCGGCAGGTTCGGATTGGCGGCAATCACCAGCGTGGCCCGGGGGATGGCCTGGGCGGTGCCGGTGCTGTCATTGGGCGTCGCCGTCTCGTTGATGGTCGGCGTCCCCGAGGATTCGGCGACGTCGGTGACGGTGAGCGTCACCGCCTTGCTGGCCGAAAGCCCCGAATCCGAGGCGACGACGCTGAACGAATAGGTCGTCTTGGTCTCGAAATCGGCGGGCGCGATCAGCCGGACCGCGCCGCTGGCGTCGATCGTCAGCAAAGCGGCGTCGGCGCCGGTCAGCGAATAAGTGATGCGGTCGCCGTCGGCGTCGCTGGCGGCGACCTGATAGACGATCGTGCTCGCGGCGCTGTTCTCGGCGATCTGGGCCGTCGCCCCGGAGGTGATCGCCGGCGCGGCATTGGCCGCGCCAGAGATGAGGAAGTCGCCGGTCGTGAGGGTCAGGCCGGTCGCAAGGGTGGCGAACTGGACCGCCGCGCCGGCGCCATTGCCGTCGGCGTCGAAGAGGAGGGCGCCGGTGCCGCTATTGTAGATGAGATAGTCGTCGGCATCGAGCGCGGCGGCGCCGATCACCAACGTGCCGGCACGCAGCGCGCCGGTGGCCAGCGTCAGAAAGGGTTGGCCCGCCGCGCCGCCGAGCTGGATCTTGTCGGTGCCCGCCACGAAGTCGGCGAGGGTGTCGACATTGCCAGCGCCCAAGGCGGTGGTGAACGCGAACGTGTCGGCGCCGCCAAGGCCGTACAGCACGTCGTTGCCGCCCTTGCCGTCGATGACGTTGGCGCCGGCATTGCCGACGATGGTCTGGGCGAACTCGTTGCCGGTGAGGTCGATGGCGGTGGTGCCGCCCTGGACGGCGGTCGATATGGTCTCGACCTCCTGCCCGGCCGCCAGCGTGTAGCTGACGAAGCTGTAGAGGAGGTCGCTGCCGCCGCCCGCGCCTTCCTGCACCACGTCGCCAATATTGTCGGCGACATAGGTGTCATCGCCGTTGAGGCCGATCATCGTGTCGGCGCCGCCATTGCCGTTGAGGTAATTGGCGCCGTAATTTCCGATCAGCGTGTTGTTGTAATCATTGCCGCCCAGATTGATCGCGTCGGTGCCCTGGTGGAACACCGTCGAGAGCGTCTCGATCTGGTTGCCGTTCGAAAGCGTGTGGCTGAGATAGGTGAGGACGAGGTCGTTCCCCTGATTCTCGAGGTCGATGACCAGGTCGCCGAGATCGTCGATCGCATAAGTGTCGTCGCCGTCGAGGCCGATCATCACGTCGGCGCCGCCGACGCCGTTTATGATGTTGTCGCCGGCATTGCCGATCAGGGTATTGTTATATTGATTGCCGGTCAGGAACAGGTCGTCCGTCCCCGCATGGGTCTGGGTCGAGAGCGTCTCGATCTCCTGGTTGGAGGAGAGCACGTAGCTGGTGCTGGTGAAGATCGCGTCATTGCCCTGGCCGGCGCCCTCGAGCACCTGATCGAGCGCATTGTCGACCACATAGGTATCGTCGCCGGCAAAGCCCGCCATCACGTCCGCGCCGCCGCGGCCGTCGATGACGTTGGCGCCGAAATTGCCGTAGATGGTCTGGGCGAACTCGTTGCCGATCAGGTTGATCGCGGCGGTGCCGCCATGCGCCTGGGTCGACAGCGTCTCGATCTCCTGTCCGGCGCCCAGCGCGTAGCTTACCGACGTGTAGACGAGGTCCGCGCCTTCACCCAGGAGCTCGCGCACGACGTCCGCGCCATTGTCGACGATATAGACGTCATTACCTTGGCCGCCGGACAGATCGTCCGCGCCCGCGCCGCCGTCGAGCGTGTCGTTGCCGCCAAGGCCGCTGATCACGTCCGGATTGCCGGTGCCGACCAGATAGTCGTCAAACTGCGTCCCTTGGATATCCACGCACTATCTCCAAAATTCGGGCTGTCGCTAAACCCGATATCCTCATTCTTGGCAAGCGAATATGGATGGCCCGTTCGTAAAAAGGCATTAAATTCCGATAATTAGATAGGGGCTGATGCCAAGACACCGTCCCGCCGGAAATCCGCGATCGCCGCTGAACGAGGGCTGACCGGCGCCTCCCCGCGTTTCTCGCGGCGGTTCAGGGGAGGCCATGATAGCGCCTGTACCAGTCGGCGAAGGCCGGAATGCCGACGTCGATCGTCGTGCGCGGCTGAAAACCGAGATCCCGCGCGATCGCGCCGATATCGGCGAACGTCTCGGGGACGTCGCCGGGCTGCAGGGGCAGGAACTCGCAAATCGCCTTGCGTCCGCATGCCTGCTCGAGGAGCGCGATCATCCGCATCAGGTCTTCGGAACGACTGTTGCCGATATTGTAGAGCCGGTGCGGCGCGACGCTGCCGCCCGCCTTGATGGCGCCGTCGTCGGGTGGGGGATTGTCGAGGCAGGCAACGACCCCGGCGACGATGTCGTCAATGAAAGTGAAGTCGCGCCGCATCCTGCCGTGATTGAAGACCTGGATCGGCTCGCCGGCGAGAATCTTGCGGGTGAAGATCCACATTGCCATGTCGGGGCGCCCCCACGGGCCGTAGACGGTGAAGAAGCGCAGGCCGGTGAGCGGCGTCCGGTAGAGATGGGCATAGGTTTCGCTCATCAATTCGTCCGCCTTCTTGGTGGCGGCATAGAGCGAGATCGGGTGATCGACGCGGTCCTCGACCCGGAAGGGGAGCGAAATATTGCTGCCGTAGACGGAGGAGGAAGAGGCATAAACAAGATGCCCGACGCCGCGATGGCGCGCCAGCTCGAGCATGTTGAGATGACCCGCCAGGTTGGCCGAAATATAGGCACGCGGATTCTCGATCGAATAGCGGACCCCGGCCTGCGCGCCCAGATGGACGATCCGGTCGATCTCCGCGCCGCCGATCGCCCGGTCGAGCGCCTGGTGATCCGAGAAATCCGCTTGCACGAAGCGGAATTCGCCCGCGTTCAGCGTCGCCAGCTCGGCGACACGGTCCTGTTTGAGGCAGGGATCGTAATAAGGGCTGAGATTGTCGATGCCGATGACGCTCTCGCCGCGCGCGAGCAAAGCGCGAGCGACATGGTAGCCGATGAAGCCCGCCGCACCGGTGACGATGATGGTCATCAGCGAGGCCTAAAGCGACCAGCGGTCCATTGTCACCGGAAAATCGCCGTCGCGCCAAAGGCCGTGAAGGTCCGCGAGCAGCCCGTCTTCCTTGCTCAAAGCGGCGACCTCGGCCGCGCTCAGCGCGCGATAAGTGCGATGCGGGACCGCGGCGACGATCACGTCATAGCGCCGGCCGAACGCGTCGGCGTCGAGGCTCAGCCCGTATTCGTGCCGCGCGGTGGCGGGGTCGACGAGGGGGTCGTGGATGGTGACGTCGTGCCCGAGCCAGGTCAGGCGCCGCACGACGTCGACCACCTTCGAGTTGCGGACGTCGGGCACGTCCGGCTTGAAGGCGAGGCCGAGCACCAGGACGCTGCCGCTGCGGCTCTTGCGGCGCGAATGGACGGTGTCCGCGATCCATGTCCCCATGCCGTCGTTGATCGCGCGGCCCGCCAGGATGACACGGGGCAGATGGCCGAGGCTCTGCGCGCAATGGCTCAGATAATAAGGGTCGACCCCGATACAGTGGCCGCCGACGAGGCCGGGGTGGAAGCCGAGGAAGTTCCACTTCGTCTGCGCGGCCTCGAGCACGTCGAGCGTCGACAGGCCGAGCTTGGCGAAGATCTGGGTGATCTCGTTCATGAAGGCGATGTTGATGTCGCGCTGGGCGTTTTCGATCACCTTGGCGGCCTCGGCGGTCTTGATCGAGCGGGCCTTGAAGGTGCCGCCCGCGGTCATCCGGCCATAGACCTGCGCCAATTGCTCGGACACGGCCGGAGTCTCGCCGGCGACCACCTTCACGATCCGGTCGATGCTGTGCTCGCGGTCACCCGGATTCACCCGCTCCGGCGAATAGCCCAGAAAGAAGTGGGAGCCACGGGCGAGCCCCGAAATCCGTTCGATGAGCGGCCCGCATAAATCCTCGGTCACACCGGGATAGACGGTGCTTTCATAAACGATGGTCGTCGTCCGGCCGCCGTCGATCATGCGGGCGACGGTCTCGGTCGCGGCGAGCAGGGGCGAAAGGTCGGGCCGATTCGCGCCGTCCACCGGAGTCGGGACGGTGACGATGTAGAGATCGGCGCCGCGCGCATCCTCGGCGCTGTCGGTGAGGGCCAGAGGCGAGCCTTCGAGTCGCGCCTTGTCGACCTCATTGGTGCGGTCGCGACCCTGGCGAATCTCCGCCACGCGCACGGCGTCGATGTCGAAGCCGGTCACATCGAAATGGTCGGCCAGCGCGACCGCCAGCGGCAGCCCCACATAACCCAGGCCCACCACCACGATCCGAGGGTCGTTCGTCAGCTGCATGGCGGCGATCCATAAAGCCGAGGCGTAAAGCCCGCGTTAGCGTTCGGGCCGGATCGCGGACAAAAAAATAGCGGCCCGAAGGCCGCTATCCTTTTTCGGTGTCGGACGCTCAGGGGCTCGACGGACGGTCGCCGCCACCGGTCGCGGCCAGAATGCCGAGAATGATCGCGACAACCGCGACCAGAGGAATGATGAAGCCGCCACGAAGCTCGTTCGATTCGCTGGTGGCCGCACCACTGCGCGCTGCAACGGAGAGCGGAGCAGCGGATTGCGCCAGGACCGGCGCGCTGACCATGGAAACAGCGAGCGCCGCCGCCACGGATGCCTTCTTCAAACTCATCTTGAACTCCCTGTTGAGCTGTTCGGTTTTGGCACTGCCACAGTGCTATTGGGTTGACAACCCCAAAATTAGTAGTGGTTTCGACCTCATCGCGGGTGTTGCCCGAATGCACTCTCGGCGATTAACGGGGCGTTAAGCCCTCTTCGGCGCGATATTGGCCGGGAAAGGTCCGATGAGACGGCTGCTAGAGATCGCGCTCGCCCTGGCGTTGGTTGGGACCGCGCCGGCGCCCGCCGCGCCGCCGCCGGCCGCCGAGGAGTCGCTGGCGGCGATGCGCGCGCTCGACCGGAGGGTGGCGACGATCGGGCACAGGCTCGCCCGCGCCAATCTCGGTTGGTGCGCGGAGCGCGCCTGGCTGCCCGGCCTCGCGCTGCACGATCTCTCGCAATATGGCGCCGATTACCGCCCCGCCGCGATCCGCGCCTTCGGGCTCGACGCCGGTCCCGGCGTGCTCGCGCTCGCCGCCGGCGGCCCGGCGGAGCGCGCGGGCCTGCGCCCCGACGACATCCTGCTCGCCCTCGACGGCCGGCCGCCGCCGCCTTCCCAGGCGCCCGGCCGCGGCGGCTCGTTCGCGCTGATGGAGCGCATCCTCGCCGCGCTGGACGAGGCCTTCGCCGACGGCCGCGCGACGATCGAGGTTCGGCGCGGGGCGGAGCGGCTCGCCATCGCGGTCGCGGCGGAGCAGGGCTGCGCGACCCGCTTCCAGCTCATCACCGGCCGCAGCCTCAACGCCCGCGCGGACGGCCGCTACGTTCAGCTCAGCACCAGCATCGCCGAATATGTCGCCGACGACGGCGAACTGGCCGCCGTGCTCGCGCATGAATTCGCGCATAATGTGCTCGGCCACCGGGTGAGGCTTGACGAGGCGCGGGTGCGGCGCGGCTTCCTCGGCAATTTCGGGCGCAATGCGCGGCGCATCCGCGAAACCGAGATCGAGGCGGACCGGCTCAGCGTCTACCTGATGGAGCAAGCGGGCTACGACCCCGAAGCGGCGGTGCGCTTCTGGTCGCGCTTCGGCCGGCGCGGGCTCAATTTCCTGGGCAGCCCGACCCATCCCAATTGGCGGGCCAGGATCCAGCTGATCGAGACCGAGATCGCGACGATCCGGCGGGCGCGGGCGGCCGGGCAGGCGCCGGTGCCGGGCTTCGTCCGCCTTCCGCGCGTCTAGGTCGACAGGAACCAGCGCTCCTCGCCCTCGAGGCCGATAGCGGTCAGCCGGCCGCTGGCGAAGGCGCCGGTGTCGATGCCGATCCGGTTGGCGCGGACATCGATCTCCTCGGTGATCGAATGGCCATGCACGACCATCTTGCCGAAGCTGTCGCGGTGGCGGAGGAAGTCGTCCCGGATCCAGCAGAGGTCGCTGGCCGCCTGGTCCTCGATCGCGACGCCCGGCCTCAAGCCGGCATGGACGAACAGATAATCACCGATTGAAACCCATTTCTCGAAGCCGGCCATGAAGGCGCGATGGGCGGCGGGCACGCGTTCGACGGCGAGGCCGAGAAGATCCTCATAATCGCGGCTGCGATATTCCTCCTCGCTGATCCCGTAGCTCAACAGGGTCTCGCGGCCGCCGATCCGGACCGAGAAGCGCAGCGCCCGGACGTCGCCGTCGAGGGCGCGCAGGAACACCTCCTCGTGATTGCCCATCAGGAAGCGGGCGTCGAGGCCGTCTTCGGCGAGGCGCATGAGCCGCTCGACGACGCCGCGCGAATCGGGCCCTCGGTCGATCAGGTCGCCGAGGAAGACGTAGCGGGTGCGCAGGGCGCGGCCGCGGGCGCGGTCGTCGGCCCCGATCGCGGCGAGCAGGGCGTCGAGCAAATCGAGCCGGCCGTGAATGTCGCCGATCGCATAGACGCGAATCCCGTCCGGCACGGCGTAGCCGCGGGGCTGCCTCCTGGCGACGAGATTGAGCAGCGCTTTGACGGGCATGACCTTGCTGGCGATCCAAGCGGGGGGACGGGGCAGCAGATAGGGCGTGCGCGAGGCGACTTCAATCGCGCCGCCCGCCCGCCCGCGATCTTGATCGGCGCGGGCGAGGCCCTTATTCCCGCTGCAAGAGTTCCAAGCCGAGGATTTCCCTTTTGCGTAACGAATGGTTCTGGGCAGCCCTGCTCTTCGCCTGCCCCTTCGTGATTTTCGGCGTGGCCGAAACGGTTGCCATGGTCCGCCGCCGCCGCGAGGCCGCCATCGCCCAGCGGACCAAGAGGCCGAGCGGCCACGCCGACAAGCGACCGGCCAGGCGCGCCGGTTGATCCGCGCGTGAAGCGACCGGCCTCTCCGCTGCGCTGGCTGCTCGCGCTGCTGCTGCTCGTCGCGGCGCCGGGGCCGGCCCTCGCCGCGGTCGAGATCGCCTTTTACTCCCGCGAACTCGGCGGCAGCAGTTTCCCCCATGCCTTCATCGTGCTTCGCGGCACGCTCGACGCGACCGGCGAGCCGATCGATACCAGCCTCGGCTTCACCGCCCATTCGGTGACCCCCGCCTTGCTGTTCGGCTCGGTGCGCGGCGAGGTCGTGGTCCAGGACGAGCGGCAGATCGCGCGCTCGGACCGGCAATTCGCGCTCATCGTCACCGACGATCAATATCGCGCTGCGATGGCGGTGGCCGAACGCTGGCGCGCTCTGCCGCAGCCCTCCTACAACCTCAGCCGCGCCAATTGCGTCTGGTTCGTCTCCGAGATCGCGGCGGCGATCGGCCTCCGGGTCGAGATCACGCAGCGGCTGTCGAAGCGCCCGCGCTCGTTCCTCCAGGGCCTGATCCGGCTCAACCCCCAGCTCGCGCCGCCCGCCCGGCTCGGGGGCTGATTCGCCATTGGCGGTGCACGGCATTCTGCTATGCTCCGCTTTCAGGCAGATCAGGGGTGGTCCGCGCATGGGTGAGCGTTTGCCGAACGGACCTGCGCGCCCCGGCGCGTTGCGCGCCTTGCGCATCGGTCTGACGGCGTCCGCGGCCCTTGCCGCGCCCCCGGCCTTCGCCCAGCTCCCGCCCGGCCAGCCCATCGCCCCGACCCGCGAGGAGGTCGACCGGCCACCCCCGCCCCGCGACGCGCCGCCGCCCGCCCGGCTGACCGTCGAGGGCGACGTCGAACACGCGCCCTGCGCGCTCGACCGGCCGGACTATGCGAACGTTCGCTTCACCTTGAGGGACGTCGCGTTCGACAATCTGCGCGGCCTCGGCGCCGAGCAGCTGCGGCCGGCTTATGCCCGCTTCGTCGGGCGGGAGATCGGAGTCGCCACGATCTGCGAGATCCGCGACCGCGCCGCGACGATCTTGCGCGAGGCCGGCTATATCGCCGCGGTCGAGGTGCCCGAGCAACGGATCGCCGACGGCAATGTCCGCTTCACGGTGCTGATGGCGAAATTGGTCGGGATCAGGGTGCGCGGCGACGCCGGCCGGTCGGAACGGACGATCGCCCGCTATCTCGGGAAGCTGACCGAGCGCGAGGTTTTCAACCGCTACGAGGCCGAGCGCTATCTGCTGCTCGTCGGCGACCTGCCCGGCTTTGACGTGCGGCTGGCGCTGCGCTCGGCGGGAGCGGCGCGGGGCGAGGTGATCGGCGAGGTCAGCGTGATGCGGCGGCCGGCCCTGGTCGATCTCACCATCCAGAATCTCGGCTCGCGCGAGCTTGGCCGCCTGGGGGCATTGCTGCGCGCCCAGCTTTACGGCCTGACCGGGCTCGGCGACCGCACCACGATCGGCTTCTACAGCACCGCCGACACGCACGAGCAGCAGACGCTCCAGCTCGGCCATGATTTCCGGATCGGCGGCGAAGGGCTCGCGATCGGCGCCCAGCTCACCTACGCCTGGGCAAGGCCCGACCTCAACCTGCCCGGCGTCGACATCAAATCGCGGACCTTGTTCGCGACGCTCGAGGCGAGCTACCCGTTCATCCGGCGCCAGACCCGCACCCTGCGCGGCGCGATCGGCCTGGACGTGATCGAGCAGGACATCGACTTCAACACCTTGCCGCTCAACCGCGATCGCCTGCGCGTCGCCTTCGCCAGGCTTTCCTTCGACGCGCTCGGCCTGTCGCCCGACAATCCGCGCTATACGCCGGCCGAGCCCCTGTGGCGGCTGGGCTTCACGGCGGAGGCGCGCCACGGGCTCGACATAGCGGGCGCCAGCCCGGGCTGCGGTCCCGGCCTCGCGCGCTGCCTCGTCCCCAGCGCCGTGCCGCCGACCCGGCTCGAGGGCGACCCGACCGCGACCCTCTTTCGCGGCACCGTTTATGGCGAATATCGGCCGATCCCGCGGCTGACCTTCGCCGTCGACCTGCGCGGCCAGTACAGCGCCGATCCTTTGTTCAGCTTCGAGGAATATTCCGCCGGCAATTATACGGTGGGGCGCGGCTACGATCCCGGCGCCATGCTCGGCGACAGCGGCATCGGCTTCCAGGCCGAGATTCGCTATGGCAGCGCCTTTCCGCGCCGCCCCGACCGCTTCGCCGCTGAGCCCTATGTCTTCTACGACCATGCCTGGGCGTGGAACCGGGACCTGCTGTTCGCGACCGGCCGGCAGAGCCTGAGCTCGGTCGGCGCCGGCCTGCGCGCCGCTTATGGCGATCGCTTCCGAATCGACGTGCTCGTCGCCGAACCGCTCGACCGGCTGGCCTTCCAATCCCGTCGCGGCGACACTCGCTTTCTCGTCTCGCTCACCGCAAGGCTGTGGCCATGGAAATCCAGATGATGTCCGCCCCTCTCCCCGTCCGCGCCCGCGCGTTGCGCCGGGCCCTGCTCATCGGCAGCGCGATCGGCGCAGCCTGCCTCGGCGCGGGCGAAGCGGGCGCGCAGGCGTTCAACGGCAATCCGACGACGATCGCCGGCTTCGTCGCCTACGACCGCGCCACTCCCGGCGTCGAGACGATCCGGGTGGATACCAATACGGCGATCATCAACTGGACCCCGAATGTCGGCGGCAACCCGATCCTTTTCCTGCCCCAGGGCAACGTCGCGACCTTCACCAACGGCGTCAGCAACACCGATTTCGTCGTCCTCAACCGAATCATCGCCGATCCCGCCATCCGCTTCGACGGCACCGTGCTCAGCCAGATCCAGGATGCCGCGCTCGGCACCACGCGCACCGGCGGCACGGTGATCTTCTCGAGCCCGGGCGGGATCATCATCGGCGCCAAGGCCGTGTTCGACGTCGGCAGCCTCGTCCTCACCAGCCTCAACGTGGTCGACGACGGCACCGGCAATTTCTACGACCCCGCCACGCGCGGCCTCGCCTTCGCTCCGTTCGTCGGCTTTGCCGGCGGGGCGGTGGTCACCGAGCAGGGCGCGCAGATCCGCGCGCTCGAACAAAGCAGCTTCGTCGCCATGGTCGCGCCGACGATCCGGCATGGCGGCTCGGTCCGGGTGAACGGCTCGGCCGCCTACATCGCCGGCGAGAGCGTGCAGATGCGGGTCAATCAGGGCCTGTTCGACATCATCGTCGACGTCGGCAGCGACAATTCGATACCGCTCGTCCATCTCGGCACGACCGGCGGCCCGGCCAGCAACGGCGCCACCGACCCCCATGCGATCTATCTGGTCGCCATGCCCAAGAATCAGGCGATCACCGCGATCCTCGAGGGCGATACCGGTTTCGACCCCGCGGTCGCCGTGGGAGTCGAGAACGGGGTCATCGTCCTGTCGGCGGGCGCCAATGTCGTGGGCGGCGCGGTCGACCGCTATGGCCATCTCACCGGCACGCCCGCCGCCGATCTCCAGGCGAGCTTCCAGATCAATGGCGGCATCGTCCGCTCCGACCTCATCGGCACCGCACGCACCGACATGAGCGCCACGCCCGGCACCGCGCCCTCGCTCAATTTCCTGCAGGACGTCAGCCTGTTCGGCGAGCGCAGCGCAATCCTCTCCGCGGGCGCCGGCCAGACCCTCAACGTGCAGGGCAATGCCCTGGTATCGGCGGCGGCTTTCGATTCCGCCAATCCCCTCATCTTCAACCTGATCGGCGGCACCGCGAACATCTTCACCCAGAATGGCGGCAACATCCATATCTTCGGCACCGCCACGGTCGACGCTTCGGCGCGCGGCCGGATCGATCCCGTCGGCAATGGCGGCAGCGGCACGGGCGGCGCCGCCGACGTCAGCGCGACCGGCGGCGTGATCACGATCGACGGCGCCCTCGCCATTCTCGCGACCGGCGAGGGCGGCGGCGCTGCGACTACGCCGGGCGCGGTCGCCGGCGCCGGCATCGGCGGCGAGGCCAGCCTCGTCGCTTCCGCGAGCGGCCGGGTCGTCGCCAATGGCGGCGTCGCCATCATCGCCGACGGCGTCGCCAGCGCGTCGGACGGCAGCGGCGGCACCAACGGCACGATCGGCCGCGGCGGCGGCGTGCTGGTCGGGGCGGGCTCGGGCGGCGCCCTCACCCTCATCGGCGCGGTGAATGCGAGCGCCAGCGGGCAGGGCGGCGGCGTGCAGAGCGGTCCCGGCCTGACCGGCGGCCTCGGCCTCGGCGGCACCATCGCCGTCCGCGGGCAGGGCGGGACCGTCTCCTTCAACGGCAACGCGGTCTTCGCCGCCACGGGCTCGGGCGGCGAGGGGCCGCAAGGCGGACGCGGCCAGGGCGGCGACCTCGTCATCGAGGCGGCGGGCGGCTCGATCGATTTCGCCGGCACGGCCACCGCCGCCGCCGCCGGCTTCGGCGGCAATGCGGCCGGCGCGGCCGGCGGCGCCGGCGGCGACGGCCAGGGCGGCACGATCAACGTCGTCGCCCGCACCAGCGCGACGGTGTCGCGGATCGGCGGCGGCGCGCTCAGCCTGACGGCGCCGGGCGTGGGCGGGCAGGGCGGTTCCTGGGGCGGCGTCGCGGGCGTCGCCGCCGGCACCGGCGGCAACGGCACCGGCGGCGCGATCACGCTCCTCGCCGAATCCGGCAATGGCAGGATCGCTCTCGGCGCGGTCACGGCGGCCGCCAACGGCATCGGCGGCAATGGCGGCGACGCCGACAATGATGATGACGGCGGCCGCGGCGGCAGCGGCGCCGGCGGCTCGGTCCTGGTCGGCATGGCCGGCGGTCCGGCCTCGGCATCGCCCGCCGGCATCGCCACCTTCGCGAGCCTCGATGCGAGCGCGGGGGGCGCCGGCGGCAGCGGCGGCAACGGTCGCGGCCGGGGCGGCGACGCGACCGGCGGCAGCGTCGCCTTGTCGGCGACCGGCGCATCGGTGACCCTGTCCGGCCCTGCCGCGCTGGTGGCGGACGGCAATGCCGGCGCCGGCGGCAATTCGTTCAGCGCCGGCTTCGGCGCCATCGGCCAGGCGGCAGGCGGCATCCTGAATGTCGGCGCCTTCGCTCATGCGCAAAGCGGCATCGCCGGCACGCTGACCTTGAGCGACGTCACCGGCTCGGCCAGCGGCCTCGGCAACGGCAACGGCTACTTCGCCGGCGCATGGCATCTGAGCGCGATCGGCGGCGATGTCAGCGCGACCAACGTCACCCTGAATGCTGTCGCCGGCGGGACCGGGCCGGGGCCGGCGCCGGCCTCGACGATCGACGCGCAAAGCGGGACCGTCACGCTGAACGGCGTCTCCACCCTGACCACCGACGGCGACATCCTCCTCACCGCGACCGGCGCGGGGCGCGTGGCGGGGGGGCGGATAAACCTCGTCTCGGGGCGGGACGTGGTCGTGGCCCACAATGCGCCCGTCGCCAACGCCCTCACCGTCGACGTCACCGACCTCTTCATCCGCGCCGCCGACGACGTCACCGTCAATGCCGGCGTCGCCACGCGGGCGAGCAACGCTACCGACATTCGCGCCGTGGACCTCGCCACGATCGCCGGCAGAGTCGTCGGCCGCCAGGTCAATATCGGCTCGGCCGACCTGGACCTGCCCGCGACCGGCGTCATCGGCGACGCCGCGACCGAGTTGGTCGTACTCCAAGTGGCCGGCGGCACGACGCCCCCGGGCGTTCCCGCCGGGGCGACGACGCTGGGCGGCACCGCGCAGGGCCCGGGCTACACATTGACCGGCGCCGAAGCGGGGCGGATTCGCGCGGGCATCCTGCGTGTCCTCGCGCCGGCGCTGAGCGCCAATCCGGCCCGCGCGCCGGACCTCGTCGTGCGCGACCTCACGCTCAACGGCGGCGGCGCCGCGGCGGGGATCGGCACGCTCGAAATCCTCACGCCCGGCATCGCCCGGGTCGAGGGCAATCTGCTCCTGACCGGCGCCCGCCCCCAGGACGGCATCGTCCTTGCCGCCACCGAGCGGCTCGAAGTGCCGACGCCGGCGGGCAGCATCCGCGTCCGCGCCGCCAACGGCGCGCCGGCCGGCACGCTGCGGCTCGCCTCGAACAATCTCTGGGTCGCCTCGGCGGCGATCATCGACGCCCTGCGCGCCAACCCGAACTTCGCCGGCCGCGACGACGCCTTGCTCGACAATGGCGGCACCGAGGTGCCGCGCGGCTATGTCGAGGCGGGCGGAGTCACCCTGGTGTCCGGCGGCACGCTTTATGTCCAGAATACCGGCTCGACCGCGCGCTTCACCCAGGACTTCGCCGGGATCACGGTCGGGGCCGGCGGGCTCACCATCACCGCCGCCGCGCCGGGGACCAACGTCACCGCCTTCGGGCGGCGGCTCAACCCCGACGGCAGCTTCACCGTCGGCGACGCCTTCTTCGCCCAATCGACCTACAACAATATTGGCGGGGCCGGCGCGCCCGGCAGCTTCACGCCGGCCGCCGCGCTCAACACCTGCATCATCGTCACCGGCCGTTGCGCGGCGCGGCCGCCCGCCGCGCCGATCCCCGGCGGGGCCGATTCGATCACCGGCACGACCGGCAATCCGGACGACGGCGCGAGCGACGGCTCGAGCGCGCTCCCGGCGGCGGCCGGCGCCGGGCAGGACGATTTGGTCGACAGCAGCTTCGCCGCCGATCCGCTGATCGAGGAGCCGGTGACCAGCGGCGGCGAGGCGGGGCTGTGGGATTGCGACCCCGACCAGGACGGCGATTGTGACGATGACTAGGAGTCTCCGCCTCGTCCTCGCCGCGGCCTTGGCGGCTTTCGCCTGGGCCGGACCCGCCTCCGCCCAGGGCCTCGGCCAGCGCCAGAGCTTCCGCATCGGCAGCGGCGGCGCCGCCATGTGCACCGCCCAGTCGCAGCTCCAGGACCGCGCCTTCGCCACTATGTTCGACCGCGGCTACCAGATCGTCTGCCGCGACGCCGCGGGGCCGGTCGGCCAGCTCTACGTGCTGCGCGATCGGGGCCGGGACGCCGCTGCGCGGCTCGCGGGGTTGCGCGCGGACCGGGTCACCTGCGACGGGCCCGAGCGGGTCGAGGTCGAGGGGCTGGGCGCCCTCGAGAGCCTCGATTGCCGCCTTACCGCCGCCGATGTCGGCTACCGTGTCTATGTCCTGCGGCGCGGGCGCGGCACGGTCTATGTCGCCGAGGGCCTAAGCGGCTATGACAGCGCCTTGCGGCTCGGCCTGAAGAGCCTCGCCGCCGACCGCGAAGTCGATGGCGAGGTCTCGATCGCAACCACCGGCGCCGGCGATCCCGCCGCTTTCGCCAGGGTCCAGGCGGGGACGCTCGACGCCCAGAGCGCGCTCGCCGAGGCCTATCGCCGCAACAATGCCGGCGCCTATGCCGAGGCCTCCGAATATTTCGCCACCCTGAGCCAGCGCGACACCGGCCCCGGCGGCCAGGCCGAGGCGATGGTCAACGAGGCGCTGCAGAAATCCAATCTCGGCCGTCACGCCGAGGCCGATTCGCTGTTCTCGCGCGCCGCGGAGATGGCGGGCGCCGATCCGGTGACCGCGCGCCGGCTGCGCAATTACCGGGCGATGCACCTCTTGAACCAGGGCATGGCCGCCGCCGCGCTGACCGAGCTCGACCGGTCGGTGCCGCCGCTCGCCGCCAGCAATGCGGTGGGCGAACTCGTCATAGACCGCGCGACCGCGGGCCGGCTCAGCGCCGAATCGCCGGGCGCGAGCCGGCTGCGGGGCTCCGAGGGCCTGACCCAGGAGGACAAGGCGCAGATCCTCGACGGCCAGGCGCTGCAGCTGCGCGGCACTATCCTCCACCTCCAGGGCCGCGACGCCGAGGCGGCGGCGCCGTTCAACCGGGCGCTCACCGAAATGGTCGCGATCCGCGGCGGCCGTATCGCCGCCACGGTCTGGCTGCGCGCCCAGATCCATGGCGAGCTCGCCGGCCTCGCCGAGCGGCGCGGCGACCAGACCGAGGCTGAGCGCCAGCATCGGGTCGCCGTCGCCTTACTGCTGCGGAGCTATCCCGGCTCCTCGGCGCTGATGAGCGCCAAGGGGCGGCTGGCCGGCTATTATGCGCGCACCGGACGGACCGAGCCCGCCCTCGTCCTGTATCGCGAGATCGTTGCCGCCAATGTCGACGGCGGCGACGCCTCGCCCGGCCTGCGCCGCGCGCTCGAGCCCTATTTCGAATTGCTGGTCCGGGAAGGCGCCGGCGCCGATGCGGCCGCCGATCTCTTCACCGCCAGCCAGATCCTGGTCCGCCCCGGCGTCGCCCAGACGCAGGCGGTGCTCGCGCGCGAGCTTTCCGGCGGCAGCGACGAGGCGGCGCGCATGTTCCGCCAGTCGGTCACCTTGACCCGCGACATCGAGCGCGGCCGGATCGAGCTCGCCCGGCTCGAGGCGAGCGACGCGCCGACGCCGGCCGCGACCGCGCGGATGGCGGAGCTGCGCATTTCGATCGGCCAGTGGCAGCAGGACCAGACCGCGATGCAGGCGCGGCTGGCGCAATTCCCGCGCTACCGGGCGGTGTCGAGCGGCGCGCTCCGGCTCGCCGACCTCCAGGGTCTGCTCCGGCCGGGCGAGGCCTATTACAAGATGCTCACCTTGGGCGACCATGCTTATGCGATCTTCGTCACGTCCGGTGGCGCGCGCGCCTTCCGGATCGGCGCGACCCCGCGCGAGCTCGAGCGCCAGGTCGACGCTCTGAGGGCGACGATCTCGGTGGTCGAGAACAACCGGCAGCTCACCTACCCGTTCGATCTCGAGCTTGCTCATCGGCTCTATCAG
>Ga0307503_10000051_pt1 | contig 80724 bp, 80 predicted proteins | sample 17_S_MG_FD_194514 | JGI IMG/M metagenome (GOLD analysis project Ga0307503, IMG submission 194514) | Soil microbial communities from Populus trichocarpa stands in riparian zone in the Pacific Northwest, United States - 17_S | ecosystem: Environmental > Terrestrial > Soil > Riparian zone > Trees... | reverse complement strand
GAGCACCGCGGACGATAGGGTCAGGTCGAATCTGCAGCAGTCTGAAGAGAATGGCTTTCCACCACGGAAGCTTCGGCACTATCTCAGACCCAAGCGCCCACAAGAGCCCGTAAACCTCCGGAAGATTCGCGCTAACCCAGTCCAGGTCACGAAGCTCGCTCTTGAACTTCTCTTCCATCCCCTCCTTGCTCACGATGGATGAGAAATAGGGACAGCGCTTCGCGTCGATTGGGTCTTCACAAATAGTGCCTGGCCACAAAGTTGGGTCCTCAGCACCCAACATGCATAGGCCGATCACGGGTAGTCCTTTCCCGTTGACGCGATTGTATTGAGGGTTGTCCTCACCGGCCACTTCCTTCCGAACGTCCAAGGGGTGCCGCTCATTGTGCTGACAGAGGTGGGGGAGGCGAGCTGTCGCCTCCTCGACTCTACGGTTAACCTCTAGGGTCAATAGGTAGCGAATTCGATCTTGGACTTCTGGCTCGGTTCTCATGACTTGCCCAATCTCTGCAGATCTACGTGGGGTATGCCTTCTGGACCAACACGCTCGGTAGCGCGGTAGGCGACGTTGGCATGTTCCAAGAACGCCGGCTTGTGCGTGACCAAGAGAATCGAAAACCCTGTCTTGTCCGCCAACCCTTTCAGGAACGCTCCCGTCTGGTCGATATAGTCATCAGAGACCGCCGCCAACGTCTCATCAAGCACAAGCAGTGGCCACTTGCCCAGCCGAGTCATAGCGAGCACTTTCAGAATCAGAGACGCCACACTGCTCGGCCCACCCCCAAACGCCTCCAGGGGGTGAGCCCTGATAGACATGCGCTTATGGTCCTGCCTGAGGTAGAAATCGATCGCCACCTTGTTGTAGCGCTGTTGCACCTCAGCCTCGAACACCATCGTCTGATCATCAAACACCGATCTCAGACCCTCGGTGACGACCATTTCAATCGATCTGACGTGGGACATGACCAGCATATCCATCAACGCCCGAAACAACTCACTCACTTTTGCAAGGATATCGAGTTTGCGCGTGAGGTCGCCGATATCCTTGCTCTTGGCGTCACGCTCCTGCTGCAGTCTACGGCGAATCGTCTGATGTGCGACAGATGCTTCCCGTATCGCGTTCAATCGATCCCGGGTGCGAATCTGGTCACTCGACATTCATACGCCCCCTTGGGTGGGTACTCCGTGTCACCAGCTGGTTCCTCAAGCAGGCCGCCAACGACGACCCCCTCCTCACTAATCAGGAAGCCATCGATCGTTCGGAACATGAACCGATCCTTCGGGCGGCGCTCGTCAGCCGGGATCACCTTGATGCGAAATTCCACCTTGTCTCCGCGAATGCCTTCAAAGAGGTGCAGGAGCTGGTTGACGTTCACATTCATCGCGACCTTGTCGGAAACCTTGATCTCTACCTTCTCCGTAGGGACCGGGTCGCTGCAGAACTCTCGGCTCTCACTCGAAAACAAGATGTGGCCAGTGGATGGCTCAAAATGCATGCGGATCTTGGTCTTGTCCTTCGCCAAGCTATCTCGCATGTACCGGAGCCCAGACACTATCTGGTCGCGCACAACCTTGACCACTATCTCATCGGTCTTAGCGTAGTAGCTAAACTTCCTGTATTCAACCGTGTGACGCGGCCAACCGAGCACGTCTCCGCGCCCATTGATCATGTAAACCTTCGTGTCGGTCTGATAGATCGAGACACTTCCCGACGACCGGCCCAAGAAGGACTCGATCAATCCGAGATGCTGCGCCGGAAAAGACAAATCCTTCCCCATGAAGGCCGGGCACTGGACGTAACAGATCTCTTTACTGTTGGACGCGAACATGTAGCCGTTGGCACGTGCAAGCTCAGGATCGGCGTCACCAAAGATGCGAATGGTCCTGAAGACATCTTGGTCGACGACGTCCGCAGACTTCGGCAAAAAAGACTTGGCCAAGCCGAGACCGAACTGGAGGAGCTTGATCGGGAACTCCTTGGGCGGCACCGACTCCTGTGCAGCCGTGATGTCACGCTCGAACATGTGCGTGCTACGTGGGTCAAATGAGACCCGCTCGCTGGAGCCCGTCTCCCCGAACATGTACTTGACCTTGCAAGCTCCGCCGTCTTCAGTAGCGGTGAAGTTGATCGACCCGGAGATATGACCCAGCCCTTTGACGGCATCAGCGGGCAAGATGAAGGCGCCCTCCCCCGTCACGTCAAAGATTGGGAAGGATGAACGCGCCTCGTGTTTACCATCGCGAGAGTACACATCACACGTCTCCCGTCGAACCATCATGAGATAGCCGCCCCCAGTCTGCGGAGTGACTTGTGGGGTAACGATTGAGGCGATACCGATCGCCCTATTCAACGCTGCTGCATCAACTGTGAATGTGATTTCCATCTTGATCTCTCTTCACTTGATTGACGGGAAGCCTTGGAGAGCCGCCTCGACTTCAGCCAGCTCTGTCTCGTGCTTAGTGATCTCAGCCGCAAGATCCTGCCGTGCCTTATCCCGAATGTGCGTGATCTGCTTCGGGTCAAATCCAGCCGCCCGAATCTCCTTCACAATCTCGGCAAGCTCATCTTTGCGTGCCTGCAACTGTCCGGAGGCCGCTGCCTTGCGTTGCATGACTTCGGCATGGCGGCGTTGCAGATTCTCTATTCGCTTCTGAATCTCATCCAAAAGACACCTCACCCAAAATAGTTCCGCTCAAAACCAAACGTCGCCCTCCTCTACACCGCGCTTGCGGTCCATCGTTCGCTGGTCCTTAAAATCATCCGACAAGACCTTCTGGCCCTCTTTGCACTGAGGCAAAAACTTGCAGAACTTACATCCAAATCCTGGAGTCGGAGGGAACAGCTGAAAGGGCTGGGCTCCACGCTCGATCTTCTTGACAGCCCCCTCCACATCCTCAAGGGCATCGACCACGGCCCCCTGCAGCTCCCGCAAGTCTTGGCGTGTCGTAGTGCTCCAATCCATGCTTTCGGCCGGCTCCGAGCGCCAATAGAGAAACCCCACCTTCTCCGGAATCACGCCGTACTTCTTCTCATACAGCATCGAATACCAGCGAAGCTGCCGATGATTCGTATAGGTGTCCCTATACCGGGATCCCTTGCCGTCAACCAACACGAGGTCTTTGCTCTGGACGCGTGTCATCACGAAATCGGCGCGGCCGCCAATCCGATGCCGCCCGATATCAACGTCCAGCACCAATTCCGCCCTAGCATCGAGGCCAATCAGCCCGTGCTGGCGTATGCTGCTCAGTCCCCGCGGGATAGTAGTCGTGACCTCCGAGGTCACCTCTTCGAGAGACTTCGTCCCCTCCTTGAGCGACGGGTCCTTCCAATTGAAGACCCCGCCTCTCTCGATTTCCTTCGTTATGATGCGCTCGATCGTAGGCCTAACGAGCGCTTGAAGCCGGGCGGTAGTGTTGGAGCGCCAGATCTCGTCCCTATAGAACACCTCGAAGATCTTGCCCACGGCGTCGCCATAAAGCATGTTGACCCTGTTCTCGGGCTCATCCACGCGAACCTTCGCGATGTACCCCAAATAGTACGATTTACGACACGACGCCAAAGTGTCGTATCCAGAATAGGAGATATACATTCAGCCGCCCCTCGGTTGAGATAAATATGTGAGCGCCAGCTCACGGACGTCAGCCGCGAAGTCCATGGCCTCGATGTTGGATGCGATAGTCTTGGACGGGTCGAAAGTAGCGTCGGCCTGCAACAGCTGGACGAACGCATCGATGCTGCGGGCTTCAGCTTCGGCGCGCTCCTTACGCTCCATGTCGAACACATCCCCGGCGGGCGCGACGAGCAGCGGGATCTCTTCCGTCAGAATCACCGAGGGCGAAAACTCTAGCAGCGAGACTTTTGGCGTTCGCTCTGTATTCTCCCTAGTCAGGGCGCCGCGAGACACAGCCCCCTGATTCACAAACCGCTTGCCGCCGATCTCCACAATCCCCTGGTCTCGATGCCAGTGTCCAAACATCCACACGTCAGGCCCATCCCCCGATACCAAGTCCCCGTATCGAAACACCGGCTCGCCAAAGAAGTCCTCGACCTGGGACGGAGGGTTCTCGCTAGCCAAAGCATGCACAACGGCCACCAAGAAGTCGTCGCCGGGCTTCTTCTGGATTGCCAACAGGTCCGCAAGCGTCCGACGCGGGTCATACGGCACCCCGACCACGCGGACACGCATGCCACCATCCTCGAAAACGGTGTCTCGTAGATGATGAAAGACCCCGCAGCTATACAGGACCCCGAGCGGCTGATGCTCGATACTCTCTAGGTTGTTATGTTCAAGATCATGGTTGCCCTCGACACAATAGACAGGGCACGGGTAGCTCTTGTGTATTTCGGCTGTCCGGAAAATAGTGCCGTGGCTCGTACGTCGCGCCGTCTTGATATGAAAATAGTCCCCACCGTCTAGAATTGCCGTCGCGTCTCTTAACTTGGCAAGCTCCCCGATCTGAGTGAGGCTCGACCAGATCTCGCTTGGGTAGTCCCCCTTCCAGGATACCGGGCTCTTATCAGCCACGTGGGTATCCGTGCGAAACACCAGCGCGACTCTAGGCATGCGCGGACTCCTCGTGAAGGTGCACGGAGATCTGAAGCGGCTGACGGCAGGTCGGGCACACCTCCAGCGCTTTGAACTCGGCTAGCACTGCTATCTCTTCCGCTTCGGCCGCGGCCGCAGCCTTTTGCAGCTGGGCGACAACGACCTCTACACCGGACATTTTGTCAGCCCATCCGGCGAGTGTCCGGTAGCTGGAGTGCAGAGACATCAGCGGAGTGTTGTCGGGCACAGTCGCAGCCTCGACCACGTTGAACTTCGTGAACAACGCCTTGATCGCAACGAGCTGCGCCGTCCAAGCGTCTAGCCTGGCACACGTGCCGGCTTGAGCCGACATGCCAGACCGATCCGGGATCGACACGTCGACCACGCCTTTGAGGGCATCCACGGCTGCCGCCTTGGCGTGCAACGAATCTCGCCACCTAGTCACTGTGCCCAGCGTCGCCGATTGCTCCAGGAGCCTGGCAATGGGGCGAACCTCAAGCGTCTCGACAGGCGCCAAGGCCCCGATCGCGCTGACAACGGCAGCAGACGCAGCCGCGAGGCGCTCGACTGTTTTAACCTTCGCATCGAGTGCCGCGACGGCCTCAGCGCCCGCCTCGACCGCCTTGACGCGAACAAGCACAGTATCGAGGTCAGCGTAGAGCGCAATCGTCTGTTCTAGCTCCTTGAGGTCCCTTTCCCGCACTTTACGTGTTGACGAACACTCTCTGCGATCACGTTCAACGGCACGGGACGCATCATTGATCTCGTCAAGCTTCGCAACATCCGAGAGAACGTCCGCAACTGCAGTGCCGGAGCGATCCAGAATGAACAACGGCCGAAACTGATCCGCGACCTGCAACAACGTTGGGGTCGTGTCGCCCCCGATGTGAATCGGAGCAAACGCCGGACCGAGAAACTCCGGCGTGCCCTTACCAACCACGGTGTGCTCAGACCCGTTGTGCACGTACCGATTCACCGCGTCGCCCTTCTCCCAAAGCAGATCAACACCGGGGCCTTGAATATGAACGGAGCAAAAGCACTTACAGCTTTTGGACCCTTTCAGAATTCGCTGGCAGTCCGGCGCGTGTCGAACGTAGTTATCGGCGGGAGCGCCGGTCAGGGCTGCCTTGATTGCCCTGACCAGCGCGCTCTTACCGATGTTACTACGCCCAACCACCACAGAGAAGCCGTCGATATCGACGACACCATCCTGAATGGATTGGAAGTTATGTACGTCGACACGAACCATTGTTACTCCGCGGCATCCTCAGCGAGGATCTCTTCGGCGACGGATTCGACGACAGCCGCTATGTCATCATCATCGTCAACATCATCAGCGCCATCAAACGCCGTGACCAGCTCGTCCTCTTCGGGCTCTTCCTCTGCTGCCACAGCGCCGGAGTTGACGACCTGAGCCAGCTTGAGGCGCAGTGCATCATACACCGTCGGGTTGTCGATCAAGTGCTTGCGGAATGCGTCACGACCTTTGAATCGTTCAGTCCCGAGCGTGTAGAACGCACCATCCTTGCGGATGAGCTTGTACGCGGCGCCCGTCTCAATGACCGAGAAATAATCGTCGATACCGCTCCCATACCGAATGAAGATCTGCGTCGAGTGGCCTTGCTTGGCATCGATCTTTGACTTCACCACCTTGACGTCAGTGACGTTGCCGTAAGGGTAGCGCTTCTTCCTCCCGGTCATGGGGTCGATGCGCTCGATGACTTCCGCCTTGATCTTCGCGAGACGTAGCCGCTCGTAAGCGAAGAACTTCAGCGCTTTGCCGCCGCTCGTATTCTCCTGATCTCCACCGCCTCCGCCATAGCCGCTCGTCGAGATCAGCGCTCGCACCTGATTGATGAAAACCAACGCGGTGCCGGGGTGATTTGGGTCTCGAACCTTCTTCTCCTTGTCACCAGGGAGGACCGGGTACCTGTTCAACCAAGACACAAACTTGGGAAGTTCGCGCGAGAACTTCGCAGCCACGGCGCCGATCTTGGCCGCGTCGTCAAAGCCCTTCTCCAGTTCGGCCTTGGGCACCATCGCTGCAACCGAGTCTACGCCGATGATATCGTAGCCCGACATGATACCGAGGTACATCACGTTGAACCCCGCCTCCATGTTATCAGGCTGGTAGACAAGGATCTTATCCTCGTCCATAGACAGCCCGAGCTTCTGAGCGTAGCTAAGATCAAGGCTGTGCTCGAAGTCGATTAGCAGCGCTTTGCCTCCGGCCTTCTGCGCTTGAACCATCGCCGAGATAAGCAGAGTGGTCTTACCACTCGACTCAGCCCCGTAAACTTCCGTAATGCGACGGCGCGGAAATCCAGGGCAGATGACACCCTTGCCGTCCAGCGTCTTGGTTCCGCCGATCAACATGTCTACCGAGAATGACCCAGTGGAGACATACCCGTATGAGTGTGAGCCAGGCTGCAGAGGCTTCATGCCCGTGGCTTTCAGAATGGCAGCACGTGCCCGCGCCGCAACTGATGAGTTTGCAGATGGAGTTTTCTTCTCTGGCATTGGCTTTCATTTCCTCAAGGTAGCGAACTAAACCGGAAGTACCTCTGGTTCTCTTTGAAGACCGCCCCCGTGTACACTGTTTGACCGGCGCGCTTGCCGCGTACAAACGTGTGCTCTCTAGAGAAGGCTTGATGTTCCGAGGGCGTGAGATCGTCGGTCGTGATGTCACTGCGTAGAAGCGACCAGAACCGGGCCGCGAAGCGAGCGATGTGATAGGCGTCGGCCTCATCTGCATTCCAACGAGGAATGTCAGTGTCTTGCTTGGCCGCATCGATCATGTCCGACTTGAACATTTTTCCTTTGCGTTGCTTATGGTCCTGCTTGGCGAGCATCTTAACGGTGCCTGGATCAAAATGAACAACGTCGCGACGCCTGGACCAAACGGCTTCGTTGACCATGACAAAGAGAGCGTAGAGGCCCTCACTGAACTGCTCTCCGAACGGAGGTGACTCTACGCCGACAGCCTCAATCACCAAGTACCGGTCTAAGAGAGACTTGACCTCCTCTCTCAGCTCCACGTATCGAGCGACCCAGATGTCCTTGGAAGATGTCGACCAGCGACCCTTCGCCATCACACGCTCCTTGCCGGATGCGAGCGAGTTGTGGACACACCAACCAAATCCCGTCAGCGACGGATCTAGCCCCAGGGTTATCATGATGGAACACGGGCCGAGAGCGACCCCTCGACCCGTGTCTCCCCTTATACGCCTGAGAGCATGTCGTTGAAGTTGTCGGCGGATGCATCCGCGCCGCCACCTTCATCACCAGAGTGACTGCTGTTCCCGCTCGAACCGCCTAGCTTCTCGCGAAGCTGCTCAGTGGTCATCTCACGGAACGGATTCAGCTTGTCGTACAGATTCAGTGCGCCGGTCAAAACGGCGGTCTTCATCTTGTCGTTTCGCTGCCACGTAGCTGGGCCAGCAGCGACCACTTTGACACCGTGGAACTTAGGGTTGTCAGAAGTGATCTTAACGTCCTGAGAGGCGAGGCTCAGTCCATTATCGCGTAGCCCTTCATTCACGCCGTAAATCTCATCGTACGTCTTCCCGCTGAAACGCCACGGAACGAGCTTCAGCTTGTTCGTGTGGACCTGGTTCGCAAGGGCCTCCTTGTTGATCGAACCTTCGCTATCCGTGGGATAGATGAGAAGTAGCGTCGTGAAGTATGTCTTAACCGCTCCAGCGCGCTTCCAGACCAGATCCGCATCTGGTCCATCCTTGCCGTAACGTGAGATTACGTACCCTACGTCTTCGTGATAGTGCGCCTTTAGAGACTTGAAATGAGCAACCGTAGTATCCAGACGCTCGATGGCAGACAGCTGGGAGACTGACTTGCCCAAGTCCTGTGCCCGCTTGGTTAGAGCCGCCTTTGCAACAGCGATGGTCTCTTCACGTGAGAGGCGCTTAGTACCCTCTTTCATGGCCTTCTGGACAGCGTTGGCGTCAACCGTGTACAAGTACACGAACGCCGCGCGAACCATCTGGCCCTTGTTGCCCAACTTGAACCACTCTTGCCGGTCACGCCCGGCATTCTTTTGATCGGGCTCAAGAGAGGCGTCGTCGTCAAACGAGTAATCAGTAGACAGTTCCAAGTCATCGTCAGACATGCTCAGTCCCTATTTTACGGGCCGCCCCGACCACAAATGCCACCTTGGCGGGAAGTCGAGAATCGGCAGATTTGGAGTTGCCAGTCCGGAAGATCCCAGTGAGACCCGAGAACATTTAGTTGACTGTCAAGTTTCCTATGAAGCTACCCAACAAGGCGATTACACATCCTTGAGTAGGTCTTCCAAAACATTTGCGTCAGCGGTCTCAGTTTCCGTTGCAGTCTTTTTTGTGGGAGCGTCCGTGGTGCCCTCACTGAGAAATCTAAGCGCATCAGATTCAGCCCCCTCTACACTGAGCGGAGCGGACTCCGACACGTTTTTTGAAGAAACTGCCTCCAAGGTTTCAGCGGTGGGTGCCGGCTCCTCCAGCATCTGAGCCAGCTCCTCCGTGGTCATGCCCCCGCCATCATCTTCACCGGGGCGCAACTGCGTGGCCCTCTCGTCGCCGTAGAATGAGCCGCTGCGAATCTCCGCGGTCATGAGCCGCTTCTGATCTCGGATCGCAGTCATCGTTGCATGCAGTTCCTTGTTCCGAAACGACACGACTTTGTGCACGGCCTTCAAACTGTGGAGACGCCCCCGCGCCTCCGTAAGAGCGGCACGTTGTTCACGAAGTCTCCAGCCGACCGCCGCCTTGCGATCGTCTATAGATGATCCGATATCCTTCACACTCTTGTCGTTGGTGAGAATGTCATCGTGCTCAAGCTCATAGGCGGCCTCAAGGCGCCGCACCTCGGTACTCACGGTCAAGTGCTCGCGGTCCAACTCATTGAGTACGAGCCCGACGCGATTCAAATAGTTTCGACACGTGGCGATCAAATCCTGAAAGTATTGCGGCCCCAAGGAACCAGGGTCTGACTCCAGTTCGATCACGAGTTCGTCCATCTCTTTGAAGATGGCGTCTACGCGCTTTTCGTTGAGCATGCCCGCCCTACACCAAACGGAAGGGCGATAGTTCTTCGATATGCTCGGCTGAGTATGGACTGTCAGGGTCGAGTGCTAATGCGTTTCAAGCGCGCCCAAGAGGATGCGCTGGAGGCACTCGCTGACCAGGTGGCGGATGCCTTCCTGCTAGAGCTGAGTGGCCTCGACCTTTTCAGCAAAAAGCGCGTCGACCGCGCACTCGTGGAGAAGGGCCTCACCGCTGACGCCCTCAACTCCATGGCCGAAGGAAAAACCGCCGGACCGATGGTGAAGGCACTAGGAGGGCTAGTCTTACGCGGACTTTGGTACGCCCTGGTACGCCCGTTCTTTGTCCTCGGGAAGCTGATCCGCTCCTCCACGTTCCGGGAAGAGATCAAGGCCGCCTTCAAGAAGGCACTGCGCAAAGACGCGCGGTCAACACGGCATCTGGGGGACGTTGCCAGCCGATGGGCGAACGGCGATGAAGTCCACCCTAAAGAGTTTCAAGCGGCCAAACAGCAGTTGCTGCGCATCCTGGCCAAGGTACTTCTTATCTATTTTGCCGCACCAGAATTGGCAGGGCTATTCTCAGGCGGGGTCTGGCACGCTATCAACGCGCTGTGGTTTCCCACGGAGGAAATCCTGCTCTTGCTCCTCGACCGTCCACTGAGCGCCGTCATGAAGAAACTGATGACGACCCCCACGGCGAGCGATTTGCCTGGGTCCTAGCACTTCCTCTTATGGGCGCGCTCCCCTGAATGCCTATCCTTGCCCAGCGTGTTGTGCAGCGATACTTGACGGCCCGGTACACGAAGCCTCGCGGGATGTGGCCCGATGATGAAGCGAATGCTTACGCAGTCAGGATCACCAAGGAGGCAGAGCAACACGGGCATGACCTTGGCCCTTGGAAGAATGTTAGAAAAGGCGAGAGGTGGAAGTCCGAATGTGTCAACTGCAACATGCGCTTTGAGATCGATACGCGGGGGAACAACAAGTACTCTCTCATCCCAAACGAGCACTACAGCTTCGGCACATGGTTACCGAGCCTGATCAGAGAAGACTGGGCAACAGACAGATGTAACGTGGAGCCACGCGATTACATCCGTGGCATGTTCATCGAGATGAAGGACCCAGCCGCGGTGCTCAACCAAAGTCCCGCCGGTGTCAAAGCCTCTCTCTTGAGGTTATTGCAGTCGCGCCCTCTGGGTACCCACTGGACAAAGCCAACGAACAAAACCGTTGCCCTAGCGTTTTCCGGGTGGGCGAGCAAACTCAAGGAGGACGTTGGAATTCCCGTGGTCATCCACGCGCAGTACAGACGCGACGACCAGAAACGTAACTACAAGCACGCGCCTAAAGAGACCTCGGAAGAGTTCTACTACGAGGAAGAGACGTTCCTTGGGGCCGGTGAGATTCTACGCTTGCAGTCAGTCGAGTGGTACGACGGCGAAAAGTGGCAGGAGGTCGACCTCGGCGGCGCGAAGGCCAAGGCTTGAGTCTCGGTCAAACAGACAGCTCTGAAGCGGCCGCCTTCGCTGTCGCAGTCGTGTCCGTTGACAGAGGACCACTGAGACACGCTTGAAAGACCGTGTTGCGTTGTTGAACCTTCGCGTTAGCGACGGCCTTCAAGACAGCATCATCCTCCCCGAGTAGCCACACCTTCTTTCGAGCGCGAGTGATTGCAGTATAGAACAGGTTGCGCTGGAGCATGCGCCCATGCCCTCTTACCAGGGGCAAGATCACGGTCTCGAACTCTTCGCCCTGACTCTTGTGCACGGTCACGGCATAAGCGAGCTTGAGCATGTTGGGGGCGAGATCTCGCGGGATATCGACGACCATGTCCGGGTGCCGGCCAATGCCGTGGATGCGAATACTAAGCCGGTCCCTGTGGATCTCTAGAAGCTTGCCGATGTCTCCGTTGTAGACGTTTAGCTTGTAGTCGTTCTTGATGATCATCAGGCGGTCTCCGACACGGACATTGAACCGCAGAAAGTCACAGGATGACTGCCCAACGTCCGGATTCAGCGCGTCCCGAAGCCTAGTATTCAGATTGTCGACACCGACCGCGCCCTCGTATTTCGGGGAGAGAACCTGGAAGTTCGCGTCTCGTTCCTTGAGCTTGCGCGCCATCCGCACGATCAGCTCGGCGATAGTCTCCTCATTGGTGACCCGGACGAATTGAAACTCCGTGGCCTCCTTTGGAGGCAGACCCAGTGGAGACTCGCCGCGCCGGATCTTGTGGGCAGCCAAGACGATGTCGCTCGTCTGGGCTTGTCTGAAGACGTGCTCCAAGCGGATGGTTGGGATGCTTGGACAGGCGATCAGTTCGCGCAGAACGTTGCCTGGTCCGACCGATGGCAACTGAGCGTCATCGCCCACCAACACCAGCATCGTGGTCGGCTCCAGGGCATCAAGGAGGCGATAGAATAGCTCCTGGTCAACCATGGACAGCTCGTCCACAATCACCGCCTGGACGTCAAGCTTTTGGGCGCCATTGAATCCCCACTGGAAGCCGTCGTACTTCAGGGCACGGTGAATCGTGGAGGCTCCTGCCTCAGTCACATGCGATAGACGCTTTGAGGCTATCCCGGTGGGGGCCATGAGCGCATGAGAGATACCCAGGGATCTAAACAGGTGCACGAAGGTCTTGATCAGCGTCGTTTTGCCAGTGCCGGGCGCGCCGGTCACGACCAAGACTCGATTCAGCATGAGCCGCGCGACGGCTTGGCGTTGGAGGTCTGATAGCTCGATGCCGTTAGTGGCCTCGTACTCTGACAGAAACGTCCCCAAGGCCAGCGTTAGCTCTACCGGAGTCAGAAATCGAGACAGCATCGCAGCACCAGCCCGCTCGTACGTATAGAGTTCGGGCGGGTACACGCCGACATCTGGGTCGACCTTCACAGCGCCGTCATTCTCCAAGCCCACCAATGCATCGGACACTGCTTGCGTCAGGTCGGGAACGGCGAAGGGGGCCACACCCGAGCGAGTGACTAGCTCGGAAAGCAGTGGAACCAGCTCTCCGCGCCGCAAGTAGAGGTGGCCGTACTGTCGCGTCTGGTCCCGGACCGACCACAAGACAGCCGCGGCGAGACGGCGAGGGTCGCCGGGGGCAATCCCGCGCCCAGCGGCAATCTCGTCCGCCCGTTGGAACGACACCCCCTCCACCTCGACAAGCCGATACGGGTTGGTTGTCAGCACGTCGACCGAATCGAAACCGAATTTCTGAAACACCGAGGCTATCAAGCTAGCCCCGAGTTCGTACTCCTGCAGAAAGTCCGCGAGCGCGGCGAGCCCTCGGATCACACGCCATTTGGCACCCGCTTCCTGCAATGCTCTCTGGGCAATCTCGTTGTCCCCCGCAAACTTGATAGCGCCGTCACCCATCAACACTTCATACGAGTCGTTGCCGAAAAACTCGACGAAACGGTCCATCAAGGCACTATCTTCAAACACGGATACCGCAAACTGAAAGAACGCCTTAACGTCAAGAGAGTGCCTAGACCATGGGCGCCAGCTGCGTATCTTGAACTGACGCCCATACTTCACGTGCGTAATCCATTCCCCGTCAAGTTCAACGACCAGTCCTCGGAACACCTGAGTGAGCCCGAACAAGTGGCCGGTGACCTTCGTGGAGCGGGGCGTGAGGTACCCAGAAGCCTCAATGACACTGAATGCGAACACGTGAAAAGTGCCACTCGCATGAATGACCTTCTCTACCTGTCCTCGGATATAGCTCACGGGACCCCAATGACTTTTAGAAGCTCATCTTCTGACACGCAGTTCGTGCCATTCTTACGCGCAGCTTGAGCCTTAGAACTGGTGGAGGTTGGGTCCGCCATCACGAGATACGTGAGCTTCTTGCCAACCGATGTCTTGACCTCCCCGCCCGCCTCCTTGACCAAGCGCTCAAGGTCCGCACGAGGTCTCGTCAAGCTGCCAGTGAAGCAGACGCTCATTCCCGAGAGAGTGCCGTGCCGCTTGCCCTCGATCTCCACACCGAGGAGCAAGAGCTTGTCGACCAGCCAACAATGGTTGTCGAGCCAGTCACGGATGTTGCGAGCCCGCACCGGCCCCAGACCCTCCACGGATTGGAGCTGCTCGACCGTGATAGATTTGAGGCTATCCAACGTGTCGAAACCGGCATCCATCGCCATCTTGATGCTGCTCGGGCCACAGAGCGGGATCGACAGAGAGCCCAGCAGCGTGTCGAGAGGCACCTTGTGCCTAGCCCAGAGAGTCTTCACGACCTTCGCCGCGGACTTCGCCCCCATCCTGTCCACGTCAGAGAGCTGCGCTTCCGACAGCGTGTAGAGGTCGCCGACATCGCTGACGAGCCCCATCTCGACAATCTTCTCAATCAGCGTCTCGCCCCACTCCTTGATATCCAGCACCGAGACGTAGCGCTTGATGCGGCCCACGGCCTGTGCCGAGCACCCCATCGAGTTCGTGCAGATGAGATACTCCCCATCCATTTGCGTGGCGCCGTCGCAGCACGGACACACCAGCGGCGGAGCTGCCACGGTGCCGGTCGGCTTCCGAACGGCGGCGACCCTCGGGATCACGTCCTGGGCGCGAGCAATCAGGATCGTGGCTCCGATGTCTATGCCAAGGGTGTTGATGTACGCGACGTTGTACAAAGAAGCGTTCGTGATCTCCGTGCCCAACACACGCACCGGGTCGAACACGGCAACGGGCGTGATGCGTCCGGACCCGCCAACCTGCCAGTCAATCCGCCGCAGCGTTGATTCGCGAGTCATAGGCGCGAACTTGAAGGCGACGGCGCCCTTCGGTCGATTGTCCACCTCACCTAGCGCGAGCTGGTTCGCCAAGTCATTGACGCGCACCACAAGGCCGTCGATCTCGTAGTTCAGCTCGGAGCGCTTAAACTGCTGGTACTCCAGCCACAGGTCGTGAGGCGTTCGGATCCCCGGCGTCATCGCCGTGACATACCAGTTCGGCACCTTGAGCCCCTGCTGCACAAGCCACGTGAACTGGTCCCCTTCGGATTCAAAGTCTTCGCCGTCAGCGACCTGGTAGAACATGATCGTCAGATGTTCGCACCCCTGGCCGTCGTACCGCTTGGCGATGCCACTCGCGGCGTTTCGTGGATTCGCGTATTGCGGGAAGTGCTTGGCGTGGTCGCTCTTCGTGAGGACAATCTCGCCGCGAAGCGTGCCGGTGAAAGCCTTGGGAAGGCGACCTGGAACGCCCTGCATCCTCGCGACGTTCGCTGATATGTCTTCGCCAGTCACGCCATCGCCGCGAGTGGCGGCGCGGGAGAAGGCCCCTTTCACGTAGTCGACGGCGATCGAAATGCCGTCGAGTTTCTCGGTCACCATGAGCGCCGCAAATTTCGCGCTGCCGGTAGACATCACCCACGAAGTCAGCTCCTCCAGCGTGTTGATCTTGCTCAACGACCCCATTGGGATCGTGTGCCCGACTTTCACCCACTCGGAAACCGGAGGTGCGCCGATCTGAGTCACCTCCGCACTGTCATGCTTCAAAGCCGAAAGCTCATCCACCCAAGCATCGTAGGCCTCGTCGGCGATCGTGGCCGTGCTCGTATTGTAGTACTCATGTCGAGCTTGTTGGATGAGCCCCTCAAGTTCGATGATCCGACTCGAAGAAGCCTCATCCAACAGTTCCGAGATATTGCCCATCCCTAATACTACACCAAAGGCTAAACCGAGACCTCCCCGGACGCGACCATCTCGGCCAGCTTCGCAATCGTCTCAACAGGCGTGATGATGAACCGGACTTGTCTGCCGTTGTACGAAGTCAGGAAGTCCTGAACATCCAAGTATTCGTTCGCCCCATTCTCTTGGGGAATGCGCAAAACCATCCTGCCGCTCATGGGGTCCAACTCCACGAAGCCCTCAGTCATCAGACCCAGATCCATAGAAACCTCCTTCAAACGATCTGACAGAACCCGCCCGCGCAAGCACTCTCGGCCGACAGCACAGTCCCATCCTCAGTTTCAAGGATCGCCGTGTAGTCGATAGGCTTGTAGCAAGACACCAGTTCTAGCCAGCGACGCTCGTCGGCCTCAGTTGTCACGGCTTCTAGCGGGGCGAACGCGTAGTCCTTGTCTGCCGATGCCGGCAGCAACGAGATACCCGTGAAATCGTCGCGATGCACCCAGATGTAGCTCGCCACGGCCTCCCACTCGTCCGGCTGCACCGTCACGGTGTTCGACACATTGTGATGCCCCCCGTTGTACCCCGGATGCATCCGGTCCGTACCCGGAACAACCCAGTTGACTTGGGTCGAGCGCACAGCATCGAGAAACTGAATCGCCGACTGGTCACCCTTGAGGATCGCCCCGTCCGGCGCCTGCACGGGAAACTCGACGACCCACTTACCATCGGGCTTCCGCTGGCACATTTTCGGATTTGCCGCCATGAACGCCTGAAAAACTGGCTCGAGTTCGTCAGCAGTGACGCGGCGGATATAGCGGCGTGCGTGGTGCGGGTGAATCCCAGAGCCGATGCACCCGAGAGCCAACGACGTAGTCCCCGACGGTTTCACGCAAGTCGTACGCGCGGCCGAGTTGATCCCTAGCCGAGCCGCATATTCCTTGTTCCACTCCTTCACCTTCACGGCGATCTTCCGCTGGTACTCAGCGTTCAGCGCGATCTGCGGTGCGTCCATGATCCCGGTCATGCCTATCCCAAGAAGTGCGTCGCGCTTGGCGATCTCCGACGACGCCCAGCCCAAGTACGGCATATCCGTATACGCCGCCTGCACGGTCCCGATGAGCGTTGCCGCTTTCGCGGCCTCTACGAAGTCCTCGTAGCTCGTGAGCTTGGACGCGTTGATCTCACACAGGTTGCAGAACGCCCAGCCCGTGTGACGGCTGTCCGCGTCGACAGAGATGCCTCGATTGGCTAGCTGCGCCTGCAACTCTGGTGTCACCGTGATCACTGGGTATAGGTTGATCTCGCAGCACGGATTGGTAGCGTGATCGTAGTCACTAACGAAGAAGAAGCCCGGCTCCCCCCACTCGCGCGTCATCTGAAAGATGCGCTTGAACTGCTTCTTCTTCACCTCGTCGCGCTTCAGCACGACAGAGTTGTTAGAGTTGGCGAACCACGGATCCGTCTGCCACCAATTGCCCGTCTTGGCGAACATCATTTCGCTGTCCTCCAGCGAGAAAAGGCAGATCATGGCGCTTCGCCGAATGCCACCAGACAGCACGGCGTCGGCCGCGAAGCACATAATGCGATATGCCTCGATCGGACGCAGCTTGCGCCCCTGTGCAGCCAGCAGAGTGGCTCGCACCCGCTCCAGTGACTCTTTGAGTTTCAAGTGACCTGGAGCGCGGCCTCCGGAAGTCTTCAATGGTGAACCAGCGGGCCGAACCTTGTGGTAGCTCAGTTCGAGATTTGTCCCCTTTTGAAAACTGTTGATGAGCGCCTTGAGCGCGTCGGCCCAGCCTTCGATGGTGTCCTGCACCACGTGGTGCTGAACTCTCTTCGGGTCAATATGCGCCACGGGGGAGAGCCGCTCAACGTGATCGAACTGCACCGAGAATCCGACGCCGCAACCTGAAAGAAGCAAGTATAGAGCTTCGCTAAACGCTTCCCAACGATCGACGTGCGTCGCAGAGCAGTTGTACAGCCTGTTGTGATTCGCAAGGATCGCCGGACCTCCGAACTGCATCGAACGCATCGATGGCAACACTCGCTTGTTGTAGACGAGCTTGAACGCCTCGCGAATCTCATCTTCCATACCAGGGAACTGCCCTAGGTGCATGCCCTCCACACGAGCGACCGTCTCTTCGTACACTTCGCGTCGCATCAACTCAGGCAGATAACGTGCGTACTTGCTCGCGTGGATGTACGCAGAGAGGCCCTTCGGATCAATCGCCTTATCATGCAGCTGCCGCATCTCCTGACGGTGATGCCGATACAAGATGTACGCCTTAGCGACCTTGTATTGATGAAGGCGCATCAACGCGATCTCCACCGCATTCTGTATCAGCTCGACATCAACCACCTCAGCCGGAAGCGAGTGCACCACTGTGCTGACCACCTCGTTGATGGCCTTGTCGTCTGCAGCTCCCATGCTGTCCACCCATGCCGCATAGACGGCATTGCGGAGCTTCAAAGGATCGAAGGGCTGAACGGTCACGCCATCTCGTTTGCGAATCGCGCTCGGCTGGTAGCTGTTGACATCAGAGCCATTGTGGACTTGAAGTTGGGCCTGCATGATTACCTAAGAACTCCTTCTTTCATTGTGTGATCGACAGGATGACCATCTCGATCATCGTTCTCTTGAATGGGGAAGACGACTTCACATCCAGATCTAATTTGCAGAGCTGTCCCATGTAGCGAACGAGTGACCGCAGCTCATGTTTGCGGGCCGTCGGCGCAACGGCATTGTTGAAGCGCCAGAGGTTCTGTCCAAGTAGTCCAGCCACAGAAGCCGGAGACATCCCCTTGTCAAACATGCTGCGAATCACGGTTGTGTTCTCAACGTGTTTCATCAGTTGGTGAACCACAGCGCCATATTGGGCTTCACCGGATCTGGCGCAGAGCACCGAAAACAGCTGCAAAGCCCGCTCGGTGTCCTTTGCCATGACCGCCTCCGCAACCATGTTCGGCTCCGCTTCGGCAGTCTGCGTGGCAATCTCGGCTACGTGGCGTTCGGTGATCTCGCCAGCGCTTCCGGCATAGATCGCAAGCTTCTTGATCTCATTTGCCAGACGATAGAGGTCGGGGCCGGTGGATTGAAGCAATGCCTCCACAGCTCGCTTGCGAATCGTGACCGCATTAAGAGTCGCCTCCTCCCTAATGAAGTCGAGGTGGTAAGACTCCTTATCCCAAGGTTTGGCCTTCTTCCATTCTAGACACTTGCCTTTGCTCGCAACGAAAGACCACAAGTCTGAGAGCGTCTCCGACCTAACGATGGACACGAGTATCACCGATTGATCAATTGGGTTACGCGCCGTGACGTAACGACGCAGCTCCTCATGACCTTTCAGCTCTTGAGCGTTGTCGACAACGATAGTCCGGGGATCCTCCGCACTGGTTTCGCATAGCTCAACGAGCGTAGCGTCAGTTAGCCCGTCACCGTCCATGACAATGACCCTACGGCGACTCTGCCTAGTCCGCTCAATGTAACGATCAAGGTGCAGCGGCTCCCCGCCAAATGCGACGTAAAACGCATTGAATGTAGAAGCCTTACCAGCCATACGTCCTACCTCACCTCAGACGAATGACTCTGCAAGCACGGTCTTCAGTTGGAAGGACAGATTGAGACTGACCATGTTGGCGCTGTGCCTAAGTGCGCCAACCTTCCGAGCAACCCGGATCCATACCTGACTGGAAACTTTCGCGCCCAAGGCCAGCAGTGAATCGATGGCGTCAACATTAGTTGCGCGGGCAGGATCAAGCGGACAGACCAGCACGTCCTCGATGACTTGCTCCATGAACTGCGCCGCCAATTCCAGGTCATTCTTCATGGAGTCCACCAAAGAAAACACGGCCCAAAGATCTCTCTCGACGCTCGCCTGGAGAGCCTTCACAACCTGGTCACGTAGGGCCAGCCTACCCGCGTTACAGTAGTCGACCGCTTTACCGGCCGAACCGCTACCCATTCTGCTATAGACAAGAGCTTTACCGGGATTCTCTTCAGACCGATGAACTATCGATAGGATGAAGTCCTCCGGCAGGCGTCGATACGTAACAGCCCCACAACGTGAACGAATTGTCAGCGGAACCTTAGAGAGGTCCTCCGCAAGCAAAAAGAATCTGGACGTTGTCGGAGGCTCCTCAAGCGTCTTCAATAGTGCGTCAGCTGCTTCAATCGTAAATCGGTCCGCACCATCGATAATGAAAGCACTGAACTTGGAAGCCGATGGACAAGTTTGCGCCTCGACGATCAAGGCTCTGATCTGCTTGACGTCAATGTGCTTATCCGCAGTGAGCACGTGAATATCAGAATGTAGCCCCCGCTTTACCTGATAACACCCAGCACACAGGCAATTGGACGCGCGGATCCCCGTACAAAGAACCTCACGCATCATGCAGAGCAACGAGTGCCGCTTTCCAACTCCGGAAGGTCCGATCAACAGTAACGGCGATACGAGTGCGCCAGATACCACTCGGCGCAGAAACCTAGTCGCTGCCTCCTGGTGTTGAATCTCGGAGAGCATTAGAGAGCAGCAGTCCTTCCGTTCTAATGATCGGTGGTACCTGCACGAACTGCAGCACTGCGTGGAAGTTGAGTTCGCACGCGCTACAAATGAACCGATGGACCTCTACACCACTGGGCAGGAGTTGCCCGCGACACTCAGGACAACGAATGAAGCCGCCATCGGTCACAAATGAATTCTGCCGCCCACTGCGATCCCACGCGTTACCTTGCACTTGCAACACTGGTACAAGCGGTGACCCGGCTCCTGACCTGCGAGCTTCAGCTCGATTGCGACAATCGAATCGCAGTCAGGGTTCTTGCAACGTATGTTGATCTTCGGCGCTTCTTCCGGCTCAGAGGTCAAGCCAGGGGAGGTTCCAGTTTGATCTACTCGCATGTCTCACACCTGATAAGTTGGGAAGTCTCTTGGGAAGAGTTTCTGAAGTACGGCCACCAGTCGGTCGTACACATCCGACATCTCGAATTGGTCGGTCCGGCGCGGAGGTGGGTTGATTACGAACGGCTCCGGCACAGGACGCGTGGCCATATATGAGAGCCCCAGACGATCGCGTCCAACATTAGAGATCGGCAGTAGGCGTTGAATCGTGGAGTACTCGTCCCAAGTGAAGAATCCCAGAAACGATGTGAACCCATCACCAGGATTCTCGGGCGGCGCTGGCCGCACCCTATTTGGCTGCGGAGACGGGATAGGATCGGGCTGAGTAGCTGGCGGGATCACCGGGTGGAAATAGCCGGATCCGAATCGAATGAACGGAAAGATTTTGCGCCAGTCATCGCCCCGAATCACAACTGAGTACCCCGGTGCTCTAAACTCTATGTATGGCGTGCTGCCCACTACCCCGGAGAAGACTTTGGCTCGGCCTCGTAGCTTGTCGACCAGAGCCTGTGCCACTCGCGGGGCATCCGAATAGAGGAGGTGAGCAAGGCGGCTCCCCCTCACGGTCTTAAGTCTGGAGTCCACACTAATGTCCAGGCATAAAATCGCTAAGACCGCATGAGACCAGCGCGGTCCGAAGGCAACTCCTTGTTGATCGTAGCCTCCGTGGTAAGAATAGTACCAGCCACAGAGACGGCGTTCTGAAGCGCCGAGCACACGACCTTCGTGGGGTCCAGGATCCCGGCGTCCAACAGATTCTTCACCTGCAGATCTGAAACGTCTAACCCTACGTAGGTATCCATCTCTTGCACCTTGGCCACCCAGAGGTCGCCGACGAGCCCGGCGTTGCAAGCGATCTGCCGCAACGGTTCGCTGCACGCATCAAGCACGGCATCAAAGCCAGCTTGCTCATCATCTCCGATCGGCAGCTCACCGGGTGCTAGCTCGGCCTCTTCTGCATTATCGACGAGGTCACGGACAACATCGGCGGCGCGCAGAAGGGCCAACCCGCCGCCTGCCACTATCCCGTCGTCAATCGATGCCTTGGTCGCGTACAGAGCGTCCTCCATCCTGGCTTTCTTCTCCTTCATCGCCAGCTCGGAGCCTGCCCCTACTTTGATAACGCAAACTCCGCCAAGGAGCTTGCTCATGCGCTCGCGGAGCTTGTCCTTGTCATACTCTGATCCCGTCCGTTCAATCAGACCCTTGATCTGCTGCACCCGGTCCTGGACGGCCGAGCTGTCCGAGTCTTTGGTATCATCTACGAGAATCGCCTCCTTCGCAGTGACACGAGCCCGACCTAGCCGCCCGAGATGACCCAGCGTCGCCGAATCGAGATCAATGCCCGCAACCTTAGAAATCAACGTGGCACCCGTGAGAGCGGCAATGTCCCCAAGAATATCGTGCTGCGCTTCCCCAAAGCCGGGGGCCTTGATGAGCTGAGTCTTGAGAGCGCCCAAGTTTCTATAGAACGTGGCGACCGTGTCACCCTGGAAATCGGGGGCCACGATAAGCAACGAAGCGGTCTCTTTGAGGAGGTGCTCTAGGATCGGCAGGAGCGGCCGCGCAGAAGTCAGTGCGTGGTCGGTGACCAGCACGTAGGGGTTATCGAGCAAGCTCTCTTGCTTGGTCTCATCGAAGCAGAAGGAGGCGTTGATCCACCCACGGTCAAGCCGCATACCGTCCGTAGTCTCAACTGCGGTCTCCATGCCTTTGCCCTCTTCGATATTGATAACGCCGTCGCGCCCGACCCTGGCCGTGGCATCCGCGATGATCTTGGCGATCTCCGCGTCCCCGTTGGCGCTGATTCGCGCGACATTCTCAATATCAGCCGGCGTCTTCACCGGAAATGAATTCGAGCGGACGGCGTCACAGATCAGGGACAGAGCCTTCTCCATCCCATGCTTGTAATAGACGGGGGAGAAATGGGTCTCGACCCGCTTAGACCCACGAACCACAAGATAGCGGGTCAAAAGAGTCGAGGTCGTAGTCCCGTCACCAGCATCATCGGAAGTCTTGCTCGCGGCTTCCCGGATCAAGCGGCACCCTAGATTTTCGGCGGGGTCCTCCAGCTCGACTTCCTTCGCAACCGATACGCCGTCCTTAGTGATGGTCGGCGAGCCAAATGCCTTCTCCATGCAGACATTTCGCCCGCCTGGTCCTAATGTGACTATGACGGCATCCGCGAGCTTGTTGATCCCGCGAAGCATCGCTTGACGTGCATCTTGTCCGTACCTAATCGTGGCCATGGTCCCTCGTGGTTAGCGCCTTGCCCTGTACACCGCGGCCACTTCAACAGGATCCAAATCGGGCGGGTCTGGAACGTCCGAAATCGGATTAGGGACCCGAAGCTCTCTCTCACGCGCACGAGGTCTCCACACAGGATTGGTCGTCTTGTGGTTACGCGTCATGAGCCAACCCAGCCCATCTAGAAAGAGCAGCTTGGCGTCAGGGCTGGCCTTGCACCAGCAGCTCTCACCTTTGTCGTCATGAAGCTCCGCCACCAAGTAGCCGGAGTCCTCCCATGCAGATATCTTCCACCCAAGCGGGAGAGCCGCCGTTAGTTGCTGGAAAGTCTCATCAGCATCCCAAAGAGCTAGCTCGGCAAGCGTGAACATAGACAGGACCAGCCATACACCGAACGCCGACTAGCCAATGGTGGCTATGGGTCACCAACGAATCGGACAACCTTTTTGATCGAGCGGGGAGGAACTCGATACTCGGCCTCTCCAGGCAAATACTTGATGTCCGGGTCTGACATGTCGATCTCGGCGGTAATGACCCCAATGTCACGCGGCTGCACGTTATCCCTGTCCATGCGTTCCAACGTCGCTGTCGTGTTCATTGACATCGGATTCGAGCGATGCGGACTCTGCATGATATAGCACATGTAGAGATCGTAGAGCGCCCGCTTCTTCTTGAACAACTCATCCGGGTCCTCGGTCTCCGTTACAATTTCCTTCTTGGCTGGCCCCCATTGATCTCGGACCACTCGGACCTTACCTCCACTGAAGTCGAGCCTCACTCGTCCCCCTTCCGTGAAAAGGTCGCCTACTTGGCTGACAAGCCCGCTCGCATACTCGAACACCTTCTCAGCGATCCCCTCCTTATTTGCCCACCGCAAAATCTGGCTCGCTTTGATGTCCCCAGATGCAACCATGGCCATCTCTTTGAACCAGCGGGCGATCTGCAGGGCGTAGGCAAGATCATGAGTGAACGAGATAGCGTCCTTGCCAGCGTTGTCCTCAACACTGCCACCTAGCCCCATCCCGCCCTCAGGTCGCGTCAGTTGAAACCCTTTCGCGTAAAGGTCTCGTGCATTTACCGAGGCGTGATATAGCGTTTCGATCTTCTCTGGCTCCAGCTTTTTAGAGCCTTGAAAGCGGTCTCGTAGTTTCTCGACCCGCTGCACGATACCTTGAAGCAGCTCGACAGTTTCCTCGTAAGCCCGGATGAACCAACTCGGCACATCGTAATCCTTCATGTGCTTGATGGCAGCACCCAGGTCCACCTTGCTTCGCGACTTCAGAGGCGCGAATCGGTAGTCATCGTCAAGGGTGTCTAGACTCAGCGATCGCTCTAGACCAGATCGTGAATTGTTCAAACGGAGCGCGAGATCGAAGCTCTGCAGCAGATCGTCCAACGTTGACGGGATACTATCAAAGTCGAACGGAGCCATATCCATGCGGCGGGTCCCGTAGTCGATATCCTCATCTGCCTTGCACGTCTTCAGCATCAGATTGACGTTGTCCGTGATGCGCTTAGCATCCAGCTTGATCTTGGCGAGTACTGAGTGAAAGTACGGCCCAAAATCGACCGGCAAGGCGACGATCTTAGCCTGCTTAAACCGTTCCGCGACGCGGAGAATCTGCGCGGTATCCCTCAAGGTGCCCACCTTCCCAGGATTGATAAGAGGGAACTGAACCGACCGGCCAAAACAAAAAAAGGGGCGATGACTTTCGTCACCGCCCCTGACTACGAACTACACCCGAGTAGAGTTACCAAAGCTTTAACTTCTGGCTGATCTTTCGCTTCTTGTCTTTCGGGTTATCGGGCTGCGGTGCGCCGGTAACCGTCTCCGGCGTCACTGCCGCGCCCCAAGGGATACTCCCCGTCGTACCCCAAGCCCCCAACGTGTTGTCAGGGGCAGCGCTGACATCCAAAGCAGCCGGCGCCGCGAAGGTCGCTGACACGGTTGCCTGCGATGAATTCGTCAGGTTGACACCCAAGGACTGCAGGTCCTGAGCGGCGGATGTCTCGTAGGTGCCGCTATAACCGCGGGTGCCGCCACGCGTGACGCTGGCCAGGTATGCCTGACTACCGGCGTAGCTGTCCCGCGAACGCAACCGGGCACCGATGCTCGTAGCAACATCCCCGATCCCAACAAGGCCTCGCGTCTTCACGTCCGTGGAAACGGTGTTCATCACGCTCTGCGCTGTGATGAAGTCACCTCGCTTGGCGTGGTCCTCCGCCTCAAGCTGAGCCCGGACTAGTTGCGCCAAGCCGACGATTTGGTCGAGTTCGGGTGCAGGCTTCTCCTGTTGCTCGCCGTCCTTGACGAACTGCACCTTGGCATTCGTCCCAAGGCTCCTGTGCTCGCGGCGTAGGTTGGCATCGAGGATGTCGTACCCAGCCTGGATGTTGAATACGTTGACTTCCCGAGGAAAGGCGGCCTTCTGTGCTTGCAGCTTGACCGAGAGCACGAAGTTGCGCGTCTCGCCCGCCAAGATGTCAGACACCTTGAGCCTAACTTGGCCAGTGTCCTCTTCTTCAGCATCCACGTCCGTGACGACTTGGGTCACCTCATGGCCCGCGAGCGGGCCAATGGCGAGCGTCAAGTTCGTCGCGTACGTGCTTAGGAGGCCACCAAGCTCCTTGCCAAAAGCAGTGAGCGCATCGTCAGGGTTCTGGACGAACGAATAGTTACCGTTGCCAGCCTTGGACAAGTCCGAGAGAAAATCCTGGACGGCGTCGAGACCGTAGCCGAAGGCACTGACCGAAGCGATCCCGATGTTTGGCTTCACCAGGGCGAGCAGCTCCTGCGGAGTCTTCGCCGGACCCGTATTGGCCGCACCGTCCGTGAACAAGATGACTCGGGTGATCACCTCGCTCGGAAGGTCCATGTTGTTCGCGACGCGGAATCCTTCAAGCAAAGCGTCCGCAATGTTCGTGGCTCCGCTCAACGTGAGCCCCTGCACCTTGCGCTTGAGGTCTTCCTTGGCCTCTGGCGTGCACTTAACAGGCTTGGACAACGTCTGCGCCGAGAACGAAAACGCAATCAACCCGCAATAGTCATTCGCGGAGAGATGATCGATGAGCTTGATCAGCGAGCGCTTCGCGTACAGAAGCTTCGCGCCCTCCATCGAGGGGGACACATCGATGAGTGGCACGATGCAGAGCGCCGGGCGCTTCTCCTCGTTGGTGGTTGTTTCCGGGGCCGTCACGGTGACGACCAGATGGCCGTTCGTCTCTTGGTCAAAACGAACCTTGCTGTGTGTGAGTCTAGCTTCTACTTTCATGGCTTAGTGCCTCTCGTTGCCGTCTGGCTACTCGTTCGAGCGACGCGGGACTGGACGGCCCCCAAAATCGGCATGAGCGAACAGCTGGTTGTCAGAACGTCCTCTGGCAAACCCAAGCCCAAGGGGCGCGGCCAGCCAGTACGAAAAGCCCAAAACCAAAAGGCGCGGCCTCACGTGCAGATCCATACACCAAACCCAACAAGGGAAACGTCACCTTAGCCTACGCAATATTGCTCTTATCCCCTGGCCTCATTTGAAAGGGCGCGGCAGTGGGTCCGGGCCGTCACTTCAAAGGAACCTGACCGATGCCTAAAATCGCCAATACCGACGAGCTACAACAGGAGCTTCGCCGCATTCTCGCCTACACGCATAGTGAGCAGCCTTCTCGTACGCGTATCGCGAGCGAGCTGCAGGACCTCGGTGACCGCTTGTCCAAGACAGCAGAGCTTAACCCCGCGCCCACGCTCGGCGGAGAAGAAGCCATCATCATGGCACTTGATGAGATCTATGCGGCGGCCCTGAAAGCAAAAGTGTCGGCGAGTTCCGGGAATGCAAAGCGGATGTTCTTCGCGCTACTCGGCATCCTCAACGGTATCGGCACCATCGGCCGCGCATACGACGTTGATGGTATCGGCTACCTCGTACGCGTCTACAAGGCATTTACCTTGCTCTCCGGGGCGAAGCCCACCCTCAACTTCTAGGGGCGCCGGGGCGCTCAACCCGACGCCCCCTGGTGTTACCCTGTCTCGTTTACACGCTCATTCAAGCGCTCGCGCCGGATCACCCGCGACCCAATCTGCTCCCGGCGATGCGCCACCCAAGCGCCCCCGTGCGTCTCGATCAGCTCATTGACCCAGTACCCGTTGTCGAGTTCCCAGCGGTAGAAGCCCATCGGCTGGTACTTGGACGGCGGGTAGTTCTTGCAGCGGACCCAGCTCTTCAACACGACATCATACAACGGGGCGAAACCCGGCCCGGCTTCTGGCAGAGAAGCGAACCAGACCCGGTACCAGACTCCATCGATCTTGTAGTACGCGCTGTGCTCGTCGATCCTGAGGTCGACGGGCTTGGGCTTGCGTCGCTTGGACCTAGCCGAGACTTGCCGAAGAATCCCGAGTCTGTCGACGTAGAAGCCCTCGTTGCGGCTCCGCGTGATCGGCGTCGGCTTCGTTCGCCAAAACGAGTTCAGGTGCGGCGGGTAGCAAGGCACACCGCCTTCCCACACGGGCTGGATGATCACGAAGTCGCGCAGCACGTGGAGCTTCACGTGGTCGACGACGGCCCCGCCGCCACTCAGTGAGCCGCTCAAATCAGAGAAGACCTTGTCCCAAGGCCGTCCCACGTTCTTGCGCAGGAAACCCTTGATGGGTGCGAAGTACTCTCCGAACTCTTTCCGTTCAAAATAGGGCCGTCGCATCCCCTGCTTGGTCGGTGCCTCTTCGGGGTCGCGATTAGCGATGCGCCGATGCTCGCGGTAGAGTTCCCCGGCATTGTGCCGGGGGTGCTCCACGAGCAACTGCGCCATGTCTTTACGCATAGTTGCCTCCAGGTTGTAACTACAAATGGCCGGGCTCGAAGCCGGTCATTTGATTACGAACCTGGGGAGTGAAAGCGGTGCGCATGGGAAGCTCCTCGATTACGGGTGTCTCCCCATGGGGAGTGGTCCGCCCTTCTCTACACTACAAAGCAACAAGTGCAAGCTCAAGCGACTAGATCTTGCACTCGATCTCACGCATCTCAACCTTGCCCTCGATCTTGGTTCCGGGCACTGGCTCGAACGTGAGAGTCTGATCATCCAGAGTAGCGAACTCCTTAAACCAGATCTGACCTACGACTAGAACGAAGGTGGTCTGAGCAATCTTGAAGATCAGGTCACGAACCTTGGTCTTAGCCGCTGCCGCCTGGACATCTAGCCACACGCGGACGGCATTGGTCTTGCCGTTAGCCTTCACGATGAAATCCTCGACCTCGGTGATGGTCGGTAGCATCAACGCCGTCGGGCCATTGATCTTGCCCTTCGCGATCGAGGCCTGTGCTTCCTTCAGACTTGGCAGCTTGGAGTAGCCCTTGAGCGAGACTTTCAGCTCCTTGCCCATGTAGAAGTCCGTGCTCTCCGCCTGGACGCTCTTCGGCGCGAATCCGCCATCCGTGATGCCCTGCTCCTTGAGCCACAGCGCCGCTTGTTCGCCGTATTGCTCCTTGATCCCCTCAGAGCGCTCTTTAGGAGCCAACTCTTTAACGAATCCGTTGTAGACCTTCTGCTCCGCCTGCGCGACCAGCAGTTGGTATTGGAGTGCGAAGAAGTCCTTCGCACTCACATCCCGTACCATCTTGCGATTGATTACCGGCAGCTCGCGCAGGTTCAGAGTGCCAATCGCTCCAACAGCCCCTTCACTGTAGTAATCGACCTGAAAGACCTGGTCGAGCTTGTCTCCGAGCTTCTCGCGCAAGGAAGCATAGCTCTCCTTGGTCAGATTGACCGGCAGCTGGTCAATATTGACTAGCCCGTCCTTGATCACCGTATAGTTGCGAAAGACCTGCGTATTGAACGTGTCCGGCACAGTGAACAAGGTGTCCGACAGTCGTTCGCTCAGGTTGACCGTTCCGGCCTTGCGAATGAGAAACGACACGTTCGGACGATCTTCGTTGAACGTCAGTGAAGAAACTGAATATCCCGTGGGCGCGGGGTCCGCCTCGAACCTCAAGGCAGCGGGCTTGCTCGCCGTGATCTCAGTGATGCGTGCGGTGATCTCCGAGATGCGAGATGCCTTCTTGATCCGAGCCATCTCGTCAGTGAGCGTGCGAATCTCGTCTTGCTCAGCGTCAGTTAGCTGGTCACTACTGTCGACTCGACCGCGGCCGATGCGGCTGTAGCGGAAGCGACTATCATCGAGCAACACACGATTGGCGTCGTCGCTGGAAAGCAGCTGCAGCAAGTCGAGGACAGTGAAGGCATCATCCGCGGGCACCCGGTTGGGGTCGTAGCCCTTGCTGAACGCCCCCTCACCGAACGCCGCCTTCTTGGCGTGCTCCTGGAAATCCGAGTACCGCTGTTTGCCGAAGCAATTCGCAAACTCCTCAACGAGCGATACGTCACCGAGCACCTTGAGCAGTGGGTACACGATGTTGGGCTTCATCCGGACGGCGTAAAGCGAGATGGCCGCAAAGGCAGCGCAGATATTATCGGCGAGCTGCGGAGTCGCCTGCGAGGCTTCATAGGCAACGTTGTCCGCGAAGGCCATCGTGCTCGGGACGCCGACCTGTGCCGGGGAGACGAACCAGAAGCCCGAGAGGTTTTCTGGCACTCGGACTTTGCCGCCCTCGACCGAGTACGTGATCAAGTCCCCGTCCTGCAGAGCAAACACAAACCCCTGAATCGGGTCCCCGTCAACCACCACCTCGACACGGGGCGCGCCCACGGGGCGCTTCTGCATAGCCGCCTCGAATGTGGGCGAGTAGCGAGTGAAGTCCTCCGCAAAGATATGAGTACCGCCCGCCTTCTCAGCCATGGCAGCCAGGAGATTGCGATCCGCGTAGTACCCATACTCCACAACCGTGGTGCACTGGAAACCGTTAGCGGCTTCCTCCATCGCCTTGAGGATACTGGCGCGAGTGCCCTGGTTGTCACAGCCATCGGACAAGAATAGGAGGCTGCTGACACTGCCTGGACGAGCCTTCGCGACGCGTTCCACTACCCTACCCGCCTCCTGAATGGGCTCGGTGAACCCAGTCAGCCCGCATGGCTTGAGCCAACGATCGATCGCTTGCTCCACTGCCTTGAGGTCGGTGAGCGTGGCGACCGGCTCGGCCTCCAGGAGGGTCCCGAACTCGCCCCGACCGCTGAACCAGATCAGCGAAATCGTGTCTTGCTCTTTCAGGAGCTTGGGTAGCTTACGCTTGAGCTGCTCACGGATGCGCGGAAGGTCCGAGTACATCGATCCCGAGCAATCGATCACTGCGAAGTGATTGGTAGGCAGCTCGACCGCAACCTTTGGTGCTTGGTCCGCCGCGTGTTGCTGATGGACCAAAAACAGGTCTTTGGATACTTGGTACGAAACGGTGTTCGGCATCTCCAGCCGTACACCGAAGCTCCGAAACTCAAATCCTGGATCTTTCTATGCGAGGCACCTTGTATGCACCCCAGGTCCATCGCCGAGACCGTCTGGCACCGCTACAGTGCGGCCATGGACCTGAATGAGAAACGCAAGCAGCGAGAACAGAAGCAGCTGTACGACTCCCTCAAAAAGGTCCAGCGCGGAAACTACGCGACTCGCCCTCTGCTGAACGCGGTAAGCTGGCTCGGCTGGGAGCGGCAGGAATTGCCCACCGGGAAGGTTCAGTTACGAGCGCCAAACGGCGCAACCATCGAGTACGACTCTTTCCGTCTTTCAAAATATGAAGAGGCGGTGGGTGCTTGGTTTCGTAACGAAACCACAGCAATCGCCCAAGTCGACGAGTTCATCGCAAACTACGAACAAGCTCAGCGGCCGCCCGAGATCACCTCAAAAGGTTTGAGCCCGAAGGTGACCAAAACCCTGTTCGAGATGGACCTAGATATTGACCTCTCGACGGTAAAGGTTCCGCCCATTCGGAAGGTCGGAGAGAAGCCGAAGCTGAATGCCCAAGGCGAGCCAATCATGAGGTTCGGCGAGCCGGTGATGGAAGACATCCACAAAGTTATCTGGCCCACTAACACCAAGTTTGGCATGTCGCGTTTCAGTAACGGAGGAGGATGCGAAGCCTGCGGCAAGCAGATCCCTAGCGGATGGTTCGTCCCCATCGTAGCGGAGTGCAAGAAAGTTGGCTTGGTCGGGCTATTCATCGGCCGAGACTGTGCCGGCAGGATATTCCGCATCAAGAATGAAGGCATAGACGTGCGGACGGTACAACCGTAACGCACGCTACGCTTACACCTTATCGCATGCGGACAGCAGCGCTTCGAGCTTCGCCACCCGAGCTTCGAGCGCGAGCATGCGTGCGGCAGCGTCAGGGTACCTTTCCTCCCATGTGGGAGGCCGATGTTCGGACCTGGCGTAATCGTCAGCTACGCCTACCAAGGGTGTGCCTGCGCGCGGTTTGTCCATTGTGCAATCGTACCCCGACCGCCGCAGAGACACCAGCTAGCCGAAAGCCAGCTCCAAATGGGGGACAGTCTGAAGCCAAAACCTCCAGCTCTCCGGTACCGCCTTGACTGAAACAGCGGGCATTTGAAGAGGGAGCCACGCCGGCCGGACCGGCTGCCTCAAGAGTCTCATCTTGGCTTGCTCCGGTGTCCTGCCGCCCTTCCTTGAGTTGCACGGGATGCAGCTGGAGACCACGTTGGTCCAAACTGTCTTTCCGCCCTGCATCCTCGGAATCACGTGGTCGTAATTCAATTCCCGGCGCGGGAAACGTTGACCGCAGTACTGGCACTGGTAGTTGTCCCGCGACAACACGTTCTCACGCGAAAACTTCACGCCCTTCTTGTTCATCGGAACATAGGTCTTGATTCGCGCGACGGACGGAATGTTGAACGTGACGCTCGGAGACGACACGGTTGCGTCGTGATTCTCAAGCACCTCGATCTCCCCCTCGACCAGCTTGCAGATCGCGGTCCGCCAATCGACGATCCTGTGGGGTTGCATCCCGGACGTTAATAGAAGTGTGTGATGTTGCATGGTACCTATCGCCTGCGTCTCAGCCGCTTCATCTGGCGCCTCTCCTGGTTTCAATGAACGTTGTCAGTACTCGGGGCAGGGGTTGGACCTGCATGCGTTCCCGCAACAGGGCCAGCTCGACCCTGTCGTGTCTACCAAATTCCACCACCCGAGCCTAGTTCAGACGCGAAAGTTTAACATTCAAGATCGCCTCTCGGCTGATCGCGATCACCCTCCCAGCGGCGCCAACCTCCAGGGCGCTCAGTGGGAACCGCACAGCGCCGCGTGCGCACCAACCTAGTCCAGCCCTATCGACCGCGAGCTTGCCGCAACTCAGGCAAACATATGCCTGCGCTGAGGAAGTAGCGATTGCAGTAAGGGCTCGACTCACGCCCTAGCAGCGGCACTAGAAGAATCTCACAGCCCCACTAGACCTCGTGGTCCATCTTGACGCCCTCCAGGAACTTGGCCAGCACCTGAGCAAAGAACTCGCGATTCATGGTCTCATTGTCACAATGAATGAGCCCATCCTTGCCCATGTAAAAGCTGGTCTCGCCGATCCCGGCGCCGACTGCGGCCCACGAAAGCGTGAAGCCAAGCTCCCCCTCACCCGGCGCCCGCTCCTGTCCCTCGGTAGCTTTCCAAGCATCGGTGAGCTTAGCTTCCGTCACGACCCATTTGGCGCCGAGCATCGCCTCCAGATCCGCGATCGTCTGATGCATAGAACTGATATGCCCTTTATGGTAATCAGTGAGGCCAAGCATCGCCTCCACACTCAGCATGAAGTCGATGATTGAGCGCTTGTTGTCCAGCATCACCCGCAACTTGCTGATTACGTCCAAGGCGGCTTCCTTGAGACGCGGATGCGGAGCGCGCTCGGGGTCATTCCAGGTCCACGCCATGTCGATCCTCCTAGGTCCTGGCTACACCAGTAGGATGAATCTCAAAGCCGATCTTGCGCCCGCTACCCAAGAACTCTTGAGCAGCGCGGGACAACAGAGAAGAAACCATAGCGATGAAAGGCAAGTGCTCTCCGTCCTCGCAAGTCGCCGCGCCCGGAGCCGCCCCATCAATCACAAAATACTCGTCCCAGACAACCCGACCGTATTGCCCGTTCGCCGCCAACGCACCGTGCAAGCATGGAGTCCCACTAGAACGCGCGAAAGCCTGAACCAGCCCACGTGATGGCGCGTTGTCCAAACAGTCAACCAACAGATCGGCGCCGCCAAGCAATTGCTGAGTGTTGTCTACGGTAAGCCGGTGCGGCACCGCCATGACCTTGACCCCAAACAAGAACTGCATGGTCTGCTGGAGCGCTTGTGCCTTGCCGCGATCAACTTGCGGCTTGCCGTGAAACTGCGCCACAGGGCTCTTCGATTTCACACGACCATCGTCGATCCCCTTCAGCTCTGCGAAGTTTCGAGCGAACAAAATGAAATGGGAGCCAAGGGCTCCCATTCCGATAACAGTCACCTTCATTCCGCCTTTCGTCTTGTCCATATCTTTGTCTCCGGATCGAACCGGCAACCCTCGGGGCACTTAGGAGGGGGTCCGCCGCCCCACTCGTGCGGGCTCTCTACTACGGCACCGCAGGCAACACAGCTATACCTGTGCACCCTGTGCCATCCTTCCCAGCCTAGAAAATACATCAGGACGCGGTGCCGAACGGCGTCTTTGGTCTCAAGAACATCACGTGATGCCCTCGCTCCGTCGTCGCACTGAATCGATCCACAACGTAGTCGCTGAGGCTGACATCTTTATCCAGCGGGACCCCAGGAAGGCTTCCCGTTCGGATCGCTTCCTCGACAAGCTCCCGAACCACAGCATCGCCGGTATCGAAAGGCACTGGGTCCGGAAGGTCTGCGTTAGACCCGGCGTAGGTGACGTTAACGCGAGCTTCAAATTCCTCCATATATCCTCCAATCAAAATCGAGAGAGAGTCCGCAACTCCGACATCCACTCTGGCTCATACATCACCGGTACCGTGCCATAATCAAGCTTGCCCGGCCCGCGCCAATATAGCTCTATAGACTCGTCACGGCTCGTAACCCACCACACGAGCCGCTTACCGAGACCAGACTCGACCGCCGCAAATGTCGTCAGATCCTCTTCCGACGGTTCGGGCACACCAGACCCAGGATGACTATGCGCGAACCCCAACACCTCGTCTCTGTGATCCCAGATGATATTCCAAAGGTCTCGACTGTCGGGGAGCGAGGCGACTTCGCGTCCCTCCGGCAGATGCCAAAAAAAAGGCTCGCAATCGAGATTGACCAGTACGCCGACTTCGATGGACATCGTGCTGTATTACACCGAAATCATCAGTCGACGTGACGAAACACAACAAGCTTCCCCTCCCGGTCGGCTTGCCTGATGACTGCGGGCAAACTTTCGAGCGTAAAAAGGGTGTCTCCCTTGGTCCCGCGTTCAAAATCATCATCGTCTCCATGCGCGGTCAGACAGATGCCGGCATCTAGGATCCTGAGAGTGTGGCGATCGCAGGTGCATTCAAATCGACGCCCATCGAGCCGGAAGCGCACCACCATCTCCCCCTGGCGGTGCGATGGTCTGTGCTCCAAATACGTCACGCCGCCAACCGTCAACGCCGCCCGCGCCGCCGCCTCAAAATCGACGGCAGCCATCTCGCGACGACCAGCACCGTCCCCAAGCCTCGCGAGAATCTCCCGGCGACGTGCCTCTCGTTCTCTCTCTTCACCCTCTCTACGACGCTGCGCCTCCAACTCCACGCGTCTGCGTTCGGCCTCGACGCGCTGCCAACGCGCCATGCGAAAGGCCGCGTCCAATGCAGGAGTGACGCCGGGCACCGCGTCAACGGTTGGTCTGTCATCTAGATAAGCCGACTGCACTTCCGTCTCCGGCCCGAGTGGCATTTCCTGCTGAATGAAAACAAGCGGCCCATCCTCGTAAGCGCGCCCCGCAGAGACCCGAACAAACCGATCCAATCCCTGATCAATCAGGTGCACCCTCTCCGAATGAGCGGCAATGACCTTCGGGTCCGGGTCGACGTAGCCGTCCGTGTCGATCAAGCGATCGCCAACCAGGTACCCAACAACCCGCCGAAACAGGTTGCTGGGCTCAGGATAACAAATCTCCTGAACAATGGCCCTACGTCCTCTCAACTGCAACTTGACCCAAGCATGCTCCTTCGGCAGCACGCCATCGAGATACCAGACGCGAGCGCCGGAACGGAGTGACCTACCACCGACCCAAGGCAACACGATCGTGCTGCCCTCTGCCTCCAGCAAGTCTCTCCATCCCATGTCTATCTCCGGTCACGCGCTAGCCCACACGGGCTTCACCAGCAGCTTGGTATTCAGAATCGTGTCTACCAGGGAGACCCTGGGGACAAACAACGGGCTGCCCTTGGTCTTACCCACTGGGGTCGCCGAGATCAATGCACGTAGGACCCGCGGGATAGCATAGACATCAGAAAACGTCTGCGCCTCAATCATGAAGCACGGGATTGCTAGTCTCGCTGCGGTGTCGCGCACACAAGACGACACGCACTCACGCACCTTGAGTAAGCCGAACGCTACCGGATTGATACCCGAGTCACGCACGGCTGCCTCGAATGTCGAGTGCTCTTCTTCGTCGCCGACGAAAATCATCAGCGCGTCTTCATCTACCTTGGGCTTGTGCTTGCTCAGAGCCCTGACGCCCTGCGCATGCAATGTGCCGCCGCCAGCAAAGATGCCGCGGAACGCATTCTCCACACCAGCAGCCGATGCATGCTTGATCTCAACTTCACGACCCGCGGTGCTGAAGACCGAGACGTGCAGCTGCTCCTGTGGAAACGCCTGCAGGAACTTGGCGATGTACACCTTGGCCTCGACGATCGCATTCTGCATCGAGCCCGAGATATCCACGATCACATAGATGCGGAGACCCCTGACAACTTCGGCGACAGCTAGCTTGACGGCGTTATCCGCCGCTTCATGTAGCTTCTCTTGAGTAGCCGTGGACTTGACGCGAGTCGCGATATTCACGGCCCGCATATCCTCCGCGGCCTTGATAGCCCGCTCCCAACGCTCGCGAACCTCTTGAACATCCAAGAGACCAAGTTCCTCAAGAGTCGGAGTTGCGATGATCAGATCCTTGTCAGACATCGCGCCAACCTCGATTGCGGCAGCGACGATCGCACGGGTGAGGCCCTGACCCTTTGGTAAAAGCCCAACCACGCGCTTGAAGTTTGGTCTAGTGCGGACGATCGCCTCACAAATCTGTTGCTCGGTGAAGCCTTCCCAAGATTCAGCAGCCTGCACCGCCTGACCGATCGCAATCGATCGGCGACCATCCTTGGCCTGGGCTTGCTTCCAACGCAGCGCCTCAAAGAAGCGCGGGGTGGTCGGCTTGTAGTGAACACGACGCGCCAACTCCATCACCGTGCGACGAAACCCTGCCTTCACCAAACCATCAAGCAGACGCGGATTTTCCTCACGGAAGAGAAGCCACTTCTCTACCGCCTTAGTCCAACGGCCCAAGAATGGGTTACGCGCCGAGCGACCAAAACCAAGCTCACGGTTGATCGCCGCCACTCCTGGCAACATCAACACGTCATGCACACGAAGCAGAAGCTTCGGGTTGAACGACTTCACGTCCTTAATGTCCTTGCCGCTCAACAACAGCATGGCCTCTCCGACATCTCGCAAGTCTTCATCGAAGAAAGCGACCTTGCCGGCATCAATCACCGGGTCACCCTTGCGGGACTGAACCAAGAGGAATGCCGCCATGATCACCTTGAGGTCACGCCGCTCCTGCAGCTGCACGAACTCGTGCGATGCCCACTTGGCCGCGAACTCATTGTCGAGCTTCCAAACCTCGACGACCTGGCGATACATCCACACCGCTACATCTGCGAAGAGCCCCGCGGGCTGGTAACGACCGATGACCCGATTCACGTCCTTGACGCGACCGTCCTCCTTGAGCTTGCCGAGCTTGAACTTGGCAGTCTTCTTGCCGACCTTGCGTAACTCGTAGACAACCTTGTCCCCGTCTTCAACGACGTGAGTGACCGGAAGCCACTTCACTCCGATCGCGGAGCCAACATCCGGGATCACAATACCTGCGCGGTTGTGGACGCAGTGGTCGGAGTAGCCGATCACGGTGTCGAGAATGCGCTCTGCCGGTCCAAGGTTTTCGTTTGCCATTTTACCCATCCGATCTGCGCGCCAATTAAGTAGGCCGACGCGAGCCCTGTGTGTCACAGCGAGTGAACCTCGATGTGGCAACTGAATATAGGAATTCGAGAACGTGTCGCCGTTACACCTCTTTCAAGTGCTGCCAGATCGTCTTTCGCGGACGCCCCCACTCGAAGATCCTCAAGAGCCGCTCGCGTCCTTCTTGAGTGCGAAACTGCTTGAAGAGAAAGTCCTCCCAGTGGTTGCTCGGACGGGCCACGCTCACCGCAGCCAAACTGATCTCCCACAGCCGCTCCGCACTTCGAAAATACAGCGTGCGATTCACGGGATCGTCATAAGCATAGACCCGCCCCCAGTCCTGGACGTGCTTGCGTATGTCTTCAAGCATCGCGAAAAGGTCTGTCCAGACAGTCTGCTGCCAAGGCGTCAACCCGGCCATCCACGATCATCATAGAGCCCCATCCCCTTGGGGTCCGTCTCCACGTACGGCAACTCGGGCTCCTCTTCCGGAATCTCGCCGAGCTTGACGGCCCGATCCCAAAGAATCGTTGCTGTGGCAGTCGCGAGATTGAGGCAATACCGGTTGCGCGTCGGGATGATAACGAAGCGATGGCAGTGCCGGAGCACTGACTGCGGGATCGAGCCATCCTCCGGGCCGAACACGTAGACGGCATTCCTCGGATGCTCAAAATCCTGTAGCCGCTCCGACTGGGGCCGGACCTCTACAGCGACGGGGGTGCAGTCACGAAACTCCTCAAGCGGCCGATCGAACTGAACGATCTCGACCTCCTTGTACCCCTTCATCCGCTCCTCACGTGGGAGCTTGCCGCGGCGCTCGACCTCCATCCGAACGCGGTCGCCCGTGTACCAGACCTGCTTGAGGCCGTAGCAGCTAGCCAATCGCACGACCATCCCGACGTTATAGGCGAACCTAGGCTGGATGAGCGCGATAGCCGGCGCGACTCCCGCAGGAGTAGAGTTCTTGCCGATCAACATACGGCACAATTACACCGACCGTTTGGTTGGAGTGGAGGGAGTCGAACCCTCTTCACGAGTGTCAAAGACTCGCTGACTGCCTCAGCTCACTCCAATACTAAGAGTAAAACTTGGTGACTTTGATCACAGCGGCTGGCGGGACACGGAACTCGCGCTCCCCACCATGCGTCGAGATATCTGGGTTGGTCATATCCACTTCGGCCGAGACGACTCCGATGTCCTTCGGGTCAGCATTCTTGAGGTAGTCGATCAGCTTGTACCGATTCATGTGAACCGGGTTCAGCCGCGTAGGGTGCGCCCAGAGGTAGGCATCATAGACATTGAAGACCTCTATCGGCGTCTTGAAAATCTGGTCAATGCCCTTTTCGACCAGCTTACCCTCCTCGTCATCCTGCAGGACGACCCACCGCCCGCCCTCTCGGTCGATCTTCACGCGTTCTCTGAAGTGCTGCTTCTCCGCCTTGACCTTCAAGTGCAGGAGAAACTCTTCCATCTCGGTTTCACGCAAGCCCCAATCCAGGATCGTGCTCGCCTTGATGTCACCCACTGCGATCATCGCCGCCTCCTTGAACGAGCGGGCAATGTCTAGTGCGGCTTTCAGGTCATACGTAAACGAGATCCCGTCCCCCTTCCCTCTCGTGGACTGCGATCCGCCAAGGCCCAACTGATCCTTGGGCACCTCCGCAGAGAATCCGTTCTGGTAGATATCACGAGCCTTCACGGATGCGTGGTACAGAACCTCGACTTTCTCGGGCTGCACATCACCAGTCACAAACGCGGCGATGTGCTTGTGAGTCGTCTCGACCAGAGACAGCAGCTCGTCAGCCTCGCGATGGATCGCTTCCACTACAGCTACAAACGCTGGTGGGACCCCCTCTTCATACTTCTCATTCCACACGTAGCCATCACTTGAGTCCCGGATCGTGTTGGCGACACGATGCGGTTCGAAGTCCTGCTTGATCTTCTGCAGCGGGCTATCTGGCCGCAAAACCCTCCCCAATGCCTCCACCAAAGCCCGTGGTGTAGCGTCCATGTTGCGGAGCTTGGTGACCTTATTCTTCTCTACGTTGGCTTGGAAGATATCGAGCGCATCAAGCACGTCTCGAAACACCTCGTTCGCCACCCTTCCGTAAGAGCTAGATATCGGATTAGTTCCGAGTTCCTTCAGCAGGCCTTCGCAAAGGTACTTGTTTTCGCCAGCATCATCGTAGGCACTGCGGAGGCCCCCGACTGAATCGCGGTACGTAGCCAACGCATCCTTGAACGCCCGCTCGAACTTGCTTATGTAGGACAAGATCTGCCGCGGAGGCATCACCAGCGCCTGCACGTAACGAGTCGCCACACGTAAAGCTATCGAGTTCGCTTCCATCATCTTGGTTGGGGCGGAGAGACTCGAACTCTCAAGCACGGGTGTCAGAGACCCGGCCACCAGCCCGTGGCGCGCCCCAATAATCAGTTGTCAACAGCCGCACTCATTCACTACGCACGGATGGCTTGTCGCAAATAGTCTTCGGGGGACATGTTCTTCAAATCGTCGGTGTCGTAAGAAATAGACCGCGCATCTTTGAACTCATGCCCGTACCCGCGACTGCCGCCTCTGCTGTGCGTCTTATACACAGCCCGCGTCTTGAACCACAGACGATCTTCACCGTTCGGAGACGTCGCATACGGGATCTTCAGACTTCGGCTCGAAAGTTTCCAGCCCTTGGATTCAAGGTGATCGAGCAGACGGGTCCGAGCTGCCTCAAACGTCTTCGGCTTATCGCTCTTTTTCTTGCCCTCAGCAGGCGCTTCATCTTCTGCGGCGAAGCGTTGAGCTACCCGGTCCACGGCTAGCGCGTTCTCGAAAGCTTGTCTGGGATCCATGTCCTTGCAGGGGCATAAAACCATTCGCGACTTTTGGCGGAGAGAGGAAGGCTCGAACTCCAGACCCTTTCAGGTCCGCACTGTTTAGCAAACAGGCTTCGCCCCACGGCGAATTCACTCTCCAAACACTAGCGGAAGATCGAGGTCCTGACCCCCACAGACTTTCGCCTGCCCACCGCTTTCAAGGCGGGTCCCGCACCTTGCGAGTTGATCTTCCGTGGCGGAAATCGGAGGTAACGATCCCCAAACCCCTCACGAGGTTCGCACCGCTTTCGAAACGGGCTCGGCCCCTTGGCCGATTCGACTTCCATGTCTAATTCTTGCCGCCCTCTCGGAGCGACCTAATCTTCTCCAGCTCAAGAACCGCCGCGGCGACGGTCTCCGGGTCCTGGGACTCTGCATGCTTCATCAAGAGCATGGCACACGTTGGCCACAACTTGCGGATCTCCGCCCGCACAGCACGGGCCTCTGCCGGGTGGACGCTCACCAGATACGAGTCAAACCACTGATTCATCTCAGGGACCTTGTGCCGATCCGCTTCAGTGGCGTGCTCCATGAGGTGCCGTAGCTCTCTAATCTTGTCGGAGACTGCTTGGTTCACAAGGGTCACTACACCATGGCGCCCGCGGAGAGACTTGAACTCCCAACTTCTGCGTTCGAAGCGCAGCGCTCGTCCTTTTGAGCTTCGCGGGCATAGCGTACCAGAAAGGACGGGACCTGAAATGGCCCCATAAATTTCTGATGTGGGGACTTAGGTATGCGCACCATAGGTCTCGCTCTACTATTAGCCCTCGTTGCACCCTTCTCTGCTAACGCGCAGGAAGACACCGCTGCTGCGACGGAAGTGACATCAACCCCACGCCACCATTCCGACACAGAGCACAAATTCGGCTTCGAGCTTCGCTTGAAAGCTGCTGTTGGCGTCCACGCTCGCGACATAGTCGACGGACGGAGATTTCTTGACTCCGGGGACGTCGGAATAATGATTGAGCCATTCCACTTCTACCGCGCTAACCTGAACGCGTTCTCAAGCTTTCGCTCCGTTGGAATAGGTCTCGGCCATGACGTAACTCCGCACTTCGGCCTAGCAATCCTGGCCAACACGCCCTGGCAAAAATGGCGACCCACGCCATTTCTGAGTGCGTACTTCGTATTTTGAGAGGGGCGTGCTGTGACAATGGCTGGCGTCCCCGGAAGGACTCGAACCTTCACAGCCGGCTTCGGAGGCCGGTGCCCATCCTTTGGGCGACGAGGACATGTCACCAGGAATCGTAGTCCGTGGCGTCCTTCTCTTTGTGGCAGTGACTGCAACGCACGTGGACCCCGAGGCCGATACCAGTGATGGTGAAGGTCACCTCCATCGAGCCTTGGCACTTCCGGGAGTGGCGCTTTTCAAAAGCGACGAGCGCCTTGTGCTCCTTCTCAGATGGTTGAAAGACTCGCAACATAGCGCCCCCGGAAGGAATTGAACCTTCACCATCGGCTTAGGAAACCGCCGCTCGTCCATCGAGCTGCGAGGGCATTCGTGGCGCTCCCGGAAGGAATCGAACCCTCGCGGTCCCGAGGTAGAAACTCGGCGCTCTTCCTCTGAGCTACGGGAGCATGGTGTCACTACACCGGAGGCGCGGGCCGGGATCGAACCGACGTAGGCTGGGTTGCAACCAGCTGCCTAACCACTCGACCACCGCGCCGTTATCTAGTGCGAGCAGCGGGAATCGGACCCGCGTCTATTGCTTGGGAAGCAGCCATCCTGCCACTGAACGATGCTCGCTTGGTGCGGGTAGAGGGGGTCGAACCCACTCGAACTGGTTGGAAGCCAGTCATGCAGCCGTTACATCTTACCCGCAAGTATCTCTATCAGTGACCGCCGTGACCGCCGGTCTGATATCTAGGCTTGCCATCCCATTTGGAGGCACTGGCAAAGCTGGTGATCTTGATCGTGTCACCTCGCGCCACACGCTTCTTCATTTCCGGGCCAATATAGTTCCCAGGAACCCCAGCCACGTAGTCATTCCCTACACTATCAGAACGCACCACCTTTGCGCCGATCTCGCGGATTATGACTGATTGAGGGCCGGTGACCTCGATGACTTCATACCAATCAACGTTCGTCTGCTCGTAACCCCAGCTCGAATAGAGGATGTCGCCCATGAACAGGTCAGTCTTGAAGCTTCGCTTCTCCTCCCGTTCCTTCTCCTTGGATTTAATGCGCTCTTTGCGGCTTTCGATAAGCTCGCGGATAGCATTGTCGCGGTCATTCTCACGGGTCCCGAACGAGTGGTGCCAGATCGGCTTGCTCTGCTTGCCGACAAACGCGATCGCGTAATAGATGATGCGGCCTCTCGTGTCGGGCACTTCATACGTCCAGGCCGCTACGTCCGTGCCTTCCGGGTCAACCGGGGCCTTGTCTCGGGCTTGCGGCGGCACGTATCGAAAGGTGGATGGCGCGGCTGCCTCACGTTGCCCGGCGACTCGTTCGCCAAGCTCCTGACAAGCACTGGCTAGCGCAACACGTGAAGGATGTTGGCTCTGCGCATACGCCAAGAGGCGGCGTAGCTCGGATTGAAGCTCACTAGTGTTGGCAATCTTGTGCATCGGTCAAATCCTTTGGGCTCGGACCCACCGCCGCGCCTCGCACAGAATGTCGACAAACAAGAGCTTTACCGTAGCCCGTGGCGGAAGACAGAGCATTCGAAGCCCATACCCTTTCGGGCACTCACCCGCTTCCAACGGGGACCGGCTAGCCTTTCCGGTTTATCTTCCTCGGTAGGACGTGAAGGAGTTGAACCTTCTCAAATGACACAAGATATAAGCTTGCCGCTCTGACCGTTGAGCTAACGTCCCATGGAGCCCTCACCGAGGATCGAACTCGGGCCACCGCCGTACCAGAGCGGTGCAATTCCACTATGCTATAAGGGCGAAGTACCCACGGAGAGACTCGAACTCTCACTTGAACGCGTTTTAAGTGCGCTGCCTCCTGCCGATTGGGCTACGTGGGCAAAATAGTGCGAGCGACAGGAGTCGAACCTGCAGGTGCCTCTAGGGTAGCCGGGTTTGAGCCGACCGCGTTTTCCGTTACGCCACGCTCGCATGCGAAAATAGTGCGGACGAAGGGAGTCGAACCCTCACTTGGTACGTACTCAACGTACTTCCTCTGCCAGTTGGGATACGTCCGCATTGGTACGGGGTGAGGGACTCGAACCCCCGGCCAGTTGTTTGTAGGACAACCACTCTACCACTGAGTTAACCCCGCACGTCGAATCATAGTTCTTTTTCCGAGGCCAGCCGCAGCTCCAGGACATCACGGGCCGAAAGCCACCCCTCGAAAACCAAGTCCAGCTCTTCCTGCGTGAGCTGAAACCCAGGACAACCGGCCTTGGTTAGGGTGCCCTCGACGCCTCCACAGCGCACGCAAATCCATAGATTGCACCGACGGCACTCTCCACAATCATCATGGTCGCAGCGTGCACGAGAGTGCACATAGGATACATTGGAGTATTTTGCACGACATCCCCGAGCATCGTCCCGCATCCTCAGTGCTTGGGGGGCCGCGTGAGTGTCTCTATTCATAGAGAAGATGCTAGCCGCACAACCACGCCATGCAACCTTCCCCTAGAATCCTTTTTTCATAGAGACAGGATTTTGTGATACAAGGTAATCCAAGTACCATCTTACCCCTAACGAGATAAGACCTTACCGCGTCGTCTCGGACTAAGTTCTTGGGTCCTTCATGCGCGTAGCACGATGAATGGCGGTCTAACTCCCCCGGAGAATTTCTCGGCTACCGCGAGCGCTTGCCTAACCCTATTTTCAGGATCGATGACAGCCGATGCCTCCAGAGCCCCCAGCGCGTAAGAGTCACCACACCCTAGGGCGGCATAGTCCGCGACGGCTTCTCCGACCTGAAAATCCGAGGCGACCTCAAAGATACGACCCCGAAAACCAACCAGGAAATGGCCGCCCCGCTCGACATTATTGTCCACCTCGGAGAACCCGCCCCGCTTGAGCGTTCGGCGCACCTCATCAACAAAGCTCGTGCACATGTATCGGAACGTGTCCGTGCCTTGCTTCATCAACGGCGGTCTAAACTTAAACCGCAGCAGCTGACCCATGCGGAAGCTGCTGGTATAGCCAATCACGCACTCCCCGTTCCGGAATACCTTAGGGTCCTTCCGAAGAGTGACATCAAGGTGGGCGACGCCGGCTGAGTCGCCGCCCATCACGACTTGATGACGAGAGCCTCTCTTGGCTTTCAGGGCGACGATACAGGTCACCTAGGCCAGTACACCAAGCCTCGCACCCACCGGTCAGTCGAGATCGATGTCGTTGTGCGATGGGAATATGCGCTTTAGCACCGCAATGAAATCGTCGACGTTGACGGGTTTCGTCAGGTAGGCAAAGAAGCCGGCACGCTGTCCACTCTGCTTGTCATGTGGCAACGCTGCGGCCGACACCGCGACCACCGGCACATCTTGGGTCTTGGGGTCATTGCGTAGCTCCCGAAGCACATCGTACCCGGACATCCCAGGCAAGTTGATATCCATCAAGATGGCATCGACCTTGTGCACACGGGCCAGCGCGAGGCCCAGCTCACCGGAGGTTGCACTCAACACCGAAACATCGTCGAAGAGGCTGCTGATAAGGTCCTGCATGAATGCAAGGCTGGTAGGGCTGTCTTCAACTTGCAGGATGACTCGACGCCCTCTCAAAACGGCCGCAGCCTTTGCCAGCGATGTGCGAGGCACTTGCGAGCTGATGGACTCCTGCATACGTGCGATCGGAATGTCGACCCAGAATTCCGAGCCTTGTCCCAACGTGCTGCGAAAGCCCACCGCACCGAGCATGAGCTGAGCCAAGCGCTGTGCAATGAACAGACCGATGCCGGTGCCTTCAATGCTCCCATTCTCTTGTCCTGCGCGCTGAAATGCTTGAAAGAGCAGCCCCTGCTTCTCATGCGGTATCCCGATGCCTGTGTCTGACACAAGCAGGCGCACATGGCCCCGCCCGCTCATTGCGAGGCGAAGCTGGACCGAACCTCCAGCTCGATTGTACTTGATGGCGTTAGACGCGAAGTTCGTCAGGATTTGGGTCAGCCGGACGCGGTCTGCTGCCACCAGTGGCAAATCGTCTGGCGAATCTGCCAGAGTGATGGTGATTTGTGACCGCGCAGCGAGCGGGTCGAGCGCAGGCATCAGCTGCTCAAGAATCTGGTACGCATCGAGCGGCTCGATGGAGACGGAAACACCGCCCGACTCGATGCGCGATAAGTCCAAGATGTCCTCAATCAAACGCAGCAGGTGCTCTCCGCCGTTCAAGATCTGGTTGACCCGATCTAAGTGGCGCTCGGATAGCGGCTGCTTCTTGTCGCGCCGCAGTAGCTGGGCAAACCCAAGAATGGCATTGAGCGGCGTGCGCAGCTCATGGCTCATAGACGAGAGAAACTCGGTCTTGGCTCGGCTGGAAGCTTCAGCGACCGCATGTTGCTCGCGCAGAACTTCAGCTTGCTTGCGGTGAGACAGATCCAGGACAAAGGCGACGCCATTAATCGCCGCCTCCGGCAGAACACCGCCGATCAAGACTGAGATTCGCCGGCCGTCTCTGTGGAAGAGTTCCTTCTCGAATGCACGAACCGCGCCTTCGCGGAGGCCTTCATCGCGCGCACGTGCAGCTCGCTCACGCCACTCTGGAGGCGTGAGGTGATCCCATTGGACCATACCAGCGTTCAGTTCATCTCGCGTGTAGCCGACCATCCCCAAGAACGCATCATTAGCGTCCACGATATGTCCACTGGCATCACCGCTTAGGATGCCGATGATGTCGGAAGCGACAAGTCCTTGAAGGAGAAGGTCACTCTTGCGGAGCGCTGCCTCTACTTGAATGTGCGCTATGCGCAGTTCCTCAGCGCGTTTGCGATCAGTCTGGTCCAGGACACAGCAGACGACCGCCCCTTCCGGCTCGTCGGTAAGCACCGCAGCACTAATCAAGACTGGGACTCGGCTTCCGTCCTTGTGTAGGTATTCCTTCTCATACCCGTAAAGCACTTTCGAGACTCGTATTTCCGCGATCGCTTGCGCATCTCGCTCCCCCCACTCCGGAGGCGTGAGGTGATCCCAACGGAGCTGTCCCGCGGCCATCTCATCTCGCGAATAACCAAGCATCTTGGCAAATGCAGCATTGGCGTCCAGGATGCGCCCATCAAGATCGGCCGTAAGCAGACCGATGACCCCAGACTCAGCGAGCGTCTTGAAACGCCGCTCGCTCTGGCGGAGCGCAGCTTCAACGCGCTTGCGTTCGCTCAGGTCCACGACAAAGCAAGTACCCACACCCAGAGTATCGTCCACCTGAGCACCGCCAATCAAGATTGGGACTCGGTGGCCATCCTTGTGGAAATACTCTTTCTCATACGGATGGGCCACTTTCGTGATCCGACAGTCCGCCATCGCCTGCGCGTCGTATGCGTCCCATTCCGGGGGCGTAAGTTGATCCCAACGAAGTTGTCCCGATGTCACGTCGTCTTGCGAGTAGCCAATCACGCCCAAGAAGGCATCATTGGCGGCTATGATTCTACCGTCATAGCCAGATGTGAAAATGCCGATGACCCCAGAGTCCGAGAGTCTCTGAAAGCGTTGTTCGCTCTCACGGAGTGCGTCTTCGGCGCGCTTAAGGTGGCTCAAGTCCAGGATACAGCTGATAGCCTCGCGCCCCTGCCCAGGCTCATCAAGAACCGCCGAACCAATCAAAACGGGGACTCGGCTACCGTCCTTGTGTAGGTATTCCTTCTCATACCCGTGAAGCATTCCCGTGCGCTCTAGTTGTTCGCGCGCACGATCGTCTGCCCCCCAATACTCCGGAGGCGTGAGTCGCCGCCTCCACCCGAGTTGGCTATCGGTCAATTCCTCCCGCGTGTAGCCCAGCATCCTCGCAAACGCATCGTTGACATCCTCGATATTCCTATCGAGGTCGGCCGAAACAATGCCAAGAATCCCAGCGTCGGCAAGACGCTTGAAGCGTCTTTTACTCTTGTATAGCTCCGCTTCTACGCGCTGACGTTCAGCGATTTCTGCCTCAGCAATCGCTTGCGCCCTCTTGACCTCCTCAGCGTGCTTCTGACCAGTCATGTCCAGGACAATGCAGATCGCTTCGTCCGCGGTACTGTCGAGATGGGCACCACCGATCAAGACTGGGATTCGCCGCCCGTCCTTATGTACGAGTTCTTTCTCGTACGGCAGAACCACGCCTGTGCGCTGACTTTCCGCCTTCTCCCTCAGGTCCCGCTGCAATAACTCCGGAGGCGTCAGCCGGTCCCAACGGATCTCCAGAGCGAGCAGTTCGTCTCGCGAGTAACCAACCATACCCAGAAACGCGGTGTTCGCCTCTAGGATGGTCATTTGAGAGTTGGTCGTGAAAATGCCGATGAGTCCGGTGTCGGCGAGGCGCTGGAAGCGCTGTTCGCTCTTGCAGAGCGCTGCTTCTAGGCGCTTGCGTTCTATGATTTCAGCCTGCAATGCGGCTTCCAACCGTTGGCACTCAAGGGTCTGAGCCGTCAATTCTGAGTTCTCCAATTGCAGATCGTAGGCGCCTCGTTCAGAACCCATCTGCCGCTTCTACATGCTCATGACAGCGCGCGTCCAGTACATGCGTCGGTCAGCTTCACATATCCTGGCTTGCAAACTTCCCGTAGTGCTTGAGAGCCCATACGCAGGCCATACCCCACGCCAGACTGTATAGCCCTCGCAAGCTACTTCAACCCTGAGAACCTGGCACGACTCATGATTCATGAGGCACTCGTGACACCCTATTCTTGAAACCAGGTCCAGTCACGGCCCGTTCGTGCAGAGCATTCGTGGAGCCGGAGGGGGTCGAACCCTCTACCTCTTGCGTGCCACGCAAGCGCTCTCCCAGGTGAGCTACGGCCCCCGCTGTTCTTTTACTGCCAGCTCTGAATCGTGAGTCCCAATGCCCAAAGAGTCTTGGCTAGATTTCTGGCTGCCGACCTGCACCCGCCCCTCGGTGACCCAGGTGGCCCATGCCAGGTCATCCATCGCATCCGTGACCAAGTGCCGTCCCCCGTGCTTCAGAAACACCTGATCGAAGAAGTCGAGCATGGCGACGACCTATCCAACCCGGAGGCAGCCAAGATTTACCATCTTGACCGCGAGCCGGGCGTGGCCTTCATCAAACAGATCGTGGTCGGACCTCACGCCCAATACCGGATGGACCTCAGGTCAGTGACGATAGACGATGTGCGGGCTGCCCTCGCCGCTTTCAACAAGCAGCTCGAACAATACGAGACCCGAAGCCCCAAACTTCATACACAGCTCACCACCAAGCTGGCCTACGGTGACGAGATCCGCTTCGAGAGTCCGTCCGGGCTCACCGTGGTGTTTGCGATGAAAGGTGTCGCCGCGATGATCATCACGACCTTCTGGGCCGGGGCGCCTGACCCACGGATGCCGTCAAATGGCTGCCCTATCTGAGATTGAAGAAGTACAGAAACGCCGCCCACCCGGACTCCAACAACTGCGGCGCGGTATCCTGCTGCCTGAATTTCTGACCGTGGCGAACAGCCATCTCCAGCATGAACTTCGCATGAAAGAATGCCTCGACCATCGGCCGAGCGCGCTCTAGCCAACTGTCGTTATGGCTCCACTCGTACTCATGACCGATGCCCTTTTGGTAAATCTCAAGGAAAAACGGGTTCAGAATAAGGTCTGGGGCGAGCGCCTGCAGCGCCTCGACAATCTCTATCGTATAGGGCTGAATCCGGTAGACTTTGAAGCTCAAGTGGTAAAACCGATACACGAGGTCTTCGTAGACCCACTCATCGTTGACGATCCTGAGCAGCTCCTCCAGCTGCGGGAGCTGGTCCCGCAGACGAAAAAACAGGATGGACTGTGTCGTGGGCGTTGGCTTAGTGGCTTCTGGCTGGTCCATGATTCGTCCGAAAACATTCAATGAGCCGCGCTACCTGGAGCCCAGTGCGGGGCACGATCCCGCATCACCGGGGTACAAATCCGGTGCACTGCCTATTGTGCTAACTGGGCGAGCTTCACTCCGCCGAATCACAGACGCGACACCACAAGCCGCATACCCGTCCCATCACGCTATTGTAAAGAGCGTGCTTCTCTGGGTCCAAATCGTTATCTGTGATCGCTGACTCAAGAAGCGCTGTCAGATTCTTTTTTACCCGGTCTAGGCTTGTGTTCTCGGTGTCTACGAACACGCCAAGGGGAGTTTGGACGATCGTGAACTCGCCCCACCCGACCCCATTTTCGGAGTGCTGCACCACTACAGCAAGCCTCTCGGGCTCGACCTGCTGTCTATACTGGCCCTCCTTGGGGGTGCCCTCTTTATAATACGCGTGCTGCAGCCGCGCTCGTGTTGGCAGACCATCAAGGACCTCTCGAAAGGTTGGCATCATATCGGCAGTCACCTATCTATGATCGATCACTCTTCCGGGAAACAGACACGGCACCGCTGGCCGCACCCGCGCATCATGACCTCATTGTATAGTGCATGCTTGTCGGGATCTTGGTCGTTGTCCGTGATGGCCGAGTCAACAATCGCTGCCAGATACTTCTTCACCCGCTCTAGGCTCATGCACTCCGTGTCAACGAACACCCCTTGTGGGGTCTGCTTGATCACGACTTCACCAAACCCGAAACCGCTCTCCGAAAACTGGATCACCACCACAACTTCCTCTGGCTCGGCATCCAGCGCGTGTTGGCCTTCCTTAGGGGTCCCTTGCCTATAGGCGGCATAGCGCAGCCGCACTTGCGTTGGCAGGCCCTTTAGAACCTCTAAGAAATCGGGCATTAGTCGCTCCGTCGGGTAACGATCCCGCAGCCTAGCCACCTTATGAGAGTGGGGCACCCACCATGGGCGCGGAGCGATGGTAGCGACGAGAGGATTCGAACCTCCACTGTGCAGATCCTAAATCTGCCGTCTCCTGCCAATTGGACTACGTCGCCAAGTAAACATGGGGTGTACGACGAGACTCGAACTCGCTGATACTAGCTCCACAGGCTAGCCCCTCGACCACTTCGGGACCGCACACCAAGATCTCAGTCAACAACTTAGAGGCCGCCCGTGGAGTCGAACCACTGACTTGTAAGAGCAATGCGGTGTCCCCTTTCAGGGACGAGTCATAGCTCTGGGAGCTTGCGCTCCAGCTCCGTAGGCTGGCGGGGGACCGACCCCCTGTAGGCGGCCAAAATTTCGTTCCCGTTCGAGTGCAGGACCTGGTTGCTGTTTGCCTGGTTAATAGCCGGGTGCGAGTACCATCTCGCATTCAAAGAGCTTTCACCCCTTGTCAGGATTCGAACCTGTGCGTGTAAGGTCATTGCGAGTGAACGGGAACTAGCGGGGCTTGAAAGAGTCGAACTCTCAAGGTCTTGTGGGCACTCGATAGGGGTCCTTGCAGACCCGAGGTACTAGTGCCGTATCAGTCGGCGGCCACCCGCCAAAAGCCCCGTGAGACCGTCTTTCCGGCCTGTCGCTTGATGCATCTCTAAATAGAGGTTGGCACAAGCTAACTCCTTGCGTGCTTGCCACACAGCCGGCGCCTAGCAAGGCAACCGACAGTGCAATCAGTGCGTTCATCTATAACTCCGTCGCGCAGCAGTGCCATCCCCCCGTACACCGAAAAGAGAACAAAGCAGCGCGAACCACGAAAAGGTCACCCGATAGATGCTGCGCACGTCAGTCTCTGCGCGAGCCACTCAAGAATGACTGGCCCATTCTACGAAGGCGGTGGAGGGTCTTGGATTTGAACCAAGTATGCTTGTGAGCACCGCGGATGGGCTCCCCTATAGGAAACCGAGTGTGCGGCGCTGGGCTCTGCTTTCGAGTTACCGTCGAAATGGGGCCGACCCCCTACCCTCCGAAACCAGGTGCCTGACTGTCTTCCCGTCGTACGTTGCGAGACCTGGCGGCACGCACCGTCACATGAGACGAGAGGACAGCTGGTGGCAAAAGCCACGCGGTGCGGGTAGAGAGAATCGAACTCTCACCTCATGCTTGGCAAGCATGCATTCAACCGTTGAACTATACCCGCATGGAGCGCTCAGAGCGTCCCGTAGTCATATGATGCGAACTTTGCGTGTGTGAGCCGTGGCTCGATCTCCTTGACCATTCTGTTGATGTGCGCCGCGAGATACTCGGCAATCTTGGCGGGAGATCCTGTCTTGGCTCGAAGGGTAGTCTTGGCCTTAGCTTCAGCGTAAGACATCCCAGACACGCTGAGGCTGTTCACACTCAGCTCTACCTTGACCTTGGCGGCGAGTGCATTGTCGTCCTTGCGATCGAAGCCGCCGATCACAAACATCTGTCGATTGTTCTCGGCCTCTGCACCGCCGCCCCGGTTTGCTTTCGCTTCCCCCGCCGGGATGTTGTAGAAGTTCACGTAAATCTGGCCCGTGCCGCGGACTTTGCCGTCAATCCTCACGACGCGCCCCTCAGCATTGATCTTACTTTGGAGAGCCTCGACGAACTGGGCAGCACTCATCGCACCGGGAGTGTTCTTCGCTTCCTCCGTACGCGCAGCGGCAGCCTCCGCCTCCTCCTGACGAATCTGGGCCTTCACCGCCTCCGGATCAACCTTGGTGGGGGCAACCTTGCCCTCGATCAGATCCAAGACGGGCTGCGCGAACTTGACACCCACCTCTTTGCCAATCTCCGACCAGGCTTCCAAGTTCTTGCGAACCTCACCCAGCTCGTGATCCGAGACTGGCTGCGGCTCCCCGTTCACGACCCAGGTCGCGCCCTTGAGCTTGCTCACCAGGTATTTAGCCTGGAAGATCACGCACACCTTGATGCCGCTAAAATCGGCCTTCGGAAACTCCTTCATGAACTCCGCGACGTGAGAGGCGCTCGTGTGCATGCTGAGTGCGTCGTACTGGACGTGGTCCTGAGCATCCAAGTACATACATGCGGCGACATCAGAGTACGTGCTGGCTTTCGGCTTATTCCAGCTCAACTCGGCATCCTTGGCCGGCTCTTCCCCTGGATACCATTTCTCGCTTGTCTGCTCGACAAGGCGCCAGCCGCTGCGGGCTTTATACTCCAACCACACACGCTTTCGACACCGAGCCCGGAAGCCGCTTGGATAGTCGTCGATCACATAGGCGCTCTGAGGACTATCGTGTCCGTACAGAGGTTTCTTGCTGCTAGCGGTCCGTTCTCGGAAGTCGTATGTCATGTCTAGATCGTGACATAAGAAGCCTAGAGCTACTAGCCCAACGGCCCTGAATCCAAAAAGTCTATTCCAGACTATTGTCCAGACTATTTTGCACCTACATCTAGGCAGAAAAGCGCTAGGTTTTCCCACCGCGCCCCCTAGCGGACGCTCATTTTAGCCAAGCCCCTGACTCGACTAGTGGTTGATGCGCTCTGTGCGCTGCTTCTGGCGCGGGCAGGGAGGCACCCTACGCGCCGTAATCCTCTGGTGAGCCCCCTCAATAAGAAGGGCTGTCATGACACACTACGTTTGCTCTAGTTGCGGTGCCGCGGTCGATCACGATGAGCAGCCCGAGGGCCGTCCAATCCTGGCTTGTGGTTGTGACCCTAGCGAGGCCAATCCGATCGAGGTCCCATATCGCTCGGAAGCCGAAGAATGGGATGACTGGATCCGCAGACGTTGAGTGCTCCCACGGGGAATCGAACCCCGATCGCCTGGGTGAAAACCAGGCATTCTCAACCATTAAACTATGGGAGCAAAGGTCCGTGACGGCGGCATGAAGCGCTAAGCCTCTCGGCCGGGCGCAGACCTCGTTGATCAAGCGAGCGCTACCACTACGACGTAGACGGTCGCCGCGCCTACTAAAGCCTGTGTCACGAACCGGCGCCCCCACGGGGCGACGATCCCCGTTTCCGTCGCTGAGAACGACGTGTCCTAACCAACGTAGACGATGGAGGCATGAAACATGGCAACATGTGCCGCGTAAACCCACAAAGAAGCGCTTGAAGATTTCCCCGCGCCAGAATGTATTAGCAGGGACCCGCCAATCAAAAGGGAGACCCCATGAAGCCACGAAAGAAAGACCTGACTCTCACCTTGTTCGTACGGACCTTTGCCTCTCTGGAAGCCGGAGCCAAGGAGGTCGCCGAGGCCCTCGGCTGGGTGAATTACTTTCTCGCCACTTGGGTCGGCCTCGAACATCAGAGCGCGGTCGCGCCTCGACGGGCGAGCAGACTGCCTCCGGCTTCAAACTAGGCAGTGGTGGGTTGTCCAGGAGTCGAACCTGGTTCTACCGCTCTTCAGGCGGTCGCTGAATAACCGTACTAGCTCACAACCCATGGAGCCCGTGATGGGAATCGAACCCACCGAAAAAAGCCGCGTTACGAGTGCGGTGCCTCACCATGAGGCGACACGGGCATTGTTTACGTTTAGGCGCACCGAGAACTTCCGCCGTCCCATGCCGGTCGCGGCGGAAACCAATATACGCGGTCACCTACTGATTTGTTCGGGCCGCGCCCGGCACTCTCGGGCCTATCTCTCACGTAGGTTGTCCTCAGCATGTCGCTCGGGACTTGAACCCGAATGAGAAGATTTGGAATCTTCCATCTTACCATTAGATGAACGACATAAGACCCACGGGCACCACTGGAACGTCGTGAAGACGGCTTACCCAGAGTGACCGCAACGTTCCTTGGAACGACTTACGCGGCTTTGGTGCTGGACGTGGTTGGTCGGAGTGGAGGGAATCGAACCCCCGGTATCTCTTGTCCCCGAGACAAGCGCCTTACCACTAGGCAACACTCCGATTGGTCTAGATGGGGGGATTCGAACCCACGACCTCACCGCCCCAAACGGTGCGCACTACCAAGCTGTGCTACATCTAGATAGTCTCAGTCGGACGTAGAGGAGTCGAACCTCTTTCTGCGCCTTATCAGAGCGCCAAACTAAACCCTAGTTATAACGTCCGTGCTAAGGCCGCCTCTCGCGAGACGGCCTCGTTACTCCTTCCGCGCATGGCGGATGAGCCTAATTAGGGAGATCTTCCTCTGCGTTGACGAGGGCCACCACCAGCTCTTTGCCACTCGGCCCGATGCCTTCGGCGTCAAGATAGACCTCGTCAAGCGACGCCATGTACCGCTGTCTCTTGATGCCGATGGTCACGGACCGATTCGGGTCCTGACATTGGCTCAACAGGCGGATGAGTTCGGAGACCGTCATAGAAAAGAGAGTGTTCGAGGAATCAGGCAGGACAACCTCTTTCGAGGGCGACTGGGATCGAACCAGCAACATTCTGTGTACAAGACAGACGCTCTACCAAATGAGCTACGCGTGTATGCCTGGTAATGTGAACACTCTCGGTAGCGGGTCCTGGAATTGAACCAGGTGTCTTGAGTTTATGAGACTCACGAGATAGCCGTTTCTCCAACCCGCATCATGCACTAGAGATTTACACCAAAAGATTAGAGCAGCACCCGAGAGATCAAGCAGTGATGTTGCAAAGCGGGAATCGAACCCGCCTTTGTCTTTTTTGCCGAAAGATGCCCCACCTTGGGGCGTTTTTGCTTGTTTGCTTGGTCGATGTGGATGCTGCTCGGCTCCAGGGGCAGGACTCGAACCTGCAATTGCCCTTGCGGGACGCGGCGTTAACAGCGCCGTGGGATTACCGTTCCCCCACCCTGGAATGAGCCGGAACTCTCTCCGGCAAGTCACGCCTGATTCGATCGACTGGCTCTTGGCCAAGTGGCAGTGGCGTTCCCTCAGAGCCCGCGCTACACCAGCCGCGGGGAAAAGCTTGCGCGCGGACAAGCGCTTGCGCGCAGGCACAATTTGGCGGTAACGTACACGGTATTGCGCTTGGAGGAGCGCGACCATGCCCGAAAACAGCCTGCAGGATCTACGGGATGACTGGGAGATCGGCGACGAGGTAAACGTCGAATTCCCAGGATATGGCAGCGGAACAAGCTCCATGCGAGCTGGCCGCATAGTGGACAAGGAGTCAGCCTTCGCGACGGTCCGGTTCGATAGTGGAGGGAATCAGAAGATCCCCTACAAGCGCCTGAAACGAATCGCCAAGGCGCCCCGCCCTGTCCCGAACCCACAGCCACAACAACAATCACTGCCGCTACTGCGGGCGGTCCCACCGGCACTTGCGAGTCTTCTAGCCGCTCCCGTTCCCGCTCCCGCTCCGGCGTCAGTGCCACCGCCTGCCGAAGAACAGGCGCTCGTTAAGCTTGCTCCGCGATCCACGGCAGCGCGAGTGGTATCCGATCCAGAGCCAGAACTAGCGGTGACGCCAGAGCCAGTGACGGCGCCGACTCAACCGAAGCGCAAAACTGACAACATTGCAGCATGGCTTGAGAATGGCAAAGTCGTGCTCGAACAGCTGACCGCGAAACAAAAAGACCTCAAAGCAGAGCACGATGAGATGGTCGATCTTCTTAGAGAGGTCCAACAGGAGGCGGCCCTGAAACAAGCTGCCTTAGAAGCCGTAGAGGCGGACATCGAGACCTACCGCAAGCTTCGGAAGTTCGTCTCTACAGTTCGGCCGAACATTCCACTCATGCAGCAGGCCTAAGATTCACGACCTTGGCGTCCCCGGAAGGACTCGAACCTTCATAGCAGCCTTCGTAGGACTGTGCCTTTCCTTTAGACGACGGGGACAACGGGGATAAGGGTGCCCGCATCTGGCCCTTATCCCCAACGACCGGTTCATTCAAGTCATGGCATTGATGGTGGAGTCACGGGGCTACGATCCCCGATTTCCTGGGTGCAAACCAGGTGTCTTCCCAGTTGGACGATGACCCCTTGGCGCCGCTGCGAGTACGGTCGCGGCTACCGGCTAGATTCTCGACACTCGCTGTGATCTAACAGACCCGCTGTCAGATAGGCTCTGCAGCCATCTAGGCGCCCCCGACAGGAGTCGAACCTGCCTCGACCGATCGACAATCGGCCCGCTTCACCAGATGCGTACGAGGGCAACAATACGTTGCTGTAGCTCCGCACTGGAGCTACATTGTCCTTCGCGGGGGCCTCAGGCCTTAGGAGCCCAAGACCCCCGCTAAGACGGATGACGACGCCACACTTCATCGCCTAGGGATCCGCCCAGCACGACTCCGATGACGTGATCATCTCGAATTCCAATATTCAGTTGTCACAGAGCAAAGACGCCACTATCGCTTATCCAGGCTGATCCCGGCATTCGGGGCCTTTCGCGTCTTGCTGGTACCGCGCCAGGGAGTCGAACCCTGTAGGGGCAAATTAAGAATCTGCTGCTCGGCCGTTGAGCGTGCGCGGCATTCGGTAGGGTCGGAGGGAGTCGAACCCTCGATCGCCCGATTAAAAGTCGGTTGCTTTGGCCACTTAGCTACGACCCCAAAATAGGCGGCGTCGCAGCATTCGTTTGAGTTCCTTCATGGTTACCTTCATTAGTCCGGGTGGCCCGATTCGAACGAGCACAGCTTTCACGGGGAGGTTACAGCTCCTTGGGCTCACCAATGCCCAGCACCCGGATAGACGTATCCGTGGCAGCTGAGCGTCGATAGCGTTCGTGTAATGGTTCGTGTCGCGTGATCATCTTGAGTCCCTAGAAACGAAAAGGGCCGACTTGGTTTCCCAGGTCGGCCCTCGATTCAATCCTCTTGTGGGATCGATTAGTCGAGTGCCGCCCTAGTATCTGCCTCAAAGTTCCGCGGATTGCGGGCAATAAACTCTGAGGCTTGATGGACCATGGGCTTGCGACCGAGATAGCTCGCCGACAAACCTTCGGCGCTCAAGCTCAGGGCACACCACGTCCCCACGGTTTTCACCGTCTGGGCTATGGGCTGTCTTGTGAGCTGCGTCGTCATGTCCGTGTTCTCTTGGGCCATCGGCGGGCGACAAGCCCACCAGGTACTGGTTCGGTGGGTTCTTACACCTCCGAGCCTAGCACGCAAGCCATTTGATAAAGAAAAGTGCAAGTCTTTCTTTGGAAAGTTGCAAGTGGCTGAAACGTAACGGGGAATCCCCGCGTCTGGGTAAAGATGAAGGGCGGTAGGCTCCGGACTGCTACCGAAACTGCACGGGAGGCGGCTTGATCGCCTGACCCTCTTCGGGCAGCGGCTGCGGCTTCCAATCAACGATGAGCTTCCGGAGGACCTGAAGATCCTTCACCAGCCGCGCTAGGAGCTTCTTGGTCTCATCAATCCTTCCCGCGAGCAGACGATCCCAAGCCAGATCCCCTGGTTTGATCATCTTGGCGTTTCCGGACAGCTCATAGAGCAGCTGGTCAACTTCCCCATTTTCGAGACGGCGCAGGAAGTCCTTGTGGTGGGCTTCACTCTTGTCGAGGACCTCGACCAGGTGCTCGGTTCCCTCGCACGAAAGCTCGAAAGGCTGATAGCCGACACCGTAACAGCTACCCCGGATCTGTCCCCAACCAGGGCGCTCATAGCCATGGAGCACGATCGTGGGCGGTGCGTTACTGCGGGCCTTCAGCTTGATGTTGCGGAAACAACAGGAACACGTCCCGCTCGCGCTACGGGTCTTGGGCTTCTTCTTGTCTCGCTCGGCCTCATGGGTGTCCATGCCCAAGTAGTTAGAGACCTGCTCTTTCAGCTTGGTCTTCTTGTCGAGCCAAGCGGCGAGTGCGTAAGGCGTCATCTTTTTGTAGTCGCCACGCTCCACCTGATTTAGATCGGCGCCCTGCTCGAAGACTTGTCCCTCCGGTGACGTAAAAAGGAAGCCGTCGGTCCCGACGAACTCGTGATAGGTGACATACCAAGATCCCGGCTGTCCCTCCTTCACATCCGAGAGGTCAATCACGTACTTGTGCCCGAACTTCGGCGCAGAGGGCTTGCTCGAAACCTCTTGCTGCTTCAGCCGCGCGTGTACCGCCTGAATCCGTCCGATGTCGTACTCGAAGTGGTGTTGGGGCCGGTTATCCGCCGTCTCATAACCCTGGGTGGTAACGAAGGCGACAGTCTTTTCCACCTTCCAGCCCCCGCCCAACCGTGCCAGCACCTCTAGCCACTGCTTGATCGTCAAGCTCGTGGTCGCACCCTTGCGTATCTTGAGAAGCAGCTCCTTAAACTTATCCTCCGACATCGCGGCCGCGGCATAGCGCCAAGCGACACGATCTGCGATTCCCTCTCTAATCATGAGTACTGCTCACATCCGCTGGTCGCCAACCTGGAGGTTGAGGATCGTTCCGTTGAAATCATACAACTGAGCCCCGTACCCGATTCGGACGTATCTCTTGTAGGCCGTCGGCCAGGGAGCGGTCGGGATGTCGCCCATGTCGCCAGGAACGGGCGCGCCGTTAAGGAGCGTAAAGTCTACGTGGTTGCCGCTGGCGAGCGGGGTTATCGAATCCCAGACAACACGGACCCCAACATAAGCCCCCTCAGGGATCGGGTCACCGCCTGGCGCCGATATTTTAATGATCGAGGCGCCAGAATATGCGATCGTTAGTACCGGCCGATTCGAGCTGTCGAGTGAGATCTGAAGCGTGTCCCGAGGGGGGCTGGTCAACTCGGAGGTGACCTTGATGATAGCGCGAGCCAGCCCAACCGGCCCAGTGATGACCTCCGCGGTCATCGAACCACGGACCCCAATATGCTCTATTTCAAACTGTCCGATCCCGTTGGTCTGAAGCAGCTGACCAGGGACAGGGCGATGGGCGTAGCCAGTGAAGTCATTGGTCCCATTGAAGGAGTACTGAATTGGGTCCTCTTCAGTCCCCAGAGTAACACCCGTGTAAACCTGATGAGTGTTCAACACCAATCCGGTCGAGCTAGGGATCGATAGGTCCGACATACCCATGCAATCTGATAAAGGTTCTTTTACCGCGTCTATACATGACCCCTATCCCCGAGGGAGTGCACAAGCTTCTCCGAACGGCCAGTGACGCGCTGCCGAGTCGGAGTTTCACCTGTGCCATATACCCAGATCATTGGAACGCATTCGTCCAGCTCTGGGCTCCTAAAATTCACGCGTTCATTGAAGACGCCTTGGGGCCGTATGGGACCCAGCCCAAGAGTAACATCTTGCCACTCTCCGAGGGCTTCCATATGGCATGCGCCAACGCGAGCTTCGATCTCGTGTCGGGCCAAATCCGTCTCGGCTCTCATCTCGCCGACCAGCCGGGGGCGACTTTAGAGAAACTCACGCACGAGATGATTCACGGATCCCTATCACAGTTCCCCGAGGGCGATCCGTTCTACGAAGAGGCTGTCGCCGACTACGGAACTTGGGTAATGGCCCACGCGCCGATCTGGGAACCATACCGGAAAGAGATGATTCGAGCAGCGGCCGACAACATCCGCAATCGCCGCGAGCGTGCCCTCAAAACTGGCAGTGACTACGATCGCAAACGATGGGCCGGCGGCGTCTACATGATGCACGCGTATGGCCCCTACGTGATCGCTACGTTCCGACAGCGGAAGGCAGAAGGCAACCTCACCTGGTGAGAGCCCATTGTTTTTATGCCCGCGCTTTAGCGCATGGGCGCAAGCTACGACTTTAGAACGGCCAAGGGCGAGCCAGATCCCAAGGCTCTGATCAAGAAGATTCAGCGCGTCCTCACGCCAGACCTTCTTCTCCCCCAATGGCGCGGTAACCCTAATCCCTTGGCCGGACATTGTTACGTCGCCGCCGAATCCCTCTACCACATGATCGGTGGAAGCGCCGCTGGCGCCAAGCCGTTCTCGGCACCGTGCCCCGGTGGAGTGCACTGGTGGATCGAGCAGAACGGGAAGCGTCTTGATCCGACGGGTAGACAGTTCGACAACGAGACCCGGAAGGAGATCTACGCCCAAGGTCGAGGCAAAGGATTCTTGACCAAACAGCCCAGCAAGCGTGCTCAAGAGGTCATTCGACGAGTCGAGAATCAGTAGCCGGCGCCTCCAACCCCCACGCATCCCAGTTAGGCCAACGCTCCCTCGCAAACAACTCGATGCGGGGCCTGTCGCCGAGCAGCTCGACGATCAGGTCACGGAAGACGGCAGGCTTGCGCGAATGTACTTGCTGCTTGGGCGCCAGCACGTAGTCAACCGGCCACTCGGGCAGCAGCATCTCGTAGCCTTCAAGGTCTGGCTCGAACACGTGCTGAACCTGACTCTCCGAAAGCAACGGGAACACGCGCTCGTTCGGGTGCGTCGAGAACACCAGCAGCAGCTCATCGAGCGGCTTCACGAATCTAGGCCTGGGTCCGCTTGCTCGGATTGGCACGCCGTCCTTCGTAGTTTTGACCCAAATATACGCGATGCCTTGATAGTGTAGGCCGTGCCGCTCGCGCCATTGCTCCCCACAGCGCAACGCAAGGTCGAGCTTTGGCCCCGTGACCCAAGAAAAGACCGCGCAGCGCTTGGCCATGAATCGTGACCAATCGAAACACGAGATCTCGGGCTCGGTCATTTGCTCGTACGTGAGTTTGGCCGTACCAAAGGGCGTGTATGCCCATGGGAAGTCGGCGTAAACGATCTCGTACGGGCCACTCATTCGAGCGCCCCGATCTCGTCGAACAGGTCGGGCTCGCGAGTCGTGCGAAGCACCGCGACCTGGTGAGACTCCGGGTCACGCTCGATCCCGATGAACTGGCAGCCCTCTTCGAGCGCAGCCAAACACGTGGTCCCGCTCCCGCAGTACGGATCCAGGATCGTGCCCCCCTTGGGAGTGACTAGCTTAACCAGCCAGCGCATCACGGCGAGCGGCTTCACCGTCGGGTGCTTGTTGGTGCCCTTCGGGAGGCCACGGTCACGCTCCGCCTTGCTGACCTTGCCAGAATAGAAGAATGGGGCATTGGGCTCAAACTGGCTGAAGTAACGAGAGGCTCCGCCGACTTCTCCGACGTACTTGTTTATCGAGTCGGGAAGACCAACACCCATACCAAACATCGAGTTGTTTTCAGAGTGACGGGCAGTTGTACGCCCCCACTTGCTAACGAGCATTCCGCTCTGCTCGTCCAACTCCTTGACCGGGCAACCATCGGCGCACTCATAGACAGGTACGTCAGCAGCGTCAGGCTCGAACTGACTGAAGAAACGAGAGGCTCCGCCGGTATCGCCGAAGCCACCAGCAGTTGCACCGGGATTCAAACCGCTGAATTGGTCTTCATATGGGACAGCTCCAGCGAACTTACCCCAGCTCTTCCCACCCAGCGATGTCGACACCCCACTCTGCTCATCCAGCGTCTTGACCGGGCACCCGACCTCGCATTCGTAGACCGGCACTTCCTCCATGCCGTCCGCGTCGCCAGTTTGCTCAGACGTATACTTGTGCCCGGCGCCGTCGCCGAAGGGCTTCATCCCGTCGTCAAAGCGATTGATGACTGGCGCGGGGACTTTCTTGGAGCCGGTGATTTTGCATTCCGAGCTGTGCGATAACAACAAATTCGCGGGCCACCGCCCCGCTGGGCGATCAGCTTCAAAGACCTTGCGCTCGCAATCTTTGATGCCGGCCCCGAGCCCCCCACCCGTAACATCCCGAGAAGTCAGAACGCCGCCTGGAAACGCGCTGGCCTTATCCTCAGTGCTCCTGAAGCGAACGCGGCAAGCATCGATGTTCATCGCACCCGTGCCTGTCGCGAGCACTTGCTTCGCGACCGTAGACTCAGCGAGGGGTTTTCTGAATACCAAAATTGGCTCCCAGCTAGGCTTAATCGCCGTGGCCCAGCCCGACCATTGCTCGGCTTCCTCATGGCTAAGCCCAGCCTTCTCAAGCGCTCGTTGCACCGCCAATGCCTTTGGAAATCCTTGGCCTTGAACCCACTGCAGACACTGGACCCCAAACTGGCTCGCAACAGTGTCGCGGCACTCGAAACCCGCAGCGCGGATCCCGATCGAGATCAGGTCAAAGGTGCGGGTCCCGCCGAACGAAAGCAGGTGTCCGCCAGGCTTCAAGACTCGGAAGCACTCGCGCCAAACCGCAACCGGCGGGATGGACCAATCCCTGCCCATAAAATCCCCATAGGTATCCAGCTCCCCGCCCTGCAGGTACGCGACGATCTCATCCGCACTAGGCTCTCTAGTGCCTAGGCCATATGGAGGGTCGGTTACGACCGAGTGCACCGATTCACCCGGCAACGTCTTAAGAACGTCCAGGCAATCGCCAAGTAGGATCTGATTCACCCACTGCGCTACACCAGACGTTCACCGCAGCTCGGGCTCGACCCCTTCACGTTCGAGCTGCTCGGCACAACGCCGCGCCTCCCGGACACCGACGGCTGGCCCAAACCGATCGGCGATCCATCCGCCGTCTTGGTCCTCCACACGGCCGCCGTACCGACGCACGATCAGCGTGACCGGAGCCTTGTCGTCAATCTGACGCATTCGGATCGAGGTCCCCGGATACGTGCCGCGTGAGAGCCCAGCCCCATCGGTTTTGAACATGATGCGCGCAAGGGCGCCAGCCGTGGTTTTGTAAACAGCCAAGCTCTCCTGACCGTGCCCCTGCCGCGCTCGAAAGTCGTAGCTCTGAGATAGCCGGTTAGGATTGGCCATGGCTATTCCGCCGCGTCCTCCAGCTGTTCGACCAGAGCCGGATATTCGTTCTTGACCGCCTGGAATATGAGCTTCTTATATTTAATCCAAGCCGTCGCCGTGAGCGGCCCCCCATCCGCATTGAACGGATGGTCAAGCATGGACGGCTTCCCTCGGGCAGGGTTACCGAGGATCTCAACGTCACTGTAGCGCTCCATCAAAAGCCGAAGATACTGCTCGGCCGACGGGTGGATGCGGCGAAGCTTTGCCTTCATATCAGACGCGTCTAGAACGGTCTCCTGATCCTCCAGGTCATTCTTCTGACCCGGCGACCGATCCAGGAAGCCCGGTCCTTCTTCTTCATCCACACGCGTGAGGGCCGACTCGCCTAGCTCGAAACGCTTACGCCGCAGAACGTTGATCCCCTCGTTGTAGAGACTCCGCATCACGTATGCCTCTGCCTGCCGAAGCGACGTTCCCGGCTTCAGATACTGACCGGCCTTTTCCATGAACCGGACGATGAACGTGCTGAGAAGATCCTCGACGATCTCGGGTTTGTGGTACTTGCGCATGAGCGACAGAAACGCCTTTTGCCCGAAGTCCCGGCCATACCCAGGCGGCAAGCGCTTCGCTGAGTGCTTCGCCAACCACTCACTCGCCGGCTTCCCGTTGATCGGCGGCATATCCCCAACACCGTTCTCCAGGAAAATGCCGTACAGCGCAGTCCCGAAAGCATCGGTGCTGCTACTGGCTAGCACACACATAACCTGCGCAAACCGTTCCCAAAAAGGGAGGGAGGCCCAAATCATGCGGCGGATCTCTGCGGCGGTCCTAATCAGCTGTGCGACGCGTTCCATCACTCCAGCAGGACCACAAAAGCACTAGTGCAAGATCAAGCTCACTCCCCGAAAGGCTCGTTAGGGTTGGGACCACCCACGCCCAACTGGATAGAGCTGATCACAGACTTACGCACTCGGACCGGGAGGCCAATCCCTCTGAGCGCCTGAGGAAGCGTTGCGCCCTGTTGAAGCTGGACGAAGATCCTCTCCTCTGCATCATCGACCGCCGCAACCCCGAATTCCAATAGGCACGATTGAAGAGTCTCAGACAGCAGAGCGCGGGCCTCCCCCAAGGCTATCTTAACTTCCGGGGGCGACTGCCTGACCTCCTCCAAGGTGTCTTCCCAAGAAATGGAGTCCCCCTCATACCCACGAAGTGCCTGAGGACGTTCCTTGTGGCGTCGCTTGAGCGTTCTACAGAAGTTGGCGTAGTGGTTGAGGACGGCCGTGGTCAAATAATTCTTGAACTGGCTCGGGGTCGCACGCGGCTCAGGGATCTTTAGGTGCCCCTCGGGGCGGCTCATCCCATACACGAAGCCATCCCTCACATCGAGCCCCCAACGTTTGAACGGCCAACGAACTGTTCCCTGGATACGTTCACCCCAAGTGAGCCTGACTATATCCACATAAGCAAAAGTAGCGTTCTTGGCGGTGAACCAGCTGATCCCTTGAAGCCTGAACTCAGCTTCGTTCACCGGCGTCGGCATCCAAACCCGGCTTTTGCCGGTGTGGTACGCCTGTGCCGCCTTAACCCAATCGAACCAACTCACTCCGAGGAAGTCGCAAGCCCCAATTGTGGTGAGCACTTTTGGCGTTTGTTTTTGCATGTGAGCCTCGAATCGCTCCAAGAGCCGAGCTTCCAAGATCTTCACCCAGACATAGCTGTGGAGATCCTCAAAGTTACTCTCGACTTGGTTTGAACGCATGAGAAGTCTTTTGATGTGTGGCCCATATTGCTTTTGAAGCTCAGCGTAGTTCTCTGGGACTGTGAAGCGGTCGGGCGACATCATAGCTTTCTCTAAGAACTGCGATTGACTAAGTTCGGCTAACTCAAACTCGGACAAATCGGTCTCTAGAAGGCATCTCTACGAAGTCGAATGATGAGTGTCAACGAAGACCTGAATCAAGACGGCTAATCGTGTGACCAAAAGGATGATGATGAGCGTCTGATGTTTATTGGGAGTGACCAGGTGAACTCATTGAAGCCGTTTCTCTCATTGTCGGATGATGGGGATGATTCGTCGGTATCGGTTGTTCTGAATGAGTAGCTGAAGGCGATTTTCTTATCGGGAGTGGTCGTCGAGTTCTTGGGAGTGATTGAGCTTGATGAGCAAGTTGAGATGAACATGAAGAAGGTGGTCGTCTTGAATCATGTGTCGAAAGAAGATTTGAGGAAGAGGTAGTTTCGAGATGATGAAGATTAGGGTTTTGAGTTATCTCCAACTTCAGCTAACCCTAGAGTGAAAGAGGAACCAAGGATCTCTTCTGTCTAGAGGGAGAGTTCTTATCCCTAGGGATACGTCCAGACTCTCTCAGCTTACTTAGCTGGGATACCCTGTCTCTAGGGATGAACGATCCCCTGGGTACCCTTACCGTCAAACACCTCGTAGGGCTTATCTACTCAGGCAGTGCTTGAAGCGTCCGACCATCAGGCGTCGGTTGGAGCAATCGAGGCCTTTCCTCTCAAATCCTGAGTAAGCTCTCAGGTTGATGGGGTCACCGAAGTGACCAAGGGGCTTAGGACCTAGTCCCGTGTTTCCACGGGTTATGTTGTCCGTACACCGCTGTTCTGCTTCACGGTGTACTAATTCGACCATGACCCCAGCTTTTTTGACGCTCTCAGATGTCTCTGGAGAGCCTAGGGTACGCATGGATTTGCCCTTGCTTAGGCTTGGGGACAAGCTTGAGCTAAGGTTTAGCCTTCAGCGAAGAAACGCCGGGCGAACAGAAGAGCTTCGTGTGGTCGGCGAGTTCAAGGTTCTTTCCTTGGTGGTCGACACGACACGAGGGGCACCACGCCAACTCGTTCACGTGTCAGCCACGGGAGTAGCACCCGCTTGGCGCCCTATCAAGAATCCGCCACCATCACGTTTTCCCGTCAAGAGCTGCTAGGTATCTCTTAAGTACTGCCTTAGCTGAGGCAGTGACTACGGGCTGAAACTTCTTAAGTTTTTTCCACCGCCGCGGGGGGCTCGGTTTTGGAACCTTCATCGGCTTTACCTCGGGTACGTCGACCACGGGGTCCATGCGCGTGAAGGGCTTCTTTTCGTCCTGGGGGTGGATAGGGGCAGGGGGTGACTCCCGTGGCACCTCCGGCTTCTCGGGCTTCCTAGGGCGTCTGGGAGGCTTTGGTTTGCCTCTCCAGCGTGGGTCGCCCGCCCTCTCCTTCGGGACCTTGCTGAAGTCGCTCGGATGCTCCTTCAACGTCTCCGGCAGCACATAGACCGTGCGTCCCGTGTCTTTGTTCTTGACCGGGACGCCCTTGGTCCGCTTCTTGTAAGCCTGCTTCACGCTTGAGGTATCCCAACGAAGGATCCACCAAGCCAGGAAGCGCTACTTCTTGCGGGGAACGTCACGACCAGCGGCCGCGGGGGCAGGCTCGTTGATCGCTAGCTCAAGCCCAATCTCGAAATGTGTAGCACATGTCATGGATTGGCTACCTGGACCAAGTGTGGGTCTATTTGTGTGGCACGTCTCTTATGACCCCACAAGCCAAGGGAAGGCTACGCACTTCGGCGCGCCGAGTTCTAGCCCGCTACCTTCGCGCATGGAGTTCTGATCAAGATCTGTGGTCCAAGGCGACCGCGGCACTAAGCCGCTACGAGAAACTATATCAGCCCGTCATGCGCCTGAAGGAGCCCTTGGACGAGCAGGGTCGCGAACAACTGGCTTTGTTTTCGCTCGACAATAGGGAAGCATGGCCACGCGTCGATGAAAACCCGTTCGGCCAGTGGATGCACCAATGTTATGAAGGCCCGCTGAACGGCTACTCCATTCGCACCCCGCAATCTGTGCTTGATGGGCATCAACCGCTCGCGGATTACCAAGAGTTCCTCAGCAAAGAACACGATGCTATCGCCGAAATCGTACGCGGGATCGGCCCAGATCAATTCACTTACAAGGGTTTCGCTATCTACAACCAACAGCGGATGACCGACAGCATCTGCCTGCCGATGCTAGACGCTATCGACTATCTCGTGGCTCTATTCAAGAAGCGCGGGGTCAATCTCTCGCTTCTTCGTGATGGGTTGCATGCGGTATACCTAGAGCCCAAGTTGGCCGAGAAGGCCGGAGGGACCTATTTTGGGGGGACTATTGAGTTGTCCGCCGCAAGCCTGCGTAGTCAGGGGGAGCAGCTGAAGCGGTTTATACACGAGGCATTTTTGCACGAGTTCGGACACCACGTTCACATGCATGCCTTGCCCCCCGCGGCAGTGCGGGCATGGGATGAGCCGTGGACTTCGTACGAAGACACAAAAGAGCACGTCAAGGTCAAGTTCAAGCAGCTGTCCCGTCAAGAGCGCGAGCGCTTCTTCGCGGTGCTAGAGCGCACGAACTTCGATGTCAGCAAGGCGGCCGCCAAGCTCAAGGGCCTCGATAAGCTCAAGTTTGGCGCATGGCTAAGGAGACCGCATTGGAAGGACCCCCTGATCAAGCCACGGCGATTTCAAGTGACCGAGAAAGGGCAGAACGTCTTCGATTTCTTCAAGGGCTTCTACCAAGATCCCGATGACTACACACGCCGCGATTATCTCGGATTGACGCTGACCCCGGAAGAGCTTGAAGAAAAGAAGCAGCTCCTTCTAGAGATGTACAAGACGCAATTGAGCCTCGATGCCCATTCAAAGGGCGCGGTCGACATTTCTGAAGAACAGGTGCAAGTACTGGCGGACGCCGACCCGGAGATGAATCAGATACTGCAAGACGCAGAAGACGCGCTCGCGCGACTCAAGAGCACCTTGGTGACCGACTATGCCAAGACTAATAATCGGGAGGATTTCGCCGAGACGTTCGTCGCATTCATGGCCGCGCCAGAGAGACTCTCGCCCGAGTCTCTCTTCCGCATGCAACGGACGCTGTCTCTCGCCGGGCTTTACGGCAAGCGAGTCATGCGCCTAGCCAGAAAGGTCATGCAACGATCTGCGTCTCGCGCGCTTTCTTCCTAGGCGTTACCGGCCTGTCGCTCGACAGCATCGCCCACAGCTGTTTGCCGATGCTAAGCCCAGTCAGGTAGTCATCCGGCCCGACGCCAGACGCGAGCAACGAGGATTCAGGATCGAGCCCGTCCGTGGCGGTGCTCACCGCCACCTTGTGCAGCAGCAGCTCGTGTAGCTGAACCTGCAGGGTATCGGCGTAGATCGGGAACAAGATCCGGGTTTCTTTGGTTTGCCCGATACGGTCTACCCGGCCCGTCGCTTGACGGTATATCACGGGGTTGCAGGTCGGGTTTTCAAGCCAGATCTCCGTGGCGAAATGCACCAAGTTGTTAAGGCCCGTTTGGATGGCAACCGGATTCGTGACCATCACCCGCGCTTTTTTCTGAACCACGTTCTTTGTGATCCATTCTTGGCGCTTGGCCGTCCCGACCTTGTCGGCGTAGAGGATCGGAACCTTCTGGCCGATGGCAGTTGATATCATCCCCGCGATCCGTGGCAGCAGACTGACGTGCCACGAAAACACCATGACATTCCGCCCTTCCGCTAACTCGCGCTTGATGCGGTCGAGCATCCACTGCTCTTTTGGAAGGATCGTGCTCGCCGGCAGCCCTGACTGAGACGCCACAAGCTCGCCGCCCGCTGTTTCTGGGTATCGAATCTCGTAGGCCCCCGAATCAGAATTGCCAAGGTCAACCGTGGCCCTATCCAAGAAACTGGGAAACTCCGCGAGTTGACCGAACAACTTGCCAGCCAGACCGGGCGCGAACTTATCCTTTTTGATACGCTCGATCAAATCGCTCTTGAGCCGATCGTAGCGTGCCTTGAGGACCGGCCCTGGCTCGATAAGGTGCCGCTCTTGAATGCACGGTGGCAGGTCCAGAGACAGGTCCGCCTTATGCAAGGTCACGGAAATCGGCAGCAAATGCCGCAGCAAGAACAGCGGCAGGACTCCCGGAGCGTTACCGATCACACGTTCTGTGGTCAGAACGCGATCCGAGACAGCCCCGAACGAGATCACTTCATCATCCTTATCCGAGCGCTCAGTCACGAGGCGCTTGCGATAGCCGTAACGGTCAATGAATCGTTGCTTGTCGGCCCGCGAAAACTCTTGACGAAAGGCAGCGGAGACCGACCACATGGTCATGAACAAGTGCTCAGCATAGCCGTTCATGATCGAACCGGACATTTGAATCGTAGGCATCCCGAGCCCGGTGAGCCGGTGTGCTGATATCTCTTGAGCCGACGACTCCGACCCGTATTCATGGCACTCGTCCAAGACAAGGAAATCGAACGTCGCTGGATAGCGAGTCTGAATATGCTTTGCGAGCGCAACGCGCCGTGGCTGCGGCACAGCCTGAAACAGAAACTCGCCGCACTCGGCCCCCCAGTGAAGATTCGATGGGTACGTAAGAGCGCGAGTGGCCCGGCAACAAGCTTCTAGACTGGCCGCCGCTACTCCCCCAAGGGTAAGCTTCCCGCCCTCCCAAGATATCCCGAGGTCTGCTATCTTGATATACGACGCCCCCTCCCTTGCGTTCTCTACTTCTTTCTCAAATCCCGTCCAAGGACTATAGATGGATGAGACGGCAGCTTTGCGGTGCTGTGCTATCAAGGCCGTCTGTTGCGCGCAGCCGGGGGTCAAGAGATAGAGCAGCTGGCGACCGAATTCTTGCTCGGCGTAGATGGTCCGCCCAAGGAAATAATCCGCCATCTCTGCCGTTTTGGTTTGGTCATTCGCGGCGACCAGACACCAAGCGATAGCGCGCCGGAGAGATTCATCGGCACCGTCTTCAGACTTCGCTTCACTCTTGAGCTTTTCGATCACGGCGTTCAAGTAGCCGTCCGGCAGTCCGGTGAATTCCTGGACATTATCTTTGTGCCAGGCCAAGGACCTGATGCCCCACCGCTGCTTAACCAAGCTCTGAATGGTGTCGTTATTCGGAGCGAAACGCTTCAAGAGGTGCACGAGCTGCAGCACCGTGCGAGAGATCACGCCCGTACCTAGCAGCGTTTTTGCCTCACAACGTGTCCGCTTCTTGGCGTGATCACCCGTTGGCGTAAGCGCCCCGCACCGCGGGCAAATGTCGCCGACACTGACCCAGCCGTGGCCGAGCTTGGCCGTCTCCCGCGACAGAACAGAGACGATCATCCCCTTGGATTGATCTCGCGCGACCGCTTCCAACTCGCTCACCTCAGTCAGGATCCTGACCTCAGCTTCCGGGACAACTGCCGCGATCTCGTCCGACCAGGACTTCAGGAGGTGCGGCGGGCAGACGACAAGCGGACGCCTGGAGCCGACAGTTTTGGCAACAACCAATGCCACAGTTGTCTTGCCCGACCCGATCTCACCGAGCAAGATTGCAGCCTTGCCACGGCGTTTCTTCATCGCTATCCCAGGACCGCCGAGGAGCATCACGAGAGCTTTCGCGGCGTCACCTTGGGCCACGAAAGGTTCACGTGCCGTAGGCGCCAATGGGATCAAGTCGCGATCCCGTCGAGGATCGTAGAGGATCGGACACTGCAGTTCCATGACATGCATGAGACTAGTGCCGTAGTGCTGGAGCAGTCCCGACACCGATAGCGAGTCGATCGACCCCGTGAAATCGCCTTCGCTGTTCAACGTGTGGTAGCGATACGTCGAGAGGTCTAGGACCGTGACGACAAGCTTGGGTTGCTGTACTTGAACCCACCCCTTGACGTTACCGTCCTTGTCTTGCTTCTCTTCAATCGTCCGGTATTCTTGAGTAAAGACTCCCTTGACGAGTAGCGGCGGCAACGTCGAGTCATCGGCAGTCACGCGCGAGCCGTTGAAAATCCCGGATGCGATACCACTCGCGATATGCGCCGGCCTAGGCGGAGTCGCGACGGGATAGGTCCGCAACATAAACTCATCGAGAGGCAGATCAGGAAGGATCCCAGGCACCCGAACCCCGGCCCCGTTGCGCGCCGTTTGTACCCACGGTCTGACTTTTTTGAGTAGACCGGAGACATCTGCCGGACGTTCCATCCACTCGTCCATCACGTCCGCATAGCGATCCATTTCTGGCATCGCCGCGAGTGGAGTGTCCCCAAAGTAGGGCAACTCAGGTAAGCCCTTCCCCGTCGCGAAGCGTTCGACCTGGCTCACGATCTCCGGGTTAGGCTGTAGCCTAGCCTCCACGCGTTGAGCGAAGAGCACAACCTGCTTGAATGCGTCAAAATCCTTGTCTGGGAACTTGAAGCAATGGAGGTTATCGTAGTGCGTTGCTAGCTCGGAGGCGGAAGCTTTCAGTGCATAGAACGGCACAATGAAAAGCAAGATCCCTTGATCGGCGAGCGCTCCCGTGAAGCGCCCTAGGAATTTGTTCTCTAGTCTCCCGTGCACTTTGTCTGTGTCGTAGGGAGGGTTTAGAAACAGCAGAGATACCCCGGTGCCGCGCTTGTATGTGACTCGGAACGCGTCACTATGGAGCACGTGCTTAATGGCTCCGGCTGTTGAGCGGAGTGCTTCATAACGAGTGCTCTCCATTTCGCACGCGTAGAGGCGAGACGATGTCCCCTTTGTCAGCGACTTCATGATCGCGAGGACAGCTTCCCCGTCCCCGGCGCACGGGTCCATGAAAGTAACCTGGCCCTCTTTTCCGAGATATGGCTTGACGAGGTGCGCGATCCGAGGAAGGAGGTGACGCGGCGTAGGATAGTATCCGCCCAAAGCAATTGATGCGAGGCGCGCCATTAACGACTCCCTGTGATCTTGAAAAAGGTTTCGACTTCTTGTGCCAAGACGGTCTCAAAATTCTCGTGACTGGAGCGAAACACTAGCCCTTGTCGAAAGCCCACGGACTGCACGTCAGTCTCATAATAGTCGTGTTCTCGGTGGACGCCAAAGTCACGGCCAGCAGAAAAGCTGTCTTTCGGCGCGAACGATGCAAGCCTGTTCTTGAGAGAGGCAGCCATCAGTTGAAGATAGAAGCGGCCATCTGCCACTAGCGGACAACGCGTGCGGCGGTCCAAGTAGCCAGCGAACAAGTATGAGGTCGTAGCCCAGGCACTCACCCACTCCGGCCCGAGTTCATACCCGCAGCGTTCGAGGTGACGCGTTAGCGCCGCCGTAGGCAAGCTCTGCTCTGCGTGCCACTCTTGCGTTGGCAGAAGCACAAAGCCGATCCCCGCTGGGTCGACCATTCCGGGATCCATTTTGAAGAGATCAGGCAAAAAAATCGTGGCAAGAGCCCCTTCTTCCTCTTTCTGCCAGATCGTCTGATAGCGCGCTGACTTGAGAAACTCGAATCGCTCCTCCTTACCAGATCGGTAGTATCCGTAGCGTTTCTCGCAAGTTACCCGCCGCCCCGATGTTAAATTCGCCATAAAGGCGCGCAGCTCTTGATCCGACGCCGCAAACATTGCCCACACTGGACGCATATTGCTGGAGCCGGACGCTCCGCCACTCCAGAGCAGATCAGCCTCTACCGAGGCGAGCAACACAGCACGAAACGTGCGGCCCTTGCCTTCGGTTTTAGGTTCAATCCAAACGTTACGCATCCGAACTCCCGACTTAGCCTGCCCTATACACGTCAGGTGTCGGAAAACTTCAAGCGCTTGATGCGTTAAGTACTGGTCGGCTGAAACCCTTCACAATACACGGCCTTAGCTGGCACATGCGCAAATTCCACGTCTGAGCTGCCCGCGGTCACAATCATCGCAGTCAGTTGGCCACCGTATACGCAGCCAGTGTCGATCCCGTAGCACGCCCCGCCGTCGAACCGATCGATGCGTGGCTCGGTCAACGAGTAGATCGCGTGCCCGTACACGACTGACTCCGGGCCTTTCCACCGTCCAGACCAGAAGACGGTATTGGCTGGCCGGTCAAGGCTACCATGGATGAAGCCGACCATCTGGCCCCCTGCATCCACGTAGCGCACCCGCGATACCGCGTGCGATTGCTGCGCCACGCTGTATGCCGGCTCCAGTCCGGCGTGCACTGCCACCAGGTTATCCCCCAAATCCAGCATCAAGGGGTTTCCGTGGAGCCACTGTAAGTCATGGTCGGACAGCGCCAGGCTCTGCTCGGCGCGTATGCCGGTGATCCCTTGGACCGGGTTTTTCTTCGCACCGCGTGTCTGTTCGTGTCGGCGCCAACGGATGTGCTTGTCTTCGTGGTTTCCGCGCAGCACCTCCATGTGTTGCTCTTGCGCGAAACGCACACACCCGATCGGATCGGGGCCACGGTCCAGCAGGTCTCCGAGCTGCACCGCTCGGTCACGCCCTCGCTCGTACGACACCAGCGTCATCAGTGCTTGGAACTCCTCCAGGCACCCGTGCACGTCTCCTATGATGATAGTACGGCCCATACCCTGGATACACCAGGACGTGGCTGACACCGGCCTCGTGCCTGCGGCGTCCCCTAGTCAGGCATTCCAAACGTCGATAATGCACACGTCGCGTAAAGGCGTGAGTATGGGTCCGATGTAACGAGCCGCTCCAAAATCCGGGGTGCCACTCACGACCCATGTCGCGTACAGGCCATTCGTGAGGTTATCCATTCCCCGCATCTTGTAATAAGTCAGCTGCCCATCCCAAGTACGCACAATGAGATCTGATTGATCCACATTCAGACGTCCTCCACGCGTGGCCGGGTCCGTGATAACTTGAGGCAGCCAATCCGTGGCCGCAGTCATCATCGGCGGCGTTTGAGCACCACAGCCCAAGAGAGCCGTTGCTCTCCAGTCAACATTCAAAGCGACGTCAGCCATGTCAACCTCCTAGCGGTATCGTAACCCCATCCCATGGGAGCCATACAGACCCTACGCAGATCAGAGTTCTGTTGTTGGCCGTGTCCCAGCATAGGCGCGGGCCGTTCGTCCAGTGACACAGGGTAGACCATCCTTTGATGCCTGTATTCACCGAGGTCCCTTGGAACGGACTATGCGGGCGCTGATACAACAAAGGGAACGCATCCAGGCCTGAGTCAAATGGGTTGTAGGTTCCACCCGTGTAGTTCACCGCTAAGGCACCGCTGAGTGTGTCCAAGGGTCCACCATAGTAGCTAGACGCCGCTACCGGCCTGTAAATATTCCCGGCCGCATCCATTGTGGCATAGGGGAAAAAATCGGTTGATGGTATGTTCCCAGAGTAATCTGCAATGCTTGGGTTGCTGAGGTCAGGAGCCCAGAAGCGATAACTCAGAGCCATACCGCTCAACCCCGGACCACAAAATATATTCACGTACGGGTCTGGGTCAGCGGAGACACCCTTTACCGGGTCAACGATCAAGGCAGTTCGCAACCAGCCCCGATACGCATCACCCCCTGCAAACCAAAAACCATACGGCGCTGAGGTTTGTGCCATTCCAAAGAACACGCTAGTTCTGTACGGAGTAACCGAGCTTGCGAGCCAACTCGCGGACGCCGTACTGGCAGACCCGGCTAGATACCTCTCATCCGTCGCTGTCGGCATGGTTGTGGCCGACGGCGTCCCTCCCGTGAACTTAGCCAAGCGTGAATATTTGATTCGCACGGTCTCTGTGCCGTTGCGGTAGAAGACAAATTCGCGCCGATTTGAAGGGTCTGCGAGGCGAGCCCAAGCTTGAAAGTTGTCCCATCCTAGGGCACCCGATCCGCTATTCGTGAAGATCTTACCGGTCGAGCTGTACCCAGACTGGCCGTCTCCAGATGCTTTGTAGGTCCAGCCGGCTGAAACCAGCATCTCGACAAGCAGTGAGAGCACAGCTCCTTGCGAGTCCGGCAATTTATTTGCAATGAAAACGGGCATCAGGTCACCTCAATACCGTGGCGTCGTTATTCCATCCCACGGTAGCCACCACGCTCCGACGCAGATCCACTTCTTGTTGTCGAGCGTGTCCAAGAAAGACGTTCTATTCAGGCCGGTCCAGCGGCACATGGTACTCCAGCCCTTGATGCCAGCCAGATAGTTATTGGGATTGGCCGTACCCACATTCCAGTTCGCCAGATTCGCTGATACTTGCGTTCTGCTCCACAGGACAGGCAAGTACTCCGGCTTACCGTTGAAAGGATTTAGACCAGCCCCATAGCGATTGATATTGGCGATCTCCTCTCGCGGCAGATTACCGCTGCCAGTCTCAAGACGGCCGCTAATATGAGACTGCGTGGTGCTATCAAGTGCGCCGCATGTGTACCCAAGAGGCCGCACTGACAACATAGATCGCTTCGATATATCCATGTGCGCAAAGCAGCCTGTATTGGTCCCGCCGATGTTGAAGTTCGCCTCATTGACCGTATTGTTGTGCCCCATACTGTACACGGTATCTGCATACGCGAGACCTCTGAAGGACCCTGAACTGCCAAGCACGAGCACAACGGGGTCCGGGTCGAGTGTGTCCCCTATGACGGGGTCCATCATCATGTTCGAGTATCGAATTCCATGCCCGACTACCTGAGAAGCGAACCAAAAGCCATATGGAGCGGTCCCTGAAGCGAGCCCCTGCCAAATCTGGCCACGCATATTATCGAGAGGTGAAAAGAAACCAGGGCCGAAGCTGCCGGCAGCATCTCCCGCAAGGTACTTCTCATCGGTTGCCGTGGGAACAACCGTAGATGAAGGGCTCCCCCCAACGAACTTCGCCGAGGCCGAGTATTTGACCCGTAGCGAGCCGTTGTTGTTGTGTTGAAAGGTGAACTCGCGGCCACCTCCTGGGTCCTGAATGCGAGCCCACGCGCCGGAGTTACCCCAACCAAGTGCACCCGTGTCAATACTGGCGAAAATCTTGGTGGTCGAACTATAGCCTGACTGGCCATCGCCAGACGCCTTATATTGCCAGCCGGCCGAGACAAGCATCTCCACTATCATGCTCATAAGCGGGCCGTAGCTTGTGACAGCTAGGCGTTGATTACGTATGTAGCCGTTCGCCATAAATCATCACCCGACGGGGGTAGTAGAGCCATCCCAAGGTAGCCACATGCATCCCACCGCAATCCACTTCTTTGCATCCAGGGTATCGAGACAGGAGGTCCTCTGTATTCCTGTCCATCGGGCCATAGAACTCCATCCCTTGATGCCCAGCTGAGAGGTTTCAAACGCACCCTGGTAAGTGTACTGAACTCTAGCCCAGAAGAATGGCAGCGCCTCGTACTTGTTGGCGTTGAACGGATTGACCGGGATTCCTGTATTGCTCATCACGAAGAGCGGTGTCGAGCTACCGGTTGAGTTGCATGCATATCCCGATGGCTGGACCGACAGGAACAGCGAGCGATCCGCGCTCATAGTTGCAAACGCGCCCTCGACCGTGCCGCCATAGACAACACTGGTGCTGTTAGAGAGATTGGTCCCATCTGTGGGGCGGGCGAGACAGTTGCGATTGGTTAGCCACGCGGAGTCCCGCCCGATGAGCCACACCACAGGGTCAGGGTCTTCGGGCACCGAAGTGACCGGGTCCATCATGATCCCCAAGCGCAATATAGATACGGTGCCGCTACCAGTGCTGGTGAACTGTACCCCTGTGCCTTGTATGGTGGTTGAAAGCTGAAAGGAGCTTACCCCAGCGGCCGCTGCGAAATAGCTCACGTCAGGTGCGACGGCTCCTCCCGGCAGAGTCGGACTGGTAGGCAAAGTGCTGCCCGTCACAAACCGCACTGTAGCGCTCGTCGTACCTTGGGGCGCCGTTAGCCCATTCGCGGTGTAGGTCACGACACCCGGGTTGCCTACTGCGAAACTGACGGCCCCGCTGTTCGTGCACGCATACCAGAATCCGTACGGTGCCGTGTCCTTTGCGCAGCCATACGCAACGCCAGTTGCAGGGCCGGCAAGCCACACTGGGGTGTATGAGTTACGCAAGATTTTCTGGTCTGGCGCCGTTGGTGTGAGAGTGGCGCTACCTCCTGCAGTAAACTTCGCCAACGGGGAGTATTTGATAATGGCGCCACCAGCGTTGTTGTGCTGAATAGTTATCTCTCGAATACCGACTACGTCTGGGTCTTGGACGCGTGCCCAAGCACCTGGATTCCCCCAACCGAGGGCGCCAGAACCCGTACCAGAGAAAATCTTCCCCGTAGCACTGTAGCCAGACAGCCCGTCCCCCGACGCCATGTATTTCCAGCCAGCAGACACGAGCATCTCGACAAATATCGAGACGAATTGTCCGTACGAGCTATATGGTACTGCGGCTGCAAATGCGTTCGCCATGATTCACCCGACCGGTTGAGTAGCGCCGTCCCACGGCAAGTAAACGCACCCGACGCAAATTAGAGACAGGTTGTCTAGAGTGTCCAGCAGATGGTATCTCGGGTTACCCGTCCAACGGCACATTGTGCTCCACCCCTTAATGCCGGGGATGTATGCTGCTGCACTGTTCCTCATGTAGAGCATCGGCATCGTGTCAATCTTGCCGTTGAAGGGGTTCGTGGCGGCGTTGATGCCATGCATCACTATGGCGACACCCGTGCCGCTGGTTCCGTTCTGCACCATGGAGTAGCCAGCAGGCTGAACGTAGAAGAATGCCTGGCCATTGGCAGTATGCGCGCCCGTTCCGGCGCTTGACGTGGCGATGCCCGTCGTGAGGTCTGCGGCTATCCCGACTGTGAATTGATCAACGGTGAAGCTCTGCGTGGTCACGTAATAGGTGACGTACGGCGACAAGCCAGCCGGGAGAGTTCCATCGGTCGTGAAAATGACCTGACAGTTTGGGGTAAGCCCATGTGCAACCCAGCTGATGATGCCAGGCGCCCCATTCGAGATAGTCACAGCGCTGGTCTTCAAGGTTGTCATGTGCGCGAAGTTCCCGTCTTGGTTGGACGGGCTTGCTTGAGTCGAGTTGCTTCGCGCCCACGTTCCAGGGACGTTTCCATCACGAGAGAAGACGCCAACGTTGCCGTTGGCGATGCTGTATGGCTCGAAGGGACCGCCGCCTACGGCACTTGTGGTCTGGCTCCAACTTGAGCCGCCCCCAATGCTTATCACCACTGGGTCCGGGTCTCCCGGCGCACCGGTCACGGGGTCCATCATCAAGGATGCATAGCGAGTGTGGTGTCCTCCGGATGTGCTATAGACATTGCTTCCGCAGTACCAAAAGCCGTACGGGGGCGTGGAGAGCGCGGCCCCGTAGAAGTTATAGATCCCGCCGACACCCCATTGGTCCGCCAACGAGCTTGAGTACCAGAACGTGTTGCTTGCGCTATAAGTGGGCGAGGCGTCTGTTCCTCCGCCCTTCAGGTAGCGTTCGTCCACGGCAATCGGGGTTGCCGTTGCCGATGGGCTGCCCAACACGAACTTCTGGCTCGCGGAGTATTTGATTCGGGCGCCCCCGGTGTTGTTGTGCTGGAAGATGAACTCTCGACCGGCACCTGGGTCTTGAAGGCGCGCCCAAGCGCCGGAGTTCGACCAGCTCGTGCTCCCGCTGGTGGCTGGCGTGAACACTTTCGTGGTGTCACTGTACCCGCCGCCCACTCCGTATCCTGATGCTTTGTAGTTCCATCCCGCGGACACTAGCATCTCGACGAACGCGGATATCGCTTCGCCATTCGAGTTCGGTCGATAGTTACATACGTAGGCGTTAGGCATGATCTATCTCATTGAAGCGGTGTCGTCGCCCCGTCCCATGGGAGCCACAACATCCCAAGGGCTATCCACGTCCTATTCAGGGTTGTCTCGCGAAACGTCCAAGGCAGACACGACAACCTAGCCAGGCTACTCCAGCCCTTAATGCCGGGCAGCTCGGTATTGCCGTTCTGCATTCGCATGTAGAAGAACGGAAGCATGTCGCGCTTTCCACTGAAAGGATTCGGAACGAGCCACCCAGCACTGCTGTTTGGGTACCCGATGATCATGGTTCCGCTGTTGCTAGGGTCGGTTTGCCCGGATTGCCCTGTCACGTACATCGAAGGGAGGACGGCCAGAAAACGAGTCTTGGCCGCATCCATATATCCGAACGTCCCGTAGTTGCTTCCGCCTACCGTGTTGCTTCCATACGTCGAGTTGCCGCTACCGGGGCCTCCGACAAAATTGAAGCCGGATAAAAGCCCCGTGTTATACCCAATATGGAAGACCACGGGGTCGGGGTCTTCTGGAACCGAATGAACGGGATCCATCATGAGGACGTTCCCGCTATTGTAGCCGATCGAGTAGTTCGACGACCCTGTCTGACTCCCATAGAACCAGAACCCATAGGGAGCCGTGTCCATCGCTGCGCCGAGATACGTCGCAAATCCACCGCCGCCTCCGACATGGTTTACGGCAATGTTTCCGTTGAACCAAGTCTGATTACTCGGGGACGCCTCCGTACCAGATCCCCACAAGACGACCTGATCCGCGGCGGTCGGCGTCACCGTCGCTGACGGGGTACCACCAATGAACTTTGCCGCGGACGAATACTTGATTCTGGCGCCGCCGCCGTTGTCGTGTTGGAAGACCAACTCCCGGCCACCACTTGCACTTGGGTCTTCAAGTCGCGCCCAAGCCCGGTTGTTGCTCCAACCGAGCGCGCCCGAACCCGTACCCGAGAAAATCTTCCCTGTGGCGCTATAGCCCGATAGGCCGTCACCTGAAGCCTTATATTTCCAACCAGCCGACACGAGCATCTCAACAAGCAAGGAGAGAGCGCCGCCGTATGTTGTCGGTCTTTGATTCTGTATATACGCGTTAGCCACGCCTACCTCGGGAGTTGCGTTTGACCACTAGCTTGCGGCGTTCTCGATTCTAGCCAGCCTGCAGGTAACGCGGTCCGCACTACTGCCTCCTGTTCTAAACAGCCTAGCCCCATACAGTTTCTCAGCCGCCGGCAGCGTGGTCAAAATTGCACTTTCTCTTCTAGTTGCAGTGGTATTGGTGGTTGATACCGTGACGACGGTTAGGCCGTCCGTGACATTGTAGAGTTCAAGAGAAGCCGTCTGCCCAGCTGCTGAGCACTCTAGGACCGCAACGAAGCGCAATACACCAGACAGCCCGGTGGCATTGAATAGAGTGTTGGCAATCTCGTCGGGCGCACCTTGGTCTGTGTTACCTCTCGTGAGATCAAACCCGTAGAACGGGATACTTCCGCCCCCACCTCCGCCTCCAGTAACTGTGGTCCACTTCGCGGACGTTGGAGTTTCGGCCGTTAACACCTGCCCCGCAGAGGGAGGGCCTGCCGTGTTCACAACAACCGGTGCGCCAGTAGTTGCCAACGCAGTTGCTGGACCAGCAACTGCTGTCCCCCAGATCGCCGTACTTCCGTTGCTCGCGACCAACGTCTGGCCTACCGTGGGAGCCACGGCTCCCGAGACGCTCACTACTGTGGTCAAGGTTCGGATCCCGGAAGCGACTCGGTCATTCGAAAGTCTCGCGTCGTTTCCCTCCGTCAGCGTATTTGCGGTGTTACCATAGCTTGGTAATTGGTGGATGTGGTCCGCTCTAGCTAAGCTAGTCGAGGCCCCGAGAGTGTTGGTGCCACCAGCAGCCAACGTTGAAGGCTCCGCAGTCAACACGCTGTGCTTGTGGTCTCCCCTCGCAGCAGTCGTCGCTCCGCCTAAGACCGCCGAGTTAGCATCGACTGTTACTGGGTCCGTTCCGGTCAGGGTCAGGCCGCCGCCGCTCGCGGGTGACCAAGCCGCGGTCGTACTAGATGTCGCCACCAACGCGTCGCCCGTGTTAGGGGCCGTCGCCGTGGAGATCGTCACTACCCCAGTGGCCGTTTTGAGTGCGCCGGCTACAAGCTTCCCGCCACTCGTGATCTGAGTAGAAGCACCGGTCTCATCAACGACGTACAGTTCAGTGGTGGTCCCAGTCGTGGGATTTTTTGCGTATAGCTTGATGATGTTGGGTTCGGCGGCTGGGTCACCTCCCCTATCGAGCAACGTGATGACATGAGGTGTTCTAAGCTTGATTGACATAATGCGCCTCGAAGGCTTCTTGCTCTCCCATGGCTTAGAAACCGGCAATCCACCTGGTGTGAAATTCCGGGCCGGAATAGTAGCGTATGAAATCTACCGCGTAGGTGTATGGCGCCGCCTGAGCGTTAATGATGCCGCTAGCACCTGTTGTAAATCGTAAACCTACGGCAGTGAAGTTAGCGATACTTGTTGCGTAGGTGGCGATTGCATTGGTTGTTTGACCCATGACCCCGGACAACGAATTTGACTGCACAAGTATTGGGAGGTGTTGAGTGCTAGTCGTTGATCCATTCGTCGTGGCGTAAACTGCGTTTCCGACAATGTCATATTGGCTGCCGCCGTATTGCGCTGCCTCGGAAAGGAAAACTGAACTTGTGGTCGTGCCACTGGCAACATGCCCCCTCCCGATCTCATTCCGCACGTCCGGTGAGGGCAGAGCGACGCTCACAGTGTTCAGTTGCGTGAAGCTGTAAACTCGATTTAGGTTGTTGAGTACCCCGCCACTTGAGAGCGACAGCTCAGAACTAATCCCAGCGCTGACACCGGTAGTCGCACTAACATGTCCATATCGGTTGGCGCGAGCCCACGTCATCGCTCCAGCGGGCCACGCGGCGCTGATCGGTGTCGGGATTGTTTGATACAGGACGTATTGTTTGCTGAGTGCGTTTGACAACTGCAAGAACAAGACCGAGTTACTGATCGTCGCACGGTAGTGGCCCGCCGCAACGTTGCTTACGTTGCTGGAGATCTGGTTCCAGAACGGGATGATGGGGCCGTCATAGATCAACTGGGTTCCCAGCGCAGCTATCTCCTCGAACTTCCAGCCGCGAGCCCCTAGGTCGGCATTGCCTGCGTTAACTAGGACGGTGTTACCCTCCGTAAACTCCTCGCTAATGGTATACTGGCCAGCCACAAACGCTGGCCAGGTAGGGGCCGCCGTATAGGCATTGCCGGATGCTCTATCCGAATATGCCTTTGTCGCGGCATGGTCAGGCGCGCTCGGGGTCAACACGCCATGAATTTGCTTACGCGTATCTACGGCCGGCACTTGCGAGTTGTCGATGTGCCCTACTTGGAAGAAAGAGGCCGTGTCGCTATCAATGGCCGAGAATACAGCGTCGGAACGAACGTAGGCTGTCTGAACGGTGGGGAGCCAATTTGACTGATCATCGTCCCAGATCCACTCGTAGAACTGGTAGCTGTTGAGA
>Ga0307503_10000050_pt1 | contig 81297 bp, 88 predicted proteins | sample 17_S_MG_FD_194514 | JGI IMG/M metagenome (GOLD analysis project Ga0307503, IMG submission 194514) | Soil microbial communities from Populus trichocarpa stands in riparian zone in the Pacific Northwest, United States - 17_S | ecosystem: Environmental > Terrestrial > Soil > Riparian zone > Trees... | reverse complement strand
AGGCGCTGCAGCGAGTTCTTGTCCTGGGAGAGGTCGACGCCCTGGTCGCGTTTGAACTCGGCGACCAGCCACTCGACGATCGCTTTGTCCCAGTTGTCGCCGCCGAGGTGGTTGTCGCCGGCGGTCGCTTTCACCTCGAAGACGCCGTCGCCGATTTCCAGGACCGAGACGTCGAAGGTGCCGCCGCCGAGGTCGAAGACGAGGATCGCGTGGTCGGAGTCCTCTTTGTCGAGCCCGTAGGCGAGCGAGGCGGCGGTCGGCTCGTTGATGATCCGCTTGACCTCGAGGCCGGCGATCTTGCCGGCGTCCTTGGTCGCCTGCCGCTGGTCGTCGTTGAAGTAGGCGGGGACGGTGATGACGGCGCTGTCGACGGTCTCGCCGAGCTTCGCTTCCGCGTCCGCTTTCAGCTTCTGGAGGATCATCGCGCTGATCTCCGGCGGGCTGTACTGCTTGCCGCGGGCGTCGACGCGGACGTCGCCGTTGGGGCCGGCCTCGACCTTGTAGGGGACGATCGTCTCCTCCTCTTTGACTTCGGCCTCCTTGCGGCCCATGAAGCGCTTGATCGAGAAGATCGTGTTCTCCGGGTTCATCACCGCCTGGCGTTTGGCGACGGTGCCGACGAGGCGCTCGCCGCTCTCGGTGAACGCGACCACGGACGGGGTGGTACGCCCGCCCTCGGCGTTCTCCAGAACGGTGGGCTCGCCGCCCTCCATCACCGCCACGCACGAATTGGTCGTGCCGAGGTCGATACCGATCGTCTTTGCCACTTTTTCGCCTACCTCCAGGTGGGTTGGGTTGCTCAAGCTTTAAAAATCTAAGTGGCAGTATGACAGATCACCGGAGGCGGAGAGACGGTCATCGTCCAAAGCCAGAACGTCGCCCACGGTTCCCTCGCTAGTCCCCTTCAAGCTCTTCGGTGAGACGGAAGACATCGCCGAGGTTCGAATTCATGGCGACCGCCAGGTGGCGAACCGTCCCCCAGTCAGCGTCAACGCCGCCGTGTTCGATCAACCGCAACTCCGGAACCGATACCTGCGCCAGGTCGGCTAGTTGCTGCTGAGTCAGCCCCGCCTCCTTACGAAGCTGGCGGATCGCACGACCAAGGGCAGCGTTGTAGCGATCCTGCTCGTCTCTCATTCGGGGCGGGACCGTAGTGAGGCGTTTACTGAAAGTGGGAAGACCACTGGAGGGCTTTTCCTTGATCGGCCTGCGGCCCCAGGTCTACCTTCGCCCGGCGGGCTTTGACTGGTGCCCGCTCCGAGACCGGTCCCCCGCCGCCACCATCCCTAGCGGCGGCGGGGGAACCTCCTCCTGCCGTGCCGGCTAGCCGTTCTTCGTGATCGCCAGCGGCATCGCATGCATCTGCGCGAGCTTCATAGCCCCTCACCCCCTTCCGTCTCGTGGAGACGGAAATGAGGATTGCTAAAAAGCCCGTCATTGGTGAAAATCTCGTCAGCGGTCGTGCGATTCCACGCCCGGACCGGCCACGGCTGGATGATTAGTCCTTACTATCCCGCTCCACTCAGCGCCTTTGACTGGAATGCGGAAGGGGAGTCGTGGGGAACACGCCCTGGGAGCCGGACTACATAGACGAGCAGTTGGCGAAGGCGGTCGGCCACCCCACTCGCGCTCAGATACTCGCCGAGGCCAACGAACGGGTTATGAGCCCGGCTCAGTTCGCCCGCCGTCACGACCTGGACGTCTCACGGGTCGCCTACCACTTCCGGCGACTGGAGGAATTCGAATGCCTCGAGCTTGTCGCCGAAGTGCCGGTGAGGGGAGCCACCGAGCATTTTTTTAAGGCCACTCGACGGGCGCTCTTCGACGGCAAGGCGTGGGACAACCTGCCGGAGACGATCAAAAACAAAATCAGCGGGCGCACCGTCACCGACCTGCTCGGAGCGATTGCCGAGGCGATGCTGGAGGAAACCTTTGATGAGCTGGACGATCGCGCTCTCGTCTGGGACAAGGTGCTGCTCGACAAGCAGGGTTGGGACGAGATCGAGGCGATCTACCGTCAGGCCATCTTCCAGACGCTGAAAGCGGCGGCCGAAGCTGAGGAGCGAGTCAAAGAGTCGGGGGACGAGGCGATGCTGGCCTCCTGGGCATTCCTCTTCTTCAAATCCCCGTTCAAGGAACCAGACGCGGACGCCTAAGGAATCACGGGGACCGTCCAGGCGATTTCAAGCGAACGCCTATAGTGGTTTGCGGGAAGGCGCCTCGACCAATCGGCCCGCAGGGAAACCGGGCCACGGAAGAGGAGGAAGAACTTGAGCACCACGATCTCTCGCCGCTTGCTGGTCTCGCTGCTGGCGGCAGCCTCGCCCCTTGCTCTGCTGCTACCCGCCGTCGCGGGCGCAAAGCAGGACGACCACGCCGACAACGGACACGGGAAGGTCGTGGGTGTGATGACCCGCAACCTCTACCTCGGTGCCGACCTGGCGCCGGCGATCGGCGCCCCCAGCCTGGAAGCCTTCGTTGCCGCCAACGGCAAAATCCTTCGCGACGTCACCGCCAACGACTTCCCGACCCGGGCGAAAGGGCTGGCGCGGGAGATCCTCGCCGAGAAGCCCGACCTGGTCGGCCTCCAGGAGGTCGCGCTCTGGCGCACCGGGGCGCCGAGCCTGACGCCGGTGCTGAGCGGTGAACCGACCGCGACCACGGTCCGCTACGACTACCTGCAGCTGCTCCTCGACGAGTTGAACAAAGGGCCCGACCGCTACGAAGTGGTCGTCGTCCAGAACGAGTTCGACCTCGAGGCGCCGGGTGACGAGAACGGGGTGGCGGGCGACGGCCCCAACCCGGCGATCGCCAACGCCGAGATCAACGGTCGGCTGACGATGCGCGACGTCATCCTCGCCCGTCGCGGCGCCGGGGTGCAGACGAAGAACGAGCAGTCGGGCAACTTCAAAACCCTGCTCCAGGTGCCGATCCTCGGCGTGCCGCTGACGATCAAACGCGGCTGGACCGCGACCGACGCCAAGGTCCGCGGCAGCCACTGGTTCCGCTTCGTCAACACCCACCTCGAGGCATTCGACCCGGCCGCCCTGGTGCCGAGCATCCGCTCGCTGCAGGCGCGTGAGCTGGTCGCCCCGGGCGGGCCGGCGACGGGCAGCCTGCCGGTGGTCCTGGTCGGCGACCTCAACTCCGACGACGACACCGTCGCCCCGGGTGACCAGCAGGCCTACCGCGCCCTGCTCGAAGCAGGCCTGGTCGAGCGCAGCACCGCCGATCCGCTCAGCTGCTGTCTCAACTCGAGCCTGCTCGCGGTCGGCGCCGGCGGCAGCGTCGCCGACTTCGACCACCAGGTCGACCACGTGATGACCGACGATCCGGGCATCAAGCTGGAGCGCTCCGAGGTGACGGGCCTCGATCCGGTCAACGGGTTCTGGGACTCAGACCACGCCGGCGTCTTCAGCGCCCTCAGGTTCCAAGGCTGAGAGGGAGCGAAATCGGAGGCGGGCCCAGGCCCGCCTCCGATTCTTTCCAGCCCGAAGCGGGTTAGTTAGTGGTGGGAGGCCGGAACCGACGAGGAGGAACGACTTGAACCGCATCTCGAGAAGCGTCCGCCGTGCGGCACTGCCGGCGGTTGCGGCACTGCTGCTGACTGGCTTGTCCGCGGGCCCGGCCCAGGCCAAGTTCGGCCCCGGGCACCAGGTCAATGTGATGACCCGGAACCTGTACCTGGGCGCCGACCTGACCCCGGCGATCTCCGCCAAAAACACCAACGAGTTCGTCAAAGCCAACGGGCAGATCCTGCGCGAAGTGACCGCCAACGACTTCCCGACCCGGGCCCGGGGGCTGGCGCAGGAGATCAACAAGAAGAAGCCCGACCTGGTCGGCCTCCAGGAGGTCGCCCTCTGGCGCACCGGCCCGCCGAGCCTCGAACCGCTCCTCGGCAGCGCCGGCCCCACCGCGACCACCGTCCGCTACGACTACCTGGACGAACTGCTCGACCGCCTCAACAAGGGCAAGAAGCGCTACCGGGTCGCGGTCGTCCAGCAGGAGTTCGACTTCGAGGCGCCTGCCGACGAGAACAACACGGCGGGCGACGGGCCCAACGGGTTCATCAAAGACGCCGAGATCAACGGCCGGCTGACGATGCGCGACGTGATCCTCGTCCGGCTCGGCGCCGGCGTCGTCACCAGCCACCCGCGGAAGGGCAACTTCGCCAGCATGCTGACCGTCCAGCTCTCCGGGGTCGAAGTGAAAGTGCTCCGCGGCTGGACCGCGCTCGACGCCAAGGTCCGCGGCAGCAAGAAGTTCCGCTTCGTCAACACCCACCTGGAGGCCTTCGACGACTCCAATCAGGTGCCGAGCATCCGCGCCCAGCAGGCCGCCGAGCTGGTCGCCAAAGGCGGCCCGGCGACGACGAGCCTGCCTGTGGTCCTGCTCGGCGACCTCAACTCCGACGACGACACCGTCGAGGGCGGCGACCGCCAGGCTTACCAGACCCTGGTCAAAGCGGGGATGCGCGAGCGCAGCACCGACAAGCCGCTCGGCTGCTGCCTTAAGTCGAGCCTGCTCGCGGTCGGCGCCGGCGGCAGCGTCGCCGACTTCGACCACCAGGTCGACCACGTGATGACCCGCGATCCGAAACAGGTGAAGCTGATCACGTCCGCGGTGACCGGGCGCCAGCCCGTGAACGGCTTCTGGGACTCAGACCACGCGGGCCTGTTCAGCTCGCTCTGGTTGCTTCGGTAGGGGCCGGTCAGTGCGAGGGGCGGGCGCGGGCCCGTCTCTCGCTCAGCCCTGGCCGGCGGTGCGGGCGACGAATTCCGCGACCTGCTGCGCCTGCTCTTCGTTGAGGATGCCGCCCGGCATCCGGCCCGGCGTGGTCGAGCTGTTGACGCCGTTTTCGATCGCGTTGAGGACCCGGCCTTCGGTCGACTTGATCGAGCTCTCGGCGATTTCGCCCGAGGGGGCGAGCAGTTCGTCGAGGTCAGGCGCGTAGTTGCCGTCGGTGCCGGCGCTGTAGAGGGCGTGGCAGGTGCCGCAGTTGACGACGAAGAGGGACTGGGCCCCCTTCAGGTTCGCCGGTACCTCGGTCTCGCCGTTTTCGCCGTCGCCCTTGGCGCGGAAGGCCGCGAAGGGGATGACGACCGCGAGGACGAGGATCAGGACCCCGAACCAGATGAAGGTGCGTTTGCTCATGAGGCGGCGCGCATATTACTGGCGCCGACCGGCGCGCCGCTGCGCCGGCAGCGTCTCGCGGTTTTCCCGGTACCAAGGGCACATCCGCCGCAGGGCGCACTCTCCGCAGCGCGGTTTCGGCCGGCAGACGGTGCGCCCGTGCCGGATCAGGTTGACGTGGAACTCGTGCGCGTCCTCCGGCGGCACGATCGCCAGCATCTCGTCGTGGGCCTTCTCGAAGGAGGCCTTGGCGGGAAAGAGGCCGAGGCGGCCGCCGACCCGGTGGACGTGGACGTCGACCGGGATCTCCGGGATTCCCCAGGTGAAGATCAGCACGCAGGCGGCGGTTTTGCGGCCGACGCCGGGGAGCGCGAGGAGGAACTCGAGCGACTCCTCGCGCGGCGCCGCCTCCGTCCAGGCGAGGTCGGGCGGGTCGCCGAGCCGCTCGAGGATCGCCTGTATCCGCGGCGCCTTCTGCCGCGCCAGGCCGCCCGGCCGGATCGCGTCGGTGAGCTCGTCGACGGGCGCGTCCCGCACTTCCTCCCAGTCCGGGAAGCGCTCGCGGAGCGCCGCGTAGGCACGGTCGCGGTTGCGGTCGTTGGTGTGCTGGGAGAGGACGGTCTTGACCAGCTCCCCGACCGGGTCACCGTGCGGCTCCTCCTCGGGCACCCCGTACATCTCGCGCAGCCGGTCGCGAATCGCCCGCACGCGCCGCTTGTTCGGCCGTTTCCAGCTCACCGGCGGGACCCTAGTGACCCGCTGCGGCAGGTAACGGCCGGGCTACAATTGTTGGTTCGTGTCCCGGGCCTTCGCCGCAATATCCGCGAGGCTCCCCAAGGGCTGGGGAGACCTCGGGCGTCAGGTCGTCGTCCTCGTCGGCGTCGACCTCGCCTATACCTTCGTGCGCGGGATCGCCGACGGCGAGAAAGCGCTGGCGATGACCCACGGCCAGCAGGTGATCGACCTCGAGCGCGCGACCGGCACCTTCTTCGAGCCCAGCCTGCAGGCGTTCTTCCTGCCCGCCCAGGGGATCGTCGACGTCGCCAACCAGATCTATCTCAACGCCCAGTTCTCGATCGCGCTCGGCTTCCTCGTCTGGCTCTACCTCTTCCGCAACGAGTCCTATTACTTCGTCCGCAACATGTTCGTCGCCTCGATGGGGCTGGCGCTGATCGGCTACTCGCTCTACCCGACCGCGCCGCCGCGGATGTTCCCCCAGTACGGCTTCGTCGACACGCTGAACGAATTCTCCGACGTCGGCCACGACTCGTCGATCGCGAAAATATTCATCAACCCCTACGCGGCGGTGCCGAGCATGCACTGCGCCTTCGCGATGATGATCGGCGCCTCTGGCGTCAGGCTCTGCGTCCATTGGTGGTCCAAAGCCTGGTGGGCCTTCTGGCCCCTGCTGGTCTCCTGGGTGACGATCGTCACCGCCAACCACTACTGGGTCGACGCCGCGCTCGGCTGGCTGGTCGCGCTGGCAGCCGCGGGAATCGCCTGGCAGCTCGCGCGGGCCCGGCCCGAAGCCTGGGCCTTCCGCGCTGCGGCCCCCGCCCCGCAGGAGGCCGAGGCGTAATAGCCTCATAGCCGATGGGACCCTCGGCGCCGCCCCGGCGCAGCAGTCGTAGCAATGCCCGCAACGGGCAGGAGCTGCGTTCCTACGCCCGCGACCGGCTGATCGAGTCCCGCCTGACGCCGAACGCGATCTCGATGATGGGTCTGGTCGGCAACCTCGTCGCCGCCGCCCTGGTCACCCAGCGCCTCTTCTTCCTCGCCGGGGTCGCCTTCGTCCTTGGCTCGGTGATGGACACGCTCGACGGCCGCTACTCGCGGATGTCGGGCAAGGGGACGCTGTTCGGCGCCTTCCTCGACTCGACCCTGGACCGGATCGAGGAGGGGATCGTGCTCGCCGCCGTCGCCGGCTACTTCGCCGTCGAAGGCGACGACGTCGCGGCGGCGATGTGCGTGGTCGCCGTGCTCTTCTCGCTGATGGTCTCCTACACCCGCGCCCGGGCCGAGGCGCTGGGGGTCGAATGCAAGGTCGGTTTGGCCACTCGACCGGTCCGCGTGGTGATACTTTCGATCGGCCTGATCTTCGCCAAGGGAGCCGGCATCGGCGACTTCGAACTGCTGGCGCCGGCGGTCTACGCGATCGCCGCCTTGACGATATTCACGACGTTCCAGCGGGTATGGCATGTGAGAAACGAGCTTTCCGGCGAGGTCTCCGGCGTCAAGGACGACGACGGCGCCACCGCTGGGGACGTGTAACCAGCGAAGCCGCCAGGTGTCTTCAGCCACCCAGCGCAATCCAGGAGGACTTCGAAATTCATGAGTGAGAACGGAGCAAACGGCCACACGAACGGCGTCGGCCGCGCGGACGAGAAGGTCCGCGTCGCGATCGTCGGCGTCGGCAACTGCGCCAACAGCTTCATCCAGGGCATCCAGTACTACAAGGACGCCGATCCGGCCGACGAAGTGCCGGGCCTGATGCACGTCGACCTCGGCGGCTACCACGTCCGCGACGTCGAGTTCGTCGCCGCCTTCGACATCGATCAGGAGAAGGTCGGCAAAGACCTCTCCGAGGCGATCTGGTCGGGGCAGAACGACACGATCAAGTTCGCCGACGTCCCCAACCTCGGCGTCGAGGTCCATCGCGGGATGACCCACGACGGCCTCGGCAAGTACCTGAAAGAGAAGATCACCAAGGCGCCGGGCGAAACCGCCGACGTCGTCGGCATCCTCAAAGAGACCAAGGCCGACGTCCTCGTCTGTTACCTGCCGGTCGGCTCCGAGGAGGCGACCAAGTGGTATGTCGAGCAGGCGCTCGCCGCCGGCGTCGGCTTCGTCAACTGCCTGCCGGTCTTCATCGCCCGCGAGGACTACTGGGACAAGCGCTTCCAGGAGGCCGGCCTGCCGATCATCGGCGACGACATCAAGAGCCAGGTCGGGGCGACGATCGTCCACCGCTCGCTGGCGCGCCTCTTCCACGACCGCGGGGTGCGGCTGGAGCGGACCTCGCAGCTCAACGTCGGCGGCAACATGGACTTCTACAACATGCTCGAGCGCGAGCGGCTGGACTCGAAGAAGATTTCGAAGACCAACGCCGTCACCTCGATCATGGGGCACGACCTGCCACCCGAGAGCGTCCATGTCGGCCCCTCCGACTACGTGCCGTGGCTGACCGACCGCAAGTGGGCGCACATCCGCCTCGAGGGCAAAGCCTTCGGCGACGTGCCGCTGACCGCCGAGCTGAAGCTCGAGGTCTGGGACTCGCCGAACTCCGCCGGCGTCGTCATCGACGCGGTGCGGCTGATCAAGCTGGCGCTCAACAACGGCATCGCCGGCCAGCTCGACGGGCCCTCCAGCTACCTGATGAAGAGCCCGCATACCCAGCGGCCCGACGACGAGGCGCGCGAACAGACCGAGGAGTTCATCGCCGCCAACGCCGGCGGCGGCTCGCTGCCGGGTACCGCGGCGGAGACGCCGAGCACGACCTCGGCTTAGTCCGCACCGACCGCAGTTTCATAAGAGCCCGCCTCGTGCGGGCTCTTATTCTGCTCTCGTGGCCTCCGCACCCCTCTCGATCGCCCAGGTCTTCCCGGTCCGCCGCGGCGGCGCCAACCCGGCGGCGCAGTTCGCGAACGCGGTCTCCGAGGAGTTCGAGCGCCGCGGCCACGAGGTGCTGCGGGTCTCGACCGGCGATCCGGTCAAACGGCTGCTGAAATCGCGGCCGCTGGACATCGTCCACGTCCACGACCCGTTCGCGCCGAGCGCCCCCTCGGCGGCGCTGCGGCACTCCTTCTCGCTCAACGTCGCCACCTTCCACGCGCCCCAGGAGCGGGTCCTCTCGACCCAGGTGGCGCGCCCCTTCGTCGAGATCTTCTTCGGCCGGATCGACGCGCGGACGGTGACGCGGCCGCAGACGGCCGAGCTGCTGGAGCGCTTCTTCCCGGCCGGGTATCAGCAGCTCGACGGCGTGGCGGAGGACGGTGAGACCGACTGGGGGCGGGTGGCCGAGGAGCTCGAAGCGATCTACCGGCGGCTGCTGGCGCGCCGGCATGACCCGACCGGGGACCCCGAGGTCCGCGAGCGGATCTCGCGGCGGCCGCTGATCGAGGTCGACCTGCACATGCACACCGACCACTCCGGCGATTGCGCGACGCCGGTCGACGTCCTCATCAACACCGCCCGCGACCGCGGCCTGGGGGCGATCGCGATCACCGACCACAACGAGGTCTCCGGGGCGCTGGAGGCGCGCAAGCTGGCCGAAGAGCTGGGCGATATCAAGGTGATCGTCGCCGAGGAGGTGAAGACCGCCGAGCAGGGCGAGGTGATCGGCCTCTTCCTCGAGGAGAAGATCCCGAAGGGGCTGACGATGGCGGAGACGATCCGCGAGATTCGCGCCCAGGGTGGGCTGGTCTACGTCCCGCACCCGTTCGACCGCTTCCACTCGGTGCCCGACTACGAGCACCTGTTGGACATCGTCGAGGAGATCGACCTGCTCGAGGTCTTCAACCCGCGGGTGGCGGTGACCGCCTTTAACGAGGAGGCGGTGCGTTTCGCGACCAAGTACCGGATCGTCCCGGCGGCCGGCTCCGACAGCCACGTCGCCCAGGGGCTCGGCAGCGTGCGCCAGCGGATCCACGACTTCGACGGGCCGGCCGAGTTCCTCGAGGCGATGCGGGATGCCGACATCACCCGCAAGCACAAGAACCTCGTCTACGTGCAGACGCTGAAGTTCCTGCAGACGACGGGGCGGCCGAAGGCGCCGAAACGGCGGGTGCCGAACGCCAAGCCGGTGCGGGGCGGCCGGCCGCGACGCCGCAAAGAGGGCCGTCGCGCGAGCAAGTCCTGATGCAGGCGGACCGCCGCGAAGGAGCCGCGCCGGTCCCGTCAAAGAGTGCCCCGATGCGCAGCCTCGACGACGAGATCCGCGAGAAGTACCTGGAGCGGGCGATCCGCGAGCTCAACCAGATGAGCCGCGAGATCCAGGAGTGCCCGCACTGCCCGCGCGGCAAGCTGATGCCGGTGCTCGGCTCCGGCCATCCGCAGGCGGACGTCTTCATGCTCAAGCAGGCGCCGATGGCCTCGGAGATCGAGGAGGGGGTGGCCTTCTACGGCCGCTCCGGCAACGCGCTGATGAAAAGCTTCAAACGGCTGGGGATCGACCCCCTCGTCGTCTACGGAACCCTCTGCGTCAAGTGCCCGATCCCCGAGCCCGACCTCGCCGCCGGCGAGTGCGTCGGCCGCCTGGTCGAGGAGCTGGCGATCGTGCAGCCGAAGATCGTCGTCGTCATGGGCGAGCCGGCGCTGCGCATCCTCAACGGCTTGAGCGTCCCGCTCTCGCGCCCGATCGAGGGCCGCGAGGGGGAGATCCAGGCCTTCACCCCGACGATCGACGCCCTCTACGTGCCCGACATCGACGAATCCCTCGACGAAGAGGACGCGAAGCAGCGCTTCTGGAGAGCGTTCAAGACGCTCGGCGAGTGGTACGACGACCTGCCGCCGTACTAGGGCGACGGTATTCATCGCGCTATCGAGTGTCCTTCCGATATTGACCACACCAGAATGGGGTCAAAGTCGGCCGGGGTGATTGGGTAGGCGAACTAGCCTAGGCTTGAGGCGTGTTGCGGACCGTGGCCATCGTTGCGATCGCCTTGCTGATCGGGGGCGCGGTGGGCTTCGCGTTCGGCCGGGACGGAGGCAACAACACGACCACCACCGTCGAGCGGACCACCACCGTCGAGCCAGCTAGCCGAGCCGACGAACTCCGAGAACAGTTTGGCATCCCGACCGACGAGGCCGCCTGTGAGGAATTCGGCATCCCCGCGGACGCCTGCCCCTGACGGTGTTGCGAACGAGTCCCTCAGTGGGGCGGGCCGCCTTTGCGTGGGGTGTCGCTCGGGTCGCCGGCGTCCTTGGCGGGATGCATTTCGCCCCCGGGCTTCGCCTCGTGCTCTTTCCCAGGGGCCGCCTCCTTCCCCGCGCCCGGCTCTTTTAGAGCCTGAGCCGCGGCTTTCGCCTTGTCGGTGAGGCTGCCTTTGCCCTTCGCGACCTTTTTCAGCTCCTCGGCGTCGGCTTTGAGGCTGTCGACGCCGCCGCGCTCGTCGATCGTCTTCTTTGCTTTGTCGGCGAGTTTCTTGAAGTCCATGTCTCCTCCTCGGGGTGCGCTTGCTGACATCTACCCCCTATGGGGAGCAAAACTCAGCGATTGGTGAATTTGGGGGTCTATAGCCCCCACAACTCACCAAACGGCGCTCAGGAGGAGGGGGCTGCGGCCTCGGCGAGGGCGGTCATCGGCTCGACCTTGGCGGAGGCGAGGCCGCGGACGACGATCGTGTCGAGGGCACTGTAGGCGGAGAGCTGCTGCTGGGCCGACTCCGGGTCGGGGGCGGCGACGCCGACGGTGCCCTCGGGCTCGCCGAGGCGGTCGAAGTGGTCGCGGTAGCCCTTGTGGAGGTCCCGGTAGAAGGACTCCTCCTTGGCGAGGCGGTCGGCGGCGTCGGGGCCGACGGCGGTGCGGACGTAGCCGAAGACGGGCGGGGCCTCGCGGCCCGCCTCGGCGGCGCCGGCCTCGAACTTCTCGCGGGCGCCGGCGGCGAAGCCGGGGGTCATCCAGTTGAAGAAGACGCCGTCGTAGGAGCCGCCGGCGAGGGCGCACATCTTCGGGCCCATCGCCGCGAGGACGAGCTTCACTCCCGGCAGCAGCTCGCGCAGCCGCGGCTCGGCCTCGCGCATCGCCGTCAGCGGCTTCTTCGAGAAGCCGGCGCCGACCCCGAGCCAAAGCTTCGAGCGGTCGATCCCGTGCTCCTCGATGTCGGCGGCGATCTGCTCTGGCGGGGTGCGGTCGAGGGCGATCACGGCGACCCCGAGCTCGGCCTCCGGCGCCGCGGCGGCGAACTCCGCCAGCGTCGCCAGTCCTTTCGCGCCGGGGTGGTCGTTGGACCACATCGAGTCGTAGCCGAGCTGAGCGCAGCGGGCCGCCAGCGGCCGCGCCACCTCCGGGTCGAGACCCGCGGCGACTCCGAATCCGCGCGGCATCAGGCTTCGCCTCCGTCCGGCATCGGACCTGGATCGGGCGCGCTGTCCCCACCTTGGGGCGCGGCCTGCCGCTCGAAAAGCGCGACGCACTCGATGTGCGGCGTCTGCGGAAACATGTCGACCGGCCTCACGCGGGCGAGCTTATAGCCGGCCTCGCCGAGCTGGGCGGCGTTGGGGGCGAGCGTGGTCGGGTTGCAGGAGACGTAGACGATCTTCTTCGCCTCGCACTCGATCACCCGACGGACGATTTTCTGCGAGAGCCCGGCCCGCGGCGGGTCGACGACGACGACGTCGGGCTTACCCGCCTTCTCCAGCAGCGGCCGCACGCCGGTGCGGGCGTTGGCGGCCATGAAGTGGGCGTTCTCGACTTTGTTGCGGCGGGCGTTGCGCTCGGCGTCGGCGATCGCCTCGGGGACGATCTCCAGGCCCCAGACCTCACCCGCCCGCGGCGCCATCGTCAGCCCGATCGTGCCGATCCCGCAGAAGAGGTCGAAGACGCGCTCGCTGCCGGCGAGGCCGGCGAACTCGGCGGCGACGGCATAGAGGCGCTCGGCCATCTCGGTGTTGGTCTGGAAGAAGGCGCCGTGGGACATCTCCAGCTTCAGGCCGCAGAGCTCCTCCCGCAGCCGTTCCTCTCCGAGCGCCCCGGTCGGGCCGTCGGTGCCGCCGGCGTCGCCCTCGATGATCGTGTGGAGGTCGACGGGCGGCCGCGGGAAGCGGGATTTGGCGGTGACGAGGCGGGTCTGGATCTGACCGGTCCGTCGTCCCTCCCGCACCGCCAGGTTGCGGAGGACGCCGCGGCGGGCGCGGGCGTCGTAGGCGGGGATCGACTCGGCCCGGGCCCAGTCGCGAACCGTGTTCCGTGCCTCGTTGCCGGCCTCGCTCGCCAGGTGGCAGTCCTCGACCGCGACGATCAGGTCCCAGCGGCCGCGGGCGTGGAAGCCGAGCGTCGCCTCGCCCTCCTCGTCGGTGCCGAAGGAGTATTCGAGCTTGTTGCGGTAGCGCCACTGCTCCACCGCCGGCACGATCTCCTCCAGCTCGAAGCCCTCGAGGTCGCCGATCCGCTTGAGGGCGTCGGCGACCTGCTCCTGCTTGTGGGCGAGCTGGCGCTCGTAGGGGAGCCCCTGCCAGGGGGCGCCCGGGCAGGGCTCGCCGCCGTGGGTGCAGGTGTCCGGCAGGCGGTCGGCCGCGGCGCGGACCACCTCGACGGTCCGCGCCTCGGCGAAGCGCTTCTTGGGCTTCGTCACCTCGGCGCGGACCAGGTCCCCTGGCAGCGCCCCGGCGACGAAGACGACGAACCCCTCGGTGCGCGCGACCCCTCGCCCGCCGAAAGCGAGCGAATCGATCTCGAGCTCGAGCTGTTCTCCCCGCTTTATGGCAGTGCTTTGCGCGCCTGTTTGACGAGCCGCTCTAGTTCTTTGATCAGCGAGTCACGCTGTTTCTTGCCTTTTTTGACCAGTTCGCCGAGCAGTTTCTCGGCGTCTGAGCGGGTCATGCGGCCGCGTTTGACGGCGTCGTCGACGACGTCCTGGATGCGGTCGCGGCTCAGCGTCACGCTCTGCTCGAGGCTCTCGCGGAACTGGGCGACGCTCTTGTCGAGGCCGCTCGTCGCTTTGCTTGAAGTTTTTTTGGTGCCGGTTTTGGCTTTGCTTTTCGCGGCGCCTTTTTTCGAGCTTTTATTAGCGCCTTTTTTCGCTTTTTTGGCGGCCGTTTTGGAGGCTTTCGAGGCTGCCCGTTTCGCAGCTTTTTTCGGCGTGGCTTTTTTTGCTTTCGGTTTCGCTTTGGCTTTCGATTTCGCCGGTTTTTTGGCTTTCGACGCTTTCGATTTTTTGCCGCTGGCTTTTTTGTCCGCCATCTAGGTTCTGCCTCCGTTGGTGAGTTGTCCCGCTGGTGGACCCCGACTATCTCAGTTCCGCAGGGCGTCAGGCTCGTCGGCGCGAAACCGTGCTTGCACCGGAGTGTGGTCGGAGAGGCGCAGCGCCCGTCCTTCCAGCGGCAGCTCGCGCTGCTCGGGTGGCCACTGGGTCGGTGGTTCGATCACCTCGAGGCCGCGGCAGAGGATGTGGTCGATCGCCTTCGGCGCGGTCGGCGGCGCCAGCCCGAACTCGTCGCGAAGGCGCTCGAATATCCGCGGCTGCTTGCCGGGGCGGAGGTTGAGGTCGCCGCCGAAGACGAGCGGTGAGCCGCTCGCCCAGTCGAGCGCCGCCCGCGCCGCCTTGACCACGTCCGCGGCCGCCAGCCGTGGCCAGTCGTTGGTCGCGTGCAGGTTGGCGACGCAGATGCCGGAGGCGGTGCGGACGAAGCCCATCGCCCGGCGCTCGGGCTCGCCTTCGTGGATCGCGATCTCGCGCCGCTCGGCGATCCCGCCCAGCCGCCCCGGCACCCGGACCAGGACGACGTTGGAGCCGCCCTCGCCGGAGGCCATCAGGTCCGGGTTCTGCCGCGCCAGCAGCGCCCGCAGAGCGCCCAGCGAGTTGCGCGAGGTGAGGGTGCGGTGCCACTCGGCGTCGCAGGCGCGCGCCAGCGGCTCGGCGAAGCGCGGCGGGCACTCCTGCAGCAGCGCCACGTCCCACTCTGCCTCCGCGAGGACGGTCGCGAACTCGGCGCTGAGGTCGCGATTGACCTGGACGTGGGTCGCGTTTCGCTCCGCGGTCCGCAGCAGCCGCGAGCGCCAGGTGCGCAGCTCCGGGTCGGGCGGGAAGTCGCGCCCGTGGAAGAGGTTCCAGCTCAGTGCGGTGAACTCCACGCGCGTAGTATCAGCAGGCTTGTTGATCGCGAAGCGAAGCGGAGCGCACCCTTGATGAATTTCCTCACCGGCGAAGAGCTCGGCGCCTTCGAGCTCGGCAAGCTGCTCGACCGCGCGGCCGAGCTGAAAGCGGCGCGCCGCGAAGCGGCGGCGCCCGGCCCGCTCGCCGGCCGCAGCGTCGCGCTCGTCTTCGAGCGGCCCTCGACGCGGACGCGGATCAGCTTCGAGGTCGGGGTCGCCGAGCTCGGCGCCCACCCGGTCGTCCTCCGCGGCGACGAGATGCAGCTCTCGCGCGGCGAGTCGGTCGGCGACACCGCCCGCGTCCTCTCCCGCTTCGTCGATGCGATCGTCGTCCGCTCCGGCTCCCACGAGACCGTCGTCGCCCTGGCCGAGGCGGCCGAGGTGCCGGTCGTCAACGGGCTGACGCCGCTGCACCACCCCTGCCAGGCGCTGGCCGACCTGCTGACGATGCGCGAGCGCTTCGGCGACCTGCAGGGCAGGCGGCTCGCCTACGTCGGCGACGGCAACAACGTCGCCCGCTCGCTGGCGATCCTCGGCGAGCCGGCCGGCGTCGAGGTCGTCGTCGCGGCGCCGCCGGGCTACCAGCTGGAGGAGGGGCATGGCGTGAAGCTGACCGACGACCCGCGCGCCGCCGCGGCCGACGCCGACGCTCTCTATACGGACGTCTGGATCAGCATGGGCGACGAGGCCGACGCGCAGCGCCGCCGCTCCGACCTCGCTCCGTTCCAGCTCGACGCCGACCTGCTCGGCATCGCCAAGGAGGGGGCGATCGTCCTCCACTGCCTGCCCGCCCACCCGGGCGAAGAGATCACCGCCGAGGTCCTCTACGGCGGGCGCTCGGCCGTCTGGGACCAGGCCGAGAACCGACTGCACGCGCAGAAGGCGCTGCTCGAGCTGCTGCTCGCCGACTCCTAGCGTGAGGCGCCACTGATGCATCCCGAGATCAACGTCGGCCCGCTGACCCTGCAGACCTTCGGGCTGATGTTCGCGCTCGCCTTCCTCGCCGCGGGGGCGCTGATCTGGAAGCGGCTGGAGGAGATCGGCAAGCCGCCGGACTGGGCGTATGAGATGGGCTTCTCGGCGCTGGTCGGCGGCATCGTCGGCTCCCGCCTCTACTTCATCGTCGACCACTGGAGCCAGGTCCAGGACGACCTCCTCGGCAACGTCTTCTCCGGCTCGGGGCTGGTCTGGTACGGCGGCGCGATCGGCGGCGCCCTCGCCGTCTTCATCTGGGCCGCTTACAGGCGCTTCCTCGGCCTGGCGCTGCTCGACCTGGCGGCGCCGGCGCTGGCGCTCGGCTACGCGATCGGCCGCTGCGGCTGCCAGCTCTCCGGCGACGGCGATTACGGCAAGGCCTGGGACGGCCCCTGGGCGATGTCCTACCCCGACGGCACCGTCCCCACCGACCAGACTGTCCACCCGACGCCGATCTACGAGACGCTGGCGATGGGCCTCGGCGCCTGGGTCCTCTGGCAGCTCCGCGACCGGGTCCGTGCCGGGGTCCTCTTCGCGCTCTATCTCCTTTACGCGGGGGCGGAGCGGTTTCTCATCGAGTTCCTGCGCCGCAACGACGACGTCGCCCTGGGGCTGACGGCGGCGCAGTTGGAGAGCGTCGCGATGATGGCTGCCGGAGCGATCTGGCTCGCTATCGTGGTTCGCCGCCACGGAGGCATCGGCCGCCCGGCAGCGAACGAGGCGGTTGGCGCCGCGATTTAGGGTCGCGCGATCCCGGTGGCGCTGCTATCTTGCGCAAAATCTTTGGAGCGGTCTATTTAGGGAGGATGTGGGGGTAATGGCGGCAATCGACGTTCAAAGCGAGGGGCCTTCGGCGCGCACCGTCGGCGCGATCCTCGACGACGCGGCTGAGCGGATCGCCGCCGCCGGGGTCGACGACGCCCGCACCGACGCAGAAGTGCTGGTCGCCGACGCGCTCGGCGTCAAGCCGGGGGAGCTGACGGTCGACAGCGCCGGCGAGGTCGACGACGAGGTCGCCGCCAAGATCGAGGCCAACGTCCAGCGCCGGGTCGAGCGCGAGCCGATCGCCTACATCCTCGGCCGCGCTCCCTTCCGCAACCTCGAGATTTACGTCGACGAGCGCGTCCTCTGGCCGCGCCGCGAGACCGAGCTGCTGGTTGAGGTCGGCACCCAGCTCCCCGAGGGGGCGCGGGTGCACGAGATCGGCACCGGCTCCGGGGCGATCGCCCTGGCGCTGCTGTCGGAGCGGCCTGACCTGAAGGTCACCGCCTCGGACCTCTCGCCGGAAGCGGTCGAAGCCGCCCGCGAGAACGCCGAGCGGCTCGGCCTCGACCTCGACGTCACCGTCGGCAAGGGCCTGCCGGACTCGGTCGAAGCCGAAGACGTCGACCTCGTGATCGCCAACATGCCCTACGTCACCGACGAGACGATCTTCGACCGCTCGCCGGAGATTCAGAAGGAGCCGCGGGTCGCCGTCACCGGCGATTGCGGCGAGGACGGGCTCGGCGTGATCCGCGGCGTCATCGCCGAAACGCCCTCCGGCTGGAAGCTGGCGATGGAGCACGACACCCACCACGGGCCGGCGATGCGCGAGCTGCTGCGCGACGCGACTACCCTTCAGGACTATGAAGGTGACGACCGGGTCACCGTCGGCCTCGCGCCCTGAGCTGAGCGTCGGCGATGAGCGATAGTCCGACCGCCGAGGCGGCGGACAAGCCGGGCGACCGTTCGGTCGCCGTCTCGACCGAGGAGCAGCGGCGGGCCAAGGTCGAGCGCCTGCGCGAGAGCGGCATCGATCCCTACCCGCACTCCTTCGAAGACCGCAACCACGTCGAGGAGATCGAGGCCGCCCACGACCCGGCCGAGCTGGGGGAGGGCGAGCACGAGGGGTTCGTCTACCGGGTGATGGGCCGTGTCACCGGCAAGCGCGGCCACGGCAAGACCGCCTTCCTCGACGTCCGCGACATCACCGGCACGATCCAGGCCTACGCCCGGCGCGACGTCCTCGGGGAGGAGGCGTTCGGGCGGGTCGAGGAGCTCGACATCGGCGACCTGGTCGGGATCGTCGGGCCGCTGCACGTGACCAAGCGCGGGCAGCTGGCGATCGGCGTCCGTGAGTGCTTCCTGCTGGCGAAGGCGCTGAAAGACCCGCCGGACCTCTTCCACGGCATCTCCGACCCGGACACGCGCTACCGCCAGCGCGAACTCGACCTGATGGCGAACGCGGACTCTCGGGAGATCTTCAAGAAGCGCGACGACCTGACCTTCGCGATCCGCACCCATATGCACGAGCGCGGCTGGGTCGAGCTGGAAACGCCGGTCCTGCAGCGGATGACCGGCGGCGCCGCGGCGCGGCCGTTCGTCACCCACCACAACGCGCTCGACCGCCAGCTCTTCCTGCGCACGGCGACCGAGCTGTACCTGAAGCGGGCGATCGTCGGTGGCTTCGAGGACGTCTACGAGTTCGGCAAGTTCTTCCGCAACGAGGGGATGTCTCCCCAGCACAATCCCGAGTTCACGATGCTGGAGATGTTCGTCGGCGGCGCCGACTACGAAGGCGTGATGCGGTTCATCGAGACGCTGGTCTCCAGCGTGGTCGAGAAGGTGATGGGGACGACGAAGGTGGAGCGCGACGGCGTCGAGATCGACTTCGCCGCGCCCTGGCCGCGGGTGCGGCTGCGCGACGAGCTGCTGCGGGAGACCGGACTCGACATCTACGAGGCGAGCCGGGACGAGCTGGCCGAGGCAGCCGGGGACGCGGTCGACGAGAAAGACGACTGGGCCGGCGTCGTCGACACCCTGCAGGGCAAGTTCGTCGAGCCGAAGCTCGTCCAGCCGACCTACATCGTCGACCTGCCGATCGACATCTGGCCGCTGGTCAAGGTGCACGAGGAGAGCCCGCGCGTCTGCGAGGCCTTCGACGGCATCGTCGCCGGGATGGAGATCGTCGGCGGCGGGACGGACCTGAACGACCCGGTCGAGCAGCGGGTGCGCTTCATCAAACAGCGCGAACGCCAGGAGACCGGGGCGGAGGCCGACCCGCACCCGCACGACGAAGAGTTCGTGCGCGCCCTCGAATACGGGATGCCGCCGGCGAGCGGCTGCGGCCTCGGGATCGACCGCCTGCTGATGATCATGACCGGGGCGAAAACGCTGCGCGACGTGATCATCTATCCCGCTATGCGGGAGCTCGCCGAGTAGCTCGCGAGTTCCGGGTGGGCTAGGGTGCGCGCATGGCCGTGAAGCTTCATAGGTGCTCGCTGATGTTCGTGAAGAACGAGGGCCACCCCTGCTGGCGAGTGCAGAAGGCGCTGGAGGAGGAGGGGATCGAGTACCAGGTCGTCAAGGGGCCGCTGCTCCCCTTCCGGCGCGGTGAGCTGAAGGAGCTCTCGGGCCAGGGCAAATACCCGGCGATCGAGTTCGAGGACGGCAGCGTTTACCGCGACGAGTCGAAGGCAATGGCCGAGCGGATTCGGGCCGGCGAGCTGCGCTCCTAAGCGGCCCCGACCATCAGCGTCATCTGCAGCCACTTGAAGTGGCACTCGACGGCGGCGAAGCCGGCGCCGCGGAGCCAGTCCAGCTGGTCGCAGAGGTCGGCGAAGCGGTCGGCGGGGTCGTCCTCGGGGCGGCCGATCTCGCGGCGGAAGCGTTCGTGCAGCTCCCGGGTCGCGGCCTCGACCAGATCGAGGTTGGCGAAGACGCCGCCCGGCGCAAGGAGGTCGCGGACCTCGGCGAAGAGCTCCCGCTTGCGCTCGTCCTCGAGATGGTGGATCGCGAGCCCGGAGACGATCGCGTCATAGGCCCGCCCTCGGGGAGCGGATCGCCGAGGTCGTGCTGTCGCAGCTCGGTCGCCGGGCCCTCGCCGAAGCGCTGCCGGGCTCGCTCGAGCATCGGCTGTGAGAAGTCGAGCCCGACGGCATCGGCCTCGGGGTGGGCGGTGCGGACGAGGGCGATCAGGCGCCCGTCGCCGGTTCCGAGGTCGAGGAGGCGGTCGACCCGCTGGGGGAGCGCCGTGAGCAACATCTGCTCGGCGACGTCGCGATGCGGAATCTCCCGCGCCAGGTAACCGGCGACGCGTTCGGGGTCAGACCAGCTTCGCGGGCTAGACGGCACGCAGGAGGCTGCCGTCGATCGGGATCACCGCGCCGGTGATGTAGGCGGCGCGCTCGGAGCAGAGGAAGGCGACGAGGTCGCCGTACTCCTCGACGGTGCCGAGGCGGCCGGCCGGCACTTCGGAGCGAGCCGCCGCTTCGACCTGCTCGATCGAGCCGCCGAGCTCTGCCATGCGGTCGGTGGCGAAGCGGCCGGTGGCGACGGTGTTGACGGTGATCCCGTCGCCGGCGACCTCGCGCGCGAGCGTCTTCAGGAAGCCGACGGTGGCGAGCCGGTTGGCGTTGGAGAGGCCGAGGGCGGGGTTGATCTCGATCGTCGTCGTCGAGCCGACGTTGACGATCCGCCCCCAGCCTTCGCCCCGCATGCCGGGGACGACAGCGCCGGCAAGTATCCGCGGCGCCAGGACCAGGGAGCGGTAGGCCTCCTCCCATTCCTCGAAGCCGTGGTCGAGGGCGCCGCCCGGGGGAGGCCCGCCGGTGTTCGTGACGAGGATGTCGACCGAGCCGAGCGCCTCGGCGACCTCGAGCGGCAGCCGGGCCAAGCGGTCGAGGTCGGTGGTGTCGGCGACGAAGGGGGTGGCCCGCTCGCCGATCTCCGCCGCAGCCGCGGCGAGCCGCTCCTGCGAGCGGCTGGAGATCGCGACCTTGGCGCCTTCCCGAGCCAGAGCAGCGGCAACGCCGAAGCCGATCCCCTTACTCGCCCCCATCACCAGGGCAACCTTCCCCTCGATCCCAAGCTCCATATCCGCCACCCTAACCTGGCCGAGAATGCTCAAAACCCATTGCGCGGGTATCGTTCCAGAAGAGCGCCCGTAGCTCAGTGGTCAACGGGTCCTTTCGGGGGCCCAAAGAGCGTCGGTCTTTCAAGCCGAAGGTCGCCGGTTCGAATCCGGTCGGGCGCATTCCTTCGTGTTCCGCTCTGTGCCAAGCATTGCCCGGTGCAGAGCCAAGTCTTCGGTCTGACGCTGGATCGGCGTTCCGGCGGTGTCCGGGCGATTCCGCACGGTTCCGGGGTGTCTGTGTCACATCCTGGTCACATTCCGGGGCGGGCACTAGGGTCTTCCCGATGTCGCAGGAGAAGGCCGACGCTCGCAAGGTAGTGCGCGCTGCTCAGAAGCAGTTCGAGCGCGAATCCGACGCGGCCCAGAAGGCACGCCGCAAAGCCTTCGCCCAGGCGCAGAAGGAAGGGCTGTCGCTGCGAGAGATCGGCGAGGAGGTCGGGCTTCACCGCTCGCGCATCGCGCAGATCATCAAAGGCGAATAGCTGTAGCTGTCTAGCTTTTCTAGACAGCAGATGCTAGCCTGAAGCCATAAGACAAAAGCGCCCCCGCGCTGCGCGAACAGCCGGGGGCATGGCACAGGAAGGAATGCTTCCCATGCGCAACAAGCGTAGTAGCGGCGACGATGAGCGCGCCGCGACCACCGCCGTCGAAGATGTACGCGACCAAACGGCGGTCCTGAGACACGTCCTCAGCCTCTACCCGGAGACGCTGACGGTGGACGAGCTGGTCCGGGAGATGACCATCTCGCCGCAGCCCGACGAGCGCGATGCGGTCGAGAGGGCCGTCCGCGACTTGGCGGCGGTCGGTCTCCTCCATCAAGAAGGCAGCCGCGTCTTCCCGACGAGGGCAGCCGTTGCCTTCCACGACCTCTACGAAGCCTGATGGACGGCCGACGAGTGGACCGGGCAGCCGCCGAGCGGCTGGGCCGAAATGTGTTCATGGCTCGCCGCCGCGCCGGGTTCTCGCAGGAAGAACTCGGCGCGATGGCCTCGCTGCACCGGACGGAGATCGGAATGGTGGAGAACGGCACTCGGCTGCCGCGGGCAGACACCCTCATCAAGCTCGCCTCCGCGCTTGCGGTGCCGGTCGGGGAGTTGGTGGCGGGCATCGAGTGGACCGTGCCCGCTTCCACGCGGCCGGGCAGCTTCGCCGTGGGGAAGGCCTAGCCGTGCCGGCGAAGATCAAAGATCCCGATCAGGCGCTCCTTTTTCTCCTCCGTCACCCGCTGCGGCGGGAGCTGTTGAAGCTCTACGTCAAAGAGAGCGGCGGTCTCAGCCCCAAGCAGCTTTCCGACTTCACGAAGAAGCACCTCTCGCTTGTCAGCTTCCACGTCCGGGAGCTGGCGAAGCACGGCGCGGTGGAGTTGATCGAAACGCGGCCTCGCCGCGGCTCGGTGGAGCACTTCTACAAAGCGACGGATCTCATCGACGCGGCGCCTTGGGCGCGGGCGGCTCTCGGCCTACCGCCCGTTAGCTAAATGCGACCCATCCAAACCAGCCCAAAGAGCAGTCAGAAGAACCCTCAAAGGCAGAGATCAAAGACAAGCTGCCTGGAAGGAGATGGATCAGCCAGGAGAGGGCACAGAGGCTCAGGTCAGAGAGTGCAAGACCCTCTCCAAGACACCAACCTCCACCCCCGACACACTACGAACCCTCCGGATTCGTGCCTGAGCCATCCGTTTTCGGAGGGCCGGCAAAAGCGGCGTGGCGAGCAGCCAACCGCCCCTCCGGGCGGCCGATTTTGGCACGGCTTCGCCGTGCGGAGGCCGCCTGTAGGGAGGGGCGGAAGGGGTTTGACCTTCGGTCTCTTTGAGGCTTCAGAACCGCAGCCGATGCAAACGCCTTTCCGTCTGGACATAGGTGGCATGCAGAGGAAATCCAGCAAGCCGAGCTTCTTCACCGAGCGCACCCTCGCCGACTTCCTAGCTGTCTCCGACCGCACCGTTCGCAACTGGATCAGGAGCGGGAAGCTGCCCAGCTACAAGCTTGGAGCGGCGCGGCGGATCGACCCCGCCGACGTCGAGGACTTCCTAGCTCGCCACAGGGATGAGGCGGCATGAGGCGCGAGAAGCCGATCAAGCGGCGCAACCCCTCCGGCGAGACCGTGTGGATGACCCGGTACACCGGCCGCGACGGCAAGCGCCACATTGCGAAGCCCACCTGGAACCGCGGCAAAGGCACCTTCAGGCGGAAGGCCGACGCGCAGAAAGCCATAGACGAGGCATATGGGCTTTCGGACCGGCCGGACACCCTCGGCGACTACGCCGCCACCTGGACCGAACGCCACCCGAGATCCGAACGCACCAACGCGACGAACGACCACCGCATTAGCCGCGTCGCAGACGTGGAGATCGAGGGCATCCCGCTGAAGGACTGGCCGCTGCGCGAGCTGCGCCGGCGCCACACCCTCGCCCTGGTCGACCACATGCTCAGGGCCGAAGGTCGGGCGACCACGGGGGCCGTAGGCATCCTCCGCGCCCTCTCGGCGATGGCCGAGGACGCGATCACCGATGAAGTCTGCGACCTCAACCCCTTCAAGGGCATCCGCATCCGAGCCAACGACCCGAGGGCGAAAAAGAAGCCCCGGCCGATCCGCGTCTTCAGCTTCGAGGAAATGCACCGCTTCGCCAAGGCGGCCGGTCGCTACGAGGCAATGGTCCGAGTCTTCACCGACTGCGGGCTGAGGCTGGGGGAGGTTCTGCCCCTACGCCGCGAAGACTTCGACGGCGAGACCCTCCAAGTCCGCCGCACCGCCCACGAGGGCCAGATCCTCGAGGGAACGAAGACCGACCACGGCGAGCCCGACGCCGGCCGCGTCGTCCCAGTGCCAGCAACGCTCGCTTGGATGCTCGAAGCCCAGATCAACCTCAACGGCGACGACTGCGAGCTCCTCTTCCCGACGCCCCGCGGCCGCCTCTGGCGCGAGCGCACCTTCTACCGCGACCTATGGAAGCCAGCCCAAGAAGCCTCCGGCCTAGACATCCGCCCCCACGAGTGCCGGCACAGCTATGTCACTCACCTACGCGCCGCGGGGGTCAACGATGCCGATTTAGCCGAGATCGCTGGTCATCGGGTCGAGACCATGCTGGCGCGGTACACGCACGCAGTAGGTCAAGGCTTTGAGGAAATTCGAAGAACCATCGAATAGTTGACCCCATCTAGGGAGTAGGCTCTATCTCGCCTCGTGACGGAGCGTCCACTCCCGCCCCCGCCCTCCGCAAGCTCAGCGGTAGTGCGAGCTGTGATGCAAGGGAACAAAGGCCGGGACAGCCGTCCTGAGCTAGCCCTGCGATCGGCGTTGCACCGATTGGGTCTGCGTTTTCGCAAGCACACTCAACCCCTAGTAGGTCTGAGATGCCGCGCGGACATAGTGTTCCCGCGCGAGAAAATCGCCATTTTCGTCGATGGATGTTTTTGGCATTGCTGCCCACTGCACGGAAACGTCCCCCATGACAAGGGGGGCTATTGGGCTGCCAAGCTGGAGCGTAACGTCGAGCGCGACCAGCGCAATAATCGTGCACTGGAGGAAGCTGGCTGGCTGGTGCTCCGCTTCTGGGAGCATGACGACCCCGCTGCGGCAGCCACCCAAGTGCGAGCCGTGCTTACCACTCGTCGGACTGAGTTGTGCTTAAGCCACCGCTGAAGATTTGCGGCGAGACACAGCCCCAGGTCCTTGTCCGGGGCCAGGATGATCTTTGACCGCGCCGAGACCGGCAAGGTAGTGCTCGGGAACTGGCTCCACTGGCTGAGGACTAGGGAGATCGTCACGAGGCTGTGGCGCGAGGGACTGTTTGCGACGAGGTCGTTCTCCGAAGATCTGACGACGGATCTCACACCCCAGTACTTGGCCCAGTGGAGGAGGAACCGCATTTCCGACTTGGCGTCGAGCTGACGTCGCTGACCCACTAATTTGCCAATCGTCAGGGAAGCACTGCAACCGGGCGAGCTCGCGAAGCGAGAGCCGCCGACTGCGCCAGTGAAAGGGTCCGGTGGCTGATCCAGCCTGTGCCTGAATGGTCCACGAAGGACGGTTCTTAGCCAACTTCAACAAAAAGCTCCAATAGCGCGTACGCCACCCAAAGATGGGCTCTCCGTCTCCTCTACTCGTGTGATGAAGGTAGTTGTGCCCTTCTGGAATGGAAGGCAGTAATGCTGCCCACTTCCCTGATGGAAGGAGGGCCGCATCAAAATCAGGATCGTCTAGGTCGTGAAGAGCATCCCAAGCGTTAGTTAAGCGCTGCTTCGGCTTGCTGCCATTAAGTGCTTGTCCTCCATGAGAAGGTGCTGGAGGTTCGAATGCGAGCCCATCACGCGAGGCCACGACGAATACACGACGACGATGCTGTGGCACTCCGAAATCGGCGGCATCCAACACCATGCTGATGGGCTCATACCTAGTACCCTGGCGCCGGTTAATACGTCCTAGCTCGGCACGAAGGACATCAAGGCCCTCGTAGTGCTGATTCTGGCGGGTCCGGCGAGTCAGCATTCCCTCGACGTTCTCGATCAGCATAACCTCGGGTAGCAAGGCCTCCATGACTTTCAGATAGGCCCGAAGCGTCGCAGCCCGTGGATCAGTCATCCGTGGAGGGCGACCATTGCGCCATTGGCCCGACTTGGAGAACGGCTGGCAAGGTGGCCCTCCAACTAGCGCCGTAGGGTTTTCCCGCGAAAGGTTGAACGCGGAGACAATGTCTCCCGGCCGGTGGGAGTGGATGTCTCCTGGCGTCAAGAGTTTCCAGTTCGGCCGGTTGGCTTCAAGGGTAAGCCGGGCGTCCTGGTCGAACTCGACACACCCGGCAATCTCTAGTCCACTTCGCTCTAGGCCGAGGTCGAGTCCGCCGGCGCCCGTGTATAGCGACAGCGCTTTCACCACATCAACTCAACGCTAGATCCTGCATGCGTTCTGTGGTCCAGAGATCTATCTTCTCGTGCTCCGCGATGGCAGTCGGATCTACTTCGGTGAGTAGATCGAGCAGACGGATCCTGTCGATTAAGAAGGTGACCTCGTGGCTCACGATCTCCCAGTTCTCAAAGCGGTCAGGACGATGGACGCAGAAGGGCAAGACAAGTGCGGTCGGAGGGCTCCCAGGGAGTCCTAGGTATTTCCGCCAGAGAGCCCGTTGGATGTCGCGGCCCTTCTGTTCCCACTCGCGCTGGCCCACAGTGCATTGAGCAAGGAGGACTGGAAAGCCAAGCCGGCCGTCTTCGAAGGGACGCCACACCACGACATCTACTCCACCATCCTTCAGCCTTTTTCGAAGAGGCGCGTCTTTGTCGTGCTTCAGACCGAGTTGGCTAGCGAGCCATTCAAGGGCAACCCGAGGTCCATTTGGTCTGTCACCGGTAACGGGCCATCCGAAGCGGATCGTCCGAGCTCTCGAACCAAATAGGTCCGTGAGAGCGGCGGCTCCAACGAAATCGAAGAGCGGGGAGATCTCGTTGCTGTAAACAGATTTACGAAAGGGTGCCTCACGCATGGAGAGCAGTAGCAAGAATGAATAGATCGAAAGAAACCGATCTTCGGCTCGCTCTATGCCGAACTCCGTACGACGAAAGGGATAACTCTTTGGAGCGAATCTTTCTCGACGGCTTACCTCGCGGAGAATGTCCTCGACCTGCTGGCGACCCGGAGGCCCATCTCCATCTACTTCGTCTTCAGTCTGCTCAACGATCCGCCCTCGCAAGTCAGCCTCAGAAAACTCGGTGATCTCCTCCACAATCATCACGGCCTCGGCCCAGTCAGCCAGCGTGATTGCATCCCGATCACTCGGAAAGTCGCAGCCGTATACCTGACTCATTTGATGGCTTTAGTTAGCGCGCGAGCTGCTTTGCCGCATCCATTAACCAGCTTGATGATGGTCGGATCCGCCTTTTGTGCTTCAACCTCATCGCGGGTGGTGCGGAGGAGTGCCTCGGCCGTTTTAAGGCGCTTTGCCAGCTCATCTCGTTGGCCGGGACTGACCAAATAGGCTTCCGTCAGATCCCGGGTTTTTTGTAAGACTTTGGTCGCATTTTTGTCCTGAAGGACGATGCCGAGCTCCTTCAGGTTCCGCGACTCTTCGATTACCTCCTCCTGACCATCCACCCCGAAGAGCCAACTCAGAAGCTCCTTCGTGTTTGCCTTTTTGGTTTTTGGCAGCGGAGGAGTCTTTTTCTTAACCTCGCGAGGAGCTGGCGCTTTGATGTAGGCACGCACTGACTTGGACTGCATGGCCCTGGTGAAGGTGCCGAACTCGTTCTCGACGTCGGATACGTCAATGTCGAAGTCATTACGTGCTTGCTCATTGACCTTGAAGTTCCGATAGTGAGAACGGACGCTAGTCTCGGACTCGCCGACCAAAATCGCTACCTCCTCCCAAGAGACGTCGGAATCAACGCGATCAGCAATGAACTGGGCCTTCGCGTACGGATCCCATGGCTCGATACCGGATATATGGCGATAGCCAATGATCGGCCATATGTCCTTTTCCTCGGCGGCGACTACGACGGGAATTTTCGTTGGAACATTGGCTTTTACAGCGATGCGCTTCCACTCTTTCGAGTTGGTGAACTTCTCGCGTAAGTCTGATTCGGCCAAGCCTTTGAGGGCGGTGAGTCGGCGGTTGCCCTCTACTACTCGCCACTTAGAACCATCTGCGATTGCAATCAATGGCTCTGACTCAAAGTAGCCGTTGCTGGCTATCGAGCGAGCAACCTCAATCGCGTTGTAGCGGCGAGCAATGTAGATAGCCAGTTCTGCTTGATCTTCCTTCCCTCGGACCTCTCTGGGAAGTCGTGGGTTATGGGGGTCGAGTTGGAGGTCGGAGAGTGGCAGGTGCTGGAGCCGACCTCCGACCGTCTTTTTCTCGCCTTTGCTCTTCGATGCCATGTGGCGGGAGTTTTTCACGACCTCTGTCCAAATTGGAAGGTGCCAGCCAAAATCGCCGCTGCTAGGGCTCGAAACTTCATCCTGTCTGACCACCGATGTCAATCGGAGGAGGTCGGACAGCGGAATCGACCCATCAGTCGATCAGTCGCGGCCACCGCGACGATATGCCTCTGGGCTACGGCGGTAGATAGCCGGTGGCTGTCCTTGTAGCGCGCCACCTCGGGAACGAGCCCAAAGGGCAGCGCATGGGCCGGCGACCACGGGTCCGCGACGGGCGTGACAGAAGACGACATCTGAAACGCTGCCCGTGCGGTGGCAGGCGAACCAGCTAGAGAGACGAAAGACTCCTCGGGCGTGCGAGTGGTCGTGCCTGCAGCGATATGGCGCGACAAGATCCTGCGGGATCACCCCGAGTTGGCATCCCATCTTGCCGACGTGCTGAGAGCCATCGCTGAGCCCGATCACGTCCTTCCTGATCCGGTCTACGAGGGTCGCCGCCGCCATTACCTGCGGGGCGCTGGTCCTAGTCGCTGGTTGCTGGTGGTCGTAAGCTATGAACAGGAACCGGCGCGAGTTATCTCCGCGTTTGGCAATCGGAAGGATCCACGGTCATGGAGCAAGTGAACATCAGGATCGGTCACATCACCTTTGACCATGCCGACTATGACGCCGGTGGCGACGTTCTCTACCTGCACGTAGGGGAGCCCCAGGAGGCGGAGGGTGAGGAGACCCCCGAGGGTCACGTGCTCCGTTACGCGCCTGGTAGCCAGCGCATCGTCGGGCTGACCGTTCTCGGCGCTCAGCGCATCCTCGATAACGAGGGCGAATTGCGGATCACTATTCCGGAGCCGGTCAAAGCCAGCGCTGATGACCTCGCGCCGGCACTGGCCGCTGTCTAGGTCGCATCCGGGTTACATCAGCGCGGGAATTCCGCTCGCGGTCCGGAGGACCCTCCTCCTTTCAATCCGACCGAGGTTGGCTCTGCAGCACGCACAGAAATCGCCGCGAACCGGTCTGGCGCTTCCTAGATCGGCGCGCGTTCTAGGAGCTGCTGGATGAATCTCTGCAGGTATGCCGAGTCGTCGGGTTGACTATCGATCGCAATTCCCGCGAACTGGAGATCGGGGGCGACTCCTTCGGCCAGCGTTCGCGCTTCGCTGGAGAGCATGTAGTCGCTTAGGCCTTCATGAGTCGGATCGGTTAGCCAACGAAGGACCTTCCGATAAGCAGCGAAAACCTGTGGCCAGTCCTCGTGACGGGGAAGGTCGTCGAAGGTGAGGAAACGCGACCAGCGATCGCGTGGGGCGGAGAGACGTTGTTCGTTGCCGACTTCAAAGGCATCCAAAGCGCCGGCGACGGTGAGGGCGCTGACAGCCTCTTGGACATTGCGCTTCGTGTAAGCGGTGGACGCAGCGATCACTTGGATATTGGTTCGAGGTGCGTCGATGGTGAGCAGCACACGCATCGCCTCGGCGCGCGCACCGATCCCCAACAGCAGACGAAGCCGAAAGGCAAAGTTGATTGGAAGCAAGACCTGGGGGGACTTGGACTTCCCTGATGGCTCGGAGCTTGGCTTAAGGAGTCCCTGTGCCAGGAATGCAGGGTCCGGCTCGCCTATAGGCAGGCGGGAGTTGCGGAAGAAGGGCTGCAGGTCAGTCGGTTCGCTTGCCACTTTTCGCGCCTCCAGACGGGCTCGTCGTCGCCGTTCCCCCAGCCAGCCGACCACGGCCTCAATCAGCGCGCGGTCCTCCTCGTCGCGGGCTAAGTTGCGCAGCCGTTGGATGCTGATGAGTCGCTCGTTCACCGCCAGCCAATCCAGCACCTCATCAAAGAGACGCGGCTCGTCCCGCCCGACCTCGAAGGTCAGCAGAAGGAGCGCCTCGGGGTCTGCTGCCCAGCGGTCTCTGCGGTTGGTGGTTGCGAGCACCCCCATCTGCGCCCACTGACTCCAGAGGAAGGCGACGAGGTGACTCTGTACGTCTTGCCTAATTTCCGAGATCGACATCGTCGACTCCCATGTGAGTGAGAACATTGCGAAGCATCTCGGCGTAACCCTCTGAGGGATCGTGTGAGGTGCTCCAGCGAGCGGCTGCCAAGAGCTCCTCTTTGGTGGGCGAGAGCGCCCGAAGATCGGCCTCGTGCTTTCCAGGGCCCTGATCTACAAGGGCATAGAGCTTGAAGTGGATCTGGTCGTAGCGGGAGGCTAGGTAGATGCTTAGGTTGTCGCCATAGTCTCGGCGCTCGAGGCGGCCGAGGAATCCTTCCGGCAGGCCGAGATCGAGAAGGTCGGTCGGACCAGAATTCAGCCAATCGGTGGGAAGTGAGAAGTCCCGAGCCACCCGGTCCCGAGCGGCGGCCAAACTACTCGGTAGCGGCTCGGCGCTATCCAGTTCGTCGCCTGAGCGGAGGGCTATTAGATCGACATCGCGAGTTGATCGCTCGATGATTCCGAGGGCCAAGAGGCCGGATCCACCGATCACGACCAATTCGTAGCGCTCGCCGGCTTTGGCGAGCTGTTCGCCAAGGGCGGCGAACAGTCGGTCCGGAGCATCTTTGCTCGCGATGTCTGACATCTCGAAACGAGATGATAAGGATCGCAAGAGACCGATTGCGAGGGAGCCGTGCGCTGCATGGAAAGTATTGAGAACCAGGGCCCACGAGGGTCGCCGCCCAGGAGACGACCGCGGCCCTAGTCGATGACCGGGCCGAGCCACGCTGAGACCTCGGAGAAGTCAACTTCCTCAAGTCCCGGCAACGCTCGGAGCTTGCTCAGCTGAACCCGGCGTTGATGCTTCTTGTCAAGAGCAAAGTTGCTTTCGACAAGGGAGCGAGTGGCTTTGAGCCCTTCCGTCACCTGGAAGTCCTCATTGAAGATGATCACGACGAGCGAGTCATATTCGTCCCCGCTGATCGGGGAAAGGACGGTCGGATTCGAGTCTGACGTCTTGCGGCGTGACTTGACTTGAATCCGCTCCCCTTTTGGCCGACCCAATCGCTGAGGAGCTGTCTTTTACTCCTGGTACTCGCGTCGTAGTCCACGGAAGGAGTCACAGGTTCGACGTCCGTCGGGCGCATTGCTTGCTGTTCATCCGAGGGCCAGCGAGTTCTCTGTTGGGCAGCGAGCCCGCAATCCCCGGGACTTAGGCGCGTGGGTGGAGGCCGTGGATCGTGAGCAGGCTTATCAACGCATCGGCGACTTCCTGCCGTGGGTAGTAGGTCCCGTAGGGCATCCACTTCGCCGTCCAGGCGCCGTGGATATCGGTCGGAGACTGGTAGCTGGAAATCCATTCGGCCTTGGTTCCGTTAGGCGTAGGGTTGCCGGGACCGCAGTAGAGGACGCCGTTTCGACCCAGGTAGAAGGGATGGCTGTCGATCGAGAAGGTGTCAGCGATGCCGCCGCCGACCATCAGGCCCTTTTTGGTGTCCCAGGCCGGCAGGGCTAGGTGGTCCACGGCAGTCTCCCACCTGGCCGTCCTTTGGCCGACGAACCAACCGCTTATCGGCGGCCATCGGGACGGCAGCTCGCCGATGCGGCCCTCGTCCAGGATCATGATGTCGCCAGGAGGTTCACTTTCCTTCAGTGCATTGACCACGGTGCTCCAGACGGTGCTCAGAGGCAGCCACCCGTCATGCGATCCCGAGCCGAGAAACGAACCTACTTTGACTAGGCCCTGTTCGTGCTTGCGGGTTGAGTTCTCCTCTCGGACTTGCTTTGCCGCTAGGCGATTCATCCGACAGTCCTCGCACAAAGGGTCGTCGCTTCCGGCACCGTGAAAGCCGCAGAGTGGCGCCGAGCAGTCGACGCACTTGCCAAGCGATTCGCGCCCACAGCGACACGGTGGCGTTCGCTCTTCCGTGGCGATATGGAAGACGTGACCACAAGGTCGCATCGGAGGAAAGGGCTCGGCTTCAGGCGGCACAAGGCCGGCGGGATGAGGCGTCACGCATTCGAATTCGCTAGGCGTGATTCGACGGATTCGCCTGCCACCGCAGTAGGGGCATGTTGCCTCCCGTGGCACGGAGATGAGTGTAGTTGCATTCGTATAGCCGGACCGGAACCGCCCCCGCGAGGAATGGTCTCGCTCGGACCAGTTGGAAAGTTGCCGGGGGTGGTGTTTCTTGGGACGAACATTTAGCCCATGACGAAGAGAAAAACCACTCTGCGGGGGCGCAGTGCCCGCACCGGAAAGTTCATCCCGGTGGCAGTTGCGCGCCGCCGCAAGGCGACTTCGGTCGTCGAGCGGATTCCGGTGTCGAATGCCAAGGGCAAGCGCACCCGCTGAGCATCCAGATCGCGACGGCCCCGACCGCAGTGGTCGGGGCCGCCACGAGTTGGAAAGTTCTCGGAAATGGTCAACGCTCCCTCTACCGTTTGTCCCATGACGGTCGAGATCGGTGCCCCCGTGCTTTCCGAAGTAGCCCATGACGCCTCCGCGGTGGCTGCCGAGAGCTTCAGCCTGAAGCTGCGAGAAATGGGCCATCGGCGGGATACCGCCGAGAAGGCGAGGGCTCTCGCGGCGACCTTTGCCTTGGGCGGTAGGACGGGACGCTTCTCCCTGGACGATCTCGACGCTCCGCTCCGGGTCGATCACGGCGTCAGCGTGCGTCAGGTCCGCCACCTCCTCGACGGCGGCGGATTCGACGTCGAAGGCGTGCGGCTGGCGATGATCGGCGAGCTGATCGGGGATGCGCGGGCGATCGTCTTGGAGCAGCGGGAGGAGCGCCCGTCCGAAGGTCGTCCCTATGACGTGGTGACGGCGACTTTCGTGGGACCCCGCTTCGCGGTTCCGGTTGGATGGCGTCGCAGTTGGGGGCCTCCCGATGCCGCCGGGGAACTGGGCTCCGATTGGGATTCGATCGAGCACGACGGGACCCTGGCCCTGCTCTCTCGCCTGCGCTCCGACGTGCAGAAGCTGGGGCGCCTAGCCTCGCTTCCGCCGCTCGTCTCCTATGACCTCGTCCACGGTCAGTGCGACGGCATCCGGCGCGGCATCGGCGAGCTCGGCTTCGAGTCAGCACTGGAGTTGGGCCCCTGCTATGCCGGGCATGAGTCCCGAAGCCCCCTCGATTCCTGGCGCCCTCGTCCCAGCCTTGCCGACCAGCTGCCCTTCGAGCCTGGCGCTCCCCCGCCCGCCCCGCGGCTCCACGATGGGGGTCTCGGCCGGGAGTTCATCGTTCCGTACCGTCACGAAGAACCCTCGTACACCATGGTGTGCCCGGCGGTGATAGCCCCACCGGGGGCACTCGTCGGCCATCTCGCCCGCCTCCGCGCGATCGAGCTCGGAGAACTGGCCGCAGCCATCGAGCGCCCCGAAGCGGCTGCGCGCCTGCGCCTGCTCGACTTCAAGTACCAAAACGACGACGGCTTCGAGACGGCCGCGACCATCGTCTCCGCCTTTTCGGCGACCTTGGCCGGTCATTTCCTCCCCACCTCGTGCTGATGCGCTTCTGGGTGGAGAACAGAGCGGCGCTTCAGCGCGTGGATTCGACGAAGGCCAGAAATGAGCGAGCCGAGCTGGCTTTCGTCGAAGCGGCTCGACGTCTCAACCGGGAAGAAGCGATCGCCGCGGAGAGGATCCTCATGGCGGTAATCGAGGACGAGGACGACTCGAGGATTCTCGCCGAGGCCTGGATTCGTCGCGCGGAGCTACTCGAGCGGGAGGGCGTATCCGCTGACTGCCGCGATGCCTACCGGCGCGCAGCCGCACATGCGGACCCGGCTTTCACGCCGGGGATCATGATCGACCTCGCGGCTTGGTGTGAACGCAGTGGCGATCCCGCTCACGCCCTTCGCATCTACGAGGACGTCTTCTCCGCCGCCGACGATCCGAGGCTGCGGGCGGTGGCGCTCTTCCGAGCGAGCCGGATCTTCCATGGCGGGGGAGATCACTCCCGCGCCGTCGCGTGCCTCCGTGCAGCTATGTCCTGCGGGGAGGATCACCTCGAATTGGAGATCGCGCTCGCTCTGGCCGAGATTCTGGTCGCCCCGGACGCACGAGAGCTGGGGGGGAGCGCCGAGAGGAACGAGGCGGAGCACCTCCTGCAGCGGGTGCTCGAGTCCGATCACCCCGACCTTGCACCGGCCGCGGGATTGCTGCTTGCTCGGCTGCGGCGCTTCCAGGGACAACCTGCCGAGGCCGAACGTCTCTGCAAGCTGGTGATCGACTCAAAGCATCCCGGCTTCGCCGACTCTGCGCACGCACTTCAGTCCGAGTTGATCCACGAACAGCTCGGCCTGACCTCGGATGCTCCGCTCCCATCGGTCGAAGCCGTCGAGACGCTCCCGTCGCCTGCTTCAGACACTCGGTGGACCTCAAGGGTCGACGAAGATCTAACCGGTTGGTTCGGTGATCGTCACGTCGTGGAGAAGAGGGACGACTGGACCAGCTGCTTCGTCAGCTCGAAGCGCATTCCGTCAGAGCCTCCATCCATCCGGCTGCCGAGAGCGGACGTGTGGTCGGTGGTGATTTTGGATCGCGAGCCCGGCTCACAACGCGCAGCTCCGATGATGAGGCTCCTCGACGCCGTCAGGCGCCTTCTCGGCGACCTACCTCCGCCTTCGTCAAAAGGAAGGACCGGCAATGCGCGGCACTCCGAAGGTCGGTGCCTGGCGGGCTTGAGTCAAGGCGATGTTTCGCCGATGGCGGTCAAAAGCCAGTTCCTCTGGACCGTTACCGCTCTCATACGCGCCGGCGAGCGCGATTTCGAGTTCTGGCTGACGCCGCCAAGCCCCTGGGACTTCCCTGGAAGGACTGAACTGCTCGACGATGCCGAGCAGCCATCGCCCCCTTTCGAGGGCGCCGACGAAGCATGGTCACATCCTGCCCCCCTCCAGGCCGGGTTCTCCTCGTTCTTCGAAGCGGCGGACGCGGAGCCCGCAAAGACCATCAGCTGCGATTGCGAGCACCTCTCCGCCCTCTATTGCTTTCGAGCGGCATTTGCTGATCCGGCAACTTCGCTCCTCATCCCGGCTGCCACGCAGCCGTTGCGCCGCTGTGCGGTCGACGATCCCGAGTCCGATCAGTCCGACCCGGTGTGCATCGAGTACGACCGTCGCGACTAACCGCGATCGGCCCGGGACTGCGGGTCGACAGCTGGGTTTCCTGGCTGCGGTAGCGTGACCCCCGGGTGGGAGCCAGTTGGCGGCGAGGGGAACTGCGAAGAAGACCAGGTGCGAGGCTCCCTCTGAGGAGAAGCCGACGTTCGACTGGCCTCTCGAGACATGGGTCTACTACCCCTGGCGTTTCCTTCTCCGCTTCTGCCCGTTTCAGCTCGTGATCGAGACAGGGTGGCTCTTCGGGACGGAGACAGGTCGCGATCGTGCTCGGGCCGGCTGGGTGGTCCTGTGGACCTTCGGCCTCGTCCTGCTCTGGCGATTCAGCCCGATCGGCGCCTGGTTCTGCGCCCTGCTGGCTTCGGTGCGGCTCTACGAGATCTACATCACCGGGATTGGCACCATCCTCAACCAGCGCTCGATGGCGCGGGCTCGCAGCGTGATGACGATCGTCGTCTACGTGATCCAGGCGGTCTTCATCTTCGCCATCCTCGGCCAGAGCTTGGAGCCGGACGGCTTCGTCGCCGATCTGGCCGGCCGCGGGGCGGGCGAAGTCGCATCGCAGCCGGTCGACTTCCTCTTCATCAGCTGGTCGAACCTCCTCTCCCTGGGCAACGACTTCGACGCCAGGACCAACCTCGGGCGCTTCCTCGAAGTCTTCGCGACCAGCACCGGGATCTTCCTGCTGAGCGTCCTGCTCGCCTTCGGGATCGACGCGGTGAAGCCGCCCGGGGCGGGGGATACTTCCGAGCGATGAGCGACAGCCTCGCCAAGGTCATCGCCCTCTGCGAGGCGGAGCTCGACGCCGTCGAAGAGGACGTGTGCTCCTCGATGCTGTGTGAGCCCGAGCGCGACCTCGTCACCCAGCTGCATCGCCATCGCGAGGCGAAGCTCCCTGCCGGCGCCGCCGTGCGGGCCTCGGTGATCCGCAGCCTCTGCCTGCACGCGGACCTCCTCACCGGTAGCCAGTTGGGGGAGCTGAGGATCACCGGCGGAGAGGTGAGCGGGCCGCTGGACCTGGTCGGGCTGCGGCTTGACCTGTCCCTCCAGTTCCACGGCACCTGCTTCGAGGAGGAGCTCGAGCTGAAGGACACGCGCATCGTCAGCATCGAGCTTCACGGGGGCTCCGCCCCCGGCATCGCCGCCGACCGGGTCGAGATCGGCCACGACCTGGTGATCAGCGGCGGGTTCACGTGCGGGGGGACGCTCTGGTTGCGCTCCGCCAACATCGGCGGCGACCTCAACCTGATGGGCTCCTCGTTCCTCGCTCCCAGCCGGAGCGCTTCGATCCAGTTCGACGGCGCTCACATCGGCCGTTGCCTGTTCAGCGGCAAGGACGCTCGCGTCCACGCCAACCACGGTGTCTACGGCCGCAACTCCCGGATCGCCGGCGGCTTCATCTGTCGCCACGCTCAGTTCGACCGCGAGTTGAACCTGACCCGGGCGGAGGTTCAGGGCATCCTCAGCCTGCAGAGGGCCGTCGTCGGCGGGTCGATGACGAGCGGGGAAGACCTCGACGAGGCCGCCCTCCAACTCGACGGCCTCAGCGTGACCGGCGACCTCGACCTGCGGAAAACCAAGCTCGGCGGGAGCAGCGCCCTGCTGCGGCGGGTGACGGTGGGGGGTCGCCTGGCCTGGGACTTGCGCCGCGTCGACGAGCTGGCCGAGACGCCTCCCACCGTCGACCTCCAGCAGGCGCGAGTGCGGATGCTCGACGACCCGAACCTCGACGCCTGGGACGGAGTCGTGGTCAGCCTCAACGGCTTCGACTTCGAAGCCGTCGCGATTCCGCCCGACCCCGACTGGCACCGTCGCCGACGTGAGCCGGGGAACCTGATCTCCCAGCCCGAGTGGCTCTGGCGCCGCCTCGAGTGGTTGAACCAGCAGCCCGAGGGCCGGTGGTCGCCGCATCCCTACGACCAGCTGCGGCGGGCGCTCCTGAACTCCGGCGAAGAGACCGCGGCGCGCGAAACGGCGATCAGGCGCGAGCGCGTCCGCCACGACAAGGGGAGCCTCGGCCGTCTCGGCAGATGGGCCAACAGGTTCTACGGCGTGGTCCTCGGCTACGGCTACAAACCGGCCCGGTTCTTTGTCGCCTCGGCCCTGGTCGTCCTCCTCTTCTTCGCCATCTACACCCTCGGCCTCGACGCCTGCGACCTGAATGCCGCTGGTTCCACCTGCGGCAGCTTTGCCGTCCCCGAGGCCGGCGTGCCGCCGTTCCGCCCCCTGATGTTCTCGATCGACGCCTTCGTCCCGGTCGACCTCAACCAGACCGGCGCCTGGGTTCCGAAGGGCCAGCTCGTCTCCTACCTGGTTGCCCTGGAGACGGCCCTCGGCTGGCTTCTGACCGGCCTGCTCCTGGGCGCGGTCACCGGCATCCTGCGGCGGGACTGATCGAGGCGCGAAGGCTCCGGGGCAGCGATGTTGGTCGTACGGGCTGGGGGACTATGCGCCCGGCGACGTCCCGAAGACATCCCCGAGGTTGTCGAGCGCGTTGCTCCAGCCGCCTTCGTGGGAGAGGACCGATTCCTGGTCGCGGAGGCCGCTGTGGGTGAGGGTCACCTTGGTGGCGCCGGCGGTCTCCTCGAAGTCGAGCTCGATCAGGGTCTGGCGGTCGTCGCTGTCCCAGGTCCAGGTGAACGCCAGGCGGTTGGGTGGGTCGATCTCGGTGTAGTGGCCGCCGCCTCCGTAGTCGGCTTCCTCGTCGGGGTCGCGCATGACTACGCGGACGGCGCCGCCGAGGCGGAGGTCGACCTCGGCGTGGGGGGTCTGCCAGGCGTGCTCGCCGTGGAACCAGCGGCGCATCACCTCCTCGCTGGTCCAGGCGTCGAAGACCGCGTCGGCCGGGGCCTGGTAGGTGCGCTCGATCTTGAGGGTGAGGCCGTCGGTCATTTCGGCTGCCGGTGATTGTGGCGTCGGAGGTGGAGGTTGAGCCAGGCTCGGGCGGCGAGGAGGCTCGCGCCGGAGCCGGCCAGTGCCGGCAGCAGCTCCTCGACCGGCATGCCGCCGACGTGGGCGAGCGGGATCATGCGCCGTATTCGTCGTGGCGGTTCCACCAGGCGTAGGGGTCGGTCTGCGGGTAGCCCTGCGGCGAGTCCTCCCAGGCCTCCTGCCGCCCCAGCGGGGTGATGTCGAGGTAGTTCCAGGTGTTCCCCATCTGCTCGTCGCCGCGCTTGTCGACGAAGTAGGTGCGGAAGACGCGGTCGTCGTCGTCGCGGTAGAAGACGTTGGTCCCGTGCCATTCGGCGACGTCTAAGTCGGCGTCGAAGTCGTCGGTGAGCGTGAACCAGGGGATGTTCCAGCCCATCCGCTCCTTGAGGCGCGCGATGTCCGCCTGCGGCGCCCGGGAGACGAACACCAGGGTGGTGTCGCGGGCGTTCAGGTGGGCGAGGTGGGCGATCTGGTCGGCGACGAAGGAGCAGCCGGGGCAGCCCTTCTCGGGGAAGCCCTTGACGTCGGGGTCGAAGAAGAAGCGGTAGACGATCAACTGGCGGCGCCCCGCGAAGAGGCCGGGCAGGCTCACCGGCCCGTCCGGGCCCTCGAAGCGGTACTCCTTCTCCACCGCCAACCGCGGCATCCGCCGGCGTTCGGCCGCGAGCGCGTCGCGGGCGCGGGTCAGCTCCTTCTCCTTGACCAGCATCTCCTCGCGGGCGGCCTTCCACTCCCCGGCTGAGACGACGGGTGGCAAGTTCATCTGCGTTCCTCCTTCAGGTACTCGTCGACGACGTCGAACATGCGCTCCCAGAGGGCGCGCTGGCGATCCATCCACTCGGCGGCCTCGCCCAGCACCTCGGCTTTGAGCGCGATCGTGTGCGTGCGCCCCTCGACCACCCGGGTGATCACCCCGGTCTCCTCGAGCACCTTCAGGTGCTTGGAGATCGCGGGCTTGGAGACACCGAAGTCGCGGCTGACTTCGCCGACGCTCGCCGGTCCTGAGGCGAGGCGTTCGACGATGCCACGGCGGATCGGGTGCGAGAGGGCCTTGAACGGATCATTAACCATTTGGTTAACAGTAGCACCCGGGGGAGGCATCGGAGGAAGCTCCTAGACTGCCGCCGGTGCGGGTATCGAAGCTTCTTGCGCCGGCGGGGGTGCTGCTCGTCGCCATCCTCGCCTCCCTTCACGCCTGGGTCGAGCCGGTGGAGTGGAAGGACCCCGACTCGCTCTACTACCAGGCAAAGGTCCTCAGCATCCGCGGGGAGGACGAGAACCGGGCGCTGCACGAAGCGTTCCGAGGGCCGCTGGCGGAGGAGATCGTCGCCGGGGAACGGGAAGCGCTGAAGGCGGACCCCGACCGGCCGCGGCAGTTCACGAACCCGGAGTGGATCGACTACAGCACGCGGTTCTTCCACCGGCGGGTCTTCGTCTCGGCGATGGCCGCGGCCATCTATCCCGTCTTCGAGCTGCGCAGCCTGCTCACGGTCTCGTTGATCGGCTACCTGCTCCTCTCCCTGGCCCTGTACGCGCTGCTGCGGCAGCGCTTCGGCGCCGGGATCAGCGCCGTTGTCGCCTCCGTCTGCATCCTCGCCCCGCCGGTGCGGGACGCCAGCTTCGTGCCGATGACCGACAGCTGGGGCCTCCTCCTGGAGACGCTCGCGCTGCTGGCCGCGGTTCTCGTCTTCGACCGGGGAGACAGGTGGCTGGCGGCCTGGATTGCTGCCCTCGCCACGCTCTCGATCACCCGGGACGACTCGGTGGTCCCGCTCGTCGCCGCGCTGTCTCTTCCTGCAGCAGCGGGACCGCCGCAGCCTCGTCCTGCTGGCGACGGGGGCCGCCGCGATCGTGCCCGCCCTGCTGATCTTCGGCAACGCCTCGATCCGGGAAAACCTCGCCTTCGCCTTCAACGGCTTCAACCCGCCCGCCGACGACAGCTGGAACTTCGTCCTCCACTACTACCCGGAGAACCTGCGACAGCTGCTGGAAGGGGACGCCGATTACGGCCGGGACCTGGGGGTCGAGACCCCGTTCTGGTTCCTCGGGCTGGGCCTGGTCGCCTACGGCGTCGGCCTGATGATTCGCCGCCTCCGCGACGCCGACCCCTACTTCCGCCTGATGGCCTACTCGCTGCTCGGCGCCGCCGTCTACGTCGGCCTCTTCGGCCGGTTCTCCGATTTCCGCCAGGAGATCACCTTCCTGCCGGCCGCCGCCGTGGCGCTGGCCCAGGTCGCCGACGTCGGGCTGAGGGCCTACCGGGAGCGAAGCCGGGTCGGGGGCAGGGCGGCGGAGCCGGTGGGCCCCGCCGGGGCCGCCTGACGCGGAGCTACTGGCGCAGCTGGTCGGCCCGCGTCGTCAGCTCGCCGACGCTCGTCTTCAGCGCCGTGGCCAGCCGCAGCAGGGTCGTGTAGCTCGGGTTCCTGACGCCGCGCTCGATGCCGCCGACCTGGGTGAGGTCGGTCTGCGCGCCTTCGGCCAGCTGCTCCTGGCTCATCCCGGCCTCGAGGCGGAGCGTGCGGACAGCCTCGCCGAGGGCGGCGTGCTCGGGCGATCGCGGTTTGCTGCGGCGGGGCGGCGGCATCGCGCCCCGGAGCCTCTCTATTAATAGGACCGGTTGTTAGAGTATTTATGCACTAACATCTTGAGCGCCGGAATTGGCTGTAGCGCTTGATTTCCCGGCCCTCGCGATGCCGCCCGATGCCTCAAAGCTGATCAATGCCGTGAACCACCCGTTGCGGCGGCGGATCCTCAGTGCCTACCTGGACGGGTCCGTCGAGTGTCCCTCGGCGGAGGAAGTGGCCGCGGTGCTGGACCGGCGCGTCGGCCAGGTCGACTATCACCTGAAGACGCTGGCGAAGGGGGAGGTTCTGCGGCCCGCGCAGGGTGGCTGGGCCCTCGGGGTCGAGCCAGACTGGCTGCGGGTCGTGCTCGCGATCTGGGCCGAGGCCGAGGTCGCCGGCTAGCCGATCGGCATGCCGAACCTAGACTGGGGGCATGGCGCCGCTGCTCGAGCGACTCGGGGTGGAGCTGCCTGTCGTCCAGGCCGGGATGGGCGGCGGGCTGAGCCGGCACGAGCTGGCGGCGGCGGTCTCCGAGGCCGGCGGCCTGGGGACGATCGCGGTCAGCGGGGCCGAGGCGATCCGGCGTGAGCTGGCGGCGGCGCGGGCGCTGACGGGGCGCCCGGTCGCGGTCAACGTCCTCCTGCCGTTCGCCCGCCGCGACTGGTTCGAGGCGGCGGCGGAGGCCGATGTCGTCGTCACCTTCTGGGGGAAGCCGCGGCGGCGTACCCCCGGCGCTTGGCTGCATCAGTGCGGATCGGTGGGGGAGGCGCGCGAAGCGCAGGCGGCGGGCGCCGACGGGGTCATCGTCCAGGGGGTCGAGGCGGGCGGTCACGTCCGCGGCACGACTCCGGGGCTGCAGCTGCTGGAGCAGGTACGTGCCGCGCTGCCCGCCGAGTACCCGCTGCTCCTCGCCGGCGGAGTCGCCGAGGCCGGTGACGTGCGGGTGGCGCTGGAGGCGGGAGCGACGGCGGCCGTCGGCGGCACCCGCTTCCTCCTCTCCGAGGAGAGCCGCGCCCACGCTCTATATAAGGAGCGCCTGCTCGGGGCGAAGGAGACGCTCCTCACCGAGCTCTTCGGCGCCGGCTGGCCCGCCCCACACCGGGTGGTTCCGAACGCGGCGACGGAACATTGGCTGGGCGGCGTTCGTCCTTTATTCCCGGTACGGCGAACAAAGGACGAACGCCGGGTGGTTCTTCGCGCTCCGACCGCCAATCGTGCCCTCAACCGCCTGATGGCACCCGGTGCGAGATACACGCCGCCGTCCTTGCAGCTGCGGATGATCCGGGCGCAGCGGCCGGACAGCCGCGTCCTCACTCCGGCCGGGCCGACCGACGACGGGCCCGAGACGCTGGTCGACGCCGGGGCCCTCTACGCCGGGGAGACCGTCGCCCGGATCGACGAAGTCAGGCCCGCCGCGGAGATCGTCCGCGACCTCGCCGGATGAAGTCCACCCTCCCGCGATAGGGGGCATATCCAGGGCGCGGGCGCCAAGCCTCAGGCCGAAAGCGCGCCCTTGGGAGAATGTGACGATGGCGGGGGGACAGATCCTTCAGATCGCCGAGCGCGATCTCGGCACAGACCGGTGCGAGCTGCGGCTCGAGGGCGAGCTCGACCTCTGGAGCGTCGAGCGCCTGCAGGCGGCGCTGCAGCGGGTGGCGCGCGAGAACGACGCCGTCCTCGTCGGCCTCGAGCAGTGCGAGTTCGTCGACTCGACCGGGATCGCCCTCTTCCTCCAAGTGCGGCGGCAGCTGGAAGACAAAGGCGGCCGCCTCCTCCTCCACGGCTGCTCGGAGCAGGTCCTACGGATCTTCACCGTCGCCGGCCTCACCGACGCCGGGATGGTCTTCGCCACCCGCGAGGAGGCGTTCGCCGAGCTGGCGCCGGCGGAGTGAGGTGGATGCGCCCCGCGCCTAGTACTCCCGCATGAGCTGACCGCGCAGCCACGCGCACCAGAGCGCGAACAGCACGATCGCCAGCAGCGCCCCGGCCCAGTGCAGGCCGACGAGGACGGCGAGGAGGCTGGGAAGCCCGGCAAGGGCGGCGCCGATCAGGACGAGGCGGACGGGCAGTCGCACGAACCAGGAGGTGACGGCCGCGCAGAGCATCCAGGAGGCGGGGCCGGCGATCCATCCCCAGTCCTCGAAGAAGCCGCGCGGGAGCGCGGCGCCGAGCGCCCCGGCCAGCAGCAGAACCGCGAAGAACTGGATCGAGGCGGCGCGCCAGAAGGTCGGGAGGCTCATCCCTCCCGAGGCTATTCGACGACGACCTTCCCCTTCATGAACGGGTGGATCTTGCAGTGGTAGGCGAAGGTGCCCCGCTTGCCGAACTGGACGAGGACCTTCTTGCCCGGCTTGATCCGCTTGGTGTCGAAGGCGCCGCCCTTGGTCGCGGTGTGTTCGGTGTTGCTGGTGTTGACGAAGGCGACGCTGGTGCCGCGGTTGACCTTCAGCGTCCCCGGCTTGAAGGCGAAGTTCACGATCGAGACGCTCTTCGCGGCGCTGGCCGTGGCAGTCGGGCCGGCGGCGCTGCCGCCACGCGGGAGCAGCAGCAGGAAGAGCGCGAGGGCGAGTGCCATGGCGAGGGCCAACCGTCTGGGGCGAAGCGATGAGGTCGTCATGGCCTGCCATACGTGACGCCCCGCCCCCGGGTTCAAATGTTTGACCGGGCGAGCAATAATGAATCCTGCGGGCGGTTAGCTCAGTTGGGAGAGCACTTCCCTTACAAGGAAGGGGTCACTGGTTCGAGCCCAGTACCGCCCACTCCCAGGTCAGTCGAAGGCCCGCACGGCGAGCACCGCCGCCACCGCCAGGCCGATGGCGGCGATCGAGATCCGCAGTGGGTCGCTGGGGATGCGGCGCGCGTAGTGCGCGCCGACGCGGCCGCCGAGAAGCGAGGAGGCCATCAGCACCGCGACGTAGCTCCACTCGACCGGGGCGAGGAAGGCGAAGATGACGGCGGCGAGGAGGTTGGAGCAGCCGGCGAGGACGATCTTCATCCCGTTGAGGTGCTGGAGGGTGTCGGCGACGAAGAGGGCGAGGATCGCGAAGAGGAGGATGCTGACGGCCGAGCCGAAGTAGGCGTTGTAGGCGCCGCAGAAGGCGACCCCGGCGAGGAGGTAGGGCGAGCGCTCGTTGCCGGCGTGGGCGATGTGGGGGACCAGGCGCGGCTGGAAGAGGAGCAGCAGGCAGGAGCCGGCGATGAGGGCCGGGACGATCGCTTCGAAGGCCTGATCTGAGGTGAGCAGCAGGGCGGCCGAGCCGACCGCGGCGCCGAGCAGCAGCGGCGGCAGGAGGCGGGCGAAGCGCTGCCCCTGCTCGCGCAGCAGGTCGCTGTAGCCGAGCGCCCCGCCGATCGAGGCGGGCACGATCCCGACCGTGTTGGTGACGTTGGCCGAGAGCGGCGGCAGGCCCAGCGCCACCATCGTCGGGAAGGTGATCAGGGCGCCGCCGCCGGCGACGGAGTTGGCCGCTCCCGCCGCGGCGCCGGCCGCGGCGACGGCAAGCAGCTCGAGCATGGGCCGGGAGTTTGGCGGAAAAGGCGGCCGGCGCTCAGGCGGCCCGCGAGAGCGGGGTGCGGGTGCCGCCGCGGCGCTTCTCGCGCTGGGTGACGACGTTGAAGAAGTAGTCGTTGCGGCCGCGGCGCAGGCGGCGCGGGAAGGCCGGGCGGGCGCGGCGATGGGCGGCGGTCACCGAGCGGAAGGCCCGCTCGCGGGCCGGCGTCCAGCGGATGCCGAAGATCTCGCGGACGCGCGGCGGCAGGGTCCCCTTGATGATCAGGTTCTGGGTCTCGAGGTTGAGCCGGGCCGGCAGCGGCACCGGCTGGCGGAAGGCGACCAGCGGCGCCATCTCGAGCGCGTGCTCGGTCGCGTGCAGGTCGGGCGAGGCGAGTTTGCCCGCGAACCAGGCGTCGAACTCGCGGTAGGTGGCGGGGACGGCGTCGCGGGGGAGGAGGAAGAGCTCGCCGAAGCGGACGTAGTCCTGCCAGAGCGCTTCGCGCTCCTGCGGGCTCAGCGGCCGGACCATCGCCTCGTACATCGCCCGGCCCGAGTCGGCGATCACAGCCAGGGTCCAGAGCATCAGCTCCGGGTCGAAGGCCGAGTAGGCGGCGCCGGCGGGGTGGGCTCCGGCGGCCTCCGGCAGCTCCCCCTTGATCCGCTCGTGCAGGCGGTGGACGGCGGCGAGCGCTTTGTCGGCCTCGGCCTTGGTGCCGAGGAAGACCGTCTCCTGGATCTTCGCGGTGCGGGCGAGCCGGGTGAAGGGGTGGTCGCCGGCGGCGGTGGAGAGCATCGTGCCGGTGTAGGTGAGCGGTTCCAGCGCGCCGATCAGCAGCGCTCGCTGCCCGTAGAGGAGGCCGACCGATCGCTCACCGTGGACACGGCGGGCCATCGATCGGCTTGGCGCAAAGTAGTACTCGTGGTCGCTCACTGGCCGTCTAGCCAGCCAGTCTAACCAAGAAGCCGTCCATTGACTGAAACTGTCTAGACCAATGACCTACCGGTGCGTCTCGCGGCTCATCGCCACCAGGGCGGCGCCCGAGCCGGGCGCCTCGACGAGGCCGCGCAGCTCGTGGGAGTCGAAGATCTCGTCGAGCTCCTCCCGGGTCAGCGTCTCCCGCTCCAGCGCCAGCACCGCCAGGTGGTCGAGGACCTCGAGGTTGGCGGAGAGGAGCGCCCGGGCGCGGCGGTAGGCCTCGCGAGCCAGCGTCATTGCCGCCTGGTCGACCTCGCGCCGGGTCTGGTCAGAGACGGCGTAGTCGCCGGTCGGCAGGGCGATCGGAGCCGGGCCGTCGTGGTCGAGGGCGACCCCCATGCCGAATTCGCAGACCATCTGCTTGCAGACGAGGTGGACCCGGTTGAGGTCGTCGGAGGCGCCGGAGTAGGCCGCCCCCAGCACCACCTCCTCGGCCGCGCGGCCACCGAGCAGGGTGACGATCTCGTCCAGCAGTTCCTCGCGGGACTTCAGGTAGCTGTCCTCCTGGGGCGAGTGGGCGACGAAGCCGAGCGCCGGCCCGCGGGGGACGATGCTGAGGATCTCCGGCGGGTCGAGCCCGAGCAGCTTGCGGCAGAGCGCGTGGCCGGCCTCGTGGTAGGCGACGATCCGGCGCTCCTTGGCGTTGAGGCGGCGCGCCTGCTGGGAGCCGACCGCCTGGCGGAGCAGCGCCTCGTCGAGGTCCTCGCGGGTCATGTAGAAGCGGCCGGCGCGGCCGGCGATGATCGCCCCCTCGTTGAGCGAGTTGGCGAGCTGGGCGCCGGTCATCCCGGTCGTCTTGCGGGCGACGTCGCCGAGGTCGAGGTCGGGGGCGAGCGGCTTGTTCTTGGCGTGACTGCGGAGGATCGCCTCGCGGCCAGCGCGGTCGGGCGGGGATACCAGCACGAGGCGGTCGAAGCGCCCCGGCCGCAATAGCGCCCTGTCGAGCTTTCCGACGTGGTTGGAGGCGGCGATCACGATCACCATCCCCGGGTCCTTCTCGAAGCCGTCGAGCTCGACCAGCAGCTGGTTCAGCGCTTGCTCGCGCTCGCTGGTGCCGCCGTCGCCGCCGCCGGAGCTGCGCGAGCCGCCGATCGCGTCGAGCTCGTCGATGAAGATCACCGCCCGGCCACTCTTACGCGCCTCCTTGAAGAGGCGGCGGATGCGGGCGGCGCCGCGGCCGACGAACATCTCGACGAAGCTCGAGCCCGAGGCGGCGAAGAAGTCGACCCCGGCCTGGGCGGCGACGGCGCGGGCGAGCATCGTCTTGCCGGTCCCCGGCGGGCCGTGGAGGAGGACGCCGCGAGGAGCCTGGGCGCCGAGGGCGGCGAAGCGGTCCGGTTCGCGCAGCCAGGCGGCGACGTCCATCAGCTCTTCCTTGGCCGCGTCGACGCCCTGGACCTGCTCCCAGAGGACCGGCTCGGTGCGGCTCGCCTTCACCGTCTCCGGCTTCGTCGAGCCCATCATCCCCCGCATCATTTTCAAGAAGACGAAGCAGAGGATCGACATGAAGATGACCCCGAAGACGGGGTACCAGTTGAAAAAGAATTCCTGAATGTCAGCGGCCATCGTTGGAGTGTGGAGACAAATCTGCGATTCCCCCATCGCACATTTGTCCAAATCTGCGAAAAGGGCTAAAGGTCGTGCCTGAACTGCGACTTCCGGCACCCGTAGGATCGGCGCGATGGAGCGACCGAGCGTCAGCGCGCCGGAGCTGAAGGCGCAGATCGAGGCCGAACGGGCGGGGCGGCCGTTCCTCGTCTTCCGCGACGGGAGCGGCGAGCAGGTGATCCTGCCGATCGAGGCGAACGCCGAGCTCTGGGTCGGCCGCGGCGGCTCCGCCGACGTGCGGCTCGAGTGGGACGAGGAGGTCTCCGCCCTGCACGCGCAGATCGAGGTGGTGCGGGACGAGTGCACGCTGGTCGACGACGGTCTCTCCCGCAACGGCTCCTTCGTCAACGAGGAGCGGGCCCACGGGCGGCGCCACCTCCGCGACGGCGACTCGCTGCGCTTCGGGCGGACGGTGGTCGTCTACCGGCGGCCGGGGGAGGACACGCCGGAGGCGACCGCGATCGCGACCGAGACGCCGGCCGCGGCGACCGTCTCCCCGGCTCAGCGCAAGGTCCTGCTCGCCCTCTGCCGCCCATACAAGGAGGGCGACTCGTTCGCGACGCCGGCGACCAACCAGCAGATCGGCGAAGAGCTCCACCTCAGCGTCGACGCCGTGAAGACCCACATGCGGGCGCTGTTCGAGAAGCTCGGGGTCGGCGACATCCCCCAGAACCAGAAACGCGTCGCCCTGGTTGAACGTGCCCTGCAGAGCGGCATCGTCAACCGCCGCGAGCTCTGACTCCGAACTTCGGTCCCCTATAGGGGCCTCAATATCGGAGGGGTGAGGAGGTTCACCCCTGGGGTCCCTGGGAGCGGGTCGCGATCCGGGCGAATCTGGGTCCACGACATCAAGTCGACCAACCCAGACCCAGGAGGAACCCAAAATGAAGAAGATCGTTCTCGCCGCAATCGCAGTCTTCGCGATGACCATCGCCCCGGCCACCGCTTCGGCCGCCCCGGTCAAGTTCGGCTCGAAGCTGAACCCGACGGTGCAGCCGTCCAACTCGCTGCCCGGCCTCGACTGCGGCGAAGTCGCCGGCCCCTGCACCTTCGTCCAGCAGGAAGCCTACGGCCGCCCCGACGGCGGCGAGCTCGCCCCGAAGACCGGCACGATCAAGAAGATCAGGCTGATCGCCGGCGGCCCCGGCAGCTTCAAGCTGCAGATCGCCAAGGTGAAGCGCTCGACCCTGTTCGGGAGCAACGAAGCGAAGGTCGTCGCCAACGGCCCCCGGATCAGCTACCAGGGCCAGACCGAAGCCAACGACGAAGCGGGCAGCTACAACGTCGAGACCTTCGACGTCAACGTGCCGGTGAAGAAGGGCCAGCAGCTGGCGCTGAAGGGCAACATCACCTCGATGGTCCGCTGCTCCTCGGGCGGCGACAACACCCTCATCTACACCCCCACGCTCGGCAGCGCCTTCCGCCCCGCGACCGAGACCGACGGCTGCTGGATCTTGATGGAAGCCGTGATCCGCTAGGTCCGCTCTACCTGCGAGCCCCCGACTATGGCGTCCTCGCCTGAATCGCCGAAGACGATCCAGGCCTTGTTGCCGCCGTCGTAGTCGGGGGCCCAGAGCTTCAGCGTCGCCGGCCGGCCCCAGACCGTCACCTCCTCCTCGCCGGTGGAGTCGAGGCCGCGCCAAATCCGCACGAAGGGGTTCCGCTCCCACTCGGCGGCGATCGTCGTCGGCTCTTTGTGGCCGGGATGCACGGTCGTGTTCGGCGGCAGCTGCAGCAGCCGCATCACCGAGGCCTTGAGGTCGGCGAAGCCGCTGGCGCCGGGGGCCATCGTCCCGCCCACGGTTCCCTTGAAGAGGACGTCGGCGGTGAAGACGTCGGTCTCGTTGACGAGGAAGGCGAGGTGGCCGGCGGCGTGGCCGGGGGTGTAGATCGCTTCGATCTCGAGGCCGCCGGCGTCGAGCCGCTCGCCGTCGCCGAGGACGATCTCGACCTCGTCGTCGAGCTCGGCGGCGCAGGCCTCGTGGGCGACCAGCGGCGGGTTGCCGAGCTGCGCCCGCGCCTCGGCGAGGCCGGCGACGTGGTCGCCGTGCGGGTGGGTGACGAGGACGTGGGTGATCTCGATCCGGTCGCGCTCGGCCCGCTCCAGCAGCGGCCCCAGCTCGTCGTTGCCGTCGATGAGGACGCCGGTGCCGCGCTCGGGGTCGGCGACTAGGTAGGCGTTCGACAGCCACATCGGGTTCTCGGTCCTCTCGACGATCACTGCTCCTCCTCGTTCGCGGAAACGGCTGCGCCGGAGGTTACGGCGCTGCCGTCGAGGAGGGTCTGCGCGACCAGCTCGGGGTCGTCCCAGGTCGGCGTGTGGCCGACGCCGGGGAGGACGAGGAAACGGGAGCCGGCGGGGCGCCGGTGCGGCTTCGGCGGGCCGAGCAGGCGGTCCTTCTCGCACCAGGCGATCGTCACCGGCACGTCCTCCGGGTAGCCGGCGGGGTCGAAGACGTGGTTGCGCATCGCCCGGTTGGCGGCGTCGTAGCCCTCGCCGCCGAGCCAGCCGAGGGCGAGCGCGCGGGCGGCGTCGGCCGGGATTCGCTCCGGGTGGGCGGCGATCGACTGGAAGGCGGCCCGGCGCGTCCGCGGGAACTGCAGGGCGAGCGCGAGGAGGGGCCGCGCCGCCTTCACCCAGGGCGAGCCGCGCAGCAGCATCCGGGCGCCGCCGCCGGACGGCTCGCCGAGCGGGCGCGACCAGAGGCCGGCGGGGGAGAGGGTCGTCACCGAGGCCGCCCAGCCGAACCGTCCCATTTCCAGCGCCACCCAACCGCCGAGCGAGTTGCCGGCGACGTGCGGGCGCTCGACCCCGTTGCGGGCGCACTCCTCGTGCACCGCCCGCGCCAGGTTGGCGGCGGTCGGCTCGACCTCGGGTGGCAGCGGCGCGGTCTCGCCGAAGCCCGGCATGTCGATCGCGTGGACGTCGCGCTCGTCCTCGAGCAGCGGCAGCACCGGCTCCCAGATCGTGCGCGTGCCGCCGAGCCCGTGGATCAGCAGCAGCGGCTCGCGGTCGCCCGCGCCGCCCGGCGCGGCGCTCACCGCGCTCTCGGCTTCGCGAAGAGCGCCTGCACGTCGCCGATCCGCCGCTCGCGGAAGCCCGCCTCCGAGGAGCTGAGGTAGAAGTCCCAGAGGCGGCGGAAGCGCTCGTCGTAGCCGCGCTCGCGCAGCCGCTCCCAGGCGGCGAAGAAGCGCTCGCGCCAGGCGGCGAGGGTCGGCGGGTAGTGGGCGGTGATGTCGTCGACCCAGACCTGCTTCATCGAGGTGACCCGCTCCAGGCTGCCGGCGATCAGCCCCTGCGAGGGCAGGCAGCCGCCGGGGAAGACGTGGGTGTTGGCGAAGCTCCTCGCGCCCTTTTCGATCTCGTAGATGCGGTCGTCGATCGTGATCGCCTGCAGCAGCATCAGCCCGTCGTCGGTGAGCAGCTGGTCGCAGCGGCGGAAGAAGTCGTCGAAGTACTGCCAGCCGACCGCCTCGATCATCTCCACCGAGACGAGCCGGTCGAAGTGGCCTTCGAGGTCGCGGTAGTCCTGGAGGAGGACGGTGACCTGGTCGGAGAGGCCGGCCTCGCGGACACGCCTGCGCGCCAGCTCGAACTGTTCGCGGGAGATCGTCGTCGTCGTCACCCGGCAGCCGCTGCGCCGGGCGGCGTGGATCGCCAGCCCGCCCCAGCCGGTGCCGATCTCCAGCAGGTGGTTCTCGGGGCCGAGCCGGAGCTGGTCGCAGATGCGGTCGAGCTTCGCCAGCTGCGCCCCCTCGAGGCTGGTCGTGTCCTCCGCGAAGTAGGCGCAGCTGTACATCATCCGCTCGTCGAGGAAGGCGGCGAAGAGGTCATTGCCGAGGTCGTAGTGGGCGGAGATGTTGCGCCGGGCGCCCGGCCGGGTGTTCTCGGGGACGAGGCCGCGGACCCGGTGCCAGAGGCCGCGGGGGCGGGCGACGGCGCCGCGGATGCCGTCCATCCCCTGCAGCTCGCGGGCGGCGATCTGGATCAGGGCGACGAGGTCGTCGGTCTCCCAGAGCCCCTCGACGTAGCCCTCGCCGAGCCCGACGCTGCCGCGCAGCGGCCCCCGCCAGGCGGCCGGGTCGTTGATCGTGAGGGTGGCGCGGAGCTCGGCGTCGGCGGGGCCGTAGCCGCGTTCGCGGGAGCCTTCGACGACGTCGATGTGGCCGCTGCTGACCCGGCCGAGGACGGCACCGACGCCGGCGCGGGCGAGCGCGTCCCTCACGGCGAGACGAACCCCTTCGGGCGGCTCCCCTCCGGATGCGGGTGGTACTTCGCCCCCTTCAGCTTCAGCCGCAGCGACTGCGCGTAAATCCTCGCCACCACCTGCAGCGACATCGCCGGGTAGCGGGCGAGCAGGCCGGTGAGCGTGCGGCGGCTGAGCGGACGCCGGCGCAGGTTCAGCGTCGCGTCGAAGGTCTTGCCGCCCGCGCTGGCGCGCGGGCGCGACTCGATGTGGACGGCGATGCTCTCGCCGGGCTCGGAGGCGCGGAAGGAGTAGGTCTGGTCCATGCCCATCAGCGGGGAGACGTGGAAGGCCTTGTCTAGGTCCTCGCTGAGCACCGTACCCCGACTCCCGCCCCGTGCCAAGACGTAGGGGTGGCGCTCGCCCCAGGGGATGTTCCGCACGTCGGCCACGACCGCGTCCACCCGCTCGCCGCCGGGCGCGAAGCAGTAGTAGAAGGAGACCGGGTTGAAGGAGTGGCCGAAGTAGCGCAGCCCGGCGAGCAGGCGGACGGGGCCGCCGGGGCGCTCGCCGGTGGCGGCCGCGACGGCGTCCCGCGCGCACTCGTCGAGCGGCCGGGCCGGGTCGCCGATGAAGTCGCCGCGGCGGAAACGGGCCAGGGCGCGGCGCCGGGCGGAGAAGAACGGGAACGGGTCGAGCACCTCCGGCAGCTCGGCGAGGTCGAGGTACATGAGGAAGAGCGGATAGCGGAAGGAGTGCTGGACGGGCTCGAAGCGGCGGTGGCGGATGGTCCCCTCGTAGACGGCTGACGCGGGTGGGAGGGACGAGGGAGCGAGTGGGAGGGACGAGGGATGGGGGTCGGCGGACAACTGCGGGGAGGGTCCGGCGACCCCCATCCCTCGTCCCTCGACCGCGGCGCTCATGCCGCCACCGCCTCCTCCGACTCCGAACTTTGGGGGGCTATAGCCCCCATAATCTCGGAGCGGCGCTCGCTCGCAATCGCCTCGCAGACTCGTAACGCGCTGGTGACTCCGTCCTCGTGGAAGCCCCAGCCCCAGTAGGCGCCGCAGTAGTGGGTGCGGCGGGCCGGGCTGGAGATCTCGGCGTGGCGGGCCTGGGCGGCGACTCCCTCCTTGGTGTAGACGGGGTGGTCGTAGGAGATGCGGCGGATCACCTTCGCCGGGTCGATTTCCTCGCCGCGGTTGAGGGTGACGAAGTACTGCCGACGCGAGCGCAGCCGCTGCAGGTTGTTCATCCAGTAGGTGACGGTGCTGCCCTGGGAGGGCCCCTCGCTGAGGTGGAAGTTCCAGCTCGACCAGGCGGCGCGGCGGCGGGGCATCAGCGAGGCGTCGGTGTGAAGGACCGCCTCGTTGGGCTGGTAGGGGATCGCGCCGAGGATCTCGCGCTCGGCCCGGCTCGGGTCGGCGAGCATCGCCAGCGCCTGGTCGGAGTGGGCGGCGATTACGACCTGGTCGAACTCCTCGCTCTCGCAGCCGTCGGCCTCGATCCGCACCCCGTCTCCCAGGCGCTCGATCCGCCGCACCGGCGCTCGCAGCCGCACCCGGTCCCGCCAGGGCGCCGCGATCGCCTCGACGTAGCTGCGCGAACCGCCGCTCACGGTTCGCCACTTCGGCCGGTCGCGGAGGCTGTACATGCCGTGGTTCTCGAAGAACTCGGCCATGAAGCTGGCCGGGAAGCTCCACATCTGCTCCGGGTCGGCGGACCAGACGGCGGATGCCTGGGGGACGATCAGTCGCTCGACGAAGTGGCGGGAGAAGCCCTGCTGCTCGAGCCAGTGGCCGAGCGAGGGTGCGGTCCCGTTCATCCCGATCAGCGCCCGCGCCTCGCGGTTGAAGCGGCGCCAGTCGCGCAGCATCCCGAGGAAGGTCGGGCTGAGGAGGTGGGCGGGGCGGGCGAAGAGGCCCCAGGGGGTGCCGGAGTACTCGAAGCGGCCGCGGCCGTCGGCGACCGAGAAGCTCATGTGCGAGGCCTGGCTGGGGACCCCCAGCTCGGCGAGCAGCGCTTCGAAGTTCGGGTAGTTGCGGTCGTTGAAGACGATGAAGCCGGTGTCGATCCAGTGGGTCCCGTCCTCGGCCTCGACCGGGACGGTGTGGGTGTGGCCGCCGATCCGGTCGCCCGCCTCGTAGACGACGACGTCGTGCTCGGGGGCGAGCCTGTGAGCGGTCACCAGGCCCGAGACCCCGGTTCCGACGATCGCGATCTTCATCGCTTTATCTCTACGGGTCAGTTCGACGATCGGTTGCATCGGTTTCTCAAAGCGCTACCCGCCGCGGCCCTGCCACTACCGTGTCGGAGCAGACGTGGGGTCCCGACTTCGCAGCAGACGCGGCGCGCCGGCGCTGCTGTTCGCCCTCGCCGCGCTCCTCGCGGTGGCGCTCGTCCCTGCCGGCGGCGCGGCGGAAACCGGTGGTGCCGGCCAGGTCGAAAGCGGCGGCAACGTCAGCAACAGCGCCTTCGACCGGCAGGGGATGTGGGTCTGGTACGTCTCCCGCTCCGAGGGCGGCAGCGTCGCCGCGATCATCGCCCGCGCCAAGCGCAACGACGTCGGCACCGTCTATATAAAGGCGGGCGACGGCGGCGGCCCCTGGAGCCAGTTCAGCAAAGGCCTCGTCCAGGCGCTCCACCGCGGCGGCCTCAGCGTCTGCGCCTGGCAGTTCGTCTACGGCGACAACCCCCTCGCCGAGGCCCGGGTCGCGGCGGCGACGGTGAAGAAGGGCGCCGACTGCTTCGTGATCGACGCCGAGGCCGACTACGAGGGCAAGTACGCGGCCGCCGACCTCTACGTCCGCGCCCTGCGCGCCCGCATCGGCGCCACCTTCCCGGTCGCCCTCGCCGGCTTCCCCTACGTCGACTACCACCCGTCCTTCCCCTACTCGGTCTTCTTCGGGCCGGGCGGCGCCACCTACAACCAGCCGCAGATGTACTGGAAGACGATCGGCACCTCGGTCCGCGCGGTCTACGAACACACCTACCTCTACAACCGCATCTACGGCCACCCGATCTACCCGATCGGCCAGACCTACGAAGCCCCCGGCAGCGCCTCGATCCGGCTCTTTCGCCGCTTCGCCGCCAGCTACGGCGGCCTGCCCCCGAGCTGGTGGTCCTGGCAGGAGACCAACGGCCAGGAGTGGGGGGCGGTCGGCACCGAAAGCGCCCTGCGGCCGGTCGCCGGCTACCGGCTGGAAGTGGTGCACCCGCTGCTGAAGCGCAAAAGCAGCGGCGACATGGTCGTCTGGGCGCAGGAGCACCTGGTCGCCGCCGGCGCGGAACTGCCGATCACCGGCATCTTCGGCCGCCAGACCGCCCGCGCCGTCCGTCTCTTCAAGGAAGCCCACGGCCTGCCGGCCAACGGCGTGATCGACACCGACACCTGGAACGCCCTCCTCGTCTTCACGCCCTATCGCCCCCGCTGGACCGCCGCCGGCGCGAGCTCCTCGGCGCGACCGGACGCATTTGTCCCCGGTATGCGGGGACAAATGCGTCCGGTAACGCGGCCGCTCTCGGCGAGCCTGCCGGCGAAGGCCTACGAGATCCCGCCGGGACCCGGAACCGGGTAAGACTTCGTCTGTTCCTTTTGGGTGTCTGGGACCTAAAAGGAACAGACGAAGCGGCCCTAAGCGCTGATCCGCGTCGTCAGCCGGCCCAGCGTCGGCGATTCGATCACGACCTCGTCGCCGTCGGCGAGCCAGACCCGCGGTTTGCGGCCCATGCCGACGCCCTCGGGGGTGCCGGTGGAGACGACGTCGCCGGGCTGAAGCGTCATCAGCCGCGAGAGCTGGGCGACCAGCTGCGGGACGCTGAAGATGAGGTCGTCGGTGGCGCCGCTCTGCATCTCCTCGCCGTTGAGGGTGAGGCGGATCGCGATCTCGTCAGCCGGCCCGACCTCGTCCGGCGTCACCAGCCAGGGGCCGCAGGGGGCGGAGCCGTCGAAGACCTTGCCCGGCATCCACTGCGGCGTCGCGCCCTGGAGGTCCCGCGCCGAGAGGTCGTTGAGCAGCGTGTAGCCGGCGACGTAGTCGAGCGCCTCCGCCTCCTCCACGTCCTTCGCCCGCCGCCCGATTACGAACGCGACCTCCGCCTCGTAGTCGGTCTTCGCCGTCGGCACCGCCACCGTCGCCCCGTCCGGCACCAGCGCGTTCGCGTACTTGGCGAAGATCGTCGGCGTCTCCGGCAGCGCCTCGACGTCGACCCCCACCTCGACCGCGTGCTTGCGGTAGTTCAAGCCGATGCAGACGATCTTCTCCGGGTCCGGGATCGGAGTCAGCAGTCGCACCGCGGAGAGGGGATGCGAAGGCGCGCCCGAGTCTCCGAGGCGGCCCCGAAGCTCCTCGACCTTGCCGGCGGCGATCAGCTCCTTCAAGCTCCCCCGGTGCGGCTCCCCGAGCAGCGCCCAGGCGTCAACCACCCGCTCCTCCTCCAACAATCCGGCCCGAGGGCCGTCGCCGGCGTCGAACGTCAGAAGCTTCATGGCGGCTACTGCAGGGCGAAGGTCGCGTCGACCGTCGCTTCGACGGTCGACCTGCCGGGCTTCACCGGTGGCGCCGACGCGCCCTTGTCCGCCGGTTCGGAGGCCTGCGGACCGGTGAAGGACGTCACGGTGCCGCTCTCGACGATCGCGATCGCCGGACCGAGCGTGGCGCCAACCGCCGCCGCCAGCATCTCGGCCTTCGCCTTCGCCCTCTGGAGGGCTTCGACGAGGGCGGCGTCGTAGGCGGCTTCGCGATCGCCGACGAAGAATTTCGGCCCCCGGGTGCTCGTCGCGCCGGCGGCGACGCCCGCCGCGACCAGGTTGCCCGCTTCCTCCGGTTGGTGGGTGACGACGGTGACTCCCTCGCTCGCCCTGTAGACGGGCCGCTCGCCGCGCTTGACGCGCCGCACCGAGATCGTGCCGGTGGTGACGTCGCCGGGCTCGACGCCGGGTATGGCCTGCGCCGCCGCGATCACCGCTCGCACCCGCTGGGCGACGACTCGCAGCGCTGCGGCGCGCCCCGGCCGTTCCTTGCTGACCGCGAAGCGAACTTCGGCGGCGTCGTTCGGCACCTTGCGCTCGACGGTCGCGTGGACGCTGACCGTCCGTTCCGCCGCGCTCGCGGCGGCCGGAGCCGCAAGAGCCGTGACGATCACCAATAGAAGGACGAGACGCCGCATCCGCAGGATCATCGCATCCCGGTGGGTGGGGTCGCCTACGCCCGCACAGGCTCCGCCTCCGCCTCGAACGCGGTATCGACCAGCGTCTCCCGCTCGATGTCGCTCTCGCGGACGAGCCAGAGGGCCAGGACGGCTCCCGCGAACGAGAGCAGCGCTCCGATCAGGAGGATCTCGTTGAGGCCGTGGAGGAACCCTTGTTCGGCAGCGTTCCGGGCCGCGTCCTGAGCGCCTGATGGCAGCGCCGAGACCGCTTGCGGCAGCGTCCCCGACGAGGTCGCCTCGACCAGGCCGCGGGCCTGGTCGTTCGTCAGCGCCCCGCCCGCCGCCTCCTGCGTCTTCGCGGCGCCGGCGCCGAGGAAGATCGCTCCCCAGGCGGCGATCCCGACCGCGATCCCGACCTGGCGGAAGGTGTCGTTGATCCCCGCCGCCATCCCGCTCTGCTCCTTCGGGACGACGCTGAGGGCGACGTCGGCGATCACCGGGTTGAGCAGGCCGACGCCGACGCCGCTGACGAGGAAGCCGAGCAGGAGGGCGGTCCACTCGGAGTCCAGCCGCAGTCCCGACATCAGCAGCAGCCCGAGCCCCGTCAAGGCCAGCCCGGCGCCCATCAGGTAGCGGGCCTGGACCCGCGCCAGCGCCATCCCCGAGAGCGGGGCGACGACGAAGGAGGCGATCGTGATCGGCAGGTAGCGCAGCCCCGCCTCGATCGGCGAGAAGCCGAGGAAGCTCTGCAGGTAGAGCGTCAGGTAGAGGAAGAGCGCGAACATCGATCCCGAGACCGCGAAGGCGGCGAGCTGGACGCCGGTGAAGGCGCGGCGGCGGAAGAAGCCGAGCGGCAGCATCGGCTCGGCGACCCGTCGCTCGATCGCGACGAAGGCCACCAGCAGCAGCGCCGCGGCGCCGAACAGGGAGACGATCAGGGCGCTGCCCCAGCCCTCGTCGTTGCCGCGGACCAGGGCCAGGACGAGGAGGAAGAGCCCGGTCGAGAAGGTGAAGAGCCCGCCCCAGTCGATCCGGGTCGCGTTCGGGTCGCGGGACTCGGCGACCTTCCAGTAGGTGACGGCGATCGCGGCGATCCCGATCGGGACGTTGATCAGGAAGACCGACTCCCAGCCGAGGCTGTCGGTGAGGAGGCCGCCGACCAGCGGCCCGACCGCGACCGCGATCCCGATCGTGCCGCCGTAGATCCCCATCGCCATCCCGCGTTCGGGGCCGCTGGGGAACTCCTGGGCGACCAGCGCCAGGGAGACGGCGAACATGATCGCGCCGCCGACGCCCTGGAGGCCACGGGCGAGGTTGAGGAAGGTCGGGTCGGGGGCCAGCGCGCAGAGCAGCGAGGCCACCGCGAAGACACCGAGGCCGATGGCGAAGACGCGCCGCCGTCCCAGCCTGTCGGCGAGCGAGCCGGCGGTCAGGACCAGCGCCGCCAGCGAGAGGGCGTAGGCGTCGACCACCCACTGCAGGTCGGCGAAGCTGCCGCCGAGGTCCTCGCGGATCGCCGGCAGCGCCGTGTTGACAACGGTGATGTCGAGCAGCAGCATGAAGGTGGCGACGCAGACCGCGCCCAGCGTCCACCACTTGCGGTTGTTGTCACCCGGCTTGGCTGCCGGCGAGGGCGATTTCATCGAATCTCCTGATCATGGTTTACAATTTGTAAGGCAACCTGGTAAGGCTAACTAACCAGGTGACCTTATCAGGTGTCCTGACAAAATGACCGAAGAGCCGAGCATCCTCCCGATCCACATGCCGCTGAACGGGCTGCTGGACCTCGCCTTCGACGCGATGATCGCCGAGTTCCGGGGCGAGATCGAGAAGAGCGAATTCCACGACATCAGGCCCACCCACGGCTGCGTCTTCCGCTACCTCAAGGGCCCCGGCCTGCGCCTCACGGACATGGCCGAGCGGGCGAACATGACCAAGCAGTCGGTTGGGGAGATCGTCGACGACCTCGTCGAGCGCGGGTATGTCAAGCGCATCCCTGACCCCGCCGACCGGCGGGCGAAGCTGGTCTGCTTGACCGAGCGCGGCGAGGCGGCACAGGCCTTCGGCTTCCGCACCTTCGCGGAGATCGAGGGGCGCTGGGCCGAGCGCCACGGCGTCGCCCGCCTCGCCGATCTCCGGGAGACGCTGGAAGAGATCGTGGCGGCGGAGGCTCCCTACGCGGTGCCGGAGCTCGCCTCCTCGGGCCATGCGTAGCCACCTCAGCCCCCTGGATGCCGCCTTCCTCGAGCTCGAGCAGGGCGACGACCATGCCCACACCCATTTCGGCTGGGCGATGGTGTTCGACCCGGTCGGCGGCCGCGGGCGCCCGAGCCTCGAGAAGCTGCGGGAGCAGACGCGGCAGCGGATCGTCAGCACCTCGACCCTGCGTCGCCGCCTCTCCTCGCCGCGGGTGGGGCTCCTCTCCCTGCCGGTCTGGCTGCCGGATCCGGATTTCGACGTCGGCCAGCTGATCCGCCCCGCGCGGCTGCCGGCCCCCGGCGGGGAGGCGGAGCTGATGAGCTGGCTCGGAGACCACTTCGCCAAGCGCCTCGACCGCTCGCTGCCGCTCTGGGAAGTGACGCTGCTGGAGGGGCTCGAGGGCGACCGCTGGGCTCTCGTCTGCAAGGTCCACCAGTGCTTGATCGACGGCATCAGCGGCGCCTGCGTGATGGCGGCGCTGCTCGACGCCGAGCCCGAGGCCGTCGAGGACGCGACGGCTCTGACGGACATGGTCGCCTCGCTCGGCTACGAGGAGGAGCGGGACGTGTTGCTGCGCTTGCGCGGAGCGGTGGGGGAGGTGGGCAGCGGCGGAATCGACGCGACGCTTCACCCCCGCGCGGTGACGTCGATCATCTCCCGGTCGCGGGACATGACCGAGCGGCTGGTGAACGAGGAACTGAGGCCGCCGCCCTCGACCAGCCTCGACGTAGGCAGTAGCGGGAAGCGGCGGCTGGCGTCGGTGGCGGTGCCGCTGGAGGACGTGCGCCGGGCGACGCGGGAGCTGGGCGGGGACCTGAACGACTTCGTCCTGGCGGTCGCGGCCAGCGGCATGCGGCGTCTCCTCGTCGAGCGCGGCGAGGAGCTCGAGCAAGCGCGCGCGAGGGTCTCGGTCAATCTGCAGCGGGCAAGCGAATCCCTGGTTCTCGGCAACGAGACGGCGCCGATCTTCCTCGAGCTGCCGGTCTCCGCGGCCGACGCCGTGCACCGGTACCGCCAGATCGTCACCGCGACGGAGGAGATGAGAAGGCCGCTCCCCGGGGCCGAGACCCTCATCAAGGCGGCCGGTCTCCCGCCGGCGCTCGTCCAGAGCGTCTTCGCCCGCCTCGCCTCGGCGCCCCGCCTCTTCAACCTGACGGTCACATACGTCCCCAGCTCGCCGATCGCCCTCCACTCCCTCGGCTCCCCGATGCGCCGCCTGATCCCGGCGATTCCCCTCTCCTCCGGCAACCACCTGGGAGTCGCGGCCGCCAACACCCACGACCACCTCTATCTCGGCCTCGTCGCCGACCCCGACGCCGTCCCGGACCTCGACGTCTTCCAGACCGGCGTCGAGGAAGCCCTCACGGACCTCGCACGCGTAGCGGCCTAAGAGGGATTGCGCTAGCGTTCGCCGCCCGGGCCGACCCCAAGGCCCGCCGAAGGTCCCCTGGGGGCGTAGCTCAGCTGGTTAGAGCGCCGGCCTGTCACGCCGGAGGTCGCGGGTTCGAGTCCCGTCGCTCCCGCTTAAGTTGGGCCTGCGTTTGAAGCTCCTTTGAAGGGATTCAGACGATCCCTTCAGCGCCTTCAAGCCTCCAGCTATTTAGGCACCAGTGCCTAAATCAGGCTTTCCTGGCCCCGAGGACAATGCCGAAGGAAATGCCCCCTACGACAAGGGCGAGCACGCCGAGGGTCGCTGATCCCAGGAGGAAGCTCAGAGTGGAGAGCAGAATGGTGGCTCCACCGATGGCGAGCTCCAGTGACGTGGGCTCTCTGCCGCCGGGGTTCACGACGAGGCCTTCTTCTTAGGAACGCGCTTGGATTTTCCGCTGCGCCGTTTCTTTTTCGTCGCTTGAGACGGACCTTTCCAGAATTTTGGTTTCGCGGCGGAGGCTTCGCCGCGCGGGCCAAATGGGGGACGCAATTGGTAGTGGTAGACGTCAGCAAAGCCGACCGGCGACTCAGGGTCCCGACGACGATGCCGCTCGCGGTGCAGCAGCCCGTCTTCTTTAAGCTCTCTCAGGCCCCGCTGTCCAGTCGCTTCCGAGACGCCGTACCACTCGGACAGCTTGTTGTACGGCAGGGAGAAACCATCCCCCTGATAGAGCGCGATCAGGAGCATTGCCTTTGCCGGGAGCGAGAGCTTTTCGTGCCAGCGCTGCCGCCAATACGCGTAAGGAAGCTTGAGGTAACCGGGCCCATTCAGCTTCTTCCCCTTCATGCCAGCGCCAATGTGCTGATACGGCTGGCCAGATCCATCGTCGGCGAGTAGCCGCGCTCTTACCTTGCGTCCGACCCGTTTCGTCTCGACCAGGCTGATCTCTCTAAGAAAGCCCCAGTTCCGGGAGACGGCGTGGAGGGCGGCTGCCTCGATGACGCCGGTCTCGGGGTGGAAGTAGCCACCAATTGCACGTGCCCACGTGGCGGCGCCGAGCCGGACGTCGAAGCCCTCTTTCTCGCCGCTTGCAATTGCGTGCAGCAGGAGATACTGCTCAAGAGCCGTCTCGCGGCCCCTGCGAACGAAATGGCTCAGCGGACCAGGGACCGGCCGGTTCTGCTCGTTGCGGCCTTGGAGAAAGCCAAGCGCGAGCGGGAGCGCCTCCCTCTTGCTGCGCTCCAGATAGTGGTCGATCGTGAACTGGCGATCCGCGATTTCTGAACTCTTCATGGCGACATTGTCGCACGAACTAAAGCTGTGAATGTACAACCTAGCCAACCCCGAGAGGCCTACTCAGAGCACGGATAAAAGGGCCAAATAGCTCCAGACAGCTCCAGGAATCAGATCCCCACTAACAGAGCCCAGGTCGGTGGCCGAGTGACCTCGGAGAACCTGGTCGGCCCGGGCTGCTATTTGGCGCGGAAGGCGGCGATGGAAATGCGAATTCGGCAGCCGCGTTTCACCAGATTCTAGAGCCCGGTACTGCCTCGAGGCTAAAGAGCTGACCTTGGTCCGACTGGTCTGCCACGGAAGGCGCGACGAGTCTTCCCCGTGTCCCAACCCCCCTTCTCTAGGCCCATCTGGGTGGCGGTGATCGCGGGGTGCTCGCCCAGCTCGGCGCGGAGCGCGGGGTAGGTCCGGCGCATCGAGTGGAACATCAATCCTTTCGGAAGTTCGGGAAGCTGCGGGCGGGGGAGATTCCGGGACTGGACTGGCCGGCGGCCTGAGGCTCAGTCGTCGCTCGGCTTCAGGTGGTCGACCTCGAAGCCGAACTGCCGCTCCAGCCGCGCCGCGACGAGGGAGCGGTGGCAGGCCTCCGGGTCCCGCTCCACGCAGAGCAGCGCCGCATGCTTGCCGCCCACCCCCCTGACGATCGGCTCGAGGTCGACCTGGTCGAGGATCTCCTCTTCGTAGCGGCGCGCGTACTCGGGCGAGAGGACCGTGCGGGAGCGTTTGCCCTCGCCGCGGCGCTCGTCCTCCCGGTACTGGAGCTGGCGCATCTCGGTCGTCGGCGCCAGCTCGGCCAGGTGGCTGTAGGCGATGCCCGCTTCCGCCAGGGCGGCTTCGAGGCGACGGGCGTTCGCCCAGGCGTACTCGCTGCCCCTCACCCCGCGTCGCTGGCGCACGTCGAGGACCAGCGTCACGCCCGCGTCTTGGAGCGCGCGGAGGAAGGAGGCGCCGTCGAAGTCGTAAACGCCGATCGTGGCGAACTCGGCCACGTCGGCGTCGCGACCTACTTCAGGGAAAGTCCCGGTTTAGTAGCGCGGCGGCGCTTCGCGGGCGGGGTCGCGGACTTCACGCCGTTCTTCCACCGGTGCCACGGGTGCCTCGCCGGGGGCGAGGGGACGGGCGCGGCGGGACCAGACGATTTCCTGGAAGAGGCCGATCAGGAGGCCGGCGGCCCCGGCGATCATCAGGATCACGCCGATCGTGTCGACGTAGACGCCCTGGATGTGGAAGTTGGTCGCGAACTTGAGGATCGCGCCGACAGCGATGAGGAAGATGCCTGCTCCGATAGTCATGGGGGCCTGAATACCCCTGAGTTGGATAGACAAAACGAACTGGACTTTCGTTTCCGAGGTTTTCCCCGCCATAGCGGGGACGATCTCGGAGAGGGGAGGCGGCTAGGCAGGGTTTCGAAGAGAGGTCCAGAGCCGGCGCTCGGCTTCGAGCACGCCCTCGGCCCCGTCGCCGACCGCGCGCCACAGCTCCGGCTCGGGCTCGTCGCTCTCGCTCGCCGCTTTGAACGCCTCCGCCAGCTCGGTCCAGCGCGCCGCCGCCTCCGCCGCAAGCGGCGCCTCCTCGCGACCCGCCTCGGCGAGGAAGCGCGCGTACATCAGCCGGAAGCAGCCGCCGCCGGTGCCGCGGCGCTCGATCACCTGGTAGGCGAAGCGGGCGCACCACTGCCAGTCCTCGACCGCCTCGGGCCAGGAGCCGGCCTCGGCCGCCAACCGTTCCAGCGCCGGCACGCCGGCGAACTCGCCGAACGGCGGCTCCAGCATCTCGCCCACCGCCCGCTCGATCGCCCGCGGCACCGCCGCCTGTAGGCGCTCGCGATCAATCGCCTCGGCGACGGTGAACATGTGGCCTTCGAGCGGGTAGGCGGGGTGGCCGCTGTGGCGCGCCAGCGCCAGGTTCTCCAGCCGCGTCGTCTGTAGCTCCTCGAAGGCGGTGTCGGAGAGGTGGGCGGCCTCGTCGTCGTACCCCGCCAGCACCACCGCGTGGCCGGGGAAGTGGGCCGAGTTGCCGTAGTGGTCGAGGTAGTAGATGTCGGTGAGGAGCAGGGCCGGGCTGCCGGCGTCGATCTCGTCCCGCGCCGCCTCCCAGGCCGCCGCTCCGTCCTCCTCGGCGAAGGTGCGCAGCTCCAGCGCCGCCCCGGTCAGCTCGCGAAAGCTCTCCTCGAGCCGCGCGGTGCGGCCGTTGAACCAGCGCGTGGGGGAGCCGTCGTCCAGCGCCAGGTAGTAGAAGCCCGCCCCGGCGCCGAGCCCGAACGCCATCTCCTCGCTGATCCGCACCCCGTGGAAGGCGAGCAGGTTGCGCAGCGCGGTCGAGCCGCAGTGGTTGCCGGGGGTGTGGACGAAGCCTGGGACGCTGGTCATCTCCCATATTCTCCCGCGCCATGCGGGAACTCGACCTGAAGCTGCTGCGCTGGATGCGGACCCACGGCCACAGCCGCGGGCTGGAGGACGCCGCCGTCGCCCTCGGCAAGGCCGGCAACAACGGCCTCGTCTGGTTCCTGCTCGGCGCCGCGCTGGCGATCATCGACAACGGGCGCTGGGAGCAGTGGCTCGTCTGCGCCCTCCTCGGCCCCCTCGCGATCGGCCTCAATTACGCGATCAAGCTGGCGGTGAAGCGGCCGCGACCGGTCCTCGAGGGCCTGCCGCCGCTCGGCGGCGCCCCCAGCTCGCTCAGCTTCCCCTCGGCCCACGCGACCTCCTCCTTCGCGGTGGCGACGGCGATGGTCCGGGTCGACCCGGCGATGGCCGCGACCTTCCTCGTCGCCGGGGCGCTGGCGCTCGGCCGTCCCTACCTCGGCATGCACTACCCGTCCGACGTCCTCGCCGGCGCCGTCCTCGGCGTCGTCCTCGGCCTGATCGTGCCGCTGCCCTCATGAGGACCGAGCGATGAAGGTCGGGATCGTCGGGCTGCCGAACGCCGGCAAGTCGACCCTCTTCAACGCCCTGACCAAGGGCGGCGCCCAGACCGGCGACTACCCGTTCACGACGATCGAGCCCAACGTCGCCGTCGCCCAGGTGCCGGACGAGCGCCTGGAGAAGGTCGCCGCGACCGTCGGCAGCTCCGAACGGGTGCCGGCGAAAATCGACTTCCACGACATCGCCGGCCTCGTCAAAGGCGCTTCCGAAGGCGAGGGGCTCGGCAACCAGTTCCTCGCCTCGATCCGCGAGACCGACGCGATCTGCCACGTCGTCCGCTGCCACACCGAGTCCGGCGTGCCGCACCCCGACGGCCGCGTCGACCCGCTCGCCGACATCGAGACGATCGAGACCGAGCTCGTCCTCGCCGACTACGAGCAGGTCGAGCGCCGCCTCGGCCGCGTCGGCAAGCAGGCCAAGTCCGGCGACGTCGAGGCGATTGCCGAGCACGGCTGGCTGACCGCGGTCCACGAGGCGCTCGCCGCCGGCCGTCCCGCCCGCACGGTCCCGATCCCCGACGCCGCCCCCCTGGCCGCCCAGAACCTGCAGGCGCTGACGACGAAGCCGATCCTCTACGTCGCCAACGTCGACGAGGGCGACGCCGAGGCGCCCGAAGCGGTCGTCTCCCACGCCAACTCGGTCGGCGCCGGCGTCGTCGCGGTCAGCGCCCGGATCGAGGGCGAGCTGGCCGAGCTCGACCCCGCCGAAGCCGAGGAGATGCGCGAGTCCTACGGGGTCGAGGGCTCCGGCCTGGCGCGCCTGGTCCGCGCCGCCTACGACCTCCTGGAGCTGATCACCTTCTTCACCGCCGGTGAGGGCAAGGAGGCGGTGGCACGCCCGCTTCGCCGCGGCGCCACCGCGCTGGAGGCGGCGGGGACGATCCACACCGAGATCATGGAAGCGTTCGTCAAAGCCGAAGTGATCGGCTGGGAGCAGCTGGTCGAGGCAGGGGGCTACGCCGCGGCCCGTGACAAGGGGCAGCTGCGGATCGAGGGCCGCGACTACCTCGTCGCCGACGGCGACGTGATCACGATCAAGGTCTGACCGGCCGCGGCGATCCCGGCCGCAAACTCGCACGAACTACCGCCCCGCCGATCGAGAGGCCCGGGGCGGTAGCGCAGGTCAGGCCTCAGCCACCCTTGTGAATGGAGGTGGCGGGATAGGCCGCACCACATGCCTTGAACTGCATAGGCATCACCCCCTTCCCTCACCGGAGGCGTCCCCCTCGGTGATACATCGTTTCCTATTACTTAGAGGGGGCTAAATGAAAGTGCCGACCTGGTCATATTCCCGCATCGTCCGGTCATTTATGCCCTATCGTGATCGCTCTCATCGTGTCGAACAATCGAAAGGGCTAGGGGATGGAGGAGACGGGGGACGAGGGGAAGAAACGCATCGAGACGATCTGCGCCGTGCTCAAGCACCCACTCAGGGTGCGCATCCTCGAAATCCTCAACGAAGGCCCCCGCAGCCCCAGCCAGTTCGTCGAGGAAGGGCTGATCCCCAAACAGCACTTCACCACCTACCAGCAGGCGCTCTCGCTCGCCGCCTACCACTTCCGTGAGCTCGAGAAAGAAGGCTGCCTGGAAGTGATCGAATCGATCCCCCGCCGCGGCGCCGTCGAGCACGTCTACCGCGGCCTCGCCCGCGTCTTCTTCAACGACGCCGAGTTCGAAGCGACCTCGCAGGAGGACCGCCGTGCGCTCTCGCGGATCTCCCTGCAGGGGCTGATCGCGCGCGCCGACCGGGCGATCTGGGAGGACACCTTCGACGCCCGCGCCGACCGTCACCTGACCTGGATGCCGATGCAGCTCGACGAGCGCGGCTGGGAGGAAGTGATCGCCACCCTCGCCTCGGCCTTCGGCGAACTGACCCAGATTCGCCTCGACGCCCGGGACCGGCTCTCCGCCTCCGGCGAGAAGGTGGTGCCGGCGACGGTCGGGATGCTCGGCTTCGAGTCGCCGCCCCCGCCGCCGCTGCGGGACGACTGATTAGAGTCCTCCGCATGGAGGAACGGGCGCGGTTCCCGGAGGTCGCCGCCAAGGGCGGCCACTACGAGAGCTTCTACATCAAGGCCTGCCGTCCCGACGGCGGCATGGGGGTGTGGATCCGCCACACCGTCCACAAGCGGCCGGGGGCCGAGCCGAACGGCTCTGTCTGGTTCTGCCTCTTCGACCGCGAGGCGGAGGGGCCGCGGGCGACGAAGGTGACGGTGCCGGCCTCGCGGCTCGCGGCGCCCGCGGGCGAGTGGATCCGCGTCGCCGACGCCGAGATCGGCCCTGGCCGGGCCGAGGGCTCGGTCGACACCGACGCCCTCAGCGCCGCCTGGTCCTTCACCTTCGAGGGCGACGCCGAGCCCTGCAAGTACCTGCCGGCCGACTGGCTCTACAGGGCGCCGCTGCCGAAGACCAAGTTCCTCGCCCCATTCCCCGACGCCCGCTTCCAGGGGCGACTCGTGGTCGACGACGAACCGTTCGAGCTGAGCGGCTGGCCGGGGATGATCGGCCACAACTGGGGCACCGAGCACGCCGAGCGCTGGGTCTGGCTGGAGGGCACCGGCTTCGCCGACGCCCCCGGCACCTACTTCGACGCCGGCGCCGCCCGCGTTCGCCTCGGCTCCCGCGTCAGCCCCTGGATCCCCTCGGGGATGCTCGTCCTCGACGGTGAGCCGCACCGCCTCGGCGGCCTCGGCGCGATCCGCTCGGCCCGGATCGAGGAGCAGCCCTCGGTCTGCAGCTTCTCCCTGCCGGGCAAGGACGTCGTCGTCCACGGCCGCGTCTCGGCGCCGGAGAAGGACTTCGTCGGCTGGGTCTACGCCGACCCCGAGGGGCCGGAGCACAACACCGTCAACTGCTCGGTCGCCGACCTCGAGCTGACCGTCGAACGCCCGGGCCTGCCGCCGCGCGAGCTGACCCTCCCCGGCGGCGGCGCCTACGAGCTCGGAATGCGAGACGACCCAGATCATCAACAAGCTCACGGAATCCCGATCCAGCCCTACCCCGACGGCTGAGTGTCGAGTTCCTCTCGCTATACGAGAGTAAGTCGACAGGCATCAGCTGGAGCGCGGCGGTACTGGCTGATCTGGCTCTTCGTCGTGCCCGTCGTGGCTTGGACGGTCGTGCGCGTCTTCGGCCTCGACCGCGGCGTTCCGCTGGTGCCGCTGATGGCGCTGACGCCCTACGTCGCGGCGGCGGCCTTCCTCGTCGCCGGGGTCGCGCTGGCGCTCCGCAACTGGGCGGCGGCCTCGGTCGCCGCGGTCGCAACCCTCTGCCTGGCGCTGGCGGTGCTGCCGCGGGCGGTCGGCGACGGCACCGTCGAGGCGAGCGGCCACGAGACCTTCAGCGTCCTCTCCGCCAACGTCTACCGAGGCAAAGGCGACCCGCGGGCGCTGGTCGATCTGGTCGACCGCTATGACGTCGATCTGCTCAGTGTCCAGGAGCTGACGCCCCGCTTCGCCCGCGCTCTGCACCAGGCCGGGATCGACCGGCGCCTGCCGGAAGCGGTCGAGGAGACGAAGAAGGGAGCCGCGGGCGGCGGCATTTACTCACGGCTGCCGCTGCAGCCGATCGCGACCGGCTCCCCGACCTTCTTCCGCCAGCCTCGCGTCGAGGTGCGCTTGCCGGACGGCCGCCGTCTTCGCGTGATCGACATCCATCCGCTGACCCCCGGCCGCACCGGGATCGACGTCTGGGAAGACTCGCTAGGCGACCTGCCGGCGACGGGCGCGGGGGCGCCCTGGATCCTGATCGGCGACTTCAACGCCACCCTCGACCACACGCGCCTGCGCGAGGTCCTCGACCGCGGCTACCGCGACGCCGGCGCCGTCGCCGGGATGGGCCTGGAGCCGACCTGGCCCAACCGCGACCACACCCTGCCGCCCTTCATCACCATCGACCACGTCCTCGCCGACGAACGTCTCGGGATCGTCGCCTACGGCGTCGAGGACCTGCCCGGCTCCGACCACCGCTCGATCCACGCCGAGCTGGCGCTGCCCTGAACGAGCGGCTAGCGGCCGCTCACCACCTTCTCGAAGGTCATCCAGGTGTCGTGGCCGCCGAGGGCGAGGGAGAGCTGTGAGCCGGTGACGGTCGTGGTGCCGGCGGTCCCGATCAGCTTGGCGCTGACGATGCGGGGAGAGACTCCCGTTTTGGTGATTACGACTTGTTTGAGCTTCCCCTGCAGGTAGGCGCCGAGGCGGGAGCTGATTTCGGGGCCGCTGAATTCCAGCGTCCATTTGTGCAGCGGGCAGTAGTAGTCGTAGGGATCGGGGACGCCGACGAGGTAGGGGACGGGGGTGCCGAAGACGTACTGGACGCTCTCAGTGTGGCCGCCCGAGCAGGCCGAGTAGAGGGTCTGGGCGACTTCGCTGCCGTACATGACGACCTGCCCGCGGGTGTCGGCGACGGCGGCGTTGGTGCGGGCGTACTCGCTTTCCAGGCCCCCGTAGACCTGGCTGCGGGTGTCGGCATAGAGGTCGAAGCCGTTGCCGCCGACATCGCCGGTGAGGGCGATCGAGCGGACCGCGATCGCGTGCGCGCGCAGCTCTTCGGTTGGCCAGGAGGGCGGCACCTCGTTCGGCATCACGCCCTTCGCGTACTGCTCGAGGGCGAGCGCGTTGACGACGTTCAGCGAGCCGGCCTCGCTTTCGGTCGGCACCGTCTCCAGGGCGCCGCGGTAGGTGCCGACGCCGGCGATCGCGATCTTGCCCGCGCCCGCGGCGCGCAGCCGGCGCCCGCAGTTGGCGAGCGGCTTGCCGCCGGAGGTGCGGAGCTTGACGCTGCGGGCGACGCGGTGGGCCTCGTAGCTGCGACCGGGTTCGAGGCGCTCGCCGCAGGCGCTGGTGGCGCCGCTGAATTCGACGTCGCCGGGGGAGATGTCCAGCAGCACCCGGACGACCCGAGGCTTGGTCAGCGTCCCGATCGTCGTCCCGCGGTAGTAGTGGCCGAGGATGAAGCTGTAGCTCTTGCCGTGGCGGGCGTACCCGTAGGCGCCGTAGGCGCTCATCCCGACGCCGTGGCCGAAGCCGCGGCCGTGGACGATCCAGCTGACGCTGCCCTGGGCCGCGAGCGGGCAGGCGAGGGCGAGGAGCAGGCTTGCCACGACCGTCGTCGCGCTGATCCTGTTGATGGTCTTGGACATCTCTTCGCGAACAGTTTCAACAAACCGGAGTAGCGGCCTGCACGAGCGGGGGCGTACCCTGGACACGTGCAGGCAAGCGACCACAAGCTCCTCGCCGCCGGCGAGTGGGTCGAGACCGGCGAGTGGAGCGAGGTGAAGAGCCCGTATGACGGCAGCGTCGTCGGCCGGGTCGCCCAGGCCGACGAAGCGCTCGTCGAGCGGGCGATCGAGGCCGCGCACGAGGCATTCGAGTCGACCGAGTTCCCCCAGCACCAGCGGGCGGCCGTGCTGGAGCGGGCGGCGGAGATCGTCGCCGAGCGCCGCGACGACCTCGCGGCGACGATCGCCGCCGAGGCCGGCAAGCCGATCAAGACGGCTACGGTCGAGGCCGAACGCTGCGTCTCCACGCTCGAGTTCTCCGCGGTCGAGGCGCGCAAGCTGACCGGCGGCACGGTGCCGATGGAGGCAGCGGCGGCAGGCGTCGGCAAGCTCGGGGTGATGCTGCGCGTCCCCTACGGGGTCGTCGGCGCGATCAGCCCCTTCAACTTCCCACTCAACCTCGTCGCCCACAAGCTCGGGCCGGCGATCGCCGCCGGCAACGCGATCGTCCTCAAGCCCGCCGGCCAGACGCCGATCTCGGCCCTGAAGCTGGCCGCGATCCTGGTCGAGGCCGGCCTGCCGGAGAGCTGGCTCTCGGTCGTCCCGGGCCCCGGTTCCAAGGTCGGCAACACGATCGTCGAGCACCCGCTGACGCGGGCGATCACCTTCACCGGCTCGGCCCCGGTCGGCTGGGACATCCGTTCCAAGGTCCCCCATAAGAAGGTGAACCTGGAGCTCGGCTCCAACGCGCCGCTGATCGTCAACGAGGACGGCGACTGGGAAGCCGCCGCCGACAAAGCCCAGATCCACGCCTTCTCCCACGCCGGCCAGAGCTGCATATCGATCCAGCGCATCCTCGTCCACGAGGCGGTGGCCGACGAGTTCATCGCGCGGCTGGTCGCCAACGTCCGGAAGCTGACGGTCGGCGACCCGCTCGACGAGAACACCGACGTCGGGCCGCTGATCACCCCCGACGACCGCGACCGCGTGAAGCAGTGGATCGAGGAGGCGGTCTCCGGCGGCGCCGAGCTGCTGACCGGCGGCGAGCTCGTCGACGAGGGCCGCTGCCTCGCCCCGACCCTGCTGAAGGCGCCGCCGAAAGAGGCGAAGGTCTGGTGCGAGGAGATCTTCGGCCCGGTGGCGACGATCGACACCTTCACCGACTTCGACGAGGCACTGCGGCTGGCCAACGACTCCAAGTTCGGCCTCCAGGCCGGCGTCTTCACCCGCGACATCGGCCGTGGCCTGGCGGCCGGCCGCACCCTCGAGTTCGGCGGCGTCCTCATCAACGAGGTCCCGACCTTCCGCGCCGACCAGCAGCCCTATGGCGGGGTCAAGGACTCCGGCAACACCCGCGAGGGCCCCGCCTACGCCGTCTACGAGCTGACCGAGGAGCGCTTCGTCACCTTGCAGGGTTAGTAAGCGAACGCAGTTATCCCCGGTATGCGGGGACAACTGCGTTCGGTAACCACCGCAAAACATTTCCCGCTTAAAACTGGGTACCCTCCCCGAATGGGAATTCGGGAGGTTTTGAGGTTCGTGGGGGCAATCGCGGCTTTGGCCGCGATTGCCGTGGCGCCGAACGCTGTCGCCGCGGTGTCGGACACCGCCGGCAAGACGACGCTCGAACAGCGGGTGGTGCCGACCGGCTCGGGCGCCTACCGCTTCCTCCAGCTCGGGGCCGGCGAGCCGTACTCCGTGCGCCAGGACCTGGCGACGGCGGGGCCCGAACGGTCCGCCAAACGGACCTCGCTCGTCTACTTCGGCCAGCTCTCCGACTTCCAGCTCGCCGACGAGGAGTCGCCGGCGAGGGTCGAGGTGATCGACCCGCTCTCGACCCCGCTCAACCTTCCCTTCGGCGCTGCCTGGCGGCCATGGGAGGCGCTCGAGCCGCAGATCGACGAGGCGATGATCCAGCAGGTCAACAAATTCAGCGGCGCCAGCCCGGTCGCCGACGGCAGCGGCGCCCACCGGGCGATGGACTTCACGATCGACACCGGCGACTCGGCCGACAGCCAGCAGCTGAACGAGACGCTCTGGGTGCGGACCCTGCTTGAGGGCGGCAGCCTCAACCCCAACAGCGGCGTCGACAAGTCCAAATACTCGCACCCGCTCTGCCCGAACTTCTTCGTCCCCGGCGCCGCCGAGGCCGCCCGCTACACCGGCGTCCAGGACTACAACGACTACCTCGAGGGCCCTTACCCGGAGTTCTACGATCCCAACTCGCCCGCCGGCCCGCACTCGGCCTGGCCGAAATACCCGGGGCTGATGGACCGCGCCCAGCAGGCCTTCACCGCCAGCGGGGTAAAAGTCCCCTCCTACGTCGCCTTCGGCAACCACGACGCGCTGGTGCAGGGGAACGCCGCCGCCAACGCCGCCTTCGAGCAGGTCGCGACCGGCTGCCTGAAGCCGATCGGCCCGGTCTCCAACCCGGAAAACGCGGGCGCGCTGCTCGAATCGCTGTTCGACCCGGTGCGGCTGCTGTCCTCGTTCCTAACCAGCCCGCAGAACACGATCCTCGTCCCCGGCGACCCGAACCGCCGCTTCGTCTCCAAGAAGCAGTACAAGGACGTCTTCAAGGCCGGCAAACAGAAAGACGGCCACGGCTTCGGTCTGATCGACGCCGCGCAGGAGACCGCCTCGAAAGGCGCCGCCGGCTACTACGCCTGGAGCCCGGCACCGGGGATGCGGTTCATCGCCCTCGACACCGTCGCCGAGGCAGGCACGATCCTCACCCCGTCCGGCGCCTCGACCTCGGACGGCAACATCGACGACCCGCAGTTCAAATGGTTGCGCGGCCAGCTTGAAGCGGCGACCGCCGCCGACCAGCTCGTGGTCCTCTTCAGCCACCACGCCCCCGAGAGCCTCGTCGCCGACATCCCCGACGAGGTGGCGCCGCCCTGCACGGTCAACGACTCCCACGGCCACGACATCAACCCGGGCTGCGACCTCGACCCGCGCTTCTCCTTCCCGATCCACCTCGAGGCCGACGCCGTCAACCTCCTGCACGAATTCCCGAACGCGATCGCCTGGGTCGCCGGTCACTCCCACGACAACGTCGTCAACGCCTTCCCCAGCCCCGGCGGGCCCGGCGGCTTCTGGAGCATCCGCGTCGCCGCCGAGGCCGACTGGCCGCAGCAGAGCCGCCTGCTCGAGGTCTTCGACAACCACGACGGCACCCTCTCGATCTTCGGAACCATCCTCGACCACGTCGGCCAGGCGGCCGCCCCGGCCCCCGGCACCCCCGCGTCAGCAATGGACTTCAACGACCTTGCCTCAGCGGCCCGGACGATGAGCTTCAACGACCTCCAGTCGGGAGCCCCGATCGGCGAAGGCACCCCGCAGGATCGCAACGTAGAGCTGCTTCTCCCCGACCCACGCTGACGACTCCGAGATTGGGGGGCCTATAACCCCCCGAAGTTCGGAGGGCTTTACTCGTGCGGCCGCGCCATCCGCCGGTGGTCCAGCGCCTCCTCGAGCACCGAGGTCTCGACGCCCTGCTCGAGTGCGACCTCGCGCAGAGACCGCCCTGACTCCGCCGCTGCCTTGACGATGTCGGCGGCGCGGTCGTAGCCGATGTGGGGATTGAGCGCGGTTGCCGTGGCGAGGGTCGCCTCGGCGTGGCGCTCGGTCATCTCCTCGTTGGCCTCGACCCCGGCGACGCATTTGTCGTTCAGCAGGCGCGAGGCGCTCGCCAGCAGCTTGATCGAGTCGAGCAGGTTGCGGGCGATCAGCGGCACGCGGACGTTGAGCTCGAACTGGCCCTGGCTGCCGGCGACGGTGATCGCGGCGTCGTTGCCGATCACCTGGGCGGCGACCTGGATCACCACCTCCGGGATCACCGGGTTGACCTTGCCGGGCATGATCGAGGAGCCCTTCTGCAGCTCCGGCAGGCGCAGCTCGGCGAGGCCGGCGCGCGGGCCGGAGCCCATCAGCGCCAGGTCGTTGGCGATCTTGTTGAGCGAGACGGCGTAGACCTTGAGCGCGCCCGAGAGCTCGACCAGGGCGTCGCGGTTGCCCTGCGCCTCGAAGGCGTCGAGCGGGCCGGAGATCTCCAGGCCGGTGTCGGCGGCGAGCTTCTCGCGCACCTTGGCGGCGAACTCGGGGTGAGTGTTGAGGCCGGTGCCGGTGGCGGTGCCGCCGAGCGGAATCTGGCCGACCCGCCGCAGCGTCGCCTCGACGCGCTGGACCCCGAGCCGGACCTGCGCCGCGTAGCCGCCGAACTCCTGTCCCAGGGTGACCGGGACGGCGTCCATCAGGTGGGTGCGGCCGGCCTTGACGACGTCGGCGAACTGCCTCGACTTCTCTCCCAGGGCAGCCTCGAGCGCGCCCATCGCCGGCAGCAGGCCGTGGGTGACCTCGTCCAGCGCCGCCAGGTGGACGGCGGAGGGGAAGACGTCGTTGGAGGACTGGCCCATGTTGACGTGGTCGTTGGCGTGGGTCCCCTCCCCGGCGAGGTTGGCGATCACCTCGTTGGCGTTCATGTTCGAGGAGGTGCCGGAGCCGGTCTGGAAGACGTCGATCGGGAACTGGTCGTCGTGCTCGCCCTCGGCGATCGCCTCGCCCGCGGCGGCGATCCGCTCCGCCAGGTCGCTGTCGAGCAGCCCGAGGGCGCCGTTGGCCTCGGCCGCCGCGCCCTTGATCCGGCCCAGCCAGCGGACCACCGGCACCGGCACCCGCTCGCCGGACACGGGGAAGTTGTCTACCGCCTTGGTGGTCTCGCCACCCCAGAGCTGCTCAGTCAAAGCTTTCCTCCGTTGGAAGTTCTCTCGGTCCCCTCAGCGTATTCACCGCCGAGCGCCGGGGAGGTCAGCCGCCGTCGTTGCCGGCTTCGAATCCTTCGCTGTAGGTGGGGAGGAACCCCGGCGGCGAGGCCTGTTTGTCCGGGACGAAGCGGGCGGCGACGACGAGCCGGCGGACGAGGTCGGAGTGGATGCCTTCGCTCCCTTCGGCGCCGCGCTCGACCGCGCCGAGCAGGTAGCCGAGCTGGAGGTTGGCGGCGCCGCGCGGCTCGGCCCGCGCCTCGGCGTTGAGCGCGGTCGCGGTCTCGATCATCGCTTCGCCGACGCGGGAGATGTCACCGCCGGACTGGTTGCGGGTGAGGCATTCGCTGATCAGCGTCTCCCCTTCCAGCAGCACTTCGTCCGGCGCCGCCGCCAGCGCCCGTTCGTAGGCCTCGGCGCCTTCCAGACAGGCGACCGGCGTCGAGTCGTCGGAGCTGCCGCAGCCGGCGACGAGGGCGAGGACGATCAGCAGGGCGGTGGCGGCGGAGACGCGCACCGGCGCATCCTATGGACCGGCCGCTCCCGGCGAGGCTAGTCGCCGGCCGGTCGCGCCGAGACGCCACCGGTGGACATCTGGGCGATGCCGCCGGGCGGTCCGGCCGGGGCCCTGGGGGCCGATTTCGGTTTTTTCTTGGCGCTCGCTTTGAGGCCGGTGAAGTTGACCGGGAAGACTTCGACCCATTCGGCGAGCTGGAACATCGGCGCCAGGGCGTGGTTCCAGGAGAGGTGGAGGTGGTGGCCGCAGCCGTGGCCGGCGTCGCCGTCGTAGCCGACCCAGCGGAAGGGCGGCAGCGGTTTGTTCTGTTCCGGCTCGGCCCAGAGGGCGAGGCTGGTGATCCCGGTCCAGTTGGCGTCGCATTTGGAGCTGGGGGTGAGCGGGACGATGTCGACGGCGAGGCCGTTGTAGTGGTCGGAGTTCTTGACGTGGCAGCCGTGGCAGCCGGCGTGTTCGCCGTTGGGCAGCGGGCCCGAGTAGCCGTCGGTGACGTAGATCGGGTAGCGCTTGGCGATCCAGCGCAGGTTGGGGATGATCCGCTGGTCGACCATGTCGCCTTCGGCGTGGGGGATCGAGGCCGGAATCGGGACGATCTTCCCCGGGGCGTAGACGACCTTCGTCGCCGGCGGCGCCGCTTCGGCGTAGGCGCAGACCGCAAACAGCGGCGCGAGGGAGGCGGCGAAGACGGCGAGGGTGCGGGCCCAGGCGCTGGCGAGGAGACGGTGGCTCACTCCCGCCTTATCGGCGCTACGACGCCGGTTCCTTGAATCCTGCTTAAGTCGTCCCTTGAGCATTAGGTGATCGAACACGGGCGGATAGGGTTCGATTCGTGCCAACCGTCCGCGAAGCGACCTTCGACCTGTTCCGCGCCCACGGGATGACGACGATGTTCGGCAACCCGGGCTCGACCGAGCTGCCGATGCTCGCCGACTTCCCGAGCGACTTCAGTTATGTGCTGGGCCTGCAGGAGGCGGTGGTGGTGGGGATGGCCGACGGCTATGCCCAGGCCTCGGGCAAGACCACGGTCGCCAACCTGCACACGGCGCCGGGGGTCGGCAACGCGATGGGGGCGATCTTCAACGCCCAGGCCAACCACTCACCGCTGCTGATCACCGCCGGCCAGCAGGCGCGCGCCCAGATCACCCTGCAGGCCAACCTCACCAACCGCGACGCGACGCGGATGCCGCACCCGCTGGTCAAGTGGAGCTTCGAGCCGCCGCGGGCCGAGGACGTGCCACTGGCGCTAGCCCACGGCGCCCATCTCGCCGGCCTGGCGCCGCGCGGGCCGGTTTTCGTCTCGCTGCCGATGGACGACTGGTACGCGGAGGTCGACGAGGCCGACGCGAAGGCGGCGATCGCCCGCAAGGTCGACGGCCGCGCCGTCGCCGACCCCGAGGCGGTGCGGGCGCTGGCCGAGCGCCTCGACGCCGCAACCAACCCCGTCCTCGTCGCCGGCCCCGACGTCGACACCGCCGGCGCCTGGGAGACCGCCGTCGCCCTCGCCGAGCGCCAGCGCCTCCCGGTCTGGGCCTCGCCGGCGACCGGCGGCGTCCGCCTCGGCTTCCCCGAGAACCACCCCAACTTCCGCGGCGTCCTGCCGCCGGCGATCGGCCCGGTCGGGCAGACGCTCGAGGGCCACGACCTGATCGTCGTCGTCGGCAGCTCGGTCTTCCCCTACTACCCGCACATCCCCGGGCCGCTACTGCCCGAGGGGGCGGAGCTGGTGGCGATCACCAGCGACCCCGACGAGGCGGTGCGGGCGCCGATGGGCGACGCGATCGTCGCCGACGTCGGGCTGAGCCTGGCGGCGCTGCTGGAGGCGGTGCCCGAGTCCTCACGCCCGGCGCCGGAGCCGAACCCGGGCCCGCAGGAAATCCCGGCCACCGAGCCGCTCAACGCCTCGACCGTCCACACGGCGCTGGCCGAAGTCATGCCCGAGGACGCGATCATCGTCCTCGAGTCGCCCTCCAGCACCCTGGCGCTGCGCAACCAGCTGCGGATCTCGCGGCCCGGCAGCTACTACTTCAGCGCCGGCGGCGGCCTCGGATTCGGCCTCGCCGCCTCGGTCGGGGTGCAGCTGGCCCAGCCCGACCGGCCCGTCGTCTGTGTCCTCGGCGAGGGCTCGGCCCAATACGCGATCACCGCCTTCTGGAGCGCCGTCGCCTACAAGGCGCCGGTCACCTTCCTCGTCCTCCAGAACGAGGAGTACGCGATCCTCAAGTGGTTCGCCGAAGTCGAGCAGGTGAACGCCGCCCCCGGCCTCGACCTGCCGAAGCTGAACGTCGCCGCCGTCGCTGAGGGTTACGGGGTGAAGTCGCAGCGGGCGAGCGGGCGCGACGAGGTCGCCGGAGCGCTGGCCGCCGCCCTCGCCTCCTCGCGGCCGGAGCTGGTCGAAGTGCCGGTCGCGCCGGGGATGTCGCTCTTCTAGGAGCTGGGGATGCCGCTGCTCCAACGCCAGCGCAGCGTCCCGCCGCCGCCGAGCCAGCCGGCCGCCGACCGCGCCCCGGACGAGCTCGCCGGCGGGGTAGACGCGTCGCTGCGCCGGGAGCTCGAGGAGCTGCTGGGGGCCGACCGGGTTCTTCATCGCGTCTCGGACCTCGTCGCCTATGCCTCCGACGCCAGCCCCTACCGGCTCTTCCCGCGGGCGGTTGTCGAGGCGCACGACGCCTCCGACGTCGCCGAGGTCCTTCGCTTCGGGCGCGAGCAGGGCATCCCGGTCACCTTCCGCGCCGGCGGCACCAGCCTCAACGGCCAGGGCCAGAGCGAGGGCATCCTCGTCGACGTCCGCAAGCACTGGGGCGGGGTCCGGGTCGAGGACGACGGCGCCCGGGCGCGGGTGAAGCCGGGGACGATCCTCGGCCACGCCAACCGCGTCCTCGCCCCGCATGGGCGCAAACTCGGCCCCGACCCGGCCAGCACCGATGTCTGCACCGTCGGCGGCGTCGTCGCCAACAACTCGGGCGGGATGCGCTGCGGCGTCACCAGGGACTCCTACTCGACGGTGCGCGAGTTGACCTTCGTGCTGCCGTCGGGGACGGTGATCGAGACCGGCGCGCCCGACGCCGCCGAGCGCTTCGCCGCCGCCGAGCCGGAGCTGGTCGCCGGCCTGGAGGCGATCCGCGACGAGATCCGCGCCGACGCCGAGCTGGCCGAGCGCATCCGCCGCAAGTTCGAGATCAAGAACACGACCGGCTACCGCCTCTGCGCCTTCCTCGACGCCGACGAGCCGCTGGAGATCTTCCGCCGCCTCCTCGTCGGCTCCGAGGGCACCCTCGCCTTCATCGCCGAGGTCGTCTTCGAGACGGTGCCGGTGGCGCCGGTGACGACGACCGCCTGGGTCCACTTCCCGGGCATCGACGAGGCGATCGCGCCGGTCGGCGACCTGGTCGCCTCGGGCGCGACGGCGGTCGAGCTGATGGTGGCACCGGCGCTGATCACCGCCGCCTGGAACATGGTCGGGGCGCCGCAGGAGTGGAAAGAGCTGCCGCCGGAGTCGGCGGTGCTGCTGGTCGAGTTCGGCGGTGCCGACGAGGGCGACCTCGCCGCCCAGGTCCTCCGCGCCGAGGCGATCCTCGGTTCCCACGAGACGATCCGGCCGATCGACTTCACCCGCGAGCCGGAGGCGATCGAGCTCGCCTGGCGGGTGCGCGAGGGCCTGCACGGGTTGATCGGGCGGGTCCGGCCGGAGGGGACGGCGCTGATCGTCGAGGACGTCTGCGTGCCGCCGGCGCGGATCGCCGAAGGCGCCAAGGACCTGCAGGCGTTGCTCGGCGAGCACGGCTTCCTGCCCGGTGTCGCCGGTCACGCCTCGGCCGGGAACCTCCACTTCATGCTGACCCCGGACTTCGCCAAGCAGGAGGATCTCGAGCGCTACGAGGCCTTCATGGGCGGCCTGGTCGAGCTGATCGTCGGCAAGTACGACGGCTCGCTCAAGGCCGAGCACGGGACCGGGGTCAACATGGCCCCTTATGTAGAGCGCGAGTGGGGGGAGAAGGCGACCGAGCTGATGTGGCGGCTGAAGCGGCTCGCCGACCCCGACGGCGTCCTCTCGCCCGACGTCCTCCTCAGCCGCGACCCCGGTGTCCACCTGCGAAACCTGAAAACGACGCCGGCGATCGAGGACTGGGGCGGCGCCAGCGCCTGCGTCGAGTGCGGCTTCTGCGAGCCGGTCTGCCCGAGCCGCAACCTGACGACGACGCCGCGCCAGCGGATCGTCCTGCGCCGCGAGATGGCCCGCCAGCCGGAGGGCTCGCCGGTCCAGCGGGCGCTGCTCGCCGAGTACGACTACGACGCCCTGCAGACCTGCGCCACCGACCGCTCCTGCGAGATCGCCTGCCCCCTGGGGATCGACACGGGGCGGATGGTCAAGGAGCTGCGGGTGGCGCAGCATGGGGAGCGGGCTGAAAAGGCGGCTTTGGCGGCGGCGAAGCGGTGGGGGGCGGTCGAGAAGGTGTCGCGTTGGGCGTTGAAGGTCGGGGGGCCGTTGGCGAGACGGACCAGGCGCGGGAAGGGGTTTCCGGGACCGGCCGCTTTGGGAGGAGAGGATGACCCTCTCCGGACAACAGCGGGGAGGGTCCGGAGAGGGTCATCCTCTCCTCCGTCCGAGGCCGCTGCGGTGTACGTCCCCAGCTGCACGAATCGAATCTTCGGACCTTCGGTCGATCCTGCGATTCGCCACCTGTCAGGTGGCAAACCGCAACCTCGATCTGTGGTTGATGATCTTGTGACGGTTTCGGCACGGGCGGGGATGCCGGTCGTGGTGCCGGAGGATGTGGCGGGGAGTTGTTGTGGGTTGCCTTGGAGCTCGAAAGGGTTTGCCGCGGCGCATGCGCACAAGGCGAATGAGATGGTCGAGCGGCTTTGGGAGTGGAGCGGGGAGGGGGCGCTGCCGGTTGTGATCGATGCGGCCTCGTGCACGGGGGCGATTGCCGATCCGGCTGATGGTGTGCTGACGGAGGAGAACGCTGAGCGGCACTCGAAGCTCGAGATCGTCGACTCCGTTGCCTGGGCGCTGCGACTACTGCCCAACCTCGCGATCGAGGAGAAGATCGCATCCGCGACGGTTCACCCGACCTGCGCCACCCGCCGCCTCTCCCTCGCCCATCCGCTGCGGACCCTCTCCAACGCCCTCGCCGAGGACGTCTTCGTCGCCCCCTCCGCCACCTGCTGTGCCTTCGCCGGCGACCGCGGCATCACCCATCCCGAGCTGACGGCCTCCGCCACGCGCCCCCAGGCCGAAGAGCTCGCCGGCCGCACTTTCGACGCCTACCTCTCCAGCAACCGCACCTGCGAGATCGCGATGACCCGCGCCACCGGCCGGCCCTACGAGTCGGTGGTGTCCCTGCTGGAGCGGCTCAGCCGTCGGTCCGCGACTTGACCGCGTCGACGCTCTTGGCGTCGATGTCCCGGACCAGCGCCCGCGTCTTCTCGTCGCTCTCCATCCGCTTGTCCAGCAGCGGGTTGACGATCCCGCGCAGGGCGGAGACGTAGCGCCACCATTTGGGGACGAAGATTCGCGGCGCCCGTTCCTCGATGCCGCGCACCAACCCGGCGCCTGCCTCTTCGGGCGTGATCCGTTTCAGCAGCCACTCGGGGCTGAGTTCCCGCACCCGCGGCGAGTCCTCCTGGGCGAAGGCGTCCTGGACCAGTTTCGTGTCGACCCAGCCGAAGTAGGCGACGCTGGCGCTGGCGCCGTGCGGCTTCAGCTCCACCCGCAGCGTCCGTCCCAGGCTCTCGACGCCGGCCTTGGCGACCGCGTAGGGGCTGTTGCCGAAGCCGTTGGCGAATGCGTAGACGGAGGAGACGACGATCATCTGGCCGCGCCGCTCGACGATCTGCGGCAGCGTCGCCCGCACGGTCCGCCAGACGCCGAGCAGGTCGACCTCGAAGACGCGCTCCCATTCCTCGCCGGAGATGCCGCGCACCGTCGCGAACTGCTTCTGGGCGATGCCGGCGTTGGCGACGGCGACGTCGATCCCGCCGAGCTGTTCGACGATCTCGGCGACGGCGTTCATCAGCGCGCTCTGGTCGGTGACGTCGCCGCCGAGCCCGATCGCCCGCGGCCCGATCCGCTCCGCCGCCTCGCGCGCCTCGTCGGCGTCGAGGTCGAGGACCGCGACCGAAGCGCCGCGCAGGTGCATCTGCCGCGCGGTCTCGAAGCCGATGCCGCGGGCGGCGCCGGTCACCAGCGCGACTTTGCCGTTGAGGTCGTAGCGCTCCATCGGCGGCCCACCCTAGCGGCCGAGCGCCGAGCGCCGCTCTAGGCTGCCCCCGTGCCCGACGTCCAGCCCGCCTACGCCGAGCTCGCCTCCAGCCGCGGCCTCGAGCAGCTGCCCGGCTTCGACCCCGGGCCGCTGACGCCGCTGATCGTCGAGGGCAAGGGGGAGCCGCTGGCGCCGGCGCTGCGCGGCGCCCTCGGGGAGGGCGTCGAGGGCGTCGTCGGCCAGCTCGCCTATAAGCGCAACAAGACCTTCCGCTTCCACGTCGCCCTCGCCGAGGTGCCGGCGGCGACCGCCTTCGCGCCGCGAGTCTTCTGCATCCGCCGCGGCCGCAGCACCCGCGACGACGAGTTCTACGGCTTCGAGGCGCGCTACTCGAAGCTCTGGACCGAGAGCACGGCGCTGAACGAGCGCTACGAGGTCGCCACCAGCCCCTACCAGGACCCGAACTGGCTGCGACAGCTGTTCTCGCCGAGCTTCGTCGACTGGCTCGGGACGAAGCCGCCCGCCGACTTCTCCTTCGAGCTCGCCTACGGCACCGTGCTCGGCAGCGTCGAGGTCGACGACCCCGGCGTCGAGGGCCTCGCCGCGCTCTGCGAGGCCACCGCCCACGTCGCCACCCGGATCCGCGAGGAGTGCGAGGAGTAGATGCAGCTCAACAAGGTCGGCATCTCCCTGATCGCCTTCTTCGGGCTCGGCGGCCTCGCCGTCGCGGTGGCGCCCCTCTTCGTCGGGATGCCGGCGGAGGCGGCATTCACGCTCGTCCTCCTCGGCGGCATCTGGGCGCTGACCGCCTTCGGCCTCGTCCTCTACGCCCGACGGCAGCAGCGCAAGGCCGCCCGCAACGACTGGATCTTCCAGCAGGGCCTGCGCGGCACCGCCACGATCCTCCACGCCGGCAGCAGCGCCACCGTCAACGAGATGCCGCTGATGAGCCTGCGGCTCGACCTCGAGGTGCCCGGGCACCGCACCAGGGAGGTGAAGCGGCGGGAGATCATGCCCGTCTTCGCGGCGAGGCGGATGGAGCCGGGCCTGGTCCTGCCGGTCTACGCGAACCCCCAGGACCCGAGCGAGTTCGTCCTGGTCTGGTGAGCTGATAGCGCCATCCAGAAATTGCAGGCCGGCCGGCCATGTCTGACCCCGCCTA